>ERZ773100.45-NODE-45-length-81426-cov-5.135650_pt1 | contig 81426 bp, 64 predicted proteins | sample MGYA00511119_ERZ773100 | MGnify/ENA primary metagenome ERZ773100 (study PRJEB29015, sample SAMEA2738000) | human oral metagenome | biome: human oral; feature: human-associated habitat; material: dental | place: China | collected 2111 ...
GCACGAAATCACCGTGCTGGACGGGCTCATTGCGACGGCCCGGCGGGTGAAGGCTGGGGGACTATACATTGGAGAGTCGGCGGGGAGCATGATTGCTGCGCCGAACATTGCCTATGCACAAGTGATGGACGCTGTTGCTACGGCCTACACGCCCAACTTCCGTGATTTTGATGCGCTTGGACTGGTCGATTTCTACACGGTGCCCCATTACGGTTGTGAGCCATTTGAGGAGTCGGCCGAGGAGACTGTGCGGATATATAGCCACCTCTCTCTGCGACCAATCACGAATACACAGGCGATCTGTGTAGAGGGTGACCGAACGCAGATTGTCTCGATAGACAGCACCTCGGTTAGCGGAGAGGAATAGGCCCAGCGCTAACGAATGAAAAAGAAATAGATGTGACAACTTATTGCAGGTGCACTTTTACCTTTGCGGCGATTTATCACTACAAATAGGACATTAGTATGAACGAGAAATGGTTTCGCATCCTGGCTATAGCAGCCACCTGTGCTTCGATCCTGATGTATGTATCGTACATCTCGCAAATCCAAATGAATCTGTCCGGGCAGAAGGGAACTCCCGTTCAGCCTCTGTGCGCAGCATTCAACTGTATGCTTTGGACCACTTACGGGTTGTTTAAGAAGCCATCGAAAGATTGGCCGATCATCCTGGCCAATATCCCCGGTATCATCTTGGGGATAATCACCTTCGCCACCAGCTTCTAAGATCCGGCAAGTAACGGCGGACCACCGATCCCGAAGCGGGCTCTTTGGGAGAAATGAAAACCGCGCGACGGGCCTACTACTCGCCGCGCGGTGTGTTTTTAGCCCCGTTTTCATAGGGAAAGAGGGCGCGGAGTTTTTCAATGTTGCTCGGGCGTTACTAGGCGCCCATGGCTTTCGTTATATCATCGGCTTCAGTGTCTCTGCCCCTCTTTCTTCTCCATATAATCCCCCCAACATTAAAGAACAAGACGTATGACAAATCCGATTTTTGAAAGTATGGATCAGGATAAGCTGCGCCGAATGATCGCGATTCGCGAGGCTTATAATAGCAAGCAACTGACCATAGACGAGGCGCGTGAGCGCGTGAGAAAAGAAGTGGGCGAGGTATCGCCCGAAGAATTTGCCGCGGCCGAGCAGTTGGTCAAGGACGAGACTCCGGACGAATGCCGCGACGAGGACACGCAAGAGATCGTTCACATCTACGAGGGCCTGATCAAGGAGCCGCGGAAGGAGTTGCCTTTCGGCCACCCGATTGATGCCTACCGGCGCGAGGCCGATCGTATGAAGGAGCTGATGAAGCAGGGCGAGGAGCTGGCTGCAAAGCCCTTCGACGAGGCCGCATGGACGGCGTTGATGAAAGACGTATTGAAATACAAAGTGCACTTCCACCGCAAGCAAAACCAGCTCTACTCCGCCCTGGAACGCAAGGGATTCACGCGGCCTTCGACCACGATGTGGACCTACGACGACTACGTGCGCGACGAGATGAACAAGGCCCGCGACCTGCTCCAACTGGGGCGCACGGAAGACTTCCTCCAGGCCTTCAAAACGATGTCAGAAGATGTGCTCGACCTCATCGGCAAGGAGGAGCTGATCCTTTACCCGACGTCGCTCAAGCTGATTTCCGACGCGGAGTTTGAGGAGATGAAGCACGGCGATCGCGAGATCGGTTTCTTCCTGATCGACATGCCGGGCGACGCGCCGAAGGCTGCAACTACATCGACTAACGCACCCGCGGGCGGAGACTTTATGAACGATCTGGCCGCGCTGCTCGGCAAGTACGGGATGGGCGCGAAGGCCACCGACGACGACGACCGTGTGCTCGACGTGGCCGAGGGCAAGCTGACGCTGGAGCAGATCAACCTGCTGTTCCGCCACCTGCCTGTCGACATCTCGTACGTGGACGAAAACGAGCTAGTCAAGTTCTACACCGACACGCCCCACCGCGTCTTCCCGCGCAGCAAGGGCGTCATCGGTCGCGAGGTGCGCAACTGTCACCCGCCCAAAAGCGTGCACATCGTGGAGGAGATCATCGAGAAGTTCCGCACCGGCGAGCAGAGCCGCTCTGAGTTCTGGATCAACAAGCCGGGCCTCTTCATTTACATCGTCTACGTGGCCGTCCGCGACGCCAACGGACGCTTCCGCGGCGTGATGGAGATGATGCAAAACTGCACGCACATTCGTGAGCTGGAGGGCTCTCGCACCCTCCTCACGTGGGACGACGAGCAGAAAAGCGAGCAAGAGCAACCCGCCGCCAAGCCGGGAGAGGCGCCCGCGTCACCCGATGCGATCACCAAAGACACGAAGCTCAAGGCGCTCGTGACGCGTTTCCCGAAGCTGATTGACGACCTGCCCACCATCAACGAGAAGTTCGCTATGCTCAAGACGCCCATCGCCAAGGTGATGCTCCCCATCGCCACCGTAGGCATGATGAGCGAACGATCGGGCATGCCGCTCGACGAGCTGATCACGAAGCTCGAGGCGCTGATTGGGACGTATCAAATGAAGCACTAAGCGCCGACGGCCCCCGAGGCAAGATGCGCCGGGTACATGCTGTGTGGTGAGGCTCTCTCACCCGGCGTGTGCCCGGCGCTTCGTCTTTTCGTGGCCTTTGCGGAACTTCCGCAAGTGTCAAAATGGAGAAAATGGCCCTTGCGGAACTTCCGCAAGCATCAAAATGGAGAAAATAGCGTTTGCGGAACTTCCGCAAGCATCAAAATGGAGAAAATGGCGTTTGCGGAACTTCCGCAAGCATCAAAATGGGAAAAATGGCCCTTGCGGAACTTCCGCAAGCATCAAAATGGGGAAAATGGCCCTTGCGGAGTTTCCGCAAGCACCAAAATGGAGAAAATGGCGTTTGCGGAACTTCCGCAAGCATCAAAATGGAGAAAATGGCCCTTGCGGAACTTCCGCAAGCATTAAAATGGAGAAAATGGCGTTTGCGGAACTTCCGCAAGCATCAAAATGGAGAAAATGGCCTTTGCGGAACTTCCGCAAGCGTCAAAATGGAGAACATGGCGTTTGCGGAACTTCCGCAAGCATCAAAATGGGGAAAATGGCCCTTGCGGGACTCCCGCAAGCATTTCCAAAAGCGATTTGCCCCCTTGGATGTTCGATTTTTGGCCATAGCGCGGGGATAGGCACAAAAAGAGCAGGGCCTGCGATATCGAATCGCAAGCCCTGCTTTTGTCTATCAGCGAAAAACCGACGCACCGGGGGAGCGGTGCGCGGTCTTCATGTCATCTATTCCACGATCTCAACCATCGGTGCACCCACCTGAACGGAGTCGCCTGCCTTGACGAGGATGCGGCGAACGGTGCCGGCAAAGTCGGCCGTGATGTCGTTCTCCATCTTCATGGATTCGAGCACCAGCAGCTTGTCGCCCTTGTTCACTTTCGATCCCTCCTTGACCGTCACCTCGATGACGCTACCAGGCATGGGGCATTCTACCATGCGGCCCTTGCCGGCGTCAGCGGCCTTGGGCGCGGGAGATGCTGCGGCGGCTGCCTCGTCTACGATCTCAACCATCGGTGCACCCACCTGAACAGAGTCGCCTGCCTTCACGAGGATGCGACGAACCGTACCGGAGAAGTCGGCCGTGATGTCGTTCTCCATCTTCATGGATTCGAGGATCAGCAGCGTATCGCCCTTCTTCACCTTGGCGCCCACTTTCACGTTCACCTCGATGACATTACCCGGCATGGGGCATTCTACCATGCGGCCCTTCACGGAGTCGTCCACTGCGGCCGTAGCCTCTTCCTGCGCCGTTTCCTTACCGCCGCAAGCGCAAGCGCAAGAAGACTTCTGCGTCTCGTTGTACTCGGCTTCGCGTTTCTTGCGCAGGAAGCCAGTGGCTACGTTCGGGAAGAGCTCCAGCAGCAGCATGTCCTTCTCGTCCTTGGCCAAACGTACACCGCCAAATTCCTCAAGCACGGGGTTATCCGGTGTCTTGTGGGTGGTCGTGTCGTACGGTGTCTCAACAGGCGAACCTGTGATCTGCTCGCGGAACTTAGGATCAACCGGAACCGGCGTCTTACCATATTCACCCTTCACCAAGTTCACGAACTGGCTCGAGGTGTTGGCGTACTTATCCAGCCCTTTCTTCAAGCTCAGCGCGCAAGACACGGCCTGTGCACCTACGATCTGGCTAGTCGGTGTTACGAGCGGCGGCAGACCGGCGTCGAGGCGTACGCTCGGGATGAGCTTCATCGAATCTTCGAGCAGATCCATCGCGTTGAATTGCTTCAACTGAGCCACCATGTTGCTGTACATACCGCCGGGGATCTCAGCATTCTTCACCAGCTCGTTCGGCTTCGGGAAGTTGAAGTAAGCCTCGATGGCGTGGCAAGCATCCAGCAGCGCGGCTTCGTCTTCCTTGCGGACAGCCTCGATAGCCTTGTCGAACAGGGCATCGATCTCAGCCGGCAGCGTGTCGGTCAGCGGGTTGAACGGATTCGGGAACAGCTTCGATGCGTCGTAAGCCTCGAGCTCCTTACGGATCTCTTTCAGCTCCTTGCTGATCTTGGCCACGGCCTCCATGTTCACGTCGAGCTCCACACCGAGTTTCTTGCAGAAGATGTAGATCAACTCAATAGCGGGAGCACCCGTACCACCGGCGAAGTACCAGATGTTCGTGTCCACGATGTCGGCACCGCACATGATAGCCGTCAGGACGGAAGCCAGACCGAAGCCCGGCGTACAGTGCGTATGGAAGTCCACGGGCACATTGAGGTGCTTCTTGAATAGCGGCATCAGCTTGGCTACGCGTGAGGGCGGGATGAGTCCGCTCATGTCCTTGATGGTGATCATGTCAGCACCCAGTGCCAACATTTCCTGTGCCTTGTTCAGGAAATAAGCGTCGGTGAAGACGGGCTCACGATCGTCATCATACTTCGGATCCACGGTGTAGCATACGGCGCAGTCGGCCATACCGCCATACTTCTTAATGCTCTTCACGCTCGACTTCACGTTGTTCACGTCATTCAGGGCATCGAAGATGCGCATAATGTCCAAGCCGGATTTTACGGCGTTACGGAAGAAACCGTCGATGATCTCGTCGGGATACGGAGCATAACCATAGAGGTTACGGCCACGGGAGAGGGCGGTTAGCTTGGAGACATCGCCTACAGAGGCCTTGATTTTCTCCAGTCTGTCCCAAGGGTTCTCGCCAAGGTAGCGCATCACAGAGTCGGGCACGGCGCCGCCCCATACTTCCATTGCGTAGAAGTTGGCGTCCTTGTAATAGGGTAAAACACGATCAACCTGCGATTGATTCATACGCGTTGCAAACGAAGACTGCTGTCCGTCTCTCAATGTGAGATCTCTGATCAAAAGTTTCTGTGTCATGATTAAATCTGTTTCTTATGAGATGAATTTTTAATTGGATAAAATCGATTCCTTTTCTTCCACGTGGATCTCCGGATACGACGTCAATGAGCCATAGGCGCCGGCGGAGTGGCCGCAAAGAAAAGGCTTTTCGAAGAGACCCTACCCGAATTACAGAAATATTTCCGCAATTCGGGCAGGGGTCATTCTTTCATTGGATTCTGGGCATTAAGCTCATGAAAGTCATGCAGCAAAATAGACCATCAAGCCAGCCAGGACGATGTATCCGATGGCGTAAGGCAAGGCGCTGCGGAGGATCTCACCGTCACGTCCAGGCATGTTGCAAGAGGCCGTGGCGATGGCAATACTTTGCGGCGAGATGATCTTACCACCGGTGGCACCGGCCGTATTGGCACCCACCAACCAGTTCGGGTCGGCGTAGTTCAACTTGGCAGCCACATTGGCTTGGAGCTTTCCGAAGAGGATGTTCGACGAGGTATCGCTACCCGTAACGAACGTACCAATTGCACCGATCAGCGGCACAAAGAGCGGATAATAAGCTCCCGTTGCATTGGCCAAGGCCTCAGCGATTACGAGGATCATACCGGCGTAGTTCATTACCGACGCAATGGAGACAAGGCTCATGATCGTGATCACCGTCTTCCCGAGGTTCTTCACCGTACGCGCCAACACGACGATCAGTTTCTGAGCTGACACACCCTGTACCAGTCCACCGAGGAACGTGCCGAGGAAGAGCATCAGACCGGCGTTGGAGATCCAGCCAAACTTGAAGGCTTTGCCCTCAGCATAAATCGGCAAGTGTACACTGCTGACCAAGTGCGTGCGGAGGAACTCGTTGACGGGCTTTACCAGCGGGCCACTGAAGATGATGAAGAAGAGGATGAAGCCGTACACACTCCAAGCGCGGAGGGTCTGTGCCATCGTGAACGTCTCTTTCGGTGCTACGTCTTCAGTATCCTTTTCGCCAAAGAGGCGTGCGTAGAGGATGATCGCTAAGATGGCGGCCACACTACCGAGGATAGCTGGCGTTTCTGCTCCGAGATAGCGTGCGCAGAGGTACTGCACGACGAGCGAGATACCACCGATCCAAAGGGAGAGTAGGATGTGCTTCACGATCTTCTTCGGCGAGCTGTCCGTCAGTGTGAGGATGATGAACGGGATGATCAGCATGAGCGGCGAGAGCTGGATGACCACCTTGGATGCGATGTCGCAGATGGCATCTGGCGTGGCTGCACCGGAGGGAGCCACTTCGTTAGCCAACGTGATGACAGGCACACCCACGGCACCAAAGCCCGTCGGCACGCTGTTCGCGATCAACGACACCAAAGCACTGAAGCCGGGCTTGAAGCCGAGGCCGATCAGAATAGCGGCAGGAATCGCTACGGCTGTACCGAATCCGGCCATGCCTTCAAGCAAGCCACCGAAGCCCCAAACAAGGAGCAGCACGATGATGCCACGGTCGTTCGTCAGAGAGGTGAATTGCTTTTTGATCACTTCGATCTCGCCACTTTCGAGCAACGTGTTGTAGCTGTAGATGGCCATCAAGATGATGATCAGAATGGGGAAGGTGGCCTTCAGTAGACCCTCGATGAAGGCCCAAAAGACACCGAACTGCGTGTAACCCTCGGGAGCAAATCCGAGTGCAGGCGCTGCGAACACAGCAACGAGCAACGTGGCCACAAGGGTGATAAAGGCGCTCTTGTGTCCGGCCATTTTGATGCCGAGCATGAGCACGAACAAGAGCAAAATCGGGAGAATAGAAAGAAATACGTTCATGGCAGGAATGCTGTTTATAGAGTTAGAATATCATTTCGATACATGTTACACAAGCAGGACGACCACTTGCTTCGGGCCGTGCGCACCTTTGACGAGCGACTGCTCGATGTCCGCTGTCTTTGACGGGCCGGACATGAAGCCGCGAAACTCGCCCGGATGAGCCTCCGGTACGCGGGCATAAGCATCGTGCATGGTGTCTACCAACTGATCCTTGGGGAGGAGGAAGACGAGCGCCTCGGAGATAAAGTAGATGGCGCGCTGCAGGTATTCCTGCTCGTAGTAGACGGCGGCGTTCTCGCATACGCCAAAGATGCCGTGGCAGACAACGAGATCCGTGCCGTTCAATTCGGATGGTGTCTCGATCGTGTCCGGGTTATAGGTGGCACAAGTCACCTCGGGAAAATTGCAGGCGATGCGTTTGGCTTCGGGGAAGAGGCGACGGATAGCGTCGTCTACACTTTCACCCTTGCCCAACTCTTCGGCACTGCCGCCTACTCCGGCGGAGATCTCTATAAACTGCTTGATCTTGTCCGGATAGACGGTGTGAGGGATCTTGATTTCAGGGCGGGGAAAGTGCTCCTTGATGTTATCCCTCAGGCTGTTCAATATAAATTCTTTGCTGCTCATACTTGATTCTTATTTAGCGTTCTTCTCCTTTTGACTCTTCTTCCACCAAGCCTCAAATGATTGCTTGGCAAACTTGGGCAGCTCGCGCTCTTTACCCCAATCGTTCAGCCCATTGTAGAGCATAAAGCGCGGCATGGAGTTGACCATCGGCGCCATCTTAAGTGCAGAGTGGAACAGCTTTGGGCGATCCATGAGGTACTTGATGCCTTGGCACATCACTTTCTTCTTCGGATCTGCCTTGCCGAAGCCGTCCAGCTTCTGGCGCCAGATATAGATCTGCTCACCGAGATCGACCATGGCGGGGCAGACGAACGAGCAGGAAAGACAGAGCGAGCACGCCGAGACGTTGCCACTATGCTTCTGCGGATCGTTGAGCATACCGAGGTTGATGCCGATCGGACCGGGGATGAAGTAAGAATAGGAGTAGCCACCACTGCGACGATAGACGGGGCATGTATTCATGCAGGCACCACAGCGGATGCAGTTCATCACTTTACGATGCTCAGGCATACCGAGGATTTTGCTGCGCCCGTTGTCTACGATGATAAAATGCTGCTCGCCGCCCTGGTGCGGACGACCGAAGTGCGACGTATAGGTTGTGATCGGCTGGCCGGTAGCCGAACGGGCCAGCAGACGCGTAAAGACGCCCAGCGAGCGCAAGTCGGGAATGATCTTATCGATACCGAAGGCCGTAATGTTCACCTTCTGGCACGACATACCCATATCGGCGTTACCCTCATTGGTGCAAACTACGACCTCACCGGTAGCGGCAATAGCGAAGTTGCCACCCGTCATGCCGGCCCCTGAATTAAGGAAGTCTTGACGCAGGGCACGACGAGCCTGGTGGGTGAGATACGTCGGATCGGAATTGCCCTTTTCGCTACCCAACTTCTCCTCGAAAAGCTCACCCACGGCTTGGCGCTTAATATGGATGGCGGGCATAACGATGTGGCTGGGATGGAGGTGCATCAATTGCAGGATACGTTCGCCGAGGTCACTTTCGATCACGTCGTAACCCTTCTCGATGAGGTAAGGGTTGAGTTTGCACTCTTCGGAGAGCATGGATTTACTCTTGACCAGCTTCTTCACGCCGTGGTCGCTGAGGATGCCCTCGATGATGTGACGATACTCCTCGTCGTCTTTGGCAAAGTGCACGTGGCAACCGTTCGCTGTAGCGTTTTTTTCGAACTGCTCGATGAGCTCAGGCAGGTGCGAATTGCTGTAGAGCTTGATGTCGCGGGCGGTGTGGCGCAGGTCTTCCCATTCAGGGATGGCGTGCGAGAGGAGGTCGCGTTTGTGGCGAACCATGTAAAGCGTTTGGTCGTGCCAAACGGCATTCTCTTTATTGGCTAAGAAGGCTTTTGCAGCCTTGGCATGTGCGCTCATAACTGTGCAGATAGGATTTCGAGGTAGTGAATGGTTTGGATGGGGTAATGTTCGCGTTCGATGACGCCATTCATATGCATCAAGCAGGAGCTGTCGGCTCCGGTAATGTATTCGGCTCCGGTGGACATGTGATCCTTCACTTTGTCACGGCCCATGCAGGCGGATACTTCAGACTCCTCAACGGCGAATAAGCCGCCGAAACCGCAGCATTCGTCGACGCGCTTAGGCTCTACGACCGTGATACCGGGCACACGCTCAAGCAGCGAGCGGATCTTGTTGAAGTAGGGCACTGTCAGCTCCGAGGGAGAAGAGAGGCCTAACTCGCGCACACCGTGGCAGCTGTTGTGAATGCTGACCTTGTGGGGGAATTTGGAGGGGAACTTCTCGGGCTTGATCACGTCGTGCAGGAACTCGGTGATGTCGTAGATGTGTTTCGCCGCGGTGCACTCGCCCTTCTTGGCTTCGGCCAGAAGGCGCGGGTGATTCTCCTTAACGAAGGCTACACAGCTGGCTGAGGGGCCGACGATATAGTCGTACTTTTTGAATAGATCCTCGAAGCGTTCGGCCAGATAGACAGACCCAGTTTCAAAGCCGCCATTGGCCATTGGCTGGCCGCAGCAGGTCTGTCCCACGGGATAGTCGACATCCATTCCTAAGCTGACGAGCAACTTGTAACAGGCTATACCTACATGCGGATAGACCGCATTGATATAGCACGGAATAAATAATCCGATTTTCATAACCACATAAGTTTAGTGTCAAATAACAATTGAATATTCTCGCTTTAATAGGTTCGATAGAGGGGAGAGAGTCAGCGAATAGTCGGGGGGGGGAGGGAGTAAGGCAAGGGCCATCATCCCCCTCCCGACTATCCTCTTTGATTCTCTGATTCGTTCATATTACAGTTTATACATCAGCTCGAAGCGCACCCAGTTGAAGTTGTCGGCACCCTTGAAATAGTAGTTGCCGGGGTTGAAGTGCTCGAAGTGCAGGTGGCCCGACCAGTGCGGATTGATCTGGTAGGAGATGCGGGCGTAGTAGAGGTCGCCGCGAGTCTTGCCTCCGCCAGAGGTGAAGGCCGATCCGGGGTGCAGCTGCATGGCCATGAGGTGCATGTAGTTGGCATTAAGGTGCACGTTGGGGGCGAGGGTGGCCTTGAATCCGGCGTTGATGGAGCCGATGTTAGACCAGTAGCTGATCTTGCCCGTCTCTGCGCCCAGGGTGTAGACGTAGCTTTCGCCCCAGGGTGTCCAGCGGTTCCACATCGGGTCGAAGCCTTCGACGGTGGGAGTCGAGGGGTCGTCGCCACTGAGATAGATGCCGCCGATGGAGAGCTGATCGAGGACGTAGAGATAGCGCCCGATGTTGTACTCCAACCGGGAGTAGCCGCCCCAGGAGCGCCGATCGTTGTTGCCCACCTTACCGAACTGGTAGGCGAACTCACTGATGAAGTGGAAGTCGTTGCCCGGTAAAGCCACATTGGCGCGAGCACCTACGACGTGCGTCTCGGCATCGGGGGCGGTAGCGTTCTTGAAGTAATTCTTGTAGAAATAGTAGGCCGAGAGGTCTACGGGATTCAGGTGTCCCTTGTAGTAAAGGGCGGCACCGTTGTTGGTTTGCTCCTCGAGGGGCTGATAGTGGTCGCCCTCGTTGAAGACGGGCAGGAGCTTGTCGCGATGTGGGTTGTAGACAAAGACGGCGGAGAGGTTGTTGTTCTCGTTGAAGCGGAAGGTGGCCTTAGCGGCGTTGAAATAGTCTGACCGGGAGCCTACGAGGGGGTTACCGTCTACCATGATAAAGCCTTCGTCAAACATGATATTCTGTCGTCCCACGCGGAGGTCGATCGGCAGGTCGGCGATGTCTTTCCAATCCACATAGAGTTGATTGAAGAAGATCTCGTTGAAGGCCGTCTTGGCTGTCGGGGGGGTGAGGTAGATACGGGCCTCATTGCCCAGCTCGGCTCTGAACTCAAAGTGTTTGCTGGGGTTGTAGTAGGCGCCGAGATAGGTGCGCCACCGGGTGAAGGTGGTTACGGGCGCATTGTGATCCAGCGTGGCGGCTTCACCGACGGAGGTCATTCGTGCGCGTTCGGAGAAGGTGATGCGGAAGGGCTTCTGCTCCGGCTCTTCCGTTTGTGCTGTGGTCGTGCCGTACAGACCCAGCAGGATTCCAAGGGTAAGGATAAACTTCTTCATTTTCTTTCGGTTTTCAGGTTGGTGGATGCTGTTTCTCTTTTTGATTCGGTAAACCGTGGGAGCGATCCGGCTGCACAAGTGTGGGGGGTGTGGGATGTGTTTCCGTGGGCCGGGTGTACACCTATTATAATAGGCACGCGATGAGCTGCGGCGGGAGCGGACGCCGAGTTGCATCGTGTACACCTATTAAGGATAGGCAAGGTGCACCAGCCGGCGAAAAGGCGTCCGACATGGTGGTTTGGATGCGGTTGTGAATTGTGCAGACCGAATAACATTCCCTTCGATTTTGCCCCCAAAATTAGCGTTCCTTGAATCTAATGCAAGCATGAGGTGAAAAAAATGCACCCTCACCCCGCATTTTCTCACGGATCGTAAGTGCGAAACGGGTGGCTGAGGGGCTCATAGTCAACCTCCATAGTCCTCAAAAGCATCGAGGTAGGGGGGCAGGGGCGACACCTTCGGGCGACTGTAAAAAGGGCATCCCACGTCGGTTTGGGGATGCCCTTCGAATGCTTCATGCGAGGATTCGCAGGTGGCCTCACTCGCGGCTACGGCCGCCGGCGAAGTGGACCGGATGCGCTATTCCTCCGGCAGGTGGATGTCCGGCCCGCCGCCCTCTTCGGGCTTCTTGGGATCGGGCTTTTTGGGGCCCTCCTCCGGGAGCTTGATGTCCGGCTTATCGTCGGGCTTCGGCTTGTCGGGCTTCGGATCCTTGGGGTCCTTCGGCTGCTTGGGATCCTTGGGCTGCTTCGGGTCTTTCGGCTTGGGATCCTTGGGCTGCTTGGCGGCACGCTTCTGGGCGGCCTCTTCGCGCTGCGAGGTGCGGAACTTGACCACGGTGCGGTCCATCTCTGCGACCAACTCCTCGAGCATCGTCCGATCCTCGTCGCTGGTGGCGTTGAGGTAGGCCGACTGGATGTACTGGCAGATCACCTCATAGGCAGCGTCCGTCAGCGGTCGGATCTCCTTGGAGCTCGGGCCTTTGGTGACGGCCGTCGTGTGTTCACGTTGCGCGCTGAGGGATTCATACTCGTCGTTCAGCGTCTTGAGGCTGGCGAACTCTGAGGTGAGTCCGAGGGTGGTGATGTCGGCTGCGATGGGCACGATGTCCTTCAGCATGCCATCAATATGCAGCGTCTCCTCGTCGAACGACTCCGTGCGTATGTCTTTATACGTACCGAGGGCCGCCCAAATGCGGTGGGCTGCTGCGGAGGTCGCATCGACGGGCGAGCGCAGCTCGTTGCGCACCTTGCCGAAGATGTAGATCAAAAGCTGGTCACGCTTTTCGTCTTTCTCCAGCATCAGGGCCGTGTTGGCCGACATGGTGGACTGCTTGTTGGCCTCCACCTCGGCGTCCGAGCGAGCGTCGTACTCCTCCAGCAGTCCTGCGGGGAACTTGAGTTTCGTTTTGTCCACGGCCTTGATGATGTCGTATATCCGGCGGTGGAACTTAGCGTGGCGGGGGGCACTGAAGTGCGAGCCATTTCCGCTGATTCTAACGATCTTAGGCAAAGCCTTAAATTCCTTTTTCATGTGGTTTGATCTTAATTTAATGAGTGTATTGTGTGATAAAACATTGAGTTCACTTGTTGCATATCGCCGGCGACAGTGTCACCGGCATGACCACAGGCCATGATAGCCCCGGCGACACTGTCGCCGGCATTACCATAGACCATGATAGCCTCGGCGACACTGTCGCCGGCATTACCATAGACCATGATAGCCCCGGCGACACTGTCGCCGGCATCACCATAGACCATGATAGCCTCGGCGACACTGTCGCCGGCATGACCACAGGCCATGATAGCCCCGGCGACACTGTCGCCGACGCTCACTTTCTACACGGCTGCGGGTTCGGCCACGGAGCGCTTCTTGCGCGGCGACACGTGTCGCACGGCTCGTTCGGGCGCATGATGGCGGACCACCTCTGCCTCGGGCGAGAGCTTGAAGAGCTCCTCGTCCTTACAAAACAGCGGCGCATCGTCGCCATAGACGTCATTCATCCGGTCCTCGAACTCCATCATCTCGTTGATGAGCGCAGTCTTCCCCGAAATCAGGTATCTGGGTGAATAGGAAACGAGGTATACGCTTCGCTTTTCGCTGTATTCAAACCGGATCGTCAGCCAGGTGTAGCGGCTGACCAAGTCCTCGGCATATTGCCGCAGGATCCGTTCTACTTCAAGATCTTTCATAGGTCACCAAAATACGTTTTGAGTTTAGTAATCAATTCCTCCGCCAGGCGTTTGCAGGCCAGACTCTCTTCCAACGTGAACTGCCGCGAGCGGTAATCGGCATCGATCCGGTCGCCCTTCAATTCACGCACATACTGAGTGAAATCCTGAGCCGTATCCGGATCCGCCAAACGACTGATCCGCCGATTGATCTCCTTGATGATAAAGTCGTGCGACCCCATCCGGTGCTCCTTCGCTTTCACCGTCTGCTCCTCGTAAGAGAGCGGCTCCATGTCGGTGTGCGCCAGCTCGTACTTCATGTATTGGAACACGGCGTAATAGACATGGTGTATGCTGGCCGTGTAATAGCCTTCTTCCGCTTTGTCGATCAGCGCCTCGGCGGCTTTTATGTTATGGATGGCTTTCGTCTTCATCTGCTCCTGTTGCCTTTCGTGTGGGCGCAAAGATAGCCGCGGCCCCGTTTTTCGTTTTGCATTTTTCGATTTTCCCTCCTCAGGCCCCTACTTTTGCCGCCGCTTCTAACAAACGAACGTAACATGAACTTGAAATTGATGACTAAATGGATCATCCCCGCGACCGTCGGCCTACTCCTGGCCACCGCTTGCGGACGAAAGGTCGAGCCGGCGACGCAGGGCGAAGCGGCGGCTCCCACCGGGGCGACGGCTACGGCGCCCGACTTCGACGCCGACAGTGCCCTGGCTTACGTAGCCCGACAGGTGGACTTTGGGCCACGCGTACCCGGCACGGAGGCGCATCGTGCCTGCGCCACCTATCTGGCCGACGAGCTGCGGCGCCACGGCGCTACCGTCACCGTGCAGGAGGCGGAGGTCACCACCTACGACGGCCGTCGCCTCACGGCCAAAAACATCATCGGCGCACTGGCCCCCGATCGCACACGGCGCATCCTGCTTTGCGCGCATTGGGACTCGCGCCCCTTCGCCGACCGTGACCCGGACGCGGGTCGCCAGCGCACACCCATCGACGGGGCCGACGACGGGGCCAGCGGCGTGGGCGTCTTACTGGAGATCGCTCGCCAGCTCAACGCCTCGGGGCTACCTGCGGACATGGGCGTGGATATCGTCTTCTTCGACGCCGAGGATGGCGGTACACCGGCCTTCGATCCCGCCTCGAACGACCCGCAGAGTGAAACCACCTGGTGCCTCGGCTCGCAACATTGGGCGCGCTACCCACACACAGCGGGCTACACGGCCGAATACGGCATCCTGCTCGACATGGTCGGCTCGCGCGACGCCGTCTTCTACCGCGAGCAGACCTCCGACCGCTACGCCGCAGCCTACGTCGACCGCGTCTGGTCGGCCGCCCGCGACCTCGGCTTCGGACGCTACTTCGTCAACGCCCCCGGTGGCAACCTGGTCGACGACCACGTCTACGTCATCCGCGGCCTGCGCATCCCCTGCCTCGACATCGTCAACTACGCCCCCGACCGCTCCACAGGCTTCGGCACGTATTGGCACACAGGCGGCGACACGATGGACAACATCGACCGCGCCACACTCCGCGCCGTCGGCCAAACCGTCCTCTACGTCATCAAAGGATCATAGAAGGTCCTACCCCCTAACTACTCATAACTACCCTTTGACTACCCCCTAACTACCCATACCCCCCCTATATGAATACGATAAACGAACTGCAAGACGAGGTGATCGAGGAGTTCTCCACCTTCACCGATTGGATGGATAAATACGCGCTGCTGATCGAAATGGGCAACGCGCTGGAGCCGCTCGAGGAGCGCTTCAAGACGTCGGACAACCTCATCGAGGGCTGCCAAAGTCGCGTCTGGCTGACGGCCGACTTGGGCGCCGACGGTCGGATCACGTTTCGCGGCGACAGCGATGCGGTGATCGTCAAAGGCATCGTGTCGCTACTGATCCGTGTGCTTTCGGGCCACACCCCGTCGGAGATCACGGCCTCCGACCTCTACTTCATCGACCGCATCGGCCTCAAGGAGCACCTCTCCCCGACGCGCTCCAACGGCCTCGTCTCCATGCTCAAGCAGATGAAGATGTACGCCGTAGCCTTCCAAGCGAAGGAGGAATAGCCAAGGGGCACCCCGCTTTTTCCTTCATCTTTGCCCGCCGAAAGAAGGGAACGACATATAAACGAATGACAGAACAGATACGATCATAAGGCATAACGAAAAGCCATCTTCAACTTCGTTCTACCCCCCGGATGTTTGGTGACTATAGATGAGTACAGTGGAATAGGTTTGGCAAGCCTGCGCCTTACGGCGTGGGATCGACTTATTTCGTTTACACTGTCTGAGTTACGCCAAACGCCTCAATAGAACGAGAGCGAATGAGCTTCATGCTCTTTTTTATGCCGTTACGTACAGTGCAGAGTTTTTTTGGATTATGATATTCAGCTATGCCATCGTCGTCCCGATGGCCAATGAAGAGGACGATTTTGAAGCGTTTGTCGCCGTCTTACGCGAAGCGCTGGATCGCATCGGTTCGGGCGCGGTCTATTTTGTGGTAGACGGTGTCTCGAAAGATGCCACCCGTCGGCTCTGTGAAGAACTATCGGCCGCAGACGAGCGCTTTGTCACGGTCTGGGCGCCAGAGAACCGTAACGTCGTGGATGCCTATCTGCGTGGCTATCGCGAGGCGTATGCCGGAGGCTATGAATACATCATTGAGATGGACGGAGGGCTGTCGCACGATCCGCGTGCGCTGCCCATGTTCCTGCGCGTGCTCAACGAGGGCAACGAGTGTGCCTTCGGCAGCCGCTTCATGAACGGCGGCTCTATCTGCGATTCCAATCCACGACGCACGTTCCTCTCCCGCTCGGGGACGATCCTTTCCAACGTCCTCTTAGGCACAAAGCTGCACGACATGACGTCGGGCTATCAAGGCTTCCACCGCAGTGTTGTGGCCAGTTTTATGAACTACCCGCTGCTTTCCAAAGCCCATTTTTACCAGACAGAGCTACGCTACCTGCTGCGCAAGACGCGCTATGCGGAGGGGCCCATCCATTACCGTGCTCCCTCGCCTCGCGTCTCGCGTAACGCCATCCGCAACTCCTTTGCCGTCCTCTTCCACTACTTCTTTTGGCGCCTTCGTTTTCAATTGACATTTATCAAACAACCCTCATGAACGATACTTACTTAATCATCACCTCCATCGCCCCGGACACACATCCGGTGCTGAATCTTTACGCCCGCGAAGCCTCGAAAGCAGGTGTGCCCTTCCTTGTAATCGGTGACCGGAAGAGCCCACGGTTTCACCTCGACGGCTGTGATTTTTACTCCGTCGAACGTCAGGCGGAGTTGCCATACCAACTAGCCCGATTATTGCCCTACGGACATTATGCCCGTAAGAACCTCGGCTATATAGAAGCGGCCAATCGGGGTGCAGAGGTCATCATCGAGACGGATGATGACAATTATCCCGACGCCGCATTCCTCAATGCACGCAGCCGCGAGACGAAAGCCGCGCGGATAGAAGGTGCCGGTTGGATAAACGTCTACCGTTACTATTCCGATCAAAACATTTGGCCGCGCGGTTTTGCCCTTGAACATGTCTTGGATACACCGGCCGATCTGGATACGCCCCAAATGGTCGTTTCGCCAATATGGCAAGGGCTGGCAGACCGGAATCCTGACATTGACGCCATCTATCGACTCACACAGCCGCTACCCGTACACTTCGACAAAACAAAACGACGCATTGCCTTGGCCGAGGGAAGCATCTGTCCGTTCAACAGCCAAAACACGACGTGGTTCCGTGAGGCCTTCCCGCTGATGTATCTGCCCTCGTATTGCAGCTTTCGGATGACAGACATCTGGCGCTCATTCGTGGCTCAGCGTATCGCGTGGACCTGCGGTTGGAGCGTGCTATTTCACGAAGCCACCGTGTGGCAGGAGCGCAACGAACACAGCATCCTGAACGACTTCAAAGACGAAATCTCAGGCTACTGCAACAACGGTGAGATTATGCGCCGCTTGACAGCCCTTAACCTGCGCGAAGGCACCGACGCCATCCCTGAGAACCTCCGCCACTGCTATCGTGAGTTGGTCGACATGCAGCTGATCGACGGGCGCGAGCTGCCATTACTTGAAGCATGGATCGAGGATATATGCGGGGCGTGATGGAAGGTAGAATAGCACGTGTCTTCTATGCGCTTGCAGCTGTAGTGGCCGTGGCCTACTTTGCTCTCGTAGGGCATTTCGCGGACAACATCCCGTTTTGGGACGATTACTTGGCGGAACAAAACTTTCTCGTGCGTTTCCTCCAGTCGCCCGGTCTCTCTGAACGGCTCCGCATGCTGATTGAGCAGCACAACGAGCACCGCCTTCTCTTCACCCGACTGACGGCGCTCGTAGTCTATCTTTTTACAGGCAAGCTGAATTATGCGGTCTACATCATCTTGGCCAACGCGATGCTAATTGGCACTGGGTTGTTGATGTATAAGATGTATAAAACGATCAACGATGACCGAAAAAAGGCGTTCGGTACCTTTCTGATCGCTCTGCTACTCTGCAACGGCCAACACTTAGAGACGTCCGTTTGGGCCATGTCCGGCTTGGCAAACATCGGCACGCTCCTCCTCGCCTTCGCGTCGTTATTCTGTGTGCTGCGCAGGGAGACTGCTTGGGTAGTGGCGGGTTTCGCACTGTCCGTCCTGACTGTTTTCTCAAACGGCAATGGTATGTTCATCCTCATTCCCGCACTGATCGGCCTCGCCTTGCAGAGGCGAGCAAAGACGTGCGTGGCCTATGCTATCGTAGCTGCATTCTCAGTCATGTTCTATTTCCTCAACTACGTAAGGCCCGAACGAACGGACATCGGACTGACGGACATGTTCGTCCATGCACCACAAATCCTCATCAACCTATGTACGTTCGTTGGTCTGAACTTCTGGGTGCCATCATTTCGCATAGTGTCGATTGCCGTTGGTGCCGCTTGTCTATCGGTCTATCTATGGGGAATTTGGAAAGGGTGGTATCGCACTGACCTTTTTAGTTACGCCAGCCTAACGTTCCTCTACCTGACGGCCGGCGCGGTAGCGGTGGTATGGGTGAAGGACGATTCGTTCTACGCGCCCCTGCGCTATCGTGTGTATGTTCATCGTTCCTTCTCCTTTCCGCCTTATTGCTGTTAAACCATAGCCGATTCTCGCAAATAAAGTGGGTGGTTTATCCCGCAGTCGTCCTGCTCTTGCTCTTCAACTTGTCGGGCTTCATTTATATACCGAAAGAGCAGCATCGGCAGGAATGGAGGATGATCTCTGCGTACAAATGGCAACACGACGGGCAGGGTTTGGCCATTTCTTCAGACGAGCAAGTCGTTCCCTATCTGCAAGTGGCCGAACGAATGGGGTTGTACCAGATGCCTCGTTACCCAATGTCCAAATACGCAGCATTCATCGTGGAGCAATCGGTTGAACCGAACATGGACGCCAAGAAGATGCCCTACGGCATCGATAGCATTTCGACTAGGAATGGCTATCTGATCATTGAGGGGTGGGCCTTCCTGCGAGACCGCTCTATGAACTTCAGCGATATCTCCGTCTGCCTCATCAGTCCGCGGCACAGCTATATCTGCACCTCACTGGCCGAACGCCGCTACGACCTAATGCTCGACGTTTCCCTCGATCGCATCGAGCATTGCGGTTTCTTTTCCGTGATTGATATGCGAAGCATCGAGGCCGGTATCTACCGAATAGGAATTGAGATCCGCTGCCTCTTCGACAAACGATCTTACAGTCTTGTCACCGAGCAAACGGTAGAGGTGAAGCATCCGGCGTAACCGTTTCCAGTGTTTGTTCTGGCGGCACAAACACTGGAACGTTTCTACCATTCAATCTCCCCCTGCGTCGCTTCGGGCAACAGCGCGAAAGAGCGTCGGTGGTGCGGTGTGACGCCGAACCGACGGATCGCGTCACGGTGGGTGACCGTCGGGTAGCCCTTGTTTTTCGCCCAACCATAGGCGGGATAATCCGCATCAAGCGCCGCCATCATCTCGTCGCGATGTGTCTTAGCCAGCACTGACGCAGCCGCGATACTCATCATCCGCGCGTCGCCATGCACGATTGTCGCGTACGGGATCCCTTCCGGACACGGCGCAAAACGGTTCCCGTCGATGAGCAAGAAGTCCGGCCGCAGACAGAGTCCAGCCACGGCGCGATGCATAGCCAAGATCGATGCCCGCAGGATGTTTATCTGATCGATCTCCTCCGCCGTCGCCACCCCGATAGCCCACGCCACAGCCTCACGTTCGATGACCGTTCGCAAACGTTCGCGAGCACGCTCTGTGAGCTGCTTGCTGTCATTCAGCTCCTCATTCTGAAAGTCCGGCGGCAACACAACGGCAGCCGCAAACACAGGTCCGGCCAGACATCCACGGCCTGCTTCATCGCAGCCCGCTTCCGTCCGGCCGGGTTCCAAAAAAGGTTGGAGCATCGGTGCCCCCTCCTTTACTCCACGATCACGGCTGTGCCCGAGGCCGTCACCATGAGCATGCTACTGCCGATCGTCTCGTAGTCCAGATCGATGCCCACCACGGCGTTCGCTCCCATCGACTGTGCGTGGTGCGACATCTCGTTCAGTGCCGTGTCCTTGGCCTTGCGAAGCACCGCCTCATAGGCGTTCGAACGTCCGCCAACAAAGTCGGTGATGCTGGCAAAAAAGTCCCGAAATACGTTGGCGCCGATGATGGCTTCGCCACTGACGACGCCATAGTAATGCGTAATCTTTTTCCCCTCCAGTGAGGGAGTTGTCGTAAGAATCATAGGGGTTTAATGAGTGGTTAAAGGGTGAATAACTATCGATTAAAACATCTTCTGCGCCCGCTCGATGCCCTCAGCCAACGCATCGACCTCGGCCTTTGTGTTGTATAAAGCGAACGAGGCGCGCGCCGTGCCTTCCACGCCAAGCACATGCATGAGCGGTTCGGCACAGTGATGCCCCGTGCGGATGGCGATGCCGAGGCGATCGAGGATCATGCCAAGGTCGTAGGGGTGAATGTCACCCACGAGGAACGACAGCACGCTGCCCTTCTCCGGCGCCTGTCCGATGAAGCGCATGCCGGGGATGGCGCCAAGGCGCTCCGTGGCGTAACGGAGCAGTTCGTGCTCGTGCTCAGCGATGGCATCAAGACCGATACGCTGCACATAATCCAACGCCGTAGCTAACGCTGTACTGCCGATGAAGTCCGGTGTGCCAGCCTCAAACTTGTAAGGCAATTCGTTGTAGGTCGTATGCTCGAACGACACGTTGCGAATCATCTCTCCGCCGCCCTGATAAGGCGGAATCCGGTCGAGCCATTCGGCCTTGCCATAGAGTACGCCCATACCCGTCGGGCCGTAGATCTTATGCGACGAAAAGGCGTAAAAGTCCACGTCCGCCGCCTGCACATCGACCGCGCGATGGGCTACCGCCTGCGCACCGTCCACGAGGATCGGCACCCCGTGCGCATGTGCCACGCGAGCGATCTCCGCCACCGGATTGACCGTCCCTAACACGTTCGACATGTGTGTGACGGCCACCAGACGCGTCCGGTCGGTGAACAATCCCGGCAGCGCCTCCAGGTCCAGCGTGCCGCGCTCATCGATGGGGATTACTCGCAGCCGCATGCCTTGCAACTGCCACGGCACAATGTTCGAATGATGCTCCATGGCCGCGACGATCACCTCGTCACCCGGCTGCATGCAAGCGCGTGCGTAACTCGAAGCCACAAGGTTGATCGCCTCCGTCGTGCCCCGCGTGAAGACGATCTCTGCCGACGACGGTGCATTCAGAAACGCCCGCACTGTCTCACGCGCGGCCTCGTGCGCCTCCGTAGCCTGCTGGCTGAGAAAATGCACACCGCGGTGGATGTTGGCGTTGACGTTGTAATAGGCTGCTTCGATCTTTTCCACCACGCAACGCGGCTTCTGCGTCGTAGCGGCATTATCGAAATAAACAAGCGGCCGGTCGTAGACCTCACGCCGCAGGATGGGAAAGTCTTCCCTGATACGTTCTATATCTAACATGTCTATATCTAATGAATAAGCGCACAAAAGTAGGGGTGAGAGTATGCTAACAGCATCGCATCCTTCGCCCCAAGAGTCTCAAGGAGCGTCGATAACAAGAAACCCCGAAAGCCATCCACGAATAGTAGGCTCCCGGGGTTTCTCACTGTTTCTCGCTGCGCCTTATCAGGCCGTGGCCGTACCGCGTTTTTCCTTGATACGTGCCTTCTTACCCGTCAGGTTGCGCAGGTAGTACAGCTTCGAGCGACGCACTCTGCCGACCTTGTTCACCACGATCTGCTCGATGAACGGCGACTCAATCGGGAAGATACGTTCCACGCCGACGTTTTCCGACATCTTACGCACCGTAAAACGCTTCTTGTCGCCCTCGCCCGAGATGCGGATCACCACACCGCGGTACTGCTGAATACGTTCCTTGTTTCCCTCTTTGATTCGGTACGAAATCGTCACCGTGTCGCCGCTCTTAAATGCGGGATGCTCCTTTTGAGTAGCAAATGCTTCCTCTGCAATCTTGATTAAATCCATTTCTAATGATGCTCTTTATATGTTTTGAAATCGAACAAAACGCAACATAACGGGTCTCTCGTGTTTACCCGCCAGCGATTACGTAAAGCGGCCGCAAAGAAAGGACAGAAAAGCCTCTTCACACACTCCCATCTAAGTATTATGCGGCTTTTTAACAACATCCCAACGCATCGTGCAGCCCTGCGCGAAGACCACTTTAGTCGACGATTGCCCTTTCTGTAGTGGCATATACTTTTGCCGGCCGTAAAAAAACGAACGGAACAGAAACATGAAGAAAATTCCCCTCCTACTCCCCCTCCTGCTTACATTTTGCCTCTCTCTCGCCACGCCCACAGCCTCAGCGCAGCATGAACCGAGCCTCCTCCGCAAGGCCGACCGCGAAAAAATGAATCGCTGGGTCGATTCCGTCTATAACGCCATGACCGACGACGAACGTGTCGGGCAATTGATCATGATTATTGCCGAACCAAAGCTCGACGCCGCCAATATGCGCCGTCTGGAGCGCTATGTTTCGGAGCTGAAGATCGGTGGCGTACTCTTCCACACGGGAGATCCCGGCACCCAGGCCGAAGTCACGAACCGACTACAACGGGCCGCCCGCCTACCCCTCTTTATCGCCTTGGATGGTGAGTGGGGGCTCTCCATGAGACTACGTGGCACCACGCGCTTCCCTAAAAACATGATGCTCGGTGCCGTACAAGACACCCGACTGATCGAGGATTATGGTGCTGAGGTGGCCCGTCAATGTCGCGAAATGGGTATACACATCAACTTTGCGCCGTCGGTCGACGTGAATACGAATGCCAGCAACCCTATTATTGGCACCCGCTCCTTTGGCGATGATCCCGAGGCAGTCGCAAGGCGGGGCATCGCTTATGCCCGCGGACTCGAAAGTCGTGGTATCATGGCCGTCGCCAAGCACTATCCCGGCCACGGCAATACCTCCAGCGACTCTCACTACACGCTCCCTCTCGTCAATCGTTCCGAGCGGCAGATGGACAGCATCGACTTGCTTCCCTTCCGTCGATTTATTGCGGCGGGCTTCTCGGGCATCATGACTGGCCATCTGAGTGTTCCGTCTCTCGATGGCGGTGAACAGGGCCGCGCTGCTTCACTCTCGCCCACTATTGTGACGGAGATCCTCCGAAAAAAGGACGGTTTCCGCGGTCTCTGCTTTACGGATGCCCTAAACATGCGTGGCGCTCGCCCCGGTGAACGCGAAAATCCGGCCCTCAGTGGCATTAAGGCGGGCAATGATATAGCCCTCGCACCCTCATCGCCTGACAAGGCCGTGGCTGCGCTTCGTGCGGCCCTCGATAGCGGTGTGATTTCTCGGAAAGACCTTGAAAGTAAATGCCGCCGCATTCTTGCTTATAAATATGTAGCGGGCCTCAACCATTATCGACCTATTGAGACGCGTGGCCTCTCCGAACGCCTCAATACGCCTCACGCGGACTGGCTTGTGGCTAAGCTCAACGAAGCGGCTATCACGCTACTTAAGAACGACGACAATTGTCTGCCCATCAAGCAGCTCGATAAGAAGCGCATTGCACTGGTCACCATCGGCAGTGCAGATGGCGACGCCTTTTTCAGCATGCTCCGCCGTTACGCGCCCGTCGACATTTTCCGAATCTATGCCACGACAAGAGACGCGGACTTTCGCCATATTCTATCTCGCCTGCAGCCGTATGAAACAGTCATCTGCGCCGTTTATTCCTCGCGTGGCGCCGAACGCGCGGACTTCCTCCAACTTCTCGGACAGAAGCAAACGATATACACCTTCTTCACTACGCCTTACACGCTCCGCAACCACCGCGATGCGATCCGTACGGCCGACGCCGTAGTTTTGGCTTACGAGTCGACCGCACCGGCCCAGGAATATGCCGCCCAGCTCATTTTTGGGGGTATCCCGGCCCGCGGACGTCTCTCGGTCTCCCTCCCCGGACTCTTCCAAGCGGGTGCCGGGTTAACGACCACCAAGACGCGTCTCGGCTACCATCGCCCCGAAGAAGTGGGCTTCGATCCCGCCCGACTCGCGGAGATTGACGCCATTGCCAACGAGGGCGTCACGAGGGGCGCCTACCCCGGATGCCGCGTATTGGTAGCCAAAGACGGCATGATCGTCTATAACAAATCGTTCGGATGGTACGACAGCCGCAAGACGCGAAAAGTGACCGACGATGCAGTCTACGATCTCGCGTCCGTCTCTAAAGCTACAGGCACACTCCCGGCGGTAATGAAGGCCTATGACGACGGACTGATTCGCCTAAACAGTCCCATCTCCGCCTATGTTCCGGCCTTACGCGGATCTAATAAGAGCGACTTCACGGTGGAGGAATTGCTTTACCATCAATCTGGAATTACGCCTTACATCGCCTTCTATCAAAATGCCCGGTCGGATCATAGCTATATGTGCGACGACGGCACGTCCCAATGTGCAGACACGTCGCGCAACGCGCTCCACGCAAGCAGCCTACGCACCTCATCGATTGGCCCCAGCTGGTTGTCGGACAGCCCCAAACCAGGCTATACGACCGAGGTCGCTCGGCGGATGTACGTACATGATTCCTTCCGCGACCATATCATGCAAGACATTCGCAATTCTCGATTGGGGACACGTGGAAAATACACCTACAGCTGTATCAACTTTATTCTACTCAAGATGGCCGTCGAAAACGTGTACAGCCAACCCATGGATCGTTTGCTCAACACGTATTTCTTTTCTCGTCTGGGTGCTTCCTCGACGACCTATAATCCGTTGCACAAGATGGATACGCTGCGCATTGTTCCCACAGAAGATGATCGCGTGATGCGCCATCAACTCTTACGCGGATACGTACATGATGAAGCGGCTGCGCTGCAAGGCGGCGTGTCGGGTAACGCCGGCCTCTTCTCCTCTGCCGACGACTTGGCTAAGCTCCTCCAGCTCTACCTCAATAATGGCAACTATGGCGGTGAGTCTTATATCTCGGCACTTACTTGTAACATGTTCACGCATAGCCAGAGCCACACGTCTCGCCGCGGACTGGGATTCGATCGCCCGGAGAAGACGCCCGGAAAAGCGTCACCCTGCGGACGATTGGCGCCTGCCTCTGTCTATGGACACACAGGCTTTACTGGCACTTGTTTCTGGGTAGATCCGGATAATCAAATGATCTATATTTTTCTCAGCAATCGCGTCAATCCTTCGCGCGACAATAATCGGCTATCCACTATGGGCATCCGCTCCCGCATTCAGGATGCTATCTATAAAGCGCTCAAGAAGTAACGTCAAGACGTGGAGCGCCATAACGTAACGATTTAGACTTTTCGTAAAGCAGCAAATGAGGTAGGTCATATCTCGTTTGCTGCTTTTTTTATGCGCTTTACACCTAAACTGTTTCGCGTTAGATTATACGATCCACATCGATTCATCTAACCTGTTACTCAAATATACACTTGATCCTATTCAAGTATATTAGACAGTAACATAAAGGCACATTTAACTGAAGTCGAAAGCTGTTTCGCGTTACAAAATTCCCCATTTGACTCCATTCAAATGGATCGCCTACACCGTCGGAAGCATAATTGATCAAGATCAAACATGCAAAAGTGTAACAAGTTAGAACTATTGATTATGATCTTATTGAGCAACGATATAGCGATTATAGTAAAAGTATATAGCGCGCGAAGCAAAGAACCTACAACCTTGAATGCACCGCATAAAATAAAAGAATATCGCGGCCAATTTGTACAATCAAAATAGATGGCGGATATTTGCAGCGCATAAAACATATATGAGATGATACACCACGTCAATCTATCCCGCATTCGCGTCATGAACTTCTACTTAGCGATGAGCAATGTTAGCACCTTCTTGGCTAAGGAAGATTTGGAGACGCTGAAACTAAAAGATCAAGTAGCGATCTTTAATGAGAAATACAAAGCCTTCGACGATGCTGTAGTTCCGCTCCGAAAAAGTGGTAAGACGGCTAAACTACACAAGCATGGATCCGAACGCGACGACGCGCTCATTGGTCTGGGGCGGCATTTACGACTTTACATCACCTATCCGGTGAAAACCATGTCCGATGCTGCCTGGCGTCTCTACCCCGTGTTGAAGGGTTATGGAAAGATGCCGCATCTTAAACCACAGCGCGAGAAGACAGCGCTCATCAGCAATCTACTTCAGGACTATGACACCGCCCAAGCCAAGGCCGACTTAACCCTAATCGGCGCCGACAAATGGGTGGAGATCCTGAAGGATTCTAATTCGAAGTATAAAGGGACTTACCAGGAACGTGTTGAATTTGAGTCCGCGTTGAAGAAGGGCCTGACACAGAAGACAAGAGATGACCTCTACGAGGAATTCAAACGACTCGTCCATCGCATTAATTCATTGGCCCTGATTGAAGGGGAGACTCCCTATTTGAATCTGATGGAGAAAATTAATGTAGAGATGAAGCAAGCTAATTTGTCGGAACGTCCAGACCGAAAGAAAAAGGATGATCCCGATATCCATCTTCCCGAAGATGATGAAGTCGAGGAGAAAAAAGATTAAGCCGTTTGCTGCACTACGTATCGGCGGAAGGGATAACTTTCATGTACATTATACGGTTCGATTGGTCCGTGTATAGATAAATAGGAATGAGAGACCTATACGCCGTGAAGTGCAACATGCAAATATGGATTGATCTGGCTTCGATTTATAGCTACATAAGGGCTAATACATCAACTATTTAGAGGAAAAGACAAGAGATAAAGCACTGGAATGAAGAAGAAATACCTGCTCGACTTACGAGTTGTATCCAACGAATGTTTGCAGGGACGCTATAGCTTACTGAAACTGACCTCCGACAGTGAGCGGTTGCCCGAAATGGATCCGGGGCAGTTTGTAGAGATTCGCGTAGATGATTCTCCCGGTACGCTGCTTAGGCGTCCTATATCCATTCATAATATCGACCGGGAGCGCAATGAGCTTTGGCTATTGGTGCTTCCGATAGGCGATGGGACGCGGCGCATGGCACGCTATAAGTCGGGCGACGTCGTGAACATCCTGTTGCCACTGGGCAATGGATTTACGGTACCGCGCGTTGTGCCGTCAGACGCTAAAAACTACCTTTTGGTTGGCGGCGGAGTGGGCGCGGCGCCTATGCTTTATCTCGGTAAAGCGCTCCGTGAGAGCGGTCTTACCCCCACTTTTTTAATCGGAGCACGATCGGCTGACGGCATAGCCCAACGTGAGGCCTATGCAGCCTACGGCGATGTCTACGTGTCTACCGAAGATGGATCGATGGGGGAACGCGGCTTCGTGACAGATCACTCCATTTGGAAGCAGGCGTCTTTCGAACGCATCTATTCTTGCGGGCCGAAACCGATGATGATGGCCGTAGCCAAACAGGCGCGGCGCACAAAAACACCTTGCGAAGTCTCGCTTGAGAACATGATGGGATGCGGCATAGGGGCTTGCCTTTGCTGCGTAGAGGATACGACCGATGCGGGACGTGTTTGCACCTGCACAGAAGGTCCGGTCTTTAACATAGATAGATTGACATGGCCGATTTAACGACGCACATAGGGGAGCACTTAGTGCTTAAGAATCCCGTGATGACCGCTTCTGGCACCTTTGGTTATGGGTTAGAATATGCGGACTTGATGGATAACAGTCGTTTGGGTGCGATTATCGTCAAGGGTACGACGGCTGAACCGAGGCAGGGAAATCCTTATCCACGCATGGCGGAGACTCCGGCTGGCATGTTGAATGCTGTCGGATTGCAGAATCGCGGTGTGAACTATTTTGTAGATAAAATCTATCCCGCGATCCGATCGATAGACACCGCGATGATCGTCAATGTAGGCGGGTCTACGGTCGAGACTTACGTGGAATGTGCGGAGAAGATCGCCGCATTAGACGATATACCGGCCATTGAACTCAATATCTCTTGTCCGAATGTGAAGCAAGGGGGAATGGGTTTCGGATTATGCGCCGCGTCCGCAGCGGAAGTGGTGCGTGCTGTGCGACGTGTCTATCCGCGGACCCTGATTGTGAAGCTCTCACCGAATGTGACAGACATCACGGAGATCGCGCGCGCCGTAGAAGCCGAGGGGGCAGATGCGGTGTCGCTGATCAATACCCTGCTGGGGATGGCTGTCGATGCGGAGCGTAGAAAACCGATCCTATCCACAGTGACAGGCGGACTCTCAGGCCCTTGTGTGAAGCCGGTTGCACTGCGTATGGTGTGGCAAACGGCAAAAGCGGTACGCATACCTGTGATCGGGTTGGGCGGTATCGCCTCGTGGCGAGATGCCGTAGAGTTTATGTTGGCCGGAGCGACTGCAGTGCAGATTGGAACCTCGAATTTTGTCGATCCCACCGTCTCGCTCAAGGTGATCGACGGCATAGCGGCTTATTGTGAGCGGCATGGATTTCATCACGCATCGGAATTAGTGGGGGCATTAGAGACAGACAGCTAACCTGTAAAAGCTGAAAACTATACACTAACGGCTAACGACAAAACAGCTAAAAACCCATATCGCAGGATGCCTGTTTATGATCAGGCATCCGGCTCAGATGATGATTCGTTTTTCGCTTGTAGATTGTAGCTCTTAGTTCGGATCAGGCTATATATATTGTATATGAAGAAGAATATCATCGTTTTATTTGCTGCGTCATCGCTGCTCTATGCAAGTGCGCAGACTGTTGTAATCCCGGATGCGGATTTTAAGGCCTACTTAGTAACGTCTTTCGATGCAGATGGTAACGGCGAGATCTCAGCTGCCGAAGCGCAAGCTGTACGAAAGATCGAATACACGGATCGCCCCCTACAGTCGCTAAATGGGATTGAGGCATTTACAGCACTGGAGGAGCTGGATTGTTCCTATGCGAACCCGTTTGAGCGGGGTGGGCTGACACAAATTGATGTCAGTCAAAATCCATCGCTCAAAGTGCTCCGCTGTGATAATAATAGCTTGGAGCAGATCGACGTATCGCACAACGCCGCTCTGCGGGAGCTGCATTGCCGAAACAACAAACTCAGCGCTTTGGATGTGAGTGGACAGAAAGAGCTTGAAGAATTGCTCTGCGATAACAATCGTTTGAAGCGTTTACAGACGGCGGACTGCCCATCCTTATCATTGATGAATTGCAGCATGAATCAGCTGGAGGCATTAGACCTTCAGGGTTGCCCCTCGCTGCGTTGGCTAAATTGTGCAGAGAATCAATTGACGACACTTGACGCCAGTCCGGCCGTAGGTTTGGAGCAACTCTATTGCAATGACAACCGATTGGCTTCGCTTGATGTGTTACAGAATGGGGCCTTGCGGCAGCTCTATTGCGGACACAATCGACTGGATTCGATAGATTTATCGCGTAACACGGCATTGACTGACTTAGACTGTGGCAACAACAGATTGACGCGATTGGACGTCTCGCAGAATGCTGCACTGACCGAGTTAGAATGTAGCATTAACCGTCTGGCGGAGTTGGACGTCACGCATAATCCGGAGTTAAAACAGCTTTATTGCAATGCCATTCCCACCCTTACGGCTGTACGACTCATCAAGGATCAGGCTTATCGTACACTTAGTTATCAGACGGCCTCAGTAACAACTTATCGTGTAGATCGGGAGACGGCAGTGGCAGAAGTTGCTCCGTTGGCAGAACCGTCTCATCCGGAAGTGGCCGATGTAGATGTGAAGAACCTGCCTGATTTTGCGCAAGCTGCCCCAGTTCGTTCCATGTCGACTGCCGCGCCAGAAACGAAAGAGGAGAAAGCACAACCGGCAACGCATACCCGCACGGCGCGAGAGATCTTTTTTGATGAGGAATATCGCCGAGAGGAAGCACGTAAAGCTGAGGAAGCTAAGCGAGTAGCCGAAGAAAGTCGACGCGCCTCCATACGGTCGTACAATGGTATCGTGTCCGTACCTGATGCGGAGTTCAAGACGTTCCTTGTTCAATCATTTGACACGGATGGGAATGGCGAAATATCTGGCGCGGAGGCGCGTGCGGTCACATCGATGGATTGCTCAGGTTTGAATTTATCCTCCGTGGAAGGGCTCGAATATTTCACCTCGTTAGAGGAGCTAAAATGTCAGGACAATCGAATCACCACGTTGGATATGAGTTACTTTCCAGCGCTTCGTTCGTTGGATTGCGCACGAAATAAGCTGCACTATTTGAACGTGAAGGCTAATCCCAAATTGGTAGATCTGGAATGTTCTGACAACAATCTGATTAACTTGGATGTAAGTCGGAATCCCGCTCTTCGTACGCTGGGATGTAATAGCATTCGCTTGATTCGATTGGACGTAACCAAAAATCCTGAATTGGAGGCGCTAAAGTGTGGAAACAACCATCTTGCGGAGCTTAACATTGCCAATAACCGAAGGTTAGATACATTGAATTGCAGCAAAAACAAATTGAAGTTGCTCACGGTGTCGCACCTCGATGGGCTTAACTATTTAGATTGTAGCGGGAACCAATTAACCGCGATCGATGTGTCACGGAATAAAAAATTAGGCACGTTAGATTGTGGTATGAACGCTTTGAGCAAGGTGGACGTGTCGAAGAACCTCGCATTGGCTGACTTTGCCTGCAATGGCAATCTGCTGGACGATCTGGATGTGGCCATTAATACGGAGCTTGTATCGCTGAATTGCGCGAATAACCGCCTGACTCAACTGGACGTGTCGCGTAATGCCGCACTGAAGCGTCTGCGTTGTATGGGCAACCGACTGACGGTGGTGGACGTACGAAAAAACTTAAAGCTGAAGTTTTTAGAGTCGGCGCCGATGCCTACGTTGGAAACACTTTACTGTCCGCAGGAGGTGATTTATTCCAAACTTGCTTATCCGATCATGTCGAAAGTAGTCTATAAATAAGCAGTTTGTACGTATTTGAGCGTGTTGAGGCCGATGGCGGATATGGAGAATAAGCCGAAGAGGAGGAAGCGTTGCCGCATGGAATGCCGGAAGGGAGATCTGTGGAAGATTTTTCCCGTCCTCGTTCTGTATCTTCTTACCTCCTGCGAAAGGGCGAATGAGCCGGCTCCTCGCCCGGTGGAACCGAGTTCGAGTCCTGAGTGGGCCGTACTGAAGGAGTTCACACAGGATGACCTTCGGGAGATGGAGCGCGGATTAGGGCTATCCCACTTCAGCATCATCGGCGCTATGCCGCGTTATCCGGGTAAGGTGCAAGTGAGGGCCGTGAAGATGACGTATTCATCGGTGTATCCGGGGGGTGGCGCTGCACGGATTCGTCTCTCTGGCCTGCTACTCCTTCCGCCGACTATCGATTCAGCGCGGATACACAGCCAATTGTTGGCATTACCATACACCTACGTTCTCAATCGACAGACACCTACACAACAAATAGCAGACTATGTACCCGCGCGGCTCGAGGCCTATATGCTTTTTGGCATATTACAGGCATCGCGTGGGTACGTAGTGCTCATGCCAGACTATCCCGGCTTTGGCGAATCCTTCGGACAGTGTGCCATGCCCTATGTGGAGCGACGTCCGATGGTACGCGCGACCATCGATTTTATCCGTGCGTCTCAACAGGTATTGCAAGCCATGCACTACGGCCGGAAGCGCGAATTGACGATCACCGGCTACTCGCTCGGAGCCTATGTAGCGACGCAGACCGCGCGCGAGATGGAGACGAATGCCTCGGCCGTCAGTGAGCTGACGATCGACCGGCTATGGGTCGGCGGAACGCCCTGCGACTTGAAGCGAATTGCTGACGAGACCAAGGTGGCTACCCACCTGCCGACGCCTTACCTCCTCCCGCTGGCTATCCATAGCTACCGGCGCAACGGATACCCGACGATCGCTGTGGATCGCCTGCTCCGATCGCCCTACGCGGAGCAACTCATGTCTCGTTTTGATGGTATGAATGAGGCGTATGCCGATGGGTTGCCCACACGTGCTTCCGACCTCTTCACCGAGGCCTTCGTCCGCGGTGATGCCGATGTCTCCGCGCCCATCGATGCCATCCTAAGCGAGAACAGCCTGACCCCTTGGCGCAACCGCTGCGCCTTCGTCATGCTCCACGGTGCATCTGACCGCACCGTCTATCTCGACAATGCACGTGCTTATGCAGAGCATCATCAAGCAAGCGGCGGCCAAGTGGATTTCCGGGTAGTTCCCGGCAACCATAAGGAGGCCGGCATCCTCTATTATCTCTATGTCATCCTTCATCTTCCCGAAGACCGCAACACATGAATGAATGGATTCGCCTGATCGACAGTAGCACGATCGATGCAGGTACGGCAATCGTGCGCCTACTCGTAGGATTCCTCTTAGGAGCCGTTATCGGTGCCGAACGTCAGGCACGCCGCCGCGAAGCTGGACTGCGCACCTTCACGCTGATCTGCCTCGGATCGACCATGTCCATGCTTGTCTCTATTTGGATCCCGCAGACCTACCCGAACTTCCTCAACGGAGATCCGGGACGTATCGCGGCGCAGGTGCTCACGGGTATCGGTTTCCTCGGTGCAGGCGCCATCATCCAAGGTAAGGGCAGTGTGCACGGGTTGACTACGGCAGCGGGTGTGTGGGTCGTAGCGGTTATTGGCCTTGCGGTTGGAGCGGGCATGTTTCTGCCAGCTATTATCCTGACGCTCCTGACCGTGTCCGTCCTCACACTATTAGAACATCTCGAGAAGCGCACCTGCGCAGGGGGTGTAAATAAGATCTTGGTCGTGGTCTGCTCCACGTCTGAGCCCGACATCAAGGCCTTTCGGCGCATCCTCGATCGGCAACAGGTCTACCTGATGAGTAACTCCTATGAAGCGGACTATACGACAGACACCGCCGTACTAACATGTAAGGTGAACGTCAAGGCGCGCTCCTCCTACACGGCTCTCTTTGCCGACCTCCGCCAGACTGGTTACGTGGCGCAAATCAAGATTTTCGACTAAGATCTTCTCCGCGATATGCCACCTAATAAGAGTCTTCATCGCCACCAATTCCTTTTTCCACATGACCTGAAAACACCTTGGAGAGGTCCCCGAAATAAACTTGAACAGACTCTAAAATAGGAACAGCAGCTCTGATCGCCGGAATATTTTACTTTACATTTGCCGCCGATCGGAACAAACAACGGCCTTGGAGAAGGCCGTTTTTGTTTCTACTCCCGAAAATCGGGAGGGTCGGGAAAAGCAATTCTTGATCGTGTCGGGAGGCCCCACCACAAACGCAGTGATTCCCCCTTTGTGCGTAGAGAGAGGTGGAGGCGCTAACGACCGACACGCTACAAGCGATGCAAAACCCGATTCGAGTCTAATTCATAAACGAGAAGTATGAAGATCAAAGCAAGTATCCTGTCCGGAGTGGTTGCGACGCTGTTCCTATCCGTCGGAACCGAAAGGGCAGGTATTACCGAAGGATTTCAGATCGGGGACTATGCCCCGGCGATCATCCTTCCGGAGTTCGGAGGTCGCGCGATCGACTTCCGAGAACATGCCGGACAGTACACGTTGGTGAACTTTTGGGCGGCCTATGATGCCGAATCCCGCGTTCGCAACATACAGCTCCGGAACAGCGTAAAAGAGCTGGATTCTTCGCTCCTGGCAGTGCATTCCATTTCGATGGACGAACGGAAGTCCGTATTCGAGGGTACACTGAAGGCTGACGGCTTGGAGAAGACGAATCAATGGAACGATCGAAGAGGAAAAGCCTCAGCACTGTACAAGATGTACGGACTGGAGAAAGGCCTGAGGAACTTTTTGATTGACGACAAGGGCGTGATTGTAGGCGTCGATCTTAGCCCCCGCGAAGTGATCCGGATCGTGACCGGAAACCGTGTAGCAAAAGCAAAACCCATTACGAACGACAGAAAGGAGTTGTCCCACCGCATCAGGCGGGACAACTCCTTTCTCTTTTTAGGCACCTCGCACGCCCCCAGGTTGCGCGAGCCAGATCAGCGGAACCTTCTGACAAACTCCTCCATCAGCCCTTCGCGAAACGAAGGGTGCGCAATGGCTATCAGACTGCGGGCACGCTCGCGTAAGGTCTTCGCCTTGAGATGCGCAATGCCATACTCCGTCACCACATAGTCCACATCATTGCGCGACGTTGTCACCGCTGCACCCTGAGACAAGAAGGGCACGATCCGCGACACCGTCCCATGCACCGCCGTCGATGGCATGGCCATGATCGACTTGCCACCGGGCGATAGCGACGCGCCGCGCACATAGTCCACCTGACCACCCGCACCGCTAAACTGACGGAGACCGATCGTCTCCGAGTTCACCTGACCCATCAGATCCACCTCGAGGCAGGAATTGATGCTCACCATACGCTCGTTCTTCATAATCACAAACGGATGATTCACGTGATCCACCGGGTAAAGCGCTACCTGCGGGCATGCGGCCGCAAACTCATACAGCCGACTGGTGCCAAGAAGGAATGTCGCCACATGTTCGCCCCGGTGCAATGTCTTGCGACGGCCGTTGATCACGCCCCGCTCGATGAGATCAATCACCCCATCGGCAAGCAACTCCGTATGCAGTCCCAAGTCGTTCTTTTCCGTCAGGCTGTGCAGCACCGCGTCCGGTATGGCGCCAATGCCCAGCTGCAGCGTGGAGCCATCCTCCACCAGCTGCGCGCAGAATTGCCCGATGGCCTCTTCCACAGCGCCAATAGCCGGCGGTGGCGCCTCGGGTAACGCCCGCGAACAGGGCACCACATAGTCTAACTCTGAGATGTGGATCGTGTTCGTCCGACCAATGCGCGGCATCTGATCGTTCATCTCTGCAATCACCACGCGTGCCGCTTCGCATGCGGCCGGCACATAATCGCACGCCGGCCCGAAGCTGCAAAAGCCCTCCGCATCGGGCGGAGAAACCTGTACCACCGCTACGTCGACCGGCAGCAAGCCGCTGCGGAAGAAGTGCGGCACCTCGAAGAAGAAACACGGCATGTAGTCCGCCCTATTCGCGGCCACCGCCTCGCGCGTTCCCGCACAGACAAAGGCGGCGCAATGCCTAAAATGCCGCTCCATACCTGCCGACACATAGCCGACTGTACCCGGGCGCAGCATGTGAAAAATCTCAACGTCAGCATACTCCTCACGACGTTTCAGGAGCTCTTCCGGCACGACCTGAGGAATCCCTGCGCCCTGCGAGAAGACCACCCGATCGCCGTTACGTATCACCTGCACGGCCTCTTCAACCGTCACCGTCCGTGTGGAAAAAATCTCTTTTCTATCCATACACGTATCTTTCAATGGTTGTTGTGTTTGTGTTTCGTTATAAATAAGTCGTGGGATAAGATCGAGCTGCCCGAAGGCATCCGCACCCTTTATGTCACTTTATATCACGGCCGCGCTCGCCGCTCGATTCATCCCGAAGCGAGTCGGTAAGTCTGATCCTCAATCGTTGCAGGTCGCGTGCAGAAAAGGGCAGAAACAGCAAGTACCCGGTATACCGACGGCTGACACGCACCCCCACGACCTTCGCGGCCGATCGGCCGTCCGTAGGCCTCCACGTCTCCCCTTCCGCTCCGTATGCGCTGAGGGGTAGCCACGTAAGACTTTTCCGGACGACGCGGAATTGAGCGCGCGGCTCGATCTTCCCGTTCGACTTTTCTTCTTTTCACACAGGCGCCCGCGCTCCAATCCGTCTCTTCGCTGTCACCGAATGGATCCCCTCTTCTGGGGGGGGGGGAGCGCTACGTCCTGTTTGTGTACCGGCGGCTCTCGCCTGCCGGCTCATCTATATGCTGAAATCCTATGTCAAATTTCCCTGCTCGCCTTTCCTCAAACAGGAAATGAAATCGGAGTCGGCAGGTCTTCTGACTTGTTCCCGATCCCGCGGGGCCTTCCCTTTTCGTGTGGTACGAAAAAGTGACGCTTGCAGAGCGGGGTCGCTTTCTAAAGAACTTACAGCTGAGGACGCAGTCCCGGACTTTCACCGGGTTCCCTTTTCAGTTCGACAGTCTGGACTGTTGAGCATCGAATCACCAACTCGGGGGCAAATGTAAAAAAAGGCGCATAAGAGCAACCAGCCCTATCCGAATATTTCATGCCCTCAAAAACGATCCGTTAGGCAGCAAAACGAGTAGCCGAAGCCCCAAAAACGGCTCGCGAAGCGGCCGCGGAGTACTCCAAGGACACCTTTCGCCCTCGCGCAGGCCTTCCGCAGTTTGTCGCGGGCCCGCTTTTTTCTGCGCAAGTCTCAAACCATAGTCCGGCAAGTCCTCATTTTCTTTCTCAGGTCTAAACGCCCCCGTTTTCACTCATTCGGAACTTCCCGAAAATCCTTGCTTATCTATTCCAATCATTCGGGAACCTCCGATCCTATACCAGTACATGTATCAATTATTCGGAATCTCCCGAAGCATTCTACATCTATAATACAAGTCTTCGGAAATCTCCGATCCAATTAAAGCGCTCATTTTATCCATTCGGATAGATCCGAATCTTTATATTATCGATTTTCTCCATTTCGGATTCTTCCGAATCATTGCTATCAAGTATCTTATTCTTTCGGAAGATTCCGAATCTTTTAAATATACGTTTTTGGTCGATCGGAAACTTCCGGATGCTTGTAATAGAACGAGTAATTCGCTCGGAAGTTCCCGAAGCTATGCAATACGTATTAAATACATTTCGGGAAGCTCCGATTGATAGGAACAATATGTGACAGATTTTCGGAAGATTCCGAACGAATAAAAATGGGAGCGTTTAGGCCTGAGAGAGAAAGAGAGGGTATGTCGGAGAGGTGCTTAAGATCTTCGCGAACGGATCGGGGGTAGCGGAGTTGTGGTTGGGGTGTTTGGTGAGTCGAAAAGGGTAGCGGGGATGGCGTTGGGATGTTCGATGAGCCGAAAATGGCTGGAGGAGTTGTCGTTTAGGTCTTCAGTGAGCTAAAAAAGGGCTGCGGAGTTGTCGTTGGGATGTTCGGTGAGTCGAAAAAGGGCTGCGGAGTTGTGGTTGGGATGTTTGGTGAGCCGAAAAAGGGCTGCGGAGTTGTCGTTTAGGTCTTCAGTGAGCTGAAAAAGGGCCGCGAGGATGGTGTTGGGGGGGCGCCGTGTCATTTTGGCATAAAACAAAGAGAGGCGACGCCTTTTTGGCGCCACCTCTCCGTGATTTTCGGGCCACGGGTGGGTTACTCCACGTAGCGGACTTCGGGCGTGAGGAGGATGCCGAAGCGATCGCTGACGGTGCGGCGGATGCGCTCGGCAAAGAGGGCGATCTCGTCGCCGGTGGCGTGGCCGTGGTTGACGATGATGAGCGCTTGGTGTTCGTAAACGCCGACTTCACCCTCGCGGAGGCCTTTGAATCCGCAACGCTCGATGAGCCAGCCGGCGGGGATTTTGACGCGTCCGTCGGGCGCAGGATAGGACGGGATGTCGGGGTGGAGAGCGCGGAGGGCGTCGAACTGGGCGCGGTCGACGAGGGGGTTCATGAAGAAGCTGCCGGCGTTTCCGAGGCGTTCGGGGTTGGGCAGTTTGCTGTGGCGAATGGCGCCGACGGCCTCGCGAACGTCGCTGATAGTGGGGCTGGCAAGGGCGCTAAGGGCGTCGCGTAGGGGGGCGTAATCGAGGTGAAGGACGGGGCGCTTTTGGAGCCGCAAATTGAGGTGGGTGACGATGTGCGGGTCGCGCTGTTCGTCCTTGAAGATGCTATGGCGATAGGCGTATTGGCAGGCGTCGACGGTGTAGGTGTGGGGCTCGAAAGTGAGCTGGTTGAAGGTCTCGACGCTGTCGACGACGTCCTTCAGTTCGACGCCATAGGCGCCGATGTTCTGGACTGTGGCGGCGCCGGCTTCGCCGGGGATGTGGGAGAGGTTTTCGATGCCGCCCCAGCCGCGGCTGACGGCGTAGCGGACGACGTCGTCCCAGGGTTCGGCGGCGCCGATGCGGAGGATGACCTCGGTGTCGGTCTCGCGAGCGACACGGATGCCGCGGATGCGGGAGTGGACGATGATGCCGTTAAAGTCGGCGACAAAGAGGAGGTTGCTACCGGCGCCGATGTGGAGGGAGTGGAGCTCTTGGAAGTATTCGTCGCGGAGGATGCGACGGAGCTCGTCTTCGTTGTCGTACTCCATGAACCAGCGGGTGCGGACGGGCAGGTGGAAGGTGTTGTGATCCTTGAGGGAGAAGTTTTTTTCGATGCGCATGTCAATGAATATGTGTGTGTTTAGGATGAGGATAAAAAAAGGATGCCGGCCCGTGGTGTGGGGCGGACATCCTTGTTTATGGTCGTTTGGGCTCAACTACCCCGGCCATGGGAGATCAATAGGTGCGTTCCAAAACCCATGCGTCCTGGAAGTTGGGGCGATACTTCGCGCGGATGGCGTCTCGGCTCTTTTCGGCCTCAGCTTTGGTTTCGAAGCTGGTGACGATGACGCGGAGCATGCCTTGCTCGTTTTCGCCAAGGACGGGGGTGTAGCCTTCGTTCTGCATGCGTTCCTTGAGGGAGAATGCGTTGGTGCGGTTCTTAAAGCTGCCGACTACGACGCTGTAGAGCTTGATGGCATCGGCGTCTTCACCCTCTACGGGGGTGATTTTCTCTTGTCGTGTCTCGCCGGAGTCTTTCGACTTGGTTACGGGGGCGATCTCTTCGTCTGTGGGCTCGTCGCTTGATATCTCGCGTTCCTTGGCCTGCTCGTAGGCTGCTTTGTAGGCGCTCTGTTTTGATTTGCACGAAACGGTGCCGATCGCAAAGACTAAGCAAAGAGTAACTCCTAACAATCCTATCCTTTTCATATCTGTTTGATGTTATTTGAATTAACGGGGGCAAATATAGAAACAAATTCCTCTTTTCGTGGGTGAAATGTCTTATAGGGAGCGGCTTTGGGGGCCTTTCGTAGAAGATTTTACTCCTACGGTCGGTCACTCTTTGGGGGCGTGAAAGAGGGAAAAATGGACAGCGCCATAGGTTCGCATTTCGGTGAAGAGAGGGTGGGTGGAGAAGTCGTACGAGCCGGGGTGCTCGAGGATGAAGAGGCCTCCGGGGCGGAGCAGATCGCGGCCCAGAATGGCTTCGGGGAGCTCGGGTAATCGGGGGAGGGCGTAGGGGGGATCGGCAAAGATGAGGTCGAAGGGCGGGGCCGTGCGGAGGTAGCGGAAGGTGTCGCCACGGACGAGTGTGAAGGTGCCCGATGGGGGGGCGAGGCGGCGGGCCACGTCGGCGATGAAGGCTGCGTGCGTGCGGTCGGACTCGACGGCTGTGACGCGACTGCAGCCGCGCGAGAGCAACTCGAAGGCAATGCTGCCGGTGCCAGAAAAGAGGTCGAGGGCCTGTGTGTCGTCCCAAGTGACGATGTTTTCGAGCACGTTGAAGAGGTTCTCTTTCGCAAAGTCGGTGGTAGGTCGGGCGGCGAATGTGGACGGGACTTGAAAGCGTCGTCGGCCGTAGATTCCTCGGATGATTCTCATGTGTTCGTGGTGGGTGTGACGGTTAGACGACCGACGGTGGCTGCGCGATCATCAGCGCGATAGAGCGTCTGAATGGCTTCCACGCGGATGTCTCGGAGGTAGGTCTGGAGTTGCTCTTTGAGGTCGAAAGCGACGGAGGCGACGGCCGATAGGGTGAGCGTATCGTTGCGTTGGTCGAGCTCGAGCTGTTTCCAGACGTAAAGCAGGTAGTACATCATGTCGTCGTGGTTCTCGACCTCGAATCGGTTGACGAACCGCAGGGCGCCCCGATCGAAGCAGGCAACGTCCATCGTGCGGTCTTGGACGACGGCGTACATGTGGGCGTGGAGTGCACGTAGACTCCGTTCGTGCCACCCGATGAGCAGCGAGGCGAGGGTGTGCTCCCAGTGTGCAGTGGGGAGTGTTTGGGCGATGAAATCGTGCATGTCGCGCCTCAGGCCAAAGAGCAGCACGGACTCCAGTTCGCGCAAGGGTTGGGCGACAACGGTCTCGACGGGTGTGGCGAAGGTGAAGCGATAGAGGCGCTCTTTGGCTTCGTCTTCGTAGATCGCCTCGGGCACTATGGTGTAGTTCGATTCGGAGGTAATGATGCGGACGGCGGCGTAGGGATAGCTGAGAAAGGGGTGTTCACGGAAGAGATCCCGGAGCGTCTGGAGGGGGGAGCGGGTGACGTCGACCTCCGTTTCTTCACAGAAAAAGGATCCCTCGTCCGAAGGGATCCCACCGGAAAAAGAAAGTCCGCCCGGCCAAAGCCGGACAGACGTTCTATATCCTTCTGAATTACTCGCGGTGAGCGAGTCGGGAACACGAAGGCTCATTCTATACTTCTGACGTAGGAGTCTCAGTAGGATTATTCCCAGTTACCGGCGTTGTTATTGATCTCCGTCACGGAACCCACCTTGAGACCCTCGTACTTGTTCATCTTGCGCATTTTGTCCTTGAGGTTGGCCAGTTCTTTCTTGTTGAGGTCGCCCAGATAGACATCGTAAGGAACGCGGCACTCGAAGACTTTTACCGTATAGCCAGAAGAGGATTCGAGGGTGGCGGTGTCCATCTGGAACTTAGCGTTCACGCCCTTGACGGGGATATACGCGAGGGAGTCGACGTTGAAATCGCGTCCCAGCAGGGTGTCTTTGGCCGACACCCACATCGTGTCACGACGGAAGTTCTGGAGGCCATTTCTGATCACCTCGTCATTGTTGCCGGTCTGGCGGGCACGGCGTACGATCTCAGCGGCTTTCTTTTCGGTCAGCCCCTTCTCCAGCTGTTCGTCGGTCAGCACGCCTTCCTTGATGACGAAGGGCAGCTTGGATTCGTTCAAGAACTTAGCCAGCTCCTCGAAGGATCCAGCATGGCGTCCGTTCCTGTTTTTATACTCGATCTGAGCCGTCCGAATATCGATCAGGCGCTTCTCGATGGCTGATTCACGCGCTGTCCGCTCTTTGTCAAACTCAATCGGTTCCATGATACTTCTGTAGCACATGTATGCCAGCAGCACAACCGCCGCAGCCAATAATACCTTCAGTGTAACTCTCATATCTGTATATTCACTTTGATTGTTAGAATGATTTTATTGCTGCAAATGTATGATTCTTTTCAAAGGTCTACCTTTATCCCAAAATATTCATCTGACATGGTCGACAAGTACATATACAAGAAGATTTCGGAGTATTTCCCGTATGAACCTACCGAAGAGCAGCAAAAAGCGATCGCAGCGATCGCTGCTTTTGCTGCGGATACGACCCCAAGATCGCTGTTGATTCTTAGGGGATACGCCGGTACGGGCAAGACGTCTGTGCTGGGAGCTGTGGTGAAGGCTTTGCATGCCATGGAGCGGCCAAGCGTGCTGCTGGCGCCTACGGGCAGAGCAGCGAAGGTGTTCGCCGAATATGCGGAGCGTGACGCCTTTACGATCCATAAGAAGATCTATCGCCAGAAGTCGTTCTCGAACGATTTCGGCAGCTTTTCGTTAGGAAAGAACCTACAGAAGAATACGCTCTTCATCGTCGATGAGGCGTCGATGATCTCGAACGAAAGTGCGGGTCAGAACGCCTTCGGGAGTGGCCATTTGCTGGACGATTTGATTGAATACGTCTACGAGGGCCAGGGGTGTCGGCTGATTTTGTCGGGCGACTCGGCCCAGCTCCCACCGGTGATGCTGCGGGAGAGCCCAGCACTCAGTGCGGAGCGACTCAGGGCGTACGGGATGGAGGTGCATGAGGTGTCGCTGACGCAGGTGGTGCGGCAGGATGTGGACTCGGGCATCCTGTTTAACGCCACGCGGATCCGCAATGGGCTGTGGCAGTCGGAGACGACGCGTTTCCCGGTGCTGAGGGTCGAGGGGTTTCCGGACATTCGGAAGGTGACGGGCGAGGATCTGATCGAAGAGATTGCGTCGGCTTACAGTCGTGATGGGGTGGACGATACGATCGTCGTCTGCCGGTCGAACAAGCGTGCGGCACGCTACAACAACGGGATCCGACATTATATCCTGGACCGTGAGGAGGAGATCGAGCGGGGCGACCGCCTGATGGTGATCAAAAACAACTACCACAGATGGTCGCAGGCGAAGGATGCGGAGTCGAGCTTCATTGCCAACGGCGAGATTGTGGAGGTGCTGCGTGTGCGACGTGTGACGGAGCTGTACGGGTTTCACTTTACCGATGTGCTGGTGCGGTTTCAAGACGATGCCGCGGAGGTGGAGCTGCGTGTGCTGACTGAGACGCTCCGAAACGAGTCGCCCACACTGCCGCGTGAAGACAGCGACCGCCTCTTTTACGCCGTGCTCGAGGATTACAAGGAGGTGAAAACGAAGGCGGCGCGGATGAAGAAGATGAAGGAGGATCCGTATTTCAACGCCGTGCAGGCGAAGTATGCGTATGCCATCACGTGTCACAAGGCACAGGGCGGACAGTGGCGCAACGTGTTTCTGGACATTGGCTACCTGACGGAGGAGATGCTGGGCGAGGACTTTTATCGCTGGCTCTACACGGCCGTCACACGCGCCACGGGGCGGCTCTACTTCGTCAACCTGCCGCCGGCCTTTGAGGATGGCGGACGACACGGGGAGGCGGCCGAAGATTTCTGACAACGATCCTACACCACACGAACACTTACACACACAAAACATACAACAATGGAAAATAGAGAGATTACCCCAAAGAAGAAATGCCCGTATTGTGGCGAAGAGATTCAGCCGGATGCTGTGAAATGCAAGCATTGCGGCGAGTGGCTGACGAAAGAGTCGGCGCCAGTACCACCCCCAACAGAGGATCAGCCTCCTATCGAAAACAAGTCATCGGCGCCCGAACCCGACACTCCCGCCCCCCACAGACGAAGGATAAAGCCCGTTGTGCTCTGGGCAGGACTCATCGCCGTGGTGGCCATTTTGGCCATTGCCTTAGCTCCCTCCGAAGGGCAGCATAGGGAGCGTATCGAAAAGGCGGCCATCGCATGTGTCGAAAAGAAGATCAGCAGCTCTTTAGGCGCTGTCGGGGGGAGTGCGTTAAGCCCCATTTCTTCGATTGCTTTCAACGTAGAACTGGTTCAGCAGAAGATCCGGGAGCGCTTGGAGCAGGAGAACCGGATCGAGGTGGAGAACCGCGTGTTTTGGTCGCAAGCGCGCATCTATAATCAGCTTCACCCTTACGGCAAGATGGTCAGCTTTGGCTGCTTTGGCTTCGTCTTTCCTTCGATCGAGTGGGAGGACATCGCCCTGCTGTCCCAAGCAGAGCGGGAGGATATATCTCGCTTCCTCAGCCCAACGTCAGCCCAAGCCGAACAGCCACTGACGCCCCCCGCTACGGCCCAAGCACCTACGGGAACGACTGGCATACGTCAGCTCTATCATGGGGTGATTGAGGGCGACATCGACGGGAAGAACCGGATCGACACCTTGCGCTGTGAGTTCGATCTCTTTTTCGAGGATCGGGTGAATGAAGAGGGCAAGCTGATCGTGAATGGCACGTACAAATACCCCCGATATGGCGGACGCGCCATCACACTGAGCGGCACGTACGATCCGAATACCGATCTGCTCGTGCTGGTGGAGTATTACAAGAGTGGCAAGCCGAACTGCACCATGCGCGTTCAACGCACCAGCTATGGATTCGATGGCATGTTTATCCGCAAGAATGGCCAGACGTTGTCGCTGACCATGACGCAATAACCCCCACGCAACGGGGCGGCTCTACTTCGTCAACCTGCCGCCGGCCTTTGAGGAGGGCGGAGCCACTGTAAAGGAGTGACGATACCACGTTCGGAACGTGTCGTAATACGTTCCGAACCTATTGGAATACGTTAGGGAGGTGGTCGGAATACGTTCCGAACCTATTGGAATACGTTAGGGAGGTGGTCGGAATACGTTCCGAACCTATTCGAATACGTTGGGGAGGTGGTCGGAATAGGTTCCGAACGTATTCCAACCACCTCAGAACGTATTCGCGGGGCATTCTCCTCCCGCTCATTTCCCCCACCTTTGCGGCCGATTAGACATCGCAAAACATGACGCCTATACACACGAACGAATACCCGACTATATGAATACGTTGAAATCAAAGAAAACGGCCATACAAGCCTTCCTCTATTTCATGGCCACGGCCGTCGTGATCGCCTACTTCTTCCCGCGGGAAGGCAAGTTCAGGTACCAATTTCACGAGGGGAAGCCCTGGCGCTACGGCCTGCTGACGGCCCCCAGCGACTTCCCCATCTACAAGTCCGACGCCGAGCTGAAGGCCGAGCGAGACAGCCTCCAAGCACGCTTCAGACCCTACTTCAGGCTCGACGATCGCGTGGCTGCGAAAGCCATGGGCGACCTCAAAAACGACTACGCTGAGCGGCGCACCATGAGCACGCCCGTCTGGCAATACCTCACCCAAAAGCTCAGCGCGCTCTACGCCGACGGCATCATCTCGGCGCAGGACATGGAGCGCATGACCTCCGAGCATCGCACCCGCCTCAGACTGCTCCGCAAGAACGTCTCCTCGCAGGTCGATCTCTCCCGCTTCCACTCCGAAAAGTCGGCCTACGAGATGGTCATCAACGAAGCGCCCGAATCGATGGACAAGGGCGAGCTGAGGGCCTCCAACTTCGACCGCTACCTGCACCCCAACGTCACCTACGACGCCGAAACGTCCGACAAGGCGCTGGAGGCGCTCATGCAGAAGGTGACACTCTCCACCGGCATCGTGCAGGCAGGCGAGCGCATCGTCGATCGGGGCGAGGTGGTCGACGCCCGCACGTACAACATCCTCCGCTCGCTCAAGATCGTCCACGAGACCAAGTCCGGAGGCAATCGCCGTGACGCCATCACCATGCTGGGCCAAGTGATCCTCATCCTCGGCATCATGGCCTGCTGCGCGCTCTACTTCCTGGCCTTTCGCCCGGAGCTCTACTTCAAGCGCAAGAACCGCCTCTTCATCCTCACCTGCATCCTCGTCCCCTGCCTCCTCACGGAGCTTTGCGTGCGCTACGACCTGGTGAACATCTACATCCTGCCCTTCGCCATCATCCCCATTGTCGTCCGCACCTTCTTCGACTCTCATTCGGCCCTCTTCACCCACCTCATCACGGCGCTCATCTGTTCCCTCGTGGCCCCCTTCCCGCACGAGTTCCTACTTCTGCAGATCATGGCCGGCGTCGTCTTCATCATCAGCCTCAAGGAGCTTTCGCAGCGATCGCAGCTCCTGCGATGCGCCTTCCTCATCTCTCTGGCCTACATGTTGGGCTACATCGGCCTCTCGCTCTATCAAGACGGCGACTTCAACAAGATCGATTGGCGTATGGGGATCTATTTCGGCATCAACTTCGTGCTGCTCATGTTCTCCTACGTCCTCATTTATATGATGGAAAAGGCCTTCGGATACGTCTCGCCCATTACGCTCGTGGAGCTGTCGAACATCAACACCCCGCTGCTCAAAAAGCTCTCCGAAACCTGCGCAGGCACCTTCCAGCACTCCCTGCAAGTCTCCATTCTGGCCTCCGCCGCCAGCGCCAAGATCGGCGCCGACACGCAGCTGGTCCGCACCGGAGCGCTCTATCACGATATCGGCAAGATGAAGAACCCGCCTTTCTTCACCGAGAACCAAATGAAGGGCATCAACCCCCACCGTGATCTGCCCTTCGAGCAGAGCGCGCAGATCATCATCAGCCACGTTACCGAGGGCATCAAAATGGCTGAAAAGGCAGGCCTGCCCGAGGCCATCGTTGACTTTATCCGCACGCACCACGGCGCCGGTAAGGCCAAGTATTTCTACAACTCCTACTGCAACGCCCACCCCGGCGAACCCGTCGACGAGTCGCTCTTCACCTACCCCGGCCCGAACCCCTTCACCCGTGAGACGGCGATCCTGATGATGGCCGATTCCGTCGAGGCGGCCTCGCGCAGCCTCAACGAATACACCGACGAGACGATCCGCGCACTGGTCAATAAGATCATCGACGGGCAAATAGCCGACGGACTCATGCGCAACGCCCCGCTGACCTTCCGCGACATCGACAAGATCAAGACCACCTTCGTGGAAAAGCTCAAAACGATGTACCACACCCGCATCAGCTACCCCGACCTGAAGAAAAGCTGACGCCCCGAGACCATTTCCAACAAGAAAGGCCTGCCGCACCACTTGCGACAGGCCTTTTTCTATGCGAAAACTTGGTCGTATTTCCCGATTTAGGCGTATTGCTTAACGTGAGTTCGATGTAGGCAATCCTACGATTTCCTGAGGAAATGAGCTGAAAAAGTTTTGTGGCGAGCGATTTCCTGAGGAAATGAGCCGAAAAAGTTTTGTGGCAGGCGATTTCCACCAGAAAATCGCATATCGAACTCACGTTTGCTTAGAAGAAACGCACCAGAATTCCCGATTTAGGCGTGTTGCTCGAAAGAAACGCGGCGTTTTTCAGGATTACGGCCCATTCTTCGAGTAGAAACACGCCAGAATCCAGAAATCCGGCCCATGCTCCAAATGGAAACGCACCGGAATCCAGGAATCCAGCGCATTTCCCAAGCGGAAATCGGACCCGATGGCGGCGGTTAGTACCCGGGATTGTTCGGCAACAAGTTGCGGTCGTTGTCGATGGCTTCCGTGGTGATGGGCCAAAGGAGGTTGTAGCCGTTCTCGGCGATGTTCAGCTTGTCGGGGGCCGGCGCGGCTTGTCCCAAATTGTGGCGATTTCAGGCCGTGCGCTGCCCCGTAGACCTGCCATTTGTAGCGATAACAGGACAGGCGCCGGCCCCGTACCCAACAACAAGCCCCGCCGGACGAGGAGCGCTGGATGTAGGCTCATCGTCCGGCGGGGCAGAGTGTGGGGGGCTGGCGATCGGGGGGCTAATCGCGTTCGGGCAACTGGTGTTTCAGGAAGAAATAGCCGACGATGCCCGAGACGAGCGACCCGACAAAGATGCCCAGCTTGGCTTCGTTGAGCAGTTCGTCGCCGATGTCGGGCACGGCAGCAAAGGAGAGGTTGGCGATGAAGAGCGACACGGTGAACCCGATGCCGCCCAGGATCGAAACGCCGAAGAGGGCCCGCTTCGTGATCTCCGGCGAGATCGACACGATGCGCGCTTTAGCCGCCAGATAGGAGAAGGTGAAGATGCCGATGGTCTTACCCACGAATAGGCCGAGGAAGATGGCCAACGGGATGCCTGCCAGGGCCGAAAGGTCGAAGCCGCCGAACTGTACGCCGGCATTGACAAAGGCAAAGAGGGGCAGGATGAGGTAATTGACCACCGGGTTGAGCCGTTCCACGAGGCTTTGCAGGGGGCTGACCGTGTGGGCGGCCAGGCGGTGGATGTTGGTGAGGACTAAGACTTGACCGGGGCTCAGGACGGTGGACTTGCCGGCGTGTCGGGCCTGGGTGAAGTCGAGCGAGGCGAGGTGATCACGCATGTTGTCGGCGAAGGAGTCGAGCTTCACCTTGGGTCGCGCGGGCACGGTGAAGGCGACGAGTACCCCGGCTATGGTGGGGTGAATGCCGGCTTGGGTGAAGAGGTACCAAACGACGAAAAATCCGGTGTAGAAGAAGAGCGCGTGCTGTATTCCCAGGCGTCCGCCGACGGTCAGGAAGACCAGTACGCCCAGGGCGATAAACAGCGGGGTGGCGGCGACGTGTCCGCTGTAGAAGATGGCGATGACGATGATGCCGCCGATGTCGTCGACCACGGCCAGGGCGGTCAGGAAGACGCGTAGGCTGAGGGGGACGCGGCTGCCGAGGGCACCGAGGGCGGCCAGGGCGAAGGCGATGTCGGTGGCCATCGGTATGGCGGCACCGTGGGCCGCGGGGCCGCTGTGGCAGACGGACAGGTAGACCAGTACGGGCACGATCATGCCGCCGCAGGCCGCTATGACGGGCAGTAGCGCCTTACGGGCGGAGCTAAGTTCGCCTACGAGCAGCTCCTGCTTGATCTCCATGCCCACGACGAAGAAAAAGATGGCCATAAAGGCGTCGTTGACAAAGGTGGTGAGCGACATGGGCTGACCGTGATGGGGGAAGAAGATGAAGTTGTCGAACCGGAAGTCGAGGGGGTACTCCAGGCAGCTGTTGTAGGCGTCGACTAAGGGGGAGTTGGCCAGCACGACGGCCGCGATGGTGGTTAGGAACAGCAGCAGACTGGCGTTGGGCTTCTGGGTCACGAAGCGGCTGAGGGATCGAATCTTGGTGATCATGAGTAATGTTGTAGTGAGGTTTGAGGATCAAATAACGTAAGTCTAAATAGGTGTGGCAAAGATAGACGGATCCCTATTTTTTGGCCATAAATTTTTGCAGTTGGGAGGCTTTTTTTGGTCTACGGCCGTCCAAGTTTTTCCCTTTGGGGGCGACTGAGCGGCATGCACGGCCGTTGGAGCACGCTTTGGGAGCGGCTTGGGCGCAGTCGCCGCCGTCGGAAAACATTTTGCGGGCTGCGGGCATTTATACACTACTGTTGGAAAACATTTCACCGGCTTCGGGCACTCGGGCGCTTTCGTCGGAGATCATTTTATGGACTGCGGTCATTCATACGCCGCCGTCGGAAAACATTTTGCGGGCTGCGGGCACTCGGGCGCTTTCGTCGGAGATCATTTTATGGGCTGCGGGCATGCGTAAGCCGTCGTCGGAGATCATTTTATGGGCTGCGGGCACTCGGGCGCTGCCGTTGGAGATTCCAATGGGAACTGCGGACCCTCGGGCGCTGCTGTCGGAAAACATTGGGGCGACTCGGGCGGGCAGATAGCTCCTCTCTTACTCTATTTCGTGAACTCCCGGCGCACTTTCGCTCCCGTTGAGACCTTCAATGGGGCGTAATTGCACGATCACACCCTCGTTGAGGTGTTCAATGGAGCGTAATTTCACGATCACACCCTTATTGAAGTCTTCAATGGGGCGTAATTGTGCGATCACATACTCGTTGAGGCCTTCAATGAGGCGTAATCGGGGAAAAGAGTCCCCAAAATGTTTTCCAACAGCAGCGCCTAACGAATGAGAGTCCCCAAATTGTTTTCTGAAGAGAGCGACCGGCCGAATAGAGTCCTCAAAATATTTTCCGACGAGAGCGCCTGACGGTTGGTGGTTCTTATTGGAATATCCGACGAGAGTGCCCAACAGGTAGCTGCTCATAACGTATTCCCAAACGAGAGCGCCTAACGGGCGGCGGCCCATAACGTACTCCCAAACGAGAGCGAGTGACAGGCAGCGGCCTGTAACGTACTCCCCAATAAGAGCGACCGATGGACAGCGGCTCCCAAAATATTTTCCGAAAAGAGCGCCCGACGGACGGCGGCTCCCAGAGCATTTTGTGCCCGGGGCACGGCTTAAACCATCGCCCACGGATGACGTCTATCGCCCCGCTTTCGGGGCTTGGGCGCCTCGGAAGGACACACGATTTATAGGTAAACAAACGATGATACAACGATTTTCGATCCTTTTTTTGAGCCTCCTGCTGCTGGGGGCTGCCACCGGAGTGGTGGCGCAGGTCCACATCAAGGGCACAGTCGTCCGATCGGGCGAGCCGGCGGAGGCCGTCGAGATGGCGGCCGTGAGGCTGCTGAACATCAAGGACAGCGCGATGGTGAAGGGCACCGTCACGGACCGCGAGGGGCACTTCGACCTGATGGGCGTCCGGCAGGGCGACTACCTGCTGCACGTGACGTACGTCGGGCTCGACCCGCTCTACCAACGGCTGCACATATCGGGCAGCAAGACGCCCGTGGACGTGGGCCGGCTGACGATGACCGAGGACGGGGTGCTGCTGGGCGAGGCCGTGGTGACGGCCCGCGCCGTGGAGGTGCAGGTCAAAAACGACACGGTGGAGTATAACGCCAGCGCGTACAAGGTGGCCGAAGGGTCTGTGCTTGAGGATCTGCTGAAGAAGATGCCGGGCGTGGAGGTGAGCGCTGAGGGCGCGGTGACGGTGAACGGAAAGGAGATCAAAAAGATACTGGTCGACGGCAAGGAGTTCTTCTCGGACGACCCCAAGGCGGCCTCCAAAAACCTGCCGGCCCAGATCGTCGACAAGGTGCAGACCTACGAGAAGAAGAGCGATCTGGCCATGCTTACGGGCTTCGATGACGGCGACGCGGAGGCCGTGATCAACCTCACGGTGAAGCCCGGCATGAAGCAGGGGTGGTTCGGCAACGCCTTTGCGGGGGCCGGCAGCCGCGGGCGGTACGACGTGAACACGATGTTGAACCGGTTCGTCGACGACGACCAGTTCTCGCTCATGGGCGGGATCAATAACACGAACAATATGGGCTTCACGGACTTTGCCGCGGCGGCCTTCGGCGGTGGGCCGGGCGGCGGGCGGCACCGGTTCGGGGGCTTCGGCGCCGGGAATGGCATCACGTCGTCCGGCAACGTGGGCACGAACTTCAGCAAGCGCCTAATGAAGGATCTGACCGTCGGGGGCAACGTCCGGTTCTCCGGTTCGGACAACGAGGCGCGGGCCAAGACCGACCGGCAGAACATCTTGGCCGGCGATAGCACCTCGTTCGACCACGCCGAGAGCGCCTCCGACACCCGGACGCGAAACGTGGGCTTCAACCTGCACATGGAGTGGAAGCCGGACACGCTGACGCAGGTCATCTTCCGCCCGGAGTTTTCCTATGGCACCACCCACACCGACGCGGAGGAGCTGACCCATACCCTCAGCGGGAGCCTCGACTCGGTGAACGCCTCCCGATCGCGCTCCCGTGTGGACGGCCACGCGCTGACGGCCTCCGCCAAGCTCGACGTCAGCCGCAAGCTGAACAGTCGCGGCCGCACGCTGACGCTCTCCGTCTCCGGCGGCGGCAACCAATCGATCGACAACACCCAGAATCGCTCCGACACGCGCTTCCTGCTCTTCGCCGACTCTACCGAAACGATCGACCAGCAGGTGCACAGCGACACTCGAGGGTACAACGTGCGCGGCAAGGTGGCGTGGGTCGAGCCGTTGGGTCACTCCAACTTCCTGCATCTCTCCTATCGCCTCCGACGGACACACCGCGAGCTGCTCCGCGACGCCAACCTCATCGATTCCGAAGGCCAATACACCGTGCCCGACACCACGACGGGCCGCAACACACGTAGCGACGCGACCGAGCACCGCCTCAACCTCTCCTTCAAGATGGTCCGCCCGAAGTACGACTTCACCCTGGGTCTCAACTTCGACCCCACCCAGACCCGCACCGTGACCGAGGTGGCCGGCCGGACACTCTACGACCTCTCCCGGAGCGTCGTCAACTACTCCCCGACGGCCAAACTGCGGATCCGATTCGACAAGCGCACCGACCTCCGCCTCGATTACGACGGCCGCACCGAGCAGCCCTCCATGACGCAGCTCCAGCCGGTGGCCGACCTCTCCGACCCGCTCAACACCGTGATCGGTAACCCGGACCTCCGCCCCACGTACACGAACAGCCTACGCCTCCACTTCGGCAAATTCGTCCCCGACAAGCAGTCCGCGTTCATCTTCATGGCCGGCGTGAACTATGTGCTGAACGACATTGTCAGCCGCACCACCACCGACCGCCTCACGGGTCGCCGCCAGACCACCTACGAGAACATCGACGGCAATTACAACCTCGACGGCCGCCTGATCATCAACCTCCCACTGCCGGGCAAGCACTTTACGCTCAGCTCCATGACCTACGCCCGGTACGGACACTCCGGCGGCTTCATCGACGGCTCCCGCAACACGAGCAAGGCCACCGTCCTCATGCAACACGCGGGCATCAACTTCCGCTCATCCCTGGCCGACATCGAGCTCAACGGCAACATCCGCCATAACCGCACCCGCAACACCCTCAGCGCGGGCCGCGACCTGAGCACCCTCAACTATGGCGGCAGCGCAGCCTTCACGCTCTACCTCCCACTCGGCTTCCGACTGGAGTCCGACCTCACCTACTCCACCAACTCAGGCTACACCGATGGCTATTCGCAGCGCGAATGGCTCTGGAACGCGGGCGCCTCGAAGTCGTTCCTGAAGAACAACGCCGGCATGCTCCGCCTGAAGATGTACGACATCCTGCGCCAGCGCAGCAACATCTCGTACAGCGCTACGGCGACAGCCATCCGCTATTCGGAGTACAATACGTTGAACAGTTACGTCATGCTGCACTTCATCTACCGCTTCAGCCTCTTCAAAGGTGGAGCCAAAGCGTCCGATATGCGTATGCCCGGCCCACCCGATCGGGGCGGCCGCGACCGTCCCCCACGGGATTAGACATACAGATACAAGAAGTCCTGCCGGCAGAGGAGGTGTTCGCCTCCCGCCGACAGGACTTTTCCTTTTTAGCGGTTCGTTATTCGTTAATCAAAGAGACCCGGGTCGGAATAGTAGACTCGGTTGCCGACCACGCGGGCGGCCTGTGTGTAGGGATGTTCCTCGGCACGACCCACGCCGGTGATGTGCATCACTCGCCAGCCGTGGGCCTTGAGATAGTCCGAAACAAGTGAGCGGTGGCAGCGCCACCAAACGGCCTCGGCGCAGAAGTAGGCCGTCGGTTGGCGCTCCGCCTCGTCCATAAGGCGGGCTATGCCGCGGGCAAAGTCGTCGGTCTCCATATAATCCGCATAGGCGCGGAAGGAGGCGTTGCGCCAGCGCGTGTTGTGCGAATCGCGGTGCACCCGTCGGCGCCCGCCCAGATCGGGGAGGTGGAGGTAAGCGATGCCGCTCGCGGGGAGCGACGCTTGCAGGGCCTCCTGATTGTACTGCGGGTACTTGTTCGAGCCCGGTAGGCCGCGGATGTCGACCAGCAGGCGAATGTCGAACGATCGCAGCATGGCGATGAAGACCTCGATCGGGTGGGTGGAGTGGCCAATGGTGTAGACCACGCGCTCAGGTTGCGACATGGCGCAGGGCGTATTTCAGCACTCGATGCCCGGCCGAGCCTCGACGCCGAGGGTGTAGTAATGCTTCACCTCCTGCATGTCGGTGACGAGGTCAGCAGCGGCGATGAGGTCGGGCGTAGCATAGCGACCGGTGATGACGACTTCCGTGTCGGGGTGGCGGTCGTTGATGGCGTCGATGAGTTCGGCGGAGGTAAAGAGACCGAAGTAAATGGCGATGGTAGCTTCGTCAAGGATCACGAGCCCGTAGCGGCCGTTGTGGAGTATGCGCCGAACCTCCTCGAGCCCCTCGGCGGCACGACTGATGTCGTCCGGTGTGGGTTTGCGCTCGATGAAGCACTCCGAGCCGTAGCGGTGGGTGGTGATGGTGGGGATGCGGCGGTCGATGTAGGCGATTTCGCCGTATCGCTGGCCTTTGACGAACTGTGCGATGTAAACACGTCGACCGGCTCCGACTGCGCGGAGGGCCAATCCAATGGCAGCGGTGGTCTTACCCTTGCCGTTGCCGGTGTAGAGATGTACGTAACTCATAGTGGATTGATATTAGTAGGTTGAATAGGATTTAGTTTGAGGTAGTTTGAAGGAGAGTGGGGAGGGGGAAAACGAGGCGAGAGGGTGAATGTCTCGTCCTTCTGCATAAAAGAGCAATGCCCCGACTGTCCGAGCGTCGATTCCTTGGGGCTGCCTCATCATTCTTTCACGAAAGCCTTTTTACCGTCCACATAAAGTGCCTGTTCAGCGTCGTTGAAGGCATAGCGATCGGCCTTATAGGTGCCATCGGCTGCCTTATCGAGGATGATGGATTCCACGTCGCTGTTGGGCAGGAAGATCTCGGCTTTCGAGCGGTCGTCGTTGAAGAGTACGAAGGCGCTGATGACGGCTTCGCCCTCTTTCTTTTCTACGGGGTTCAGGCGGGTGCCGACCTCGAAGACTTGCACACATTCTTGGCGCAGCTGGCTCCACGACTGTCCGGCCGAGGGAATGCAACCGTGTTCGTCGCGGTCGCCTCCTGTGGCGGGGGCTTCCTGCGCCTGCGCGGTAGAATCGGCGGCGGCAGTGTCTTGCTGCTGGGCGTTGTTATTACATGCGGCCAAGGCCAGCATGCTGATCACTGTGATAAATACTTTCTTCATTGTCTTGTCATGTAGAAATTAAAATCTGGGGGCAAAGATACATAGGCTGCAAGGGCTTTAGACATAGAGGGGGACATGAATAGCAGGAAATAGGCTTCGTCCCGCCGCGGGACGAGATCAAAATGACCGTTGAGGCGCCATCCCGTGGCGGGACGAGATCAAAATGACCGTTGAGACGCCATCCCGCGGCGGGACGAGACCTAAATGGCCGTTGAGATGTCATCCTGTGGCGGGACGAGATCAAAATGGCCGTTGAGACGCTATCCCGCGGCGGGACGAGGCCTAAATGACCATTGAGGCGCCATCCCGTGGCGGGACGAGATCAAAATGACCATTGAGACGCCATCCCGCGGCGGGACGAGGCCTAAATGACCATTGAGGCGCCATCCCGTGGCGGGACGACAGAAGCAAACAGAAGACGAATCACTCAAGAACGAACAATGAAGAGAAACGGCCAGATGCCCCTTTGTGCACCCGGCCGTTTGTCGCTGGTCCTTCTTTAGTTGTTCGGTCGCTCCATCTCATTTTCGGGGAGCGGCATCCACTTCAGGCGGCGTGCCTGCCAAGTCTGCTGCTTGGCGGCGGTGGTGAGGCCACGGCGATAGTCGAGGGTGCGCTCACCGCGGAGGAAGAGGTAGACGCGGCGCAGGTGGTCGATGTCGCTGAGGGTGGGCTGGGTGGTCAGCGCCGAGGCGGCGTCGTAGGGCGTGATGACGCGGTTGACGGTGGCCAGGGCGTCGCCCGTGCGCACGCCACGGACGATCAACTCGGCGCGAATGAGGAGCATCTCGGCGCCATCGGTGATGGTCAACGGGCTATGGCGTTGCAGGTTGGTGAGGTAGCGGTTGCCCTCCTTGTTCGTGGCCGTGGGGACAGCCTTCCGCTCGGCGTCGTTGCGCAGGCTGTTGACGATGTCGGCGTCGACCTCCACGTCGCGGGCCGTCTCGCCAAGGGTCGAATAGAGGCCGTTGGGCGAGCCGTTGACGTTGTAGACGATCTGCATTGTGGCCTTTTCGCCGAGCGCGGCGTCAAGGTGGGCAGAGGCTTCGGCGTACTGCCCGCGACTCATGTAGAGTTTGCAGAGCAAGGCTTCGGCGCTGCCCACGGCCAAGTCGCGATTGAAGGCGCCACCCATGCCGCGGAGCACCTCGGCGTCGGCCTCGCGGACGGCTGCCTGGAGGTGGGTGATGGCCTCGGCGTAGAGCGCCTCGTGGGTAAGGTTTTTACCGTTCACGGGCACCTCGCCAGCCGCCGAGGGGTTCGACGAGAAGCAGTCGGCCAGCAGCTTGTAGGCATAGCCGGCATAGAGATGGCCCGTGTGGCGGGCATAGGCACGGACGATCTCGTACCCTGCCGAGCCGTCATCTTCCGTCGAGGCCTCGATGGCGAGGAGCTCTTCGGCGCGGGCGCGGAGGTTTTGCAGGTTGTTGAAGACGCCGTCAGCCTCGCCACCCGCAGAGGAGGCGTTGTCGTCGCTGAGGGCTTTATAGACGAGGGCGTTGGGCACCTTCGTCGGCGACAGTTCGTCGGTCATCGCGCCGAGGGCCATGAAGGCGGCCGAGGAGGCCTGTCCGGCCAGTGTCTTGACGTTGGCCGTGAGGGCACCGTCGGTGAGGATCTTGCCTTTGACGGAGGCCATCATGCCGGGTCGGCGCAGGTCGTCGTACGTGAGCGAGTTGGAGGGCGTCTTAGCGTTGTCGATCCATTTGTCGCAGCCGGCCAGGGTGACGAGGGCGACGGCCGAAAGGAGGATATAGCGGAGGTTCTTCATTATGTCTGTCTGTGTCATTGTTTAGAATCCGATGGTGAGTGAAGCGATGAATGAGCGCGGCGCGGGGGCGTTGGTGATGTCGCGCGAGAGGCTGCCGATGCCACGCGTCTGGCGTGTGCCGCCGTTGGCCTCGATCTGCGGCTCGGCGCCGCTGTAGTTGGTGATGAGGATGAGGTTCTGCGCCGAGAGCATCAGGCGACACGTCTTGATCAGCTGATGCGTGGCCCGACGCACGGGCGAGCTGAAGTCGTAGCCCGCGGAGAGGCTGCTGAGGCGGATGAAGTCGGCCTTCTCGATATAGTTATCGCGATTGCGCTCCGTGTGCGCCAACTGTTCGGCCGTGGCGCGATAAGCGTCCGTGCCCGGCGTCTCCTTGGCCAGCGCAGCCTTGAGGTCTTCGCGCTTCTTGAGGTTATCGCCCAAGCCGGCCACGTTGTAGAAGCTCTGGTTGTAGACCGATGCGCCGGCAGCATAGTTAACGCGGGCGTTGAAGGTCAGGTTATGGAACAGCTTCAGCTCGAAGCCCACCGCACCGTTGATCGTCGGGAAGGGTTTGCCGAGATACTCATACTCCTTGCTCTCCTGCGCACCCTTGTAGACGCCTTTGGCATCGTAGCGCGCGCCCTCTACCTTTTTATAATAGAAGGCGTAGGCCGGCTGCCCCTCTTTGATCACGTTGGGCAGGTTCTCGATTGTGCGGCCGCCTGTGTTCGTCACCTCGTTCGTTTGTCCGTTCACACTGACGAAGAGATCGAGGGCGTTGCCTGCGCGGCGATTCTCCCAGACGGTGCCGTTCCAGTTCAGTTCGAAGCCGTAGCCGCGCACACTACCGATGTTCTCCGGGCGCGATCCGAGCCAACCGAGGGAGGAGCGCAGAGGCACGTAGATGATAGCGTCCGAGGTGAATTGGCCATAGAGCGAGAGGCCAATGCGATGGCGCTTCAGGTTGACGTCCGTACCTAACTCGATCTCGCGCATGCGCTCGGGGCGGATGTTGGGATTGCCCTGCGTGGAGGGCGCCACGAGCGGACCGTAGGCCGAGCTGCCGGTGAGGGCGTAGGCCGTGTGGGCGTCGGTAGGGTAAGGCAGGCGGCCCGACTCGCCATAGGCGGCGCGCCACTTGAAGGCCTGTTGATTGTACGATACGCTGAGCGAGGGATAATAGATGCTGGCCACGTTGGCGCCGATCAGGTTCGAGGCGTCGCGGCGGAGGCCGGCGTTGATGAAGAGCGTGTTGCGATAGTTGAAGAACGCCTCGCCGTAGAGTCCCCACGTGCGCTGCTCAAAGTCCGACTCACTGACTTGCTTCTCGGACGCGGCAGAGAGCTGCGTGACGTTGCCGCTGAAGACGCTTGTGGAGACGGTGTTGACCGTCTCGTAGCGGCGGACGATCTGCGAGAGGAGCGTCAGGGTGGTCTGCCATCCGCCACCGAGGTCGAAGCGACGGTTGGCCTTGATGTCCCAGTTGAGCGTTGAGTTGCGACGGTTGCTGACGTTGCGCGCGCCCTTGTCGTTCGTGTTGAGCAGGTAGCCGTAAGGCAGCAGGTATTCGCCACGGATAAAGTTCACGTCCATGCCGAGGAGCGTCTCGACCTTCACGGCGCCGGGCAAGAGGTAGCTGAGGCGTGCCTGACCGATGACACGGTCGTTGTCGTACGTCCACGACTGTGCGCGCCAGGTGCGTTCGCTGACGTAGCCCCACGGCTTCTGCGTGCGCATAAGGTTCCAGATCGCATCGTTCTTTCCCTGCGCCGTCTGCGGCAGGCTGAGCGAACCATTGATGTAACGCAGGCTGACGTTCATGCCGAACTTGTCTTGGGTCACGTCGTAGGCGGCCATGAGGGCGTGGCGCACGTCGCGGTTGCCGGGGATGATGCCGGCGGTGTGGTTCTCGTCGAGCGAGAAATAGAGCTGATTGCCGGGTGCAAAACGCTTCGAGAGGTTGGCGTAGAGGCGGGTGATGTTGCCGTTGACGAAGAAGTTATTGATGTCATCGTTGTTGACGAACTGCGTGTATCGGCGGGCCAGCGTGTTGACGCCCTGGGTGAACTTGACCGTCCCCGTCAGGTTGCCGCCGTCGGCTGCGGCCGAGCTGCGACGCTTGGTGGTGATGACGATGACACCATTGGCCGCCTCGGCACCGTAGGAGGCTGCGGCAGCTGGGCCCTTGATGACGTCGATGGAGGCGATGTCCTCCAGCGGCAGGTCGTTGAGGGAGCTCATGGCGTCCTGCGAGGTGTTGATGTCCGACGTGTGGGAGTTATTGTAGCGCACACCGTCGACGTAGATGATCGGGTCGCGGTCCATGCTGAGCGTGGCGCCGCTGCGCATGTTGAAGCGGATGGGCATACCCACCTTACCGTTGGATTGGAACATCTGCACGCCACCGATGCGTCCGTCGATGATGTCGGCCAGGTTCGAGCCTGTGCCCTGATCCATGAGCCGCTCCACGTCCACCTTGTCGATCTTCGATCCGACGGCCTTGGCGTTGCGTGCGCTGGCGATACTGGCGGTGACGACCACCTCGCGAAGCTCTGCGCCCGTCTTCAGGCGGATCTCGTGATGGTCGATGAGGTAAAAGGCGGGGAGGGTCTGCGGCTCATAGCCGACGTAGGAGACGGTGACCGAGTCGCCCCGTGTGATGGACAAGTTGTAGGTACCCTTTTCGTCGGTGACGGCATACGTCCCGTTTCGGGTGACGAGGTTCACGCCGGGCAGTGTCTCGCCCGTTTCGTTGTCTACCACGCGTCCCTCCACGCGTCGCTGTGCCAGGGCCGTGGTGGCGGTGCAGAGCAGAAAGAGGAGGGTGAGCAGATAAAACTGCGTAGTTCTTTTTGTCATACTGTTCTTCTATTACAATTGATTTTTAGCGGGCGCAAAAGTACGCCCGCCACTGCCCGTGGTCCCTCCCTAATTATAGCTGTTTATGCGGCTCTGCAGGGAATGCAAACTCCCCTTTTCTCCCTATCAATGGGGAGGAAACCGGGCGAGGGACATAAAAAGCCCTGCCGGCTGAAAGGGTGAGGTCTTCACCTTTCCACCGGCAGGGCTGATTCGTAGGACGCCGCAGGCCGCGTGACTCAGAGTATAGCGGCAGCTAACGACGACTTCTTTTTCTTCGGCACGCTATGCAGATCCACCTTCTCGGGTGTGTGGTAACGGATCACCTCCGCCTCAGAAGAGAGCTTGAAAAGCTCCTCCTCGTCGCAGAATAGCGGTGCATTGTCGTCGTATAGATCATTCATCCGATTCTCGAACTCCATCGTCTCACGGGCAAAAGATTCGCTCTCGTCGATCTTATCTGAGGGTGAGTAGGAGACGAGGTATACGCCTCTCCTTTCGCTGTATTCAAATCGGATCGTCAGCCAGGTGTAGCGACTGACCAAGTCCTGCGCCCATCGCCGCAGGATCTGTTCCAACTCAAGATCTCTCATAGGTCTCTAAATATATTACCAGTTTCGCAATCAAATCTTCTGCCTGTTGTTTGCACGCCAGACATTCCTCTAAAGTGAACAGCCGTGTACTGTAATCGGCTTCCAGCTCACTGCAACCTCCACCTCCCGGGTTCAAGCGATTCTCCTGCCTCAGCCTCCCTAATAGCTGGGATTACAGGTGTGCCTGTCCAAACTTTCGCGCCTTCTTATAGGTGCCCATCTGTAGCGCGATCCGCAGTACGATCTGCTCTATCACGTATTTGTGCGACCCCTTACTCCTCGCTTTCTCATCCTGCTCTTTGTAGGACAACGGGGACGTTCCGGTGTTTGCCAATACGTACTTCATGTACTGAAACACGGCATAATAGGCGTGGTGTATGCTAGCCGTGTAATAGCGCTCGTCCTGTTTATCGATAAGGGCCGCAGCTGCTTCCAAATTGTAGATGGCTTTCGTCTTCATGTACATTATCTTTTATCGCTTGCCGAAGACAAACATAGTTCCTTCGATTGTCTCACGACTGCCCCTCCTCTCTGGCTTCCTTTTGGCGGCGGTGGACACGGCGTTGCGACAGGCTCTGCTTGTAGGCTGTGCGGGTATGGTCGACCATCTTATTGATCAGATGTACCAGCTCGGTGATGGCGGCCTGTCCATCGGGCGAGGCGTTCATGTACGACAGCTCTAAATACTTGACGATGCGGCGATAGACGGCGTCCGTCGTGGGGCGGAGGTCGGTAGATGAGGGGAGGTCTGGCTTCGACCGCGCCTTAATTCGTTGCAGCTGTAAGTCTTCCAGCGCCTGGTTCGCCTCATCGAGCAGTTGTACGCCACGGTCGAGTCGGAGGCGCGTAATAAGCGGGGCGTAGCGGTCATCTTTGAGATCGATCAGCAGGGACGTTATGCCGGCTGACTTCCGCCCGAGGGACACTCCCTGAAGTGGCTTATCGGAGCGCCACAGGAGGTAGAGCATTTCGGCGGCCTTCACCTCGTCCGGATCCGGCGAGAGGCGCATGGCCCGCACCACGGCCGCGATATACGACAGCCAATGGTTGCATTCCTTCTCCTTCTTTGCGATATGTGGTGTCTCAAATCGCGCGCGGGTCTCCTTAATCATCTCCTGCTCGTCTTGGACACATTTCTCGTACTCCTCGACGAGTTCCTTCGGCAACCCGATCTTTTTCAAGTCCGCCTCGCGCAGCCAATCGCGAACGGAGGCGTGAAAATGCAGGTGCAGGGCGTTGTCGAGCCGCTCCTGACTGAGTTTTTGGATTTGCACTTCTTCTTCCATCTCTTTTTCTCCTCGTTTGTCTATGTGCAGGCCGTGCAGGGGGCCAAACGTGCCTCGTTTACCCCCTTGCACCCCGTGCAAAGGTAACATTTAGCGGTTTGTTGAAATCCCATCTATCCATCGATTCCGTTTATCAATGTCTATCGAAATCCCATCTATCCATCGGTAAATAGATACCTCGTCTTTATCTATCCAACGATTCAATCGGCTCTCATATACATCGTATCTGCCAATCACTTCTATCAAGTGGGTTAAATATACAAAGTTAATCGCAGTCATTCCTATCAAGTAGATCAAATATACACCGTATATTTTTACCAACTCTATCAAGTGACTTATATACACAGCATCAATAAGACCTGCCTCTATAATTCGACTCAAATACACGATGTTTATTTGACCCGATTCTATCAGGGGATTTTCATTGACTGAATCAATAGGAGTGGATTGAACCATTTGATTCTTATACACCTTATCAATTCAATCCGACTAAATCATGTGGTTTTCTTCTACGCTGTTTATTGGATCCCATTCTATCGGGGGAATATGACGAACGCCTCTTTGAGGGGGCTGCACGGGGTGATGGCCCCCACACGAGGCACTTTTCCGAGCTTGCCGCGCTGCCGACCACCCAAACGTGCCCCAAATGGCTCCGCCAACGGCTGCCGACCTCCCAAAAGCGGCACGAACAGCGGCTTGTACGCCTTTCGATCCCTACTTTTGCCCCCATGATGACAAAAGATTTGACCGAACACTGCGCGCTCTTCCGAGGGCTGACGCCGGAGCGCGCCACGGAACTCCTCGAGACCTATGGCTACGCCCTCCGTTCCTACCCGCCGCGCTCCTTCGCTGCCATGCAGGGCGACACGTGTCGGACGCTGCTCATCGTCTGCCACGGGCAGGTCAACGCCTGGATGGCCGGCGCGGGCGGCAAGCAAATCATCGTGGAGCAATTCGCGGACTGGGACGTGCTGGCGCCGGCCTTCCTCATGGCCACGCACAACGTCTTCCCGGTCAGCATCGAGACGACCACGGAGAGCGAGCTGCTCGTGATCCATCGCGACACGCTGCTCAAGATGCTGCACGCCGATATGCGCATGATGGAGAACTACCTGCGCGAGATCTCGGACAAGTGTTTCGCCCTCACGCAACGCATCGGCAGCTTCGCCCTCAAGTCGCTCCGCGAGCAACTCCTGACCTACCTGCACACGCACGACACCTACGCCCGCCAGCAAGACATCGCCGACCGCTTCGGTGTGGCTCGGCCGTCGCTCAACCGGGTCCTACAGGAGCTCTCGCAGGAGGGCATCGTGAAGATGGTGCACGGCAAGATCAAGCTCCTGCGCCGCTTCGATCCGTAAGGCGAAAGTCCGTACGACGTCCCCGCAGCCTCGCTTTGGCCGGGCATGAAAAAGCCTCCGAGCGCCCGCTTCGCAGCAGGAGTTCGGAGGCTTTTCGCGTCGGGATGCGGAGCCGTCAAAAGTCGCGGAAAGCGGCGTTGAGGTTGCCCATCTCGGTCTTCACCTGATTCATTCCGATCAAGCCGCCCGACATGCCGGACGACTCGGTGCGCACCTCGCAGATCACCTCATCCGACGGAGAGACGGACGTCGTGACCGACACCTTGAAGTATCTCACGAGGGCGCCCAGCAGCAGTCGGGCCACCCGGTTGCCCTTTTCGTAGATCATGCTGCCCGAGCCCTTGCCGGCCACCGGCTTGTAGCCCCACGCACTGAGCAGTTGTGCCGCGCGGTCGTCCAGTTCACTCTTCGTTATGCCACCGTAAACGTGGCGGAACATATCGCCCGTGGCGATGTCGTTTTTAATAAATGCCATGCTGTTCTGATGTTTTGTTATGCCCTTCAAACAACCTGCGTGGCGCATGGTTCATGGCGCGGGGAAGGTTTCTCTCTATTCCCCTTTTCTTCCCTTGATGGAAGAAAAGGGGAGCAAAAGAAGATCAAGGCCCCACCGGGGCCGGGGAGTTTAGCTGTGGGGCGCCCGGCAAACTTGGCGGCGTCCCTGACGCCTATTTACGCAGCCTCACGAAGTTCAATCGGAGCGCATTCATCACCACGCAGAAGCTGGAGAGGCTCATGGCCGCGGCGCCGAACATGGGCGTCATGCCGACACCAAACACGGGGATCCACACGCCCGCCGCTAACGGTATGCCGACGACGTTATAGATGAAGGCCCAGAAGAGGTTCTCGCGGATGTTGCGCAGCGTGGCGCGACTGAGTCGCACGGCAGCGGGGATGTCTGACGGCCGACTCTTCATCAGCACCACATCCGCGGCGTCGACGGCCACATCCGTGCCGGCGCCGATAGCTATGCCGATGTCGGCCGTGGCCAGCGCGGGGGCGTCGTTGATGCCGTCGCCCACCATCGCCACGGCGCCGAACCGTTCACGGAGCGACTCCACCGCCGCCTTCTTCCCGTCGGGCAACACACCCGCGATCACCTCGTCCACGCCAACGAGTCGCCCGACGGCCTCGGCCGTGCGCTGATTGTCGCCCGTCAACATCACCGTTCGAAGGCCCATCGCATGCAGTCGGCCGACGGCCTCGTGCGCATCATCCTTCACCGTGTCGGCCACGGCGATCAGCCCCAGCCACCGATCCTCAGCGGCAAAGAGCAGCGGCGTCTTGCCCTCGCCCGCGACGCGTTCGGCGGCAGACGCGATGGCGTCCGTCGTGCCGATCCGCTCCGAGAGGAAGGCCAGGCTGCCACCCGTAATTCGCCGCCCATCGACCATCGCCGTCAGACCCTTGCCGGGAATCACCTCGAAGGCATCCGTCGCGTCAGGCTGCATGCCGCGCGATTCGGCGTAGGCCGCCACGGCTCGGGCCAGCGGGTGCTCACTCTTCACCTCTAACGCATAGGCCGCACGGAGCAGCTCCTCCTCTTCTACGCCATCGGCCGGCAGGAGGTCGGTCACGACGGGCGAGCCGTTCGTGATCGTGCCCGTCTTGTCGAGCGCCACGACCCGCACTTGGCCCGCTCGCTCGAGCGCCTCGGCCGTCTTGAATAGGATACCGTGACGCGCACCGAGTCCGCTGCCCACCATGATCGCCACGGGCGTAGCCAACCCCAAGGCACACGGACAACTGACCACTAAGACGGCCATGCCACGCGAGACAGCCGTCCCCACGTCCGCCCCGACGGCCAGCCACACGCCCACCGTGATGAGCGCGATCACGATGACGGCCGGCACGAAGATGCCCGACACCCGGTCGGCCATCTTGGCGATCGGCGCCTTGCCCGACGAGGCGTCGCTGACCATGCGTATGATCTGCGCCAGCGTCGTGTCGCGCCCGACGCGCTCTGCCCGGCAACGCAGATAGCCCGAACGATTGACCGTAGCGGCCGAGACACGATCGCCCGGCGACTTGTCTACGGGCAGGCTCTCGCCCGTCAGCGCCGACTCGTCCACGGCCGCCGTGCCCTCCGTGATGATGCCGTCCACGGGAATATGCTCGCCGGGCCGCACGGCAAACGTGTCGCCGACGCGCACCTGCTCGATAGGCACCGTCACCTCGCGGCCGTCGCGCACCAGCGTGGCCGTCTTCGGAGCCAGCCGCATGAGGCTCTTCAGCGCGTCCGTCGTCCGACCCTTAGCGCGCGCCTCGAGCAGCTTGCCGAGCGTGATGAGCGTAAGGATCATGGCGCACGTCTCGAAGTAGAGCGCATGCAACCCCGCATAGGCGTCGGCCGTGCGCCCCTCCATCAGCGCAGCGGACATGGCAAAGAGGCCGACAAGACTGTAGACGAAGGCCGTGCCCGACCCCAACGCCACGAGCGCGTCCATGCCCGGCGCACCGTGCAGCGTACCCTTGTAACCAGAAATGAAGAAGCGCCCGTTGATGATCATCACAGCCATGGCTAGCAGCATCTGCACAATACCGACGGCCATTGGGTTGCCCGCAAGCGCCGCAGGGAGCGGTAGGCCGAGCATCGAGTGGCCCATCGCTGTGTACATCAAAAGCAGGAGCAGCACCAGGGAGGCGATGAGGCGACGGCGGAGAGTGGGCGTCTCACGGTCGGCCAGGGGATCGTCGGGCGACTTGTCCGCAGGCGCATGTGGCTCTTCGGTCACCTGCTCCGCGGCGTCATAGCCCGCCTTGCGCACGGCGGCCACGATGGCGTCGGCCGTAGCTGTGCCCTCGACCACCATCGAGTTGGTCAGCAGATTGACGGCCACAGACGACACGCCCTCGACGCGCGACACGGCGCGCTCCACATGGGCGCTACAGGCCGAACAGGACATGCCATCGACAGAGAATTGTTTCGTAGGATTCATATCTATACGTAGTTAGGGGGAGTAATAAGTAGTAAGCAGGAATAAGAGGAAGTGAAAAGCACCCCGACGGGCCGTCGGACCCAAAAACAGACCGCCGCTGGCACCCCGACAGGCCGTCGGACCCAAAAACAGACCGCCGCTGGCACCCCGACGGGCCGTTGGACCCCAAAACAGACCGCCGCTGGCACCCCGACGGGCCGTCGGACCCAAAAACAGACCGCCGCTGGCACCTCGACGGGGTGTTGGACCCCAAAACAGACCGCCGCTAGCACCCCGACAGGCTGCGCGGTCAAAAACGCGGCCCGTTTTTCACCTTTCTTTACTGCGCGGTGAAAAAGGCGGCGCCGAAAGCACTGCGACGGGCTGCGCGGTGAAAAAGGCGGGGACATACACAACTAAAAAGACGGGGAGCACAGGGCAAAGATCGTGCCCCGGCTTCCCGTCCTGTCGTTTGGTGGTTCACTCCCACTCGATCGTCGCGGGCGGCTTGGAACTGATGTCGTAGACGACGCGATTGACACCCTTCACCTTGTTGATGATCTCGTTCGAGACCTTGGCCAGGAAGTCGTAGGGCAGTTGCGCCCAGTCGGCCGTCATGGCGTCGGTGGAGGTGACGGCGCGCAGGGCGATGGTGTTCTCATACGTCCTTTCGTCGCCCATCACGCCGACGGAGCGGATCGGCAGCAGGATGGTGCCGGCCTGCCAAACCTCGTCGTAGAGCCCCCACTCGCGGAGGAGGGAGATGTAGATGTCGTCGGCGTCTTGGAGGATGCGCACCTTCTCGGGTGTCACCTCGCCGAGGATGCGTATGCCGAGGCCCGGGCCGGGGAAGGGGTGACGCTTCAGCAGGTGGGGCATCATGCCCAGCTCAGCGCCCACGCGGCGCACCTCATCCTTGAAGAGCAAACGCAGCGGCTCGACGAGCTTCAGCTGCATCTTCTCCGGCAGGCCGCCCACGTTGTGGTGACTCTTGATCACCGTGCCCGTGACGGAGAGTGACTCGATGACATCTGGGTAGATCGTGCCCTGACCGAGCCAGCGTATGTCGTGCAGCTTGTGCGCCTCCTCGTCGAAGACGTCGATGAAGCCCCGGCCGATGATCTTACGCTTCTGCTCGGGGTCGGTGACGCCGGCCAGCTCGCGGTAGAACTTCGCCTTGGCGTCGACGCCGATCACGTTCAGTCCGAGGTGCTCGTAGTCGCGGAGCACGTTCTCAAACTCGTTTTTGCGAAGCAGGCCGTGGTCGACGAAGATGCACGTCAGTCGGCTGCCGATGGCGCGGTGGAGCAGGACGGCCGTGACGGACGAGTCGACGCCACCGGAGAGCGCCAGAATGACACGGTCGTCGCCGAGCTGAGCCTTCAGTTCGGCCACGGTGGATTCGATGAAGGAGGCCGGCGTCCAGTCGCGGGCGCAACCGCACTGGGTGAGGAAGTTGTCGAGCAGACGCGTGCCGCCCTCGGTGTGGAAGACTTCGGGGTGGAACTGTACGCCCCACGTCTGCTCGCCATCGACACGGAAGGCAGCCGCCTCCACATCGTCCGTGCGGGCAATGACGCGGAAGGTATCCGGCAGCCGTGTGATCGTGTCGCCGTGCGACATCCACACCTGCGATCCAGCCCGGATACCGTCGAGCAGAGGATCGTGGGCGTCGACCTCGGCGAGGAGTGCGCGGCCGTATTCGCGCGTGTCGGCCGACTCGACGCGTCCTCCGGCCGTAGCGGCCAGCAGTTGTGCGCCGTAGCAGATGCCGAGCACAGGGTATCGCCCGCGTAGGGCCGCCGTATCGATCCGGAAGGCGTCGGGGTTATTCACCGAATAGGGGCTGCCGGAGAGGATGACGCCGCGGACCGTGGGGTCGTCGGCCGGGAAGCTGTGGTAGGGCAGGATCTCGCAGTAGGTGTTGAGCTCGCGGATGCGGCGGCCGATGAGCTGCGTAGTCTGCGAGCCAAAGTCGAGGATGATGATCTTTTCGTGCATATCTAAATGAGTAGTTATAAGTAGCCAGAGGAAGCGTGAGGGGTGGCAATAAGTAGCCCGAGGGTGCCCCCTTTCGCTTTATGGGCGACAAAGATAGTCCGGGCGACCCTTGTGGTTGCCGGTTTATCTTTGCCGCCCATAACATATTACTCACTATAACACACCCCAAAGACATGAATCCGGAGGATAAAGAGATTAGGAAACGCACGCTACTCATTATGGTCATCATCGTCGTCGTCATCGCGCTGATCGGCGTCAGCTATGTCGTCTTTCATCAACGCAAACAGATGGACGACATGACCGAGCTTTTCGCCATCGAAAAGGAACAACTCACGGACGAATACGCCGAACTGTCTCTGCAATACGAAGGCTACAAGTTCAGCGTCGGCAACGATTCGCTCGTGGCCCTACTGACTACGGAGCAGATGAAGGTGCAACGCCTCATGGAGGAGCTTCGCACGGTCAAGGCCACCAACACGCGCCGCATCACCGAGCTGAAGCGTGAGTTGGAGACGCTCCGTAAGATCATGCGCGGCTATGTCGTCCAAATCGACTCCCTCAACGCCGAAAACGGTCGCCTGCGCAACGAGAACGAACGCGTCACAGAGCAATACCGCCAGGCCTCCTCGGCCGCGGCGCAGCTTACGCGCGAGAAAGAGCACCTCACCGAGCGCGTCACCTTAGCCAGCCGACTCGAGGCCTCCGCCATCGCCGTCCGCCCCATCACCTCGCGCGGTAAGGACGCCAAGAAGATCGATAAGATCGCCCAGCTCGCCGTCTCCTTCCACGTGGCCAAAAACATCACCGCGCCCACGGGCGAAAAGACCATATATGTGCGCATCATGCGCCCCGACGATGACATCCTGACCAAACCCGGATCGGGCACCTTCGCCTTTGAGAACCGCAACATTGGTTACTCCATGAAGCGCACCGTGGAATATGCCGGTGAGGACTTGCCCGTCGTGATGTATTGGGACGTGGAGGAATACCTCTCGCCCGGCACCTACCGCGTCGACATCTTTGCCGACGGCCACCTGATCGGCCGCCGCTCCTTCACGCTCCAGAACTAACCAGGGCGTCTACGGCCGCCGACGAAGTCTGGGCCGGGTACGGGTGCGTGCGGTGAGACCCGTCTTTCCCGCGGCGGGAAACCGTTTTCCAACTTCAAAAAGTCATTTCCCGTGGCGGGAAACCGTTTTCCGACTTCGGGAAGTTATTTCCCGCGACGGGAAGCGGGTATGACAATTCTAAGGCTTCCCGCGGCGGAAGGGAATGCGCCTCCCTCCCCTAAAAAAAAACGCCCAAGCTGTAACCCGACGCAACTACTGGCGTCCATACATCACCGGCGGGCACATTGCCCGTCCCTCATCTTTCTCTAACTACTACATTCACCCACCAATGATTATCCGACTACAAGGAATCAACAAGACCTATTACAATGGCGCCCCGCTGCATGTGCTCAAAGGCATCGACCTCGGCATCGAACGTGGCGAGATGGTCTCCATCATGGGCGCCTCCGGGTCGGGCAAGAGCACCCTGCTCAACATCCTCGGTATCCTTGACACTTACGACTCGGGCGAGTATTACCTTGACGACCTGCTTATCCGTGACCTCAGCGAAAGCCGCGCCGCCGAGCTACGCAATCGCATGATCGGCTTCATCTTCCAGTCCTTCAACCTCATCTCCTTCAAAAACGCGATGGAGAACGTGGCCCTGCCACTCTACTATCAGGGCGTGCCGCGCCGGCAGCGCAACGCCTTGGCGCTGGACTACCTCGAGCGCGTCGGCCTCCGCGATTGGGCCGAGCACCTGCCCAGCGAGATGTCCGGTGGACAGAAGCAACGCGTGGCCATCGCCCGCGCACTCATCGCCCGCCCGCAGGTGATCCTGGCCGACGAGCCCACGGGCGCGCTGGACAGCAAGACGACCGTCGAGGTGATGGAGCTCCTACGCGCCGTCAACCGCGAAGGCATGACGATGGTCATCGTCACCCACGAACCCTCCGTGGCCGAAGCTACCGACCGTGTGGTGCACGTCAAGGACGGACTGATTGTGGCTAATGATTGAGCTTGGCCAACTCCCTACTACCGCGGCTTTAGCCGCATAACTACCCGGCCGTAGGCCGTAACTACCGGGCGACTACAAGGGGCGCCCCTATTACCTATAAGATTTATGTTCGACTTCGATGACATTCGTGAGATCCTCAGCACGATGCGCAAGAACCGCTTGCGCACCTTCCTCACCGGCTTCTCCGTGGCCTGGGGCATCTTCATCCTCATCATCCTGCTGGCCGCCGGCAACGGTCTGCGCAACGGCGTGATGTACAACTTCAGCAACTTCTCCGCCAACCGTGTCGAGGTGTGGCCCAACTACACCACCAAGCCCTGGCAAGGCATCCGCGAGAACCGCCGCCTAACCTTCCGCAACGCCGACGTGGAGCACCTAGGCACCGACTTCCCCGAGGTGGAGTACTACTCCGGCCGCATCGACCATAGCGACACGTTGGCCTACGATAAAGAATACGTGAATGGCAACCTGAGCGGCGTCGCACCCGACTTTGCCTCCATCGACTTTATCATCCCCACCCGCGGACGCTTCATCAACGAGATCGACATGCAGCAACGCCGCAAAGCGATCGTCCTCAGCCCGCGTATGGCCGAGGTGCTCTTCCACGAGGAGGATCCCATTGGGCGCTACGTGCGCATTGGCCGCATGATGTTCCAAGTCGTCGGCGTCTATCGCGACAAGGAGATGAACAACAACAAGCCCGCCTATATCCCCTTCACCACCGCTCAGCAACTCTTCCGCAGCGGTATGGAGGTGGACGATCTGATCTTCACCGTGCGTGGCATCAAGTCTGAAGAAGAGAACACCGCCTTCGAGCAACGCTTCCGCACCGCCATGGCCCTCCGCCACCACTTCGACCCCTCGGACACGGGTGCCCTCGGCATGTGGAACACGGGCGACGACTTCCGCATGTTCGACCTTATCCTCGGCGGCCTGATGATGTTTATCTGGATCGTGGGCATCAGCACACTCATGGCCGGCATCGTGGGCGTGAGCAACATCATGCTCGTCACCGTCCGCGAACGGACGCGTGAGTTCGGCATCCGCAAAGCCATCGGCGCCGGCCCCGCCTCCATCCTGCGGCTCATCATCATCGAGTCCATCCTTGTCACCACGCTCTTCGGTTACGTGGGCATGGTGGCCGGTATCGGCGTGACTGAGCTGATTGATTACGGAATGACGATGGCCGGCATGAACGCCGACACGGGCGGTGGCCCGGGCAACCTCTCCATCTTCCGCCATCCCACCGTCAGCCTCGGCATCGCCACGTCCGCCACCGTACTGCTCATCATAGCCGGCGTCGCAGCCGGATATTTCCCCGCCCGCAAAGCCGTCAGTATCCCCGCTGTTGAGGCCATGCGCAGCGAATAATCATAGACTACCTCTAACTACTTCTTCATATGCTTTTCGACGCAGATAGATGGACCGAGATATGGGTAACCATCACCCGCAACAAGACACGCAGCCTACTGACCTGCTTCGGTGTCTTTTGGGGCATACTCATGTTAGTCATCCTCCTCGGGCTTGGCACAGGGCTCAAGAATGGCATCCTCAAAAACACCGACGGCTTCGCCACGAACTCCGTCTTCTTCATAGCCGACCGCACCAGCGAACCTTACCGTGGTTTCAACAAAGGACGCGAATGGAACATCCGCAACCGCGACTTGGAGAGTATCCGCCGCGAGGTGTCCGGACTGGAGGCCATCTCACCCGTCCTCTGGGGGGCGCGGAAGGAGAAGAACGTCGTCTACGGCCAACTCGCCGGCACATATAACGTGAAAGGAGTCGACCCGGCCTACTTCCGCATCGAGGCACAGCGCGTGCTCTTCGGCCGACTGCTTAACGAGATCGATGCCCGCGAGAAACGCAAAGTCTGCCTCATTGGATCGCGCATCAACGAGACCCTCTTCCGTAACGAGAACCCCTGTGGCCGATACGTCCGCGTCAACGGCATCTACTACCAGATCGTGGGAGTCGTCAAGCAGCGGGCGCGGGTGAACATCGGCGGACGGTCGGAAGAGAGCGTCTTCCTGCCCTTCACCACCATGCAGCAGACACTGAACCAAGGCGACGTGATCCACTTCTTAGCTGCCTCCGCCTATAAAGACGTATCCATACAGCGCATCATCGATGATATCACCGGCATCCTCCGCCGGCAGAACAGCATCGCCCCGACCGACAAGCAGGCCGTGATGGTGATCAACATCGCCGAACAGTTCGCCACGTTCGCCATGCTCTTTACCGGTATCGACGCACTGATCTGGCTCGTGGGCATGGGCACGCTGCTGGCCGGCGTGATCGGCATCAGTAACATTATGATGGTGACGGTCAAGGAGCGCACGCGAGAGATCGGTGTGCGGCGTGCCATCGGTGCCCGCCCGCGCGACATCATCTCGCAGATCATGAGTGAGAGCCTCGTGCTGACAGCCATGGCCGGCATGATCGGCCTCAGCATAGGCGTCTTTATCATCGACATCGTCGACCGCATCCTCAGCGCCCAACCTGGCGACGATGCGCCACTCGTCAACCCCGGCGTACACATGGGCACCGCCCTCGCCGCCACCTTTGTGTTGCTCGTGTGTGGCCTCTTGGCCGGACTCATCCCCGCCTGGCGGGCCATGCAGATCAAAGCTATAGATGCGATCCGCGATGAATAGGGGGGGGAGAGACTTTGTATAGCAGCGCATCTGCTGCGTGTCCTGCGACAAGCTCAGGCTCGGTCACATACTTATGTATGCTCCCTTCGCCTTCGGTCTTGGACGCCTTGCATCTGCACTACTCTCCAAAGTCTCCCCACGCCCCAAACCGTTCATTTCCCAAACTGTGAGTTGTTAGTTTTTAGATTTTAGATTTTAGTTTTCAGCTTATGAATAATCAACTTGTAAAGAAGATCAAGAGAATCGTCCTGCTTTCCTTAGTGGGGCTGGCCGTGGTAGGCACCTTCGTGTTTCTGTGGAAGAAGGCGCAGCCCGAAGTGATCGAGTATGAAATCGTGACGCCCGAGCGTGGGACGGTCGAGACCAAGACCGTGGCCACGGGCAATGTGGAGCCGCGCTACGAGATCCTGATTAAGCCGCAGATCTCGGGCATCATCTCCGAGGTGCTCAAGGAAGCCGGCCAACGTGTCACTGAAGGCGAGATCATCGCCAAAGTGAAAGTCATCCCTGAGATGGGGCAGCTCAACAGCGCCGAGTCGCGCGTCAATGTGGCCCGTATCAGCTTAGACCAAGTGGAGAGCACCCACCGCCGCGACGAACAACTCTTCAAGCAGGGCATCCTCACCGCCGAGGAGTTCGACGTATCGAAGGCCAACTATCGCAAAGCCAAAGAGGAACTGGCCAACGCCCAAAGCTCACTCGAGATTGTCCGCGACGGCATCTCGCGCAACTCCCGCAGCTCGAGCACCACGCAGATCCGCAGCACCATCACCGGCATGATCCTCAACGTGCCCATCAAGGTGGGTAACTCCGTGATCCAAAGCAACAGCTTCAACGACGGCACCACCATCGCCTCCGTGGCCAACATGAACGACATGATCTTCCGCGGAAATGTGGACGAGACGGAGATCGGCAAGATCCGCGAGGGCATGCCCATCAAGTTGACCGTCGGCGCGCTGGGCACACGCACCTTCGATGCCGTCCTCGAATACGTCTCCCCCAAGGGCGAGGAGAAGAACGGCGCCATACAGTTTGAGATCAAGGCGGCTGTCTCGCTGCCCGACACCTCGTTCGTGCGTGCCGGATACAGCGCCAACGCGGAGATCGTATTGGAGCGCGCAGAGAATGTCCTGACCATCCCCGAAAGCACGGTGGAGTTTCATGGCGACACGGCCTTCGTGCAAGTGGTTAAGCAAGAGAAGCCCAAGCAGATCTTCGAGAAAAGGCAGATCAAGACGGGCCTCAGCGATGGTATCAAGATCGAAGTGAAGGAAGGACTGACGGAGAAAGACAAGATCCGCGGTGCGGCCATCAGCAAGGAGGCAAACAATAACAACGAAGCCAAGCCATGAAGACGCTGACCCTAATTCCTGCCCTGCTCCTGGCCACCGCTCTCACCGCCACAGCACAGGACACAACAGCCACACGCTGGAGCCTCCAACGCTGCATCGAGCACGCCAAAGCGAACAACCTGGAGGTGCGCATGCGACAGGTGGAAGTCGACCGGCAGGAGCTGACGCTCCACACGGCGCGCAGCAAACGTCTACCCAGCCTCTCGGCCGGAGCCTCGCAACAATGGTCGTTCGGCCGATCGGCCTCAGCGGCTGACAACACGTATCAGGTGCAGACCACCTCCTCTACCGCCTGGTCGCTCTCATCCGACGTTCCCCTCTTCACCGGCTTCGAGATCCCTAACGAGATCGCCGCCGCGCGCCTCGATCTCATGGCCCTCGCCGCCGACCTCCAGAAGACGCGCGAGAATATGGAGATCACCGTCACGTCGGCCTACCTGCAAGTGCTCTTCGACAAGGAGCTGCTCGGTGTGGCCGAGAATAAGCTCGCCCTGAGCCGCACGCAGCTCGACCGCACACGTAAGATGCACGACGCCGGGCGCGCCTCCGAGGCGCAGATCTACGAGACTGAAGCGCAGGTGGCGGCCGACGAGCTCTCTGCCGTGCAGACGGCTAACGACCTGCGCATGGCCACGCTCACACTCACCCAGCTGCTCGAGCTGCCCAGCCCGGAAGGCTTCGACGTGGAGCCGCCCACGGAGGCAGACACGACCTTCCTACTGGCGCGTCGCCCCGACGACATCTATCGCACCGCCCTCACCACGCGCGCCGCCGTCCGCGCCGAGGAGCTCCGCCTCCAGAGCAGCGAGAAGCAAGTGCGCGTGGCCCAGAGCGCCCTCTACCCCAGCCTCTCCTTCGGCGCCAGCTACAACAATGCCTTTTATCACATCTACAACAAGCCCAACACGCCCTTCGCCAACCAGATTCGCGACAACCGCGGCCTCGGCCTCGGCTTCAACCTCCGCATCCCCATCTTCAACCGTTTCGCCACACGCAACAGCATCCGCAGCGCTCGCCTCGGGCTGCGCAACCAAGAGCTGCAGCTGGAGAACACCAAGAAAGCACTCTACAAAGACATCCAGCAGGCCTACTACAGCGCCCTTTCGGCTGCCGAGCGATACCGGTCGGCCACCGCCGCGTGGCAGTCGGCCGAGAAAGCCTTCACCTTCACCGGCGACCGCTTCGAGAATGGCCGCGCCACGACCTACGAATACAACGAAGCCAAGACGAACCTCATCAAAGCCCTCTCCGACCGCACCCAAGCCAAGTACGAGTTCCTGCTCCGCAAGAAAATTCTCGAGTTCTACGAGCAGCAGTAAGCGGGGTGGCTTGGTTTTCTGTGCTTACACTCCGTGCGGGTAGCATACTCGGGTGAGTTATCCTATGTCGCCTGCAAACTTGGCCGGCGCCCCTGGCGCCTTTCGGGCCTTGCACGCTGTGCGAATAGCAAACTCGGGTGAGTTATCCTATGTCGCCTGCAAACTTGGCCGGCGCCCCTGGCGCCTTTCGGGCTTGCACGCTGTGCGAGTAGCAAAATGAGGGTCATTTCGGGCTTGCACGCCGTGCGAGTAGCAAAATGAGGGTCATTTCGGGCCTTGCACGCTGTGCGAGTAGCAAAATGGGGGTCATTTCGGGCCTTGCATGCCGTGCGAGTAGCAAAATGAGGGTCATTTCGGGCCTTGCATGCCGTGCGAGTAGCAAAATGAGGGTCATTTTGGGCCTTGCATGCCGTGCGAGTAGCAAAATGAGGGTCATTTCGGGCCTTGCACGCTGTGCGAGTAGCAAAATGAGGGTCATTTCGGGCCTTGCACACCGTGCGAGTAGCAAAACTCGGCGGGTTTCGGGCTTTGCACGGCGTGCGAATAGCAAAACCCGGATTTGTTCTCCTGTATCCGGAAAACTTGGCCGGCGCCCCTGGCGCCTTTTGGGGCTTGCACGCCGTGCGGGTAGCAAAACGAGGATGGGGTTATTCCCTCATGTGTGGTCTTTCTCCTCTCCGTCATCCTTGACCTTTAGCCATTGACAATTACACAAGCCTTCTACTTTTGTCCGCTCGCTGAACAAGCGGGAGAAATAGAACCACACCTATTTACATTAATGCATACACAGATCATGATCGGTATACCCAACGTAGACGTCGGGATCTTGACGGAGAGAGACGTTTCATTTCATTTCAATGGCGACTATCGCTGCCTGGAGACGGGCTGCACGCACACAGGCCAACAACACGCTACGCTGCAAGACGGGCGCATCGCCTTCGAGAGTCACACGTTCGACACGCTGCACTTCGAGCCCACCGACCCCTCGGACTCGTTCGACCTGCGGGGCGTCACCATCGGCGTACACTTCCACTGGGAGCGCCGCGAAGACCAACGCTTCCGCGGGGCGTTGATCCTCACGCCCTCAAGCGACGGCGTCCTGGTGGTGAATCGTATTGACGTCGAGTCGTATCTCGAGAGCGTCATCTCGTCTGAGATGAGCGCCACCTCGTCGCCCGAGTTGCTCCGCGCACACGCCGTCATCTCGCGCAGCTGGCTGCTGGCCCAGATCGAGAAGCGACAGGCGCCGGTCGACGCCAAGGCGGAGAGCTGCAGCCAAGACGACGAGGGTCTCGTCCGATGGTACGACCGCGAGGATCACACGCGCTTCGACGTCTGCGCCGACGACCATTGCCAGCGTTATCAGGGCATCACGCGCGCCACGACACCGGCCGTGGAGGAGGCCGTCCGCGCCACCTGTGGCGAGGTGCTCACGGACGAGGGCCGGCTTTGCGATACACGCTTCTCGAAGTCGTGCGGCGGCATTACGGAGTGCTTCGAGTACTGCTGGGAGCCTGTTCATCACCGTTATCTCGTCGCCCTGCGCGACAGTCGCACGCCAGACACCCCGGTGCCCGACCTGACGAACGAGGCCGAAGCCGATCGCTGGATCCGCTCCGCACCCGAGGCTTTCTGTCACACCACGGACGAGGGTATCCTCAGCCAGGTGCTTAACAACTACGACCTCGAGACGCCCGACTTCTATCGCTGGACGGTAGAGTACACGCAAGACGAGCTTGCCGACCTGATCCGCCGCAAGAGCGGCATCGACTTCGGCGCTATCCTCAACCTGCAAGCCGTCGAGCGCGGCCGATCGGGACGCATCGTGCGGCTCCGGATCGTCGGCAGTCGGCGCACATACATCATCGGCAAGGAGCTGGAGATCCGCCGCACGCTCTCCGAGACGCATCTCTATAGCTCGGCCTTCGTGGTCGACGCGCTCGACCTGCATCACGGCGTCCCGCGACGCTTCCGCCTCACCGGCGCAGGCTGGGGACACGGCGTGGGCCTCTGCCAGATCGGCGCCGCCGTGATGGGAGCCGAGGGGCATTCCTATCGCGCCATCCTCGCGCATTACTATCCCGGCAGCCGGTCGGAAATACGGTACGTCCGATGAGCAGCTCCACCATCCTCTTCATCATCGCGGCCTACTTCGGCCTGCTGCTGCTCATCGCTTGGATCACGGGCCGAGGCGGCGCATCGGCCGCAGACAACGACGCCTTCTTCCTCGGCAACCGTCGTTCGCCGTGGTACATCGTGGCCATCGGTATGATTGGCTCCTCACTCTCGGGCGTGACGTTCGTCTCCGTCCCCGGTTGGGTGCGGCAGATCGACATGACGTACATGCAGACCGTCTTCGGCTTCTTCTTCGGTTACGTCATCATCGCGCACGTGCTCCTGCCGCTCTACTACCGCCTTCAGCTCACCTCCATCTACACCTACCTCGAGACACGCATCGGTCGGCGGGCTTACAAGACGGGGGCCTCCTTCTTCCTCCTCTCCAAGATCATCGGTGCGGCCGCGCGGCTCTATCTCGTGGTGCTTATCCTCCAGACGTACGTCTTCTCGACGTGGCAGATCCCCTTCGGCGTGACCGTTATCCTGAGCATCCTGCTCGTATGGCTTTACACCTACAAGAGCGGCGTCAAGACGATCATCTGGACAGACACGCTTCAGGCGCTCTGCCTCGTGGGCACGCTCGTGGTGATCATCTGGCAGGTGAAGGATCGCATGGGGCTGGACTTCGACGGCCTCTGCCGCACGGTGGCCGAGAGCCCGCACTTCCGCCTCTTCGAGTGGAGCGATTGGTCGAGCAAGCAGCACTTCGTGAAGCAATTCTTGAGCGGCATCTTTATCACGATCGTCATGACCGGACTGGATCAAGACATGATGCAGAAGAACCTCTCCTGCCGTAGCCTGCGCGACGCACAGAAGAACATGTACTCCTACGGCTTGGCCTTTACGCCGATCAACTTCCTCTTCCTGTCGCTGGGCATCCTGCTCATCACGCTGGCCGGACAACTCGGCATCGCCCTGCCCGACGCGGGCGACGACATCCTGCCGATGTTCTGCACCTCGGGCGTATTGGGGCAGACGATCGTCGTCTTCTTCACCATCGGCATCATCGCGGCCGCCTTCAGCAGTGCCGACTCGGCACTGACGGCGCTCACGACGTCCTTCTGTGTCGACATCCTCGGCATCGAACGCGACCAAGCGGCGCGTGCTCGCCGCATACGCATGCGAGTGCACATCCTTATCTCGGCGCTCTTTGCGGCGATCATCATGGTGTTCAAAGCCGTGAACGATCGCAGTGTGATCGACGCCATCTATGTGATCGCCTCCTATACCTACGGCCCGTTGCTGGGCCTCTTTGCCTTCGGCCTCTTCACGCGCCTACGGCCTGCGGACAACGCTGTGCCGTATATCTGCCTCGCCTCGCCCCTCATCTGCTACGCCCTCGAACGCCTCACGCTGCATTACACCGGCTATCGCTTCGGCTACGAGATGCTGATGATCAATGGCGCCCTGACCTTCCTCGGGCTGTGGATCGCGTCCGTGAGGATGCTGAAAAACGTCGGGGAGGATGCACATACCCGTGTCGGAGCGTAACGCTGACGTCCTGCTAAACACATACACAAGATCAGTTTCCACCCGGGGCCAAACTTTGGGTGTACCTTTACGCCCGCCGCAGCCAAAAGCGTAGCAGTCATTAATTATCAACCCATACACCACTCAAAAACCCAAACAAAATGGACACCGTAAAACAAGAGAAAAGCAATGTCTTAGTCATCGCCGTCATGTTCCTGCTCTTTTTCATGATTGCGTTCGTCACCAACTTCGCCGGATCGATGGGCGTCATCGTCAAGACGCAGTTCGGCGCCAGCAACGCCCTCTCGCAGCTGGGCACACTGGCCAACTTCATCGCCTACGCCTGCTTTGGCATCCCCGTGGGCCTCATCCTCAAACGCCGCGGATACAAGTTCACATCCCTACTGGCCACCATCGTGGGCTTTGTGGGCGTGGGCATCCAGTTCGCATCGGGCTATGTGGATCCCTCCATCGCGTTCGGCATCTATGTGCTCGGCGCCTTCGTGGCCGGCATCTCGATGTGTCTGCTTAACACCACCGTCAATCCCATGCTGAACACCCTGGGCGGCGGCGGCAACCGCGGCAATCAGCTCATCCAGTTCGGCGGCTCGTGCAACTCCATCGGCGGAACGATCGCCCCCATCCTTCTGGGCTACCTCATCGGCGGCTCGGTACAGACGGCTAAGGTGAACGACGCGGCTCCGGCCATGATCATTGCGATGGCCATCTTCGCCCTGGCCTTCCTCATCATCCTGCTGGCACGCATCCCCGAGCCGCACATGGAGACGGCCGACGAGCGCGCCGCACGCCTCTCTGGCGACACGAAAAAAGACCCGCACGGCCCGATGTCGTTCCGCCACTTTGTGCTGGGCGCCATAGCCATCTTCTTCTACGTCGGCATCGAGGTGGGCATCCCGAACACGGCCAACCTCTACATGTCGAACCTCGAGTGGGTCGGCCCCGTGGTGGCTGGTACGCTCGTCGGTTTCTACTGGTTTCTGATGATGTGCGGACGCCTCGTGGGCGGCGCCGTGGGTGGCCGCGTCTCGAGCAAGACGATGCTGACGACCGTCAGCCTGCTTGCCACCGTCTTCCTGCTCTGCCTCATCTTCATCCCCGAGGATGTGCGCTTCTCGATCCCCGTCATCGGCGCTGAGGTGCCGCTGGGCATGGTCTTCATGTTCCTCTGCGGCCTCTGCACGTCCGTCATGTGGGGCGCCATCTACAACTTGGCCGCCGAGGGGCTGGGCAAATACACTCCCTTGGCGTCGGGCATCTTCATGGCGCTCGTCTGCGGTGGCGGCGTCATCTCGTTCATCCAAAACCTGGTGGCCGATAAGGTGGGCTTCATCAGCAGCTACTGGGTGATCATCGCCGGCCTCTGCTACCTGCTCTTCTACGCCCTCGTCGGCTCGAAGAATGTCAACCGTGACATACCGACGGAATAAGTAGGGCCCGCCAACAAATTCGGCCGGGTACCTGTGGGGCGCAAACCCTCCGGTATCCGGCCGTTTTCGTTGTACCATTCCTCGCCATGCTCTCAAAAAAAGGGTAAGCGTTTGCGGGAACTCTGCATCGAGAGCCTATCTATCTGAATGGGAGAATGTTACCTATAATGTAAAAGGGAATAGGTAACGATTAGGTAATGAGCTAGGTGCTTCGACCTGCTTTGTTCATGTATAACAGAGAACACTCGCTTTCTGCCCGCAAAGATAGTTTTCCCTCGTGAGAGTGTTGCCGTTTTGCTGCGACTTTCATATGCGCAGAACACTACAATCTTCTCTCGATTGCTCTTTGGATGCCCTTTTCATGACCAACAAAAGCAGGTGTAAACGGTCTTTTCCCCATAGTCATAACGGTCAAATGTCGTGAAACGACAAGGTAGATCATCTCTATTTTACCACGTAATGTGTTGATAGCAAAGCTGTTAATTAATCCATGCGGGATGCTTCTCTTTTCAAATCACGCAATCTCTTTTTCTCTGCAGTCTCATACCCCTCTTCATGTGTCACGGTGCACGTCCCCCTTTAAGGGGGGACGTGCCCGTGCACCCAGAAGGGGTTTGAATACTGCACCCCCAAGATGAAGGCAAAAATCAGGATGAGGTCTGTCATCTCTGTGCTCTGTGCGAATGACGGAATGTTGTCGCACTGGTTTTGACCTTGGGCGTAAAGCCTGCAAACCTGCTGCCGCCATCTCGGAGAGTCTCTGCCTGTGGTGATGTTTTTACCTTATGGGGATAGGTTTCTGCCTTTAGGCACAAAACCTGTGGCATGCTGCCTGCTACCGTATTCTCGGAGGGTATCCACCTGTGGAGGTGTTTTTACCTTACGGGGGAATGGCCCCTTTGGGGAGACGTCCCTTTCCCCGAATGATGCCTAAAGAGATTGCCTGCCTCTTTAGGCGTGTTATCCGCCGACTTTCTGCTTGCAGACGGGTCTATATCCTTATGGGGAAAAGAAAAGCACCTTTTTTGTGTTCAGAATACGGTTTACATTTGCTCTCAGTTAGACGAACAAACGGAGTAAAAGACATGGAAAAAGCAAGTGTTTATACGGGCTGGAACATTTCCCCTGACCTATCTGATCAACGGGATAGACAAGGCCAATTCATTTGGCTTCGGCAGTTGTACCTGTATTCTCTTCTCTTTTTTCAATTATTAAAAGATGTACTTCCTGTGTATTTACAACCCCCATATGAGTGAAGTGCTCACTCTGTTTGTACGTGGATGCTTTTGCACGTATGCGAAGGTTAGCTCTCTAAGAGACTAAGAGAGTGCCTTTGCACAATCTTGTCCAATGGTCTCCTTCCCTTTTCATGTCTTTATGCGACCGCACTGAGATGTATGATGGCACGTGAACCTAGCCTATCTCACCTCCTTTGTAAAATGCAATGGAAACGAGATGTTTGGCTTCAATTCAGTTGAAAGAAGTCCACCAGATTACAGTTTGTGACGAACTGCAAGTCTGGTGGACTTCTTTGTTTTCCCCCTCCTCTACAAAAGCAGGATTAGTGGGTCTTTACTCCAAGCACCTGCACTTCAAGCCTATCGGCGCCTGTGGCCGACCCGACGAGCCAGCTGTGGATCCATGACCCCATGATCGATGTCACTAGGGTGGACACGGTCGTCTGGTCGCACAGCAAGATGATCTACATTCACGTCATCCTCAAAGATGGTTCTGATGAAGTAACGATCCAAGCATAATTGCTCTTGCCTCATACCCCAAATAGATTTTCCGGTACGGCTAACACCTTCAAGTGGGTTGTATCGGAGATTTTTCTTGTTTATGGGCGGGAGTGGCCCATCAAGGAAAGGATCCCTTGTGCGGGACAACCACATCAAAGCAGTGAAAAGTTCAAATCGTCGTGGTTTCGATCTTGATACGGTTTGCTCTAGGCCCTCCCTTTTGGTGAAGAAGATAACTCTTGCATTTTACGCAATATTTCCTGCGAAAAACGCAATAGATTGGTGTCCGATGCAGGAAGGCTGTCGTAAGGTGCACTCTAACTTTACACATATGTACAACATCGGAGATAGACTTAGAGAGGAGCGACTGAGTAGAGGTTATTCTATGGAGTATGTCGCTGGAAAATTGCAAGTTAATCCAACCACGATCTATCGGATGGAAAATAAGGCGAAGAGCTTCCGTACGGCGCTTCTCGTCGGTTATTGCGAGCTATTGGAGATCGATCCGGCAGAGCTTTTTGCGGATTCTGCAATGGAAGGGAAGTATCGAGAGCTGATGAAGTATCTGCGGAAGATCCTATTGATATGTTCCAACATCATCATCGGCTTTCTGAAGAACAACGCGCTTTTTCGAGAGA
>ERZ773100.46-NODE-46-length-81325-cov-7.599951_pt1 | contig 81325 bp, 74 predicted proteins | sample MGYA00511119_ERZ773100 | MGnify/ENA primary metagenome ERZ773100 (study PRJEB29015, sample SAMEA2738000) | human oral metagenome | biome: human oral; feature: human-associated habitat; material: dental | place: China | collected 2111 ...
AACCAGCGACCAAGCGGTTAACAGCCGCCTACTCTACCGCTGAGCTAATCCGGAACGCGTAGAATGGATGGTGCGGATGAAAGGACTTGAACCTTCATGCCGTGAGGCGCCAGATCCTAAGTCTGGTGTGTCTGCCAATTTCACCACATCCGCAAAAAAGAAAGCGCATATTAGCCAAAAAGCTCTTAATATGAGCTTAATATGGTACGCCCAAGAGGATTCGAACCTCTGGCCTACGGCTTAGAAGGCCGTTGCTCTATCCAACTGAGCTATGAGCGCAAAATATCAAATCAGTGGTACGCTCGAAAGGAGTCGAACCTTCAACCTACAGATCCGAAGTCTGTTGCTCTATCCAATTGAGCTACGAGCGCATAAAGTGGGGTGAGTTGTGGGAATCGAACCCACGACCCTCAGGACCACAATCTGATGCTCTAACCTACTGAGCTAAACTCACCACAATGGTCGGAGCGAAAGGATTCGAACCTTCGACCCTCTGGTCCCAAACCAGATGCGCTACCAGCCTGCGCTACGCTCCGTAGATTTTCGTGGATTGAATGAAAAGCGTATTATATATATTTTTTCTTAAATTCCGCTTTTTGCGGCTTTAAATTTAATGAAATTTAACAAGTCGCATCTGTTTTTCTAAATTTTTTAATAAAATTTGCATCAGCGCTAGCCCCTTAGTGCGGTGCGAAATTTTAAATTTCACCGCAGCGGACAGCTCCCCGATCGTGCGGTAAAATCCGCGCGGAATAAACATAAAATCGTATCCGAATCCGTTTTGCCCACGCTGCTGTGTTATCGCCGTGCCGTGCATAAAGCCGTGCGTACAAAATTCGCCCAGAGCGCATTTTAGCGCGATCGCCGCGGTGTAATGCGCGGGCGAGGAGTCTAAATTTAAAGCTCTCAGCTCGCTTGCTAATTTATAGCGATTGCTCGCATCCGTTGCACCCGCTCCGCTAAAGCGCGCCGAAAATATCCCCGGAGCCCCGCCCAGCGCGTCCACGCAGATACCGCTATCATCGCTTAGCACGAAAAATTCGCTCTGCAAATTTTTACTTTTTAGCGCCTCATACACTGCGCGAACTTTAATAAGTGCGTTTTGTTTGAAGCTCGTGCCGCATTCGTCGATCTCAAAAGGATCCAGCACCTCGCCGAGCGCGTAAATTTCATATTCTGCGAAGAATTCTTTTATCTCTTTTACTTTATCCGCGTTGCTCGTCGCAAGTAAAATTTTCATCCGCTCTCCTTAAATTTAATGCGCCATTTTACCCAAAATCAAAGAATTCATTACGATTTTTGGCTATAATCGCCAGAAATTTTATACTTTTAAGGTTCACAACAATGCTAAAAAGCGTCCTGCCGCTTAGTTTTATAATCGCTACCAGATTTTTCGGGCTGTTTATACTGCTGCCGGTGCTCAGTCTCTACGCCCTTAGCCTGCGCGGCGCCAACGAAGATCTCATCGGCCTACTTTTTGGAATTTACGCCATTACGCAGATGATCCTGCAAACCCCGTTTGGGGTGCTAAGCGATAAGATCGGACGTAAAAAAACCCTTGCGATAGGGCTGGTGCTTTTTATCGTGGGCGCTTGCGTTTGCGCGGCGAGTGAGAGCATTTATACGATGATTTTTGGGCGCTTTTTGCAAGGCTGCGGTGCCGTAGGAGCCGTAGCTACCGCACTAATTAGCGATTTTACGCGAGAGGAAGAGCGCGGCAAGGCGATGGCGGTAATGGGCGCAATGATAGGCGTGAGCTTTGGTGTCGCAATGATTTTAAGTCCGCTTTTAAGCGCCAAATTTGGACTTGCCAGCCTATTTCATCTAAGTTCAGCGCTTACGCTTTTATGTTTGATGCTGCTTTTTTTCGTAGTACCTACCGAACCGCATATCCGCTCTCTGCGTCAAAAGGTCCCGCTCGGCTCACTTTTGAGTGACAAAAATTTAATGCTTATGAATTTAACGAATTTTTTTCAAAAAGCTTTCATGACGGCAGCGTTTTTTCTAATTCCAATTTTGCTCGTGCAAAAATTCGGGCTTTCCAAAAGTGATTTGACCAAAATTTATGCTCTAGGCGCGGTATTCGGCTTTACTGCGATGGGTGCGAGCGGCGCTTTAGGCGAAAAGCGCGCACTAGCTAAGCAAATTCTACTTATCGGCATCTGCTTTTTCATCGCTTCGTATTTGATTTTTGCGTTTGCTAGCGGGGCGAGCGCTTTCGTGGTGGGTGTGATGCTCTTTTTCGTGGGATTTAACGCGCATGAGCCCATTATGCAAAGCCTTGCGTCCAAATTTGCCAAAGTCGCTCAAAAAGGCGCCGCGCTTGGGATTTTTAATTCGTTCGGATTTTTTGGCAGTTTTTTGGGCGGGCTATGCGGCGGCGCACTTTTTGGCAAAATTGGTATCGAAGCGCTAGGCATTGGCGTCGCGGTTTTGGGTGTGATCTGGCTTGTGCTACTTTCTAGGCTGAGCGATCCAAAACTTTTTAAGAATTTATACTTTCCTAAAGGCGGCGATTTTTCCGCACTACAGGGCGTAAAGGGCATTATTGAAATTTACGAGACCGATGGCGAACTCGTTGTGAAATTTAACTCAAAACTGATAAATGAAGATCAAATTTATAAAATCGTAGGAGGCAAATGATGGAATTTGAAAAATTTGAAAGCGCGATGGAGCGCTTCGCAAACACGGTGCAAAAGTCCTCGCGCATCGAGAAGGTCGCGATCACGCAGGCGCTGGGGCGTATTTTGGCAAGCGATGTTGCAGCACCTTTTAGCACTCCGCGCCGCCCGACCGCCGCGATGGACGGCTACGCGCTAAAGGGCGCAGATCTAAGCGAAGGGGCAAAATTTAAGATCGTCGGCACGACGCCTGCAGGCAAGATGCCTGGCGCCGCGGCAAAGGCGGGCGAGTGCGTCAAAACCTTCACTGGTGGGCTAATGTGCGAGGGCAGCGACACGCTCTTGCCTATCGAAAACGTGCAGGTACAAGCAGGCGAGATCGTCGTCATAAAGCCTGTCGCGGCGGGCTTTGCCGTGCGCGCGGCGGGCGAGAGCTACCGCGAGGGCGAACTTTTGCTTAGAAGCGGCACGAAGCTCGGCTTTTCGCAGATCGCGCTGCTAGCAGAGCTTGGTCTATTTCACATAAGCGTATTCGTCCGCCCAAAAGTAGCGATCCTAGCCACAGGCAGCGAGATCAAGGATCTGGGCGAAAAACTCGAAAACGACGCTCAAATTTACAGCTCCAACCACATCGCGCTTGCAAATTTAGTAACGCAGCTAGGCTGCGAAGCGATGATAATGCCGATCGCGCGCGACGACGAAAAAGAGCTAGAAGGCGCGATCTTATCGGCCTTGCATAGCGCAGACATACTTCTAACCAGCGGCGGAGTGAGCGTTGGAGACTACGACTTCGTGCAAAGCACGCTACAATCAAAATTTGAGCTAATCGTAAAGGGCGCAGCGATCAAACCGGGCCGCCACGTGCGCGTAGCCAAAACCGGCGAAAAATATATCTTCGCGTTCCCCGGCTTCCCGCTCTCGGCGCTTATTACGTGCATTTTGTTTTTGCGCGTATATTTGCAAAGATCCTTCGGCGTGCACGAAAACACCGAATTTAGCGCAATCTTAGATCACGACTACGTAAAAAAGACGCCGTGGCTGGAGTTTATGCCTGCCGTTTTACAAAACAGAGAGGGGCGGCTTTTTGTTAGCCTGCAAAGTAAAAAGCAAGGCTCCAGCGCGATTTTAAACAATTTAGACGACGATAGCGTCCTGCTCGTAGCGCCGCTAGAGGTCAAAGAGCTCAAAAAAGGCGAGCTCGTGCGCGTAATCTCGGTACCTAAAATTTAGCGTGCAGCGGCTCGGAGACGGTTGCGGCGGCGGACGGAATTTTAACTGCCGCGAGGGTTAAAATTTTGCCGTCGCGAGGCACTAAATTTAGCCGCGAAAGCTCGGTTTAGGATTTACAAAGGCTGAAATTTAGACCCAAATCGCGTCGCGGCAGGCTCAGTAGGATTTTACCGCGCGCCGTATCAGAGCAAGCAGGCGCGCCGAAATCTTTGCCGCCGCGCAACTTCAGCTCTAAGTTGCTTTACGGGCGAAATTCGGGGATTTGCGAGAGATAAAGTAAAAATGAAAGATAAATTTTATAGCGCTCTAGCGGGCGTTTTCGGCGAATACAAAGCGGGTGTAAAATGAGCCAAACTCACCCTTTTAAACCGATTTTCGATGAGAATTCTAAAATTTTAATCCTCGGCTCCTTTCCCTCCGTCGTTTCTCGTAAATTTGGCTTTTACTACGCAAATCCGCAAAACCGCTTCTGGCGCGTGCTGGCGCAAATTTTAAACGCGCCGCCGCCTGCGAGTACGGACGAAAAGATAAAATTCCTGCTCGCCCGCGGCATCGCCATCTACGACGCTGCGATCTGCTGCGAGATAAAGGGCTCGAGCGACGCCAAAATGACCGCCGTCGTGCCTGCAAATTTGGAGCCGATCTTTAGCGGCGCGCGCATCGTACAAGTTTACGCAAACGGCAGCAGGGCGCACGAAATCTGCGAAAAATACCTAAAAACTCAAATTTTAAACGCGACCGGCAAAGAGCCCGTCAAGCTGCCGTCCACGAGCCCTGCGAATGCAAATTTTAATTTTGAAAGGCTGGTACGCGAGTGGACGATCGTCGCGGATATGTTAAAGCGCGCCTAAATTTAGCGCTCGGCTCCATTAAACAGCGCGCGCGAGGCTTACGGGTACGGCTTGCGCTCTGCCCGCATCATAAACCAAACCCACAGCCTAAACTCCGTGAGGATTTATCTAAAATTTAGCTTCAAATTTTAAAATTCTTCAAATTTAACCAAGCCAAAGGAAGCAAAATATGAAAACCTGCAAAGCCGCGCAAAATTCGCTCAATTTGAGCTTAAATTTAATGCGAAGTTTTATCTTTTCAAGCGCATTAAAGCTCCTGCTTCTGCTTCCGCTTTTGGCGCTAGGCGCGCAAGCTCTGGAGCCAAAAATCGTAATGCAACCCGAGCCGATCCTAAAAAACGGCCTGTATTTCGTAGCGGACAAGCCCTACAGCGGGACGCTCAAGGTACTGCATTATAGCGTCGAGGATCTCTACGACGTAAATTTTATGGGCGTCGTCTACCCCAGAGCAAAGCCGCTGCCGCCCACGCTTATCAGAGAGATCGACGTAAAGAACGGCACCGCGGTGCTTCAGCGCGATTACTTTGACGGCAGAGATAAGCCCTCAAACGAATATCCGCTAAAGGGCGGCCTATACGACGGCGTCGCGAAGAGCTACTACGCAGACGGCGGCGAGCTGAGATCGCAGAGCGAATACAAAGCCGGCAAGCGCGAGGGTTTTTACAAGCTGTATTATCAGGGAAGCGGCAAGCTAAAGCAGCAGGGCACGTATAAAGCGGATAGGCGCGAGGGCGTTTTCACCGACTACTACGAAAGCGGCGAAGTAAGCGCGCGCCATCCGTATAAGGGCGGGCTGCGAAACGGCAAGGACGTGGATTATTACAAAAGCGGCAAAGCGCGCGGCGTGCGAACATACAAAGCGGGCAAGCGCCAAGGCACGGAAAAATGGTATTACGAAAGCGGCGCACTAAAGCAGATGGGCGCATACAAGGATGACCGCAAACAGGGCGTTTGGAAGTTGTTTTACGAGGACGGTAAGACGCGCGTAGTAGAAAATTTCAAAGATGGCGAGCGTGACGGCGTCGTGCGCGAATACTACGAGGGCGGCGCGCTGCAGGGCGAATACGAGTTTGAGCGCGGCAGGCAAACGGGCACAAGTAAGCAATACTACGCAAGCGGCGCGCTTGCGGCGAAGGTAATGTTCAGAGATGGGCGTAAGCACGGGCTTTATGAAACATATCACGAAAACGGCGCACTCAAGGCCAGAGTCACGTTCAAGGATGGGCTCGAGACGGGCACGGCGAAGCACTACTACGCAGACGGAAAGCTCGAAGCCGAGGGCGAGTTTGAGCGCGGTAGGCTCGTGCGTGCCAAAAAATACGACGAAAGCGGCAAACTAATCAGCGACAAATCCGATAAAAACGGGCTAGCGAGGGAGTAAAGCGGGCTAAATTTTAAAATTTTGCGGGCTTGGAATTTTGAAAAGGCTTAAAAATTTTGAGTAGATGCGGCTTTGCGTTTTAACGAGCGTAGCTTCGCGTTTTCAGCACTCACGGCTTCGTACTTAAAGCGAGCGAGATTTTGCGTTTTAACGAGCGTAGCTTCGCGTTTTAAATAAATTTAGCTTTACCTTTCGAGCGAGCGTGGTTTTAAATTTTATTGAGTATGTCTTTGAATTTTAAGCAAGCGAGCCTTGGGCTTTTGGTTTTCGACACATATACCGCGCCGTCAAGTGGCGCCTTAACGGATTAAATTTTGTGCTTGTGAAGCGGCACGCTGCATTTCGAGCGAGTAAAATTCTACGCCGAGCGGCTTTACACGGCACGCGAATACGGCTCGGCGCTTTAATTAACGAAGTCTCGCACAGCGCAGCTCGCCGCGTAATTTGAGCTGATGCGGTTAAAACCCCACGCTGTATTTTGGCACACATAGCGCGCATGTATCGCCTGACGCGGCATAGCTTGGTTTCGATGCGGCTTGTTTTTTCCGCGTAACGAGCAACTTTGGCACGGTGCAAATTTTTAAAATTTAAAGCGAAATTTCAAGCCGAAACGACGCTAAAAATTTCAACTGCCAAAAAGTAAAATTTGATGATCAAATTTTGTTAAATTTAGACCGCGGTTCGCAAGTCGCAAGCCGTGCTATTCAGGCCCAAATTCAAATTCACCGCAACCTTGTCTTTGGCGCGGCAAATTTTATCTGGCTGATATTTTAAAATTTGCCGACCGCTTTACTAAACAAAATTTTACGAATAGGGCATGGGTGAACAAAGCAGGGATGCAGAGAGTGCCTCTGTATATAATTACGGAAGCAAAGAATGCGCTGCTTATTTCGGTATGAAAATTTCATGGGCTTATTGCAACTTTAAAATTTTGCAAGATGCTCGCTCGTAGCGTTAAATTTCAATACGCAGGTGGCAAAAATTTTAAGAAAGCAGAGCCATATAGAGCTAAATTTCGTATAGGAGTCCGTGCAACGCGGTATTTGCGCACAAGATATAAGCGCTGAAAAGAAGAAGCACTCGGAATTTGGCGCGTAACGAGCGGTGAACTATAGTCAAGCAAACTTCAAATTAAAAATCTTAAATTTTAATCCGTGGACGCTAAATGGGTTCAAAATCAAATTTACGTAAATTTAGTACGCGGCAAACCGACAAGCCGTGAGCGCTCGCAGAGCAACGCAGGCTATATGGCGCAGTATCCGTGCGGCAAAAGAAGCGTTGAAAGGCGGAGCTATTTGAAATTTAGAGCGCGGCGGGCATAGAGAACCGAAAATCCGCAGCGCTCGAAGCTGTGTAACGAAAGTCCAATTTTATCCGCAGCAGCCGCAATCGCAGCGCGAAGATGCGGCTGGATGAAGCTCGCCGATGTAGAGCTTCACGGAGCCAAGCCCTTGCTCTTTTACCCACGAATAGGCGTCGCTTGCGAAGCCGAAATCCGCAAAATGCAAGAAATTCTCCACGTAGGATTTGCGCGCATTTTGATAATCTATGTAGTAGGCGTGCTCCCAAAGATCGCAAGCTAAAAGCGGAATTTTGCCGCGTGCGATCGGGGTATCCGCGTTTTGCGTCGTGATGATTTCTAAATTTGTGCCGCGCTCGTCGCATATGAGCCAGCACCAGCCGCTGCCAAAAAGCCCCATCGCGCGCTTTAAAAACTCGCTTTTAAAATTTTCCATCCCGCCGAAAGCCTGCGCCAAAGCGTCCTCCAGCTCGCCACTAGGCTCGCTTGGCTGCGCGATGCAGTCGAAGTAAAAATCGTGGTTGTAAATTTCAGAGGCATTGTTAAAAATACGGCTAAAACCTAGGCAAATTTGATAAAGCTTTGAAATTTGCGAAAACTCGCACTCCTCTCCGCGAGCCTCCTTGAACGACTGCGTGATGATCGTAAAAAGATCCGCGTTTTGTATCGGCGTATCCGCAATGTCTCGATTTAGGGCGGAGACATAGTCCTCGCAAAGCCCGCCGTGATGAAATTTCAAACTCTGCAAGCTCGCGATTTTATTCGTGCGCGGATCAAAAGGCAGCGCCCTGGATCTAAACACTAATAATCCTCGCTGTCCAAATCGCTATAATCGTTAAAACCGTCGTCGTCTTCGTAGCTGTAATCATCCTCGTCGTAGTTGTAGTTGTAACTCTCGTCACCTCCGATTAAATCATCGTCCTCATATTCGTCCTCATCGAACTCTTCGTCTTCGAAGTCATCGAAATCAGCCATTTTGCTCTCCTTTGTCGTTGGAATTTACTTTTGATTTTACGCATTCGCTTGCTATTTCCGGGATATTTTCGATATAAACGCTCTGCGATGGGAAGGCAAACGATAGTCCGTTTTGCTCCACGATCTCCATTATTTTAAATAAAACATCCTCTTTAGTTTGGATGAAATTTGCCCATATTACGGTTTTTGTGAAGCAGTAAACTAAAATATTAATAGACGAATCGCCAAAGCTATCTAACGCCACGAACATAGTGCTTTTATAGCCCGCTAAATCGTCGATAGAGACCATATTTTGTCTATAGCGCATACGAAAATCTTTAGAATTTAATGCTGTATCTGCAGATTGAGCGATGCCCGGGTGAGATTTTAGCATCTCTTTGATATCGTTTACGCACTTTCGCAGTTGAGCCGTGCTCGCGCCGTATTCGACGCCTACGGTAAGCTTTAAATTCCGTCCTACCTTCCTGCGGCTCCAGTTTTTGATATTTTGCGCCATTATGTTGGAATTCGGCACAAAAACAAGAGCGTTATCAAAGGTCCTGATCGTCGTCTTTCTAAAGCCCGTTTCTACGACGTTTCCTTCTATGTCTCCTAATACGACCCAATCTCCTTGCGAGAACGAGTTATCGAATAATAACATCACGGATGAGAAGAAATTTGCGATGATGTCCTTGGTCGCAAACGCGATCGCAAGTCCGCCGATTCCAAGCGATGCCATAAGCGCTGAGATGTCAAAGCCCAGACGCTTTAGTACCAAAAGTGCGGCGATGATGATTACGATGACATATAGAATTTTAACGACTAGATTTATGATGTCTTTTCTGACGCCTTTTTTCGTGATGTTTCCAAGCACGACAATGCCGTAACCATCAATGATTTCAATGATGAGCCATGCCCAAAGTACCACGTAAACGATCGAGAATAAATTTGCAAATTTTATCGGCACAGGCGCTGGATAATAAAAGATACTAAGACAGATATCAACCGAATAAGCGATCAGCAAAATACCCATCGGACGCTTGATAATGCCCACTACTTGCGTTTTTAGAGTTTCGCTATCTAGTGAAAAGCTTTTATTGAAGAATTTAAACACGAAATAGATGATGTTGGCAAGTAGCCTGCGAAGCGAGTAGAAAAATAGCGTAATCAGCGTGATTAGAATGAGCTTGCCGAAATTTACGTGGCTGAGCTTAAACGGAATTTTATCGTTGATATAATCGATCACCGATTTAAAATTTAAGCTCGTAAAAACCACGCTGCTTGCGAGTAGATCGCTATTTCGCGATAGATACGTAAGCACCTCGTCGTAGGTCTGCTTGTCGTTTTTCAAATCGTTGATTTTAGACTCTAAGGCGTCTATCTGCTCTTGACTGCTTAGATTATTTTTCAAATCATTAAGTTTGCTAAAATCCCTAGTTTGGATATTTAGTAGCGTGCTACTTAGCTCGCTTTCAAGCGCGCTTCTGCTTGCGCCGTTTACAAACATATCCTCAATTTTCATAAGCGAGGTATAAAAGATCTCTGCCATCTCCATCTTTTCTAAATCCGCGCTTGCATTTACGTATTCGGGAGAGCTCTGCTTTTTGGCGTATTTTTTTAGCGTAGTTTGGATATTCTTTTTATTTTGCGCATACGACATTATGCTTTCGATATCCATATCCTGCTGCGTAATCGCAAAAGGTAGGCGATCAAAGAGCTTAGCTTTATTGCGATCGATGGCGTCTAGCTCGTTTTTGCTCGCGTTGGCATCGCCGCCGTTAAGCAGGGAGCTGCGCTGCAAATTTAGCTTTTTAATCTCTTTGATTACAGAGATAAGCGTCTCGCCGTTAGGAGCTTTTTTCTGCGAAGTCTCCGTTTTAGCAACCTTTTCTGCGATCATATTTATTACTTCAGTTTTATTACCATCCTCTGCACCGAGAGATTTGGATAAAATTTTAGCGACCTCTTTTTTGATCTCGGTTTTGTTGTTTTCTAAAGTAAGATTTGCCTCTGGAGTAGAAGAATTCGTCTCTACAAAGCTTCCCTCACCGGTCGTGTTGAGGTCTGCAAACGCTAAAGCGGCGCTAAAAAGACTAATCGTTAAAAAGCTAATTATAGATTTTTTCATAATCCATTCCCTTATTTAATAGCGTAAAATGCGCGCCTTCGTCGTCGTAGTTGAATAGCTCGCCCGTTTCGATGACGTAGTGCCAGCCGTAAATTTTAATCTCGCCGTTTTTGTAGGCGTCTTTGATGCCAGGAAAGCTAAGTAAATTTTGCATGGAATTTATAATATTTAGCCGCTCGGTGATCCACTCGCGCTTGTCGGTGCCGAGATCTTTGAGTTTTTCGACCTCGTCTTTTACAGGCTGCATTAAATTTAGCCAGCGCCTTACGTTTGGAATTTTTTCGAGCTTTTTTGCGTCGTAAAATAGCGCAGCGCAGCCACCGCAGTTGCTGTGCCCACAAACGATGATATTTTTGATTTTTAGCGAATACAGCGCGTATTCAATCGCTGAGGTAGTCGCTAAAAATTCCTCGCTAATGCGGTATGGAGGAACGACGTTTGCGATATTTCGTACGACGAAAAGCTCTCCTGGAAGCGTCGAGGTAATTAGGCTTGGCACCACGCGCGAGTCGGAGCAGCCGATAAAAAGTGTGTGGGGCTTTTGATGATTTGCCAGACTCCCGAAAAGCTCGGCATGCTCGGCAAAATTTTCTTCCATAAATTTAATAGCTCCATTTATTAACTGGCTGGGCATACTTTCTCCTTAAAAAAGTCGGGAATTATATATTACTTTCATAAATAGATAGAATTCTAGGAATTTTTAATTATATATTTACCAAATTTTCGCTAAACTCCCCGCTCATAAATCAAAAGAAGGAGAAAAATATGAGTCTATACGACAGACGAAATTACGCGGACGGCTATGAACTATCGGACGCGTCACTGGAACAAGGACGAATCTCTCAGACCATTAAACAAACCTACGCGCTTCTAACCGCTTCGATGATAGCTGCGGCGGCAGGGGCTTTTGTGGCGATGAGTTTCGGCGTGAGCTTGGCTCTTCATCCGATTTTATATCTGGTAGTTTTAATGGGGCTGATCTTCGGTATGCAAGCAGCTGTAAATCGCGGCGCCAACACGATCGCGCTAGTTTTGCTTTTTGCATTTACTTTTATTACCGGTCTTACTCTAGGTAAATTGATCGCTATTTATATCGCAGCAGGCGCTGGAGATGTAGTAACGCATGCGTTTGTGGCTACGGCGATTACTTTCGGTGCTCTTACCGTTTATGCGATGAATACAAAGACAAATTTCGACTCTTGGGGCAAGCCGCTATTGGTATCGCTTGTGGCTATTATCGTGCTAAGCCTTTTGAACTACTTCTTTTTCAAAAGCACCGTGCTTGATATAGCGATTTCAGCTTTTTCGGCTTTAATCTTTTCGATGTATATCATCTACGATACTAAAAATATTATAAACGGCACCTACACTTCACCGATAATGGCTGCCGTAGATATGTATCTAAACATCTACAACCTCTTCCTTTCGCTGCTAAGAATTTTCGGCGCAAGTAGAGACTAAATTTTACGCACCGCTTCGTGCGGTGCACTCTTAACTTAAAATTTATAAATCTTTTATTATAATCGCAAATTCAATTTTTTCAAAAGGTTTTATAGTGACTACGTTATTTTTAGTTTTACAAGTCGTCTTCGCCGTGATAATTACGATCTCCGTTCTGCTGCAAAAGAGCTCTTCTATTGGGCTTGGCGCATACAGCGGAAGCAACGAAAGCTTATTCGGAGCGAAGGGTCCGGCGGGGTTTTTAGCTAAATTTACCGCCGCAATGGGAATTCTATTTGTGATAAATACACTGGTGCTTGCGTATTTCTATCAGCAAGATGCTAAATCTTCCGTAGTCGATCGCGTAAAGATCGAAGCAAATGCTACTAAATCCGTGCCAAACGCTGTCCCTGGCGTGCCATCCATACCTGCTTCTGGTGCAAAGCCTAATTTCGCTCCGGCAAGCACCGAGTCAAATTCCATAATTAGCGGCGAGAGCAATGCGACGGATACGAAAATCGAAGCGCCAGCAGCTCCTGCGACCGGCACTACCGCAGCTAGCGCACCTGCTCGGTCGCAAGCATCAAGCGATACCAATGCCAGCGCTGCTTCCGCAGATCAAAACACAACCAAATAAACTCTAAATTTTAAAATTTAAAAGCGCAAAATCCGCGCTTTTAAATGCTATTCTTATTTTTTTAACGCTATAATTTCGCAAATTTTATTTAAAGGATTTGAATGCTAGAAGCTATCTACAAAGAGCAAAGAGCAAACGGCGATCGAGCTATCGAGGCTTTGAAAAAGGACTTTACGACGCTACGCACCGGCAAGGTAAGCGTGGCGATCCTGGATCATATTTTCGTGGATTATTACGGCTCGCAGACTCCGCTAAATCAGGTCGCGACCGTCCTTTCGACCGATGCAGTAACGATTTCGATCACGCCGTGGGAAAAACCGATGCTAAAGGCGATCGAAAGCGCGATCGCAGCGGCGAATATCGGCGTAAACCCAACTAATGACGGCGAGAGCGTGAAGCTGTTTTTTCCGCCGATGACGGTCGAGCAACGCCAAGAAAACGCTAAAAAAGCAAAAGCAATGGGCGAGAAGGCCAAAATCGGCATTCGCAACGTCCGCAAAGACGCTAACGACGAGATCAAAAAGCTCGAAAAAGACAAAGCGATCTCCGAAGACGACGCCAAAAAGGGCTATGACGAGGTGCAAAAGATCACCGACTCTTACTCAAGTAAAATCGACGACGCAGTTAAGGCCAAAGAAGCCGAGCTTTTGAAGGTCTGAGCTGTGAATATAGAAAAAATCTATCGCGACTGCGGCGCATATTTGCGAGGGCATTTTCTACTTTCAAGCGGCAACCATTCGGAATTCTATCTGCAAAGTGCCAAAGTACTTGAAGATCCGCAGCTAGCAGGGCAGCTCGCAGACGAGCTCGCCGCCGTTATTAAAAGGGCGGGGGTGGAGTTTGACAGCGTCTGCTCGCCCGCGCTGGGCGGAATTTTAGCGGGCTACGAGCTAGCTCGAGCGGCAAAAAAACGCTTCATCTTTACCGAGCGCGTAGATCGCGTGATGAGCCTGCGCCGCGGCTTTGAAGTGCATAAGGGCGAGAGATTTATCGTCTGCGACGATATCATCACGACGGGCGGCTCGGCTCTTGAGAGCGTAAAGCTCATCGAAGACCTCGGCGGAGAGGTCGTGGGCTTTGCCGCGCTTGCCAATCGCGGATTTTGTAAGGTCGCAAATTTAGCGGGCAGCGATGCAAAGGGCGGTGCCAAGCTGCCCGCGGATAAGCCGTTTTTTGCGCTAGGCAATTTCGAGTTTGAAATTTACGAGCCTGCGACCTGCCCGCTTTGTGCTACCGGAAGCAAGGCGATCAAGCCCGGTAGTCGCGGAAACTAGGCGCCGATTTGCTGCTAACAAACCGCAACGAGATTAAATTTTATCCTCTAGGCTCTAAATTTAGCGCGCCGGAATTTTAAAATTTAATCCAAAACGAAGCAAAATGGCAAAACAAAAAGCTAAAATTTCACCGATTTTTCTGCGTGTAAAGGCCTTCATCGTCGATCTTTTCATCATCGCGATGCCCCTATTCTACGGCGTTACCTATCTCGTCTTGGGTTCAAAGGAAGCTCTGTGGCGCAACCAAGCCGCGATCGCGCTTATCTGGCTCGCGTACGGCGCGATTTGCGCGGCATTTTACGCTCGCAGCGCCCAGACGCCGGGCTACAAGCTCGCGGGGCTTTACCTCATCGACGTTCGCAGCGGGCGCAAAGTAAGCTTCTTTAGAGCCTTAGCGCGCTTTGGATGCTTCGTGCTTGCGGGCTTTAGCGTCATCGGGCTTTTGATCTGCTTCTTTCGCAAAGATAGGCTGAACTTACACGACCTGCTAAGCGGGGCTGCGCCAGTCGTGCGAAAGGACGCGCAGTGAGCGGGCAGATTTGCGGTATCGACGAGGCAGGGCGCGGCTGTCTTGCAGGACCGCTTTGCGTCGCTGGTTGCGTCTTGCAGCGCGAGATCGCGGGACTTGCCGATAGCAAAAAGCTAAGCGAGAAGCGCCGCGAGGAGCTTTACGCCCAGATCACCAAAAACTCGCGCTATAAAATCGTCGAAATTTCAAGCGCACAGGTCGATGAGGCGGGCCTAAGCTCGTGTCTAAGATCGGCGCTTGAGCAGATTCTCGCGTATTTTATGGGTTTTAGCGGACAGATCATCTACGACGGTAACGCAAACTTCGGCGTACGCGGGCTTCAGACGCTCGTAAAGGCCGACGCTCAAATCGCCGAAGTAAGCGCGGCGAGCATCCTCGCCAAGGTCACGCGCGACCGCACGATGTATGAGCTCGCGCAGCGCTACCCGCAATACGGTTTCGCGCAAAACAAAGGCTATGGTTCGCGCGCACACATCGCGGCGATCGAGCAGTACGGGCTCACGCCTTTTCACCGCGCAAGCTACAAGATCAAATCGCTGCAACCCTCGCTGTTTGATTAACGCGGCAGCAAGCTTGCTTGATCAGCGAGGAAAAACCGCCGATTTCGGTTGATATTTTGGACGGTACAAAACTAATATCCAAAGACGAAGTGCGCTGATTTAGACTGATACTCCGTCGGAAAACGGCGCCGAAACTCATACTCGAAGGCACAAACTTCCAATTTTGGTTAATACGGCGAGTCGCTAGTTTCGGCGGGCAGAATACGCTTTTTGGCTAGCTAGCAAGAAATTTAATAGCCCACAGCCTGCGCTCTCGGCTATAGTCTACTCTTGCGCTGTTTACAGGAATTTTAATCCGTACTTTTGTATCTCGTAAGAGTCCGTACAAGGTCGAATTTTATCTAAAACCTCAAGCTCGGCTCGCTAGCTTATCCGCGCCGCGCGGTATGTTGAATAAAATTTAAAATTTCGCGCAGCGAAAATTCAGCCCCCGCGCCGCAATGAAGCTAAAATTTAAATTTAGCCTTGGCGACGAGAAGGCATCGTGCTTTAAATTTAAAACCGCGCGCAAAATTTTGGATGAAATTTTGATATAAAAAGGCGGCTAAATTTTAAAATTTTATCAAATTTAGCTGCTAGTTCAGGCGCTTATTGCCTTTCGTAGAAGCCCGTAAGAATCTTTTTTGAGCTTATTCTATTATTGGAATCTTCTTTGCCGTCTTGGGTAAATTTAAATTTATCGGATAAACTCACGCTCTTGTCGGCATTTACCACAAAATTTAGCTCAATCGTGGAGGATGATAGCTTTGCCGCTTTTCCTAGCTGCGCTTTTTCTTGTTCGGGCGTTAGTTGCGACAAATAAGCGGCTTCTTTCAAAAACATCGTAATCTCACCCATAGAATTTGTTTTGTTAATTCTAGAATCGCCGGGCTTTAGTATTTCATCTTTTAACGTATCGTCACAATCAACTAGCATTTTTTGATCGTCATAATCTATTTTCCCTTTAGTCTTGAGCGTTTCTTGAAATTTCGCATTGTTTATTTTGCAATGCTCGTTCGCTATCTTAAGCAGATCTTGCTTATCATAAGTCTTTCCTCCACAAAAGATCATGGCACTATCTAAAATACGGCTCAACATATCTTGCTCGCGCTTTTTATTTGATTCTATAATATTTGCCAGTACTTTCTCCATATTCAGGTCGCAAACCATTTTGACCGTCTTTAATCCGCCGTTTTCCTCTTTGCTCCACGTGATATTTTTACACATTTTCGAGCCCTCGATCGCCGTGCCGATACTCATCGACTTAAAATCGGGCAGAGTATAGTTTTTCACGAGCTCTACTTCGTCTGCGCCGCATCCTGTTAAAATCAATGTCGCAAGCGCGACACTTAGTGCATATTTCATCTTCGCTCCTTTGAGATAAATTCTGAAAATAATGCTACCCCCCCCCCTGCTTAAAAACGTATAAATTTAGAGCCTAAATTTTAAAATTTCGCCGCCAAAATTCTACGCTCTTAATCTACGAAATTCCGCGCGCCGCAATTTTGCCACGATAAATTTGCGGTAAAATTCCAAGATAAACCGTCCGCATCGCATCGCCGAAATTCCCCGCGCAGTTTCGCACACGAAGGCGGTAAAATTTAGAAATTTTAACCAAACTTTCGCTATCATCACGGCTTAAATTTCACCCAAAGGAAACCGATGTTTGAATGGATCGCCTCACCTGAGGCATGGATCAGCCTGGCGACGCTCACGGGGCTTGAGATCGTGCTTGGCATCGACAATATCATCTTTATCGCGATTTTGTGCGGCCGCCTGCCCGAGGCGCAGCGCGGGCGCGCCCGTATAATGGGGCTCGCGCTTGCGATGTTCACGCGCATACTGCTACTTCTTAGCCTAAGCTGGATCATGGGGCTAACTAAGCCGCTATTTAGCGTGCTTGCGCGCGATTTTAGCGGACGCGACCTCGTGCTGATTGGCGGCGGATTGTTTCTACTCGTCAAATCCACGCTCGAGATCCACTCCAGCGCTACGGGCGAGGCACACGAGCGCAGCGCTAGCAGCGGCAAGGCAAGCTTCGGCGGCACGCTCGTGCAGATCGCCGTTTTGGACATTATCTTTTCACTCGACAGCGTCATCACCGCCGTGGGCATGGCGCAGCACCTACCCGTGATGATCCTCGCAGTGATCATCGCCGTGGGCGTGATGATGCTCGCTAGCAGCGCGATCGCGCGCTTCGTGGACACAAACCCGACGATCAAAATTTTAGCGCTTGCATTTTTGATTTTGGTGGGCGTCTCGCTGATCGCCGACGGCCTGGGCTTTCACATACCTAAGGGCTACATCTACTTCTCGATGGCGTTTTCGCTGCTTGTTGAGCTCATCAATATCCAGATCCGCAAAAAATCCGCCGCGAAATAGGAGGAACGGAATTTTGCGAGATCTCAAAGGCACGCATGAGGTTTGCTAAATTTCTTTCGCCGCTACGTATCAAGCTTGCTCGCGGCACGGCCAGGGATTTGAAGCTACAGCCCGCGGCTGCAGGTGCGGCTAAATTTAGCTTTACGCTGGAGGGCTTGCGCTTTGCGGGAAATTTAGACTTAAAAAGAGACGGACTTTATCTGCCGATACGCGAGGGCGACGAGCTGGCGGTGATATATGAGGCTTCAAGCTCAAATTCCAGCCGCGAAGCTTTGAGAGGCTTAAATTCCGATCGCGAGGCTTTAAGCGGCGTAGGTTTAAGCGGCGAAAATTCCGAGCCACGCTCTAGCTGAGAAACTCCAAGTAGCGGAAATTCCGCTGCCGCAAATTCAAACCGCGACGCATATAGCGATACGGCGGCAAGTGCGCGCCAAAATTCTACAGCATCTGATTTATCGGACAAAGATCGCAGCGGCATAAATTCCGCCGCTTTGGGTTTGATCCGCGAAGGCTTTAACGAGCAGGCGAACGCTAATACGGAACTTTATACTTCGAGTTTGAATTGCAAAGATTTAAGCGGCTCCACCTCTTTAAATTCTACCCGCGAGAGCCGTGGCGGCGCTTTGTCAAACTCCACTGCCTCCGCCCTTCCGCTAGATTTCGTTAATCTAAGCTTAGGCGCGCAGCGCTGGAAGGACGCCGGTAGCACGGCACTTGCCGCGATATTCGCAGCCTTCGGCGTAGTGCTAGCCGCGATGAGCATCTACTGCATAATCTTTATTTTTGAAAAGAGCGATCCTGCGGTGGCGATAGCCCTGCCCGTCCTCGCGCCTTTTGCGTATTGCAGCTTTAGATTTATGCGAAGAGACTGGCGCGCCGCAAAGTTCGGACGCATATTCGCAGCGCTTCCGCACTCCAAAGAGCCCAAGCGAAGCGGCGAAGCGGAGGGCTGTGCTAGCGGCGTGCGCGTGCTAAAAGGCGATGACGTTTATTATTTTGGCTTCGCGCTGGACGGAGTGTATTTATCGGGCGATAGCAAGCTGCAGATCGTTTCCGACGGGATACTCACAGATCAAAATTTAGCGGAGCTTGTGGACGGCGAAAATTCTGCGGAATTTAAGAATTTAAACGCAGAAAATTCTACGAGCGTTAAGAATTTTGCGAAATCAGCGAATTCTACAAGCTCTGTAAATTCTACTAGCGTAGCAAATTCTATAAATTCCGCCAGCTTCGCCGAAGCCGCGGCACCCGCCAATACAAAGGACGCCCCGCAGAGCTTCGAGCTGCAAAACGGTGATATTCTCCGCGCCCGCTACAAAGACTACCGCGTAAGCGGACTGTGGAACCAAAACCGCAGCACCGAGCTAGGCGATACGCGCAGCGGACTTCGGCGCGTAGCGGATTTTATCGCGAGCGTGGCGCTACAAATAGGTCTGCGTCTAGGCGGCGCGCTCGTGTTGACGCGGCTCGGCGATCACATCGGCGGCTCCTTCGGCAACGCTCTAAGCTTCATCGGATTTTTGCTGCTGCTTAGCCTTATGCTTTGAAGGGAGAATTTCAAGCGACAGCCTCGCGGAATTTTGCAACTTCAAGGAATTTCAAATTTCGCAATTTCATAGAATTTCGCAGCGAGCGGATTCGGGTTTTAAATTGAGGGCGCAAATTTGCGCTATAATCTATCGAAAATCAAAGATTTAAAGGATGCGACTTGAAAATTTTAATCTCGTTTTTGTGCTTATTAAGCTTCATGTTCGCCGAGGCAGCGCCCGCTTTGGCAGGAGGTGCAAACAGCGCTCAAAAAGATCAAAGCCTAGAAATTTTAACCGCAAATTTAAGCACGGCGCTTCAGGAGATTGACGAAGCCGGGCATCGCCCCGATGGTACGCCTTGCGAGAGCATCGTTAGGTTAAGGGCTGCGTTTATGGAGTTTTTGCAAAGCGCGGGCGAGAGCGCTCCGCAAATTTTAAAATCCTTGAGGTTCGCCCCGAATATGGCGATCTCGCAGGACGGCAAGTTTCGGGCATATTCGGTAGATATCAGCACCGGCGGCACGATGGGCGCGAGCTACGTAGCGTATCAATACGCAAGCGGCGGGCAGAATTTCATTATGGATTTTGCGGACAAGGGTGCGCAGCAGCTGCAAAACTGCGTCATTGGCGGCAGGCGGGATTGCGACTGCGGCGAATGGGCGCTTGATACCGCATGGGGTGGCGAGCGAGTGATAAAAATTTTTAAAGTTAAAGAAAATCTATATCTAGTTTACGGAGTATCAAAAGGCTCTAGCAAACTCGCAAGCGATAAGCTTAAGGCGGTAGAAGCAAGCGAAACGGGTATAAAAATGGCTGATATATTTCATTACGTCCGCTCATGCGGCGCAGATTGCGACTGCTCTAAGATGAGCTCTTTGGCGCCGCACGACTCCGCTCGCTTCGGCATAGAATATGATTTTTTCTCATACTTAGACGGCAGCGACGAGATAAAGAGCAAATACGCTAAAAAGACGTTTTTGACCTTTGAAAACGGCGCGTTGGGCGCTCTTAAGGTAAAATCTAGCGACAAATACCCTGACGGCGAGCTAATCAATGAATATAGATATTTTAAATTTGACGGCGAAAAATTTACGATAGAGAGTAAAATAACTCATTGCGAGCACGGTAAAATTATAGAGGAGTTGGCCGCGCCCTCTAGCGCGCAGGGGCTTTGATGGGTACCGCGATACTTGGCGGGTGCGCTAAATTTTAAGGCGCGGCAAAATTTCAAATTTTAGGCACATAAGATTTCGGCTGCGAAATTTTAAAATTCTAAATTTTGAAGCGTAGAATTTCAAGGCGCGGAATTTTAATTTCAGAATTTTAAATTTTGCGGTGCAGAATTCCTCGGTGTGTATTAAAATTTTAAATTTCAAAACGCACGGAATTTTAAAGCGTTTAAAATTCCAAAGCGCGAAATCAAAAAGCGGAGTTTTAAAATTTCAAATTTTAAGGCGCACAGAGCTGTAGCATGTGGAGCCACAGCACGGCGTGCGAGACCGCGGCACGGAGCGTGAGACCGTAGCATGCCAAACTGCGGCGAGCCGCTCGCTAGCTCCAAATTCTTTCGTTTAGTTTTAGGTTTTTTACGATCGCTAAAAAGTGCGAAAGCTCGCGCTTGAGCTGCGCGGCAGGGTCACGGCGCAGCACGCTTTCGTCGATGTCCGGTTCGAAATTATCGCGCCCCGTATTTACGAAAATATAAATTTTGCTATCTGCGAAGCTAAGACTGACGGGCGCGGCTACGGCGCTTGCGAAGCGCAAGAGCCTGCGCATAAAGGCTGGCGTTAGAATATACATCGCGCCCATCGCGTCCTCGCAATACACAGCAAAGGCGGCGTTAAACTCAGCATCGTCCATATCGATCTTTTTTAGCCCGCCTGTGTTCGGCGCGCCGGCGCGAGCGGGAAAAATCAGGGTTTTGGCACTTATGCGTTTGTTAAATTCTGCGTAGAAAAAGGTGCCGAGGATTTCGCTTTCCGAAAATCTATTAAATAAGCTCACGTCGCAAAATGCGAACTTCACGCCGTCATAAACGCCCGAGACCCTGTCGTTGCCGCCTTTGAATTTATCTAGTCGAAAAAAGAGCCCGGAGAGCTTAAGCTTGGCGGGATCGATACTGCCTCCAATATCGTATCGATAGCCGAACGCCTTGAAATAAGGCATTAGATAGTGCTCTTTAAAAGCGCGCCGAAATTTTATCGAATAATCTCGTTTGAAGACTCTAAATAATACGAATAAGCTATAAGCAGCCAAGATTAAAATTATAATCGCGAGTAAGATATATTTGGAAATCGTGGGGCGATTTTGTAAATCGTTTAGAAATAGGCTCATAGCAAAAAGGCAGGCAGCGTAGATTATCTTAGCTTTTATGGAGCTTTCATCGCACAAAACGGCCACTATAAGAACAACCGCGAATAATCCGATAAGGGACAACAAATCCGCCATGCTTCCTCCGTCGCGCAGTTTGTATAACAAAAACGCGCCGTAAAAGAGCATGCACGCTGCCGCTAAGATCATATTTCTTTTCGCCTTATACAAAAGCTCCAGTCTGATCTGCTCCAGCTCGCCTGCGCTCAATCGCCCCTCCTAAAATTTAAATCCGATTATGGCGCTAGCGAGCTTTAAATTTGCTTACGAACGACGCCGAAATTTTAAAATTTAGACTTGCGTAAATTTACGGTTAAATTTTAGCGGTGGATCGTCTAAATGAAGCAAAGGCGAAATTTTGGTAGAAATTTAAGCGGCACGAAATTTTAAAAATTCCGTGTCGTAAGAGAGATAAAATTTTACGGGCGCGCTTTAAATTCGCTATAAAATTTCACTGCGCCGAGTCGTAAAATTTCGCGAAATAAACGCCGCAAATTATGCTGCGAAATTTAGGGTGCCCGAGCGGACGCCGATAAATTTACGAACGCTCGCGCCACAAAAAAGCACCGCGCGGACGCCGCTAGCAAAATTTAAATTTTTCTATAAGGTGCCTGTCCGACTTCGTAGAAGTTATTGCCCTCGCTGTCGATCGCTACGATAGCTGGGAAATCCTCGACCGTAAGTCGCGCAACCGCCTCGGGGCCGAGCTCGGGATAGGCTAATACTTCATATTTTTTGATACTTTGGCTGATTAGCGCGCCCGCGCCGCCGATAGCGACCATATAGACGCAGCCAGATTTTTTCATCGCTTCGACGACGGCGTCGCTGCGGTAGCCCTTGCCGATCATGCCGTTGATGCCTACCTCGTTTATCATCGTCGGAGTGTATTTGTCCATGCGCCCGCTAGTCGTAGGTCCTGCAGCGCCAATAGCCTGACCCGGTTTGGCAGGGGTCGGCCCCAGATAATATATAGTCTCGCCGGCTAAATTTACAGGTAGCTTCTCGCCGCGAGCGAGGGTTTCGGTTAGAGCCTTGTGCGCGGCATCGCGAGCTGCGATGATGGTGCCGCTGATTAGGACGTTATCGCCCGCCTTTAGGCTTTTTACTACGCTTTTATCGAAAGGTGCGGTAATTCTTTTAACTTCTGACATAATTTCCTCCTTATAGTTCGGCATCGGCATGGCGAGCCGCGTGGCAGTTGATATTAACGGCGACCGGGAGCCCCGCTATGTGGGTCGGATACCACTCTACATTTACCTTAACGGCGGTGTTTATGCCGCCCAAACCCTGCGGACCGACGCCCGTAGCGCGCGCCATCTCCAGTAGTTCATCCTCTAGCTTGGCGTAGCGCTCGTCGGGATTTCTGCTGTCGATCGAGCGAACCGCGGCTTGCTTGGCTAAAAGCGCCGCCTTATCCATCGTGCCGCCGATACCGACGCCTACGACCATAGGAGGGCAAGCGTTAGGACCTGCGTATTTGACCGCCTCTAAAAATACCTTTTTTACCCCCTCGATGCCGTCTGCGGGAACAAGCATTTTTAGCACCGATTTGTTTTCGCTACCAAAGCCCTTAGGAGCTACTTTGATCTTAAGCTTGTCGCCGGGGATGATGCGGGTATTGATGACCGCAGGGGTATTATTCGTGGTGTTTTTTCGTTCAAAAAGCGGCTCTGCGACCACGGATTTACGCAGATAGCCGCCTACGTAGCCGTCCGCGACGCCTGCGTTGATAGCATCCTCCAAATATCCGCCCTCGATATGCACATCCTGACCAAGTTCGACAAAAACCACCGTCATACCGGTATCTTGGCAGATCGGCGCGACCTCTTTTGCCGCCAAATCGGCATTTTGTAAGAGCTTGCCTAAGATATCTTTGCCGATAGGCGAAGTCTCGTTCTCGCGCGCTTTCTCAAATGCTGCGCGCATGTCGGGCGTGACTTGATAACAGGCTTTTTTGCAAAGCTCGCTGACTACTTTGGTAATTTCATTCGCTTGGATCGTTTTCATGATCTCTCCTTGTATTGAAATTTTAATGGATTATATTCCGTTAAACTAAAAACTTAGTTTAAAATTTTATCTTCATTTAATAAATTTTAACAAAAGGCTAGAAAATAAGCGGTTTTTAATCTTTTTATAATAAAATACCGCTTTACGAATTATCAAATACTAAAAATTTTGCGAAGAAATTTTAAAATCAAGGAAACCTATGAAAAAGAAAACTCTTGTGCTACTCGTGGGCGCTTGTGTGCTTATAGGAATGATACTTTCTCTTGGGATTGCGGAGATGGTTCACCTTACGGGCACCGATAAATTCTGCGTGTCCTGTCATACGATGCAGCCGATGGCAAACGCCTTTCACAACGATGTTCACGGCGGCAACAACCCGCAAGGCTTCAAGGCCGATTGCGTCGCCTGTCACGTCTCTCATGAAAATACCTTTATGTATCTTTGGACTAAAGCTCTAACCTCCGCAAATGATGTCTACAAAACGGTCTTTACCGATGCCGATAAGATCGACTGGCAAGAAAAACGCAAGGAGCGAAATCATTTCGTTTATGAAAGCGGCTGTCTAAGTTGCCATCGAAATTTAAAAGAGCAGAATAATCAAGTAAATAAAGCCTGGCTCGCGCATAGGGATTATTTCGCGGGCACTACCGGCAAAACCTGCGTGCAGTGCCACGAAAACGTCGGCCACAAAAATATGGGTATAGAGATTGCCAAATATTGGGATAAATACAACCGAGAAAATAACAAAACCAAGTAAAGGAGAAGTAATGCTAAAAAAAGTCGCTATTTTAATAGCCTGTATCGCATCGTTTGCATTCGCAGAAATGCCCGCGCAGCATGCGAATATGTCCGCGTCGGACGCGAACGTAAGCAATTCTGTAAACGTTAGTCTTACGAAGAATTTAAAGGTAAATAGGCAGCTTACGCCGCTAGCTAGACGCTGCGTCGAGTGCCATGCCGAAAAAACTCCGGGCGTCGTTGCGGATTGGAAGATGAGTCGCCACGCCCACGTAGGCGTTAGCTGTACCGACTGCCACTCGCAGCCAGCAGATAGCCCTATGGCAGCTAAAGAGCCGCATCCGAAAGACACAGACAATCATATTTCGGTGCTAGTTAGCCCAAAAACCTGTGCCAAATGCCACAGCAACGAGGTTAAAGAGTTTGAAAACAGCGGTCACGCAAGAGGCGCTATGCAAATGCAAGCCAACAAAGGAATGGTTGATCTAATGTATCACTACGAAGGACGTGATATCCCTGATCTTAAACATGCGCCTGATATTACCGGCTGCTCTCAATGCCACGGTGGCGTCGTTAAAATGGATGAGCATAACAAGCCTACCAAAGAGACCTGGCCCGTTTACGGCATCGGTACGGTTTATCCGGACGGTAGCGTAGGCGGATGCAAATCATGCCATTCTGGTCATAAATTTTCGATTGCTGAAGCTCGTAAGCCTGCTGCTTGCGCATCTTGCCACTTAGGACCTGATCATCCGGATATCGAAATTTACAATAACTCAATGCACGGACACGTATTTAACGCTGAAGGCAATGAGTGGAAATTCGATAGCGCTCCTGGTACTTGGGCGGTTCCTGATTACCGCGCCCCTACATGCGCGACCTGCCATATGAGCGGCGGTGTTGGCGATTTAAACTCCACTCACAACGTATCTCAACGCTTGAAGTGGAATTTGTGGCAGCCTAAGAGCAATCTACGCACCGGCGGTAATGAGACTGCGGTAAGCGAGTTTTTAAATACCGGCAAACTAAACGTCGGCAATCCTTTGGCAGGTAACCTAAACGGTCCTGAGGCGGCACGTGCCGAGATGAAGCAAGTATGCAAAGAGTGCCATGCAAGCACCCATACGAATAATTTCTTTGAGGTGGGCGATAAGCAGGTACTTCTATATAATGTTTACAACGACGAAGCAACTAAGATGCTAAAAGAGCTTAAGGAAAAGAAACTTCTAAAAGACGATCCTTGGGCGGATGCGTTCCAGCGAATCTATTATGTTTCATGGCACCACGAGGGTCGCAGAATGCGCCAAGGTGCGCTAATGGGAGGACCTGATTATTCGCATTGGCACGGCATATTCGAGGTCAAAAACGACATCAGAGAGATGCGCGAAATCTATGAGCGCCGCATCAAAACCGGCAAGATCGAGGAATAATCCTTCTTAGTCTGCTAAATTTTGCCGGACTAAACAGATCAAGCTTGTAAGCCCCTGCACTTCGCAGGGGCTTTTTTGTTTGGATAAAATTTTGGAATTTTATTTTGTAATCCGCGCAAAGCCCATCGAAAATCGCCCCTAAAAGCCACTATAAAATCACTATCTAATTATTTAAGATTATTGAGAATTTATGACGGAAGTAGCTGATAAATTAGAGTAAATTTATCTCTTTGCAATCCAAAATTAGCTACAATCGCGCATATCATTTAAAAGGAATTTTATGGACAAGCAAACGGCATTAGACTTTTTGAGACTTCATCAGCCGATGCCTACGCAGCTTTCGGATCAGCTCGCGGCAGAGTTTCGCGCGGTGCGGGAGTTCTTGCGTGATAATCCCTGTGACGAGGCGCTTGAGCCGCTTTTGCGCTCGCTAAACGAGGGCGACGGCGCAGGTGAATATCCGCTCGTGGACGAGGTGCTAGGTGCAGCGGACGATGCTGCTGCGGTAGCTGCGATTAGAGCGGTCTTGGAAGATCCGAGCACGGGCAGCGGAGCGCGATTTTGGGCGACGCTTTTTAGCGTGAGCTTCGTCCGTAAGGAGCTCATCGCAAGTCTGGAGACATCGCTTAAATACGCAAACGATGATTTGATCGAGCTTACGAAGGAACAGATCGAAATGTTTAAGCAGCTGACGTAAAGCTAGCTGCGTAACTTATAGTTGCGCCTTGCTCACCAGATTGCGCTGCTACAAAGCAAATCCAAATTTATAAAAATCGGCTTAATCGAAGGTTGCTTTTAAATTTTAAAATTTTGCGGTCGCTTAAAATTTTTTAGAGGCTACGATTACGAAAGAGGCGCACTTTATTTTCTATGGGCTGTGGCAGGCGCCCTGTGCGAGGGTTGCTATCGGCAAAGGATAGCGTCACCGCTAAGTGCGAGTGGCACAGGCACCGCGAGATATGTATCTAGGAGGGTAGAAATTTCACGGCGTCGTTTGAAGTAAAATTTTAAATCTGCGGGCTTGTGATAGAATTTAAGTCGTAATAATGAAGCATAATTTAATATCGCTACGAGCTCACCGCTGAAATTTTAAGATTACGTCGCGCAGTGACGAGATTTTGCTCGGTGCAATCCGTACGAAATTTTAAGCCGTAAAGATAAAGCGGAATTTCTCATACGTGATTTTTTGAGACGAAATTTTAAGTAATGAGTTTGAAGCGGAATTTTAAGGTGCGAGTTAGAGACTATAAACTCGCACCGCCGATAGAGGATACCGCGTCTTTTTTGCTCTGAGAACTCCTACCGCACGGCAAAGAATTTTGCGCCATTTGCACTACAGCTACGGACCTCGACCACGCAGTGAGCAAGGCTGCGCTATGCGACTAAGGATGTTGTACTATTTCGCAAGCGATCTTGTAGCGAGATTAGATTATGAGTCTCGGCGTGCGACATAGAAATTTGTGCGGTGCGATCCGCGTGGGATTACACGGCGCAGATTTTGCGTCCCCTTCTGCACCGCCAAAAATTCTTACTGAGCGGAGTTGCGATCTAGAAATTTTGCAACGGCACAAAATTGCCTGGCGCGGATTTTGAGCTTGCGCGAAATTTCGCACCGCTAGTATTTGAGAGGCGTAAAATTTTAAATTGCATGTCGCTTTTAAATTTTAAACTTATGAAATTTGAGCCGCGCTTACTTTTAAATCCTAAATCACGCGCCGTGTTTGGTGATGAAATTTTAAAATTTTATCACGCCAAGAGCAGCTCGATTGATTGGCGGGCGCAGCTAAAAAAATTGATTGGCGGGCGCAGCTAAAAAATAAGATAGATAAAATGCATCAGCGCCTGAAGCGGGGCTAAATTTAAACTGCTGGCTAAATTTTAAAGCGCGGCCTAGACCGCTTGCGGGCGCTCGATCTTGGCTTTAAAATAGTTAAATTTAGCTCTGCGCCCGCGAGACGCTTCGGCTACCTGATTTTTGCGGTGCCGAAGCAAAGTCCGTTTTCGTTGCACTGCATATTTTCGATTTGCGGATCCTCGCTTTCGCCGCAAATTTGGATCATCTGATGCGACGCCTCGTCCATTTTAGGCTCGCTGCAATGCGAAACGCCTGGCTTTGGCTGCTCAGAATTGGAGCAAGCGCATACAAACAGCGCTGCGCAGGCGAACAAGAGGGAATTTTTCATTCTGAATCCTTTTAAAAAAATTTTGTAATTTTATCTTTACAAAACTGAAATTTTACGGAATTTAAAGCGTTTCGGATAAATTTAATGTATCTGCATCTGCAAATATAAATTTTCTAAATTTTGCGTTAGATACGAAGAGGCGGCGTACGAGGCGAGATTAAAAATTTAATATTTGCGGGCGAGCTTTAAGACGCAGCCCAAATCGTTTTATGGAAAGATAAGATTAAAGGTGCACTTAATCTTATCTATTGTTTTAAAATTTTTTACCGAAAGCCGCTAGAATTGCGCCCTTTAAATCAAAATAAGGAGAAAACATGGCAATGACGAATTACATGGAACTTTTGATGGCAAATCAGCCGTGGAATTTGATTTTATTTATGGCGGTGCCGATGGGCTTAGCAGAAGCGATAGTAGCGAGCGAATTTTTTAGCTTGTACCGCGCGAAGGAGGGCTCTTTGGCACTAAAAATCAATAAATGCCTTAGCATCATTCTCGGCGCTTATTTTACGATATTAATCATTTACGTAGCGGTTAAAATTTTGCCCGTCATTCATTTACGTGGCGCTGCGGACGCCTTAGCTTTGGCGGCATACGTAGCGGCGGCGCTGCCTGCGCTGGTGCTGCTACTTTTGGAGCTCGGAGTTATCGCAAAAGGAGCGGAATTTAGAGCTAGGCTTAAATTTCATTTCTTGGCGCTGATTGTATTTTTGGTGCTAGGACACGTCGCGATGATTTTTGGAATGACCGATCCAGGTGCGAGTGGCATGGAACATTCTATGATGGATCATGGCTCGATGAGTGGGATGAGCCACGATATGGGTTCGATGGAGGGGATGGATCATTCGCATATGAATCATGGCTCGATGGAGAACATGGATCACGGCGGCATGGATCACTCAAAGATGGAGCATTCACATTAACTTTAGTATGCCCGGCTTGGGCTAAATTTTAAAATTCTATCCCGCCGAGCTGTGGAGTTGATAGATCTTTATGATTTGATTGCCTTTGTCTGTGAAATGCATATGCAAGCACCTCTCAAATAAAATTTTACTGCCTTTCATATGCCGCCTGCAAGGCGGTAAAATTTAATATCAAGCTTATCGCCCCACCTTTTTACGTTCTTGTGATCTTTTAAGCCGACTTATGCAGGCGCAAAGCTCGCACATAGGCGGTTTGAGGTTTAAATTTGCGTGCAAACCGCTTTGGTATATTTTTTAACGTTAGTTTAATGCTAAATTTATATAATTTAAGCGAGTTATATTTAAGAGATGATTAAGAATGAAATGCGCTAAGCTTGGAGGCGGATAGAGTATGCAAGATTACGAATTATTGGACGTTTTGTCCAATAAAAGGGTTCTTTGCCTAGAGGACGAGCCCGGGATTTTAAAAAATATAACCGAATCGCTACAGCTGTTTTTCGGCGAAGTAGTGGGGGTTAAGGACGGGCTGGAGGCGCTTGATGAGGCGATGAGCGGCTCGTACGACGCGCTGGTTTTTGATATCGGCGTGCCGCATATGGACGGGCTAGAGGTCGTTAAAAAGATCCGAGCTGCCGGCATCGGCGTGCCGATCGTGATCCTTTCGAGCCATACCGAGCAGGAGTATCTGTGGCGGGCGGTGGAGCTTAAGATCACTAGGTATCTGCCTAAGCCGTACGACAAAAACGCCTTTATAAAGGCGCTGCAAGACGTCGCTGCGGAGCTGATAAATCACGCGCCGATATTTAGCATAAGCAGTGAGTTGAAGTATGATTTTGCCAAAAAGATCATCTACGTCAAAGACAGCGCCTGTCATCTTTCCAAAAGCGAGAGCAAGCTTTTGGAGTACTTCTTAGCGCGCAAAAATCAAACCGTAACCTACGAGCAGCTATTCGACTATATGTGGGAGTTCGAGCAGCCCAGCAAGGAGGCGATCAAGGCGATCGTCAAAGAGCTACGCCGCAAGATAGGCAAGGACGTGATCAAAAATTTATATGCGGTAGGGTATCTCTTTGAAGTATAAATTTAAATTTATCGTAGCGCTTTTCGTGCTGCTATATATCGTAATTACGGCTTTGGTTTTTAACTTCTACCGCGAGCTTGCGCTAAAAGACACGAGGCGCGAGGCGTTTTATATCCTAGATACGATGAATGCGGTGCGCGATTACGTATCGACCGTGCAGCGCCCGTTAATAAACGAACTTAAGGAAAAAAAGCTTCTGAGTGAGGATTTTTTCGATCCGAGGCTGATGTCCTCGACCTACATAACGCGCGAAATTTATAAAATTCAGCTCGCCAAAAATCACATTAACTACGACTACAAGCTCGTCGCTACCGATCCGCTCAATCCCGAGCACGAGGGAAGTGAGTTTGAGAATGAAATTTTAGAGGGCTTTAAAGAAAACAGATATAAAGAATACTCCAAGATCGTCTACGATAAAGGTGGCGCCTCGTATCTTTTGAGCCTGCCGATAACAAACTCCCAGCCTTCGTGCACTGAGTGCCACAGCATCAACGCAGCACCTAAAAAGATGCAAGAGCTCTACGGCTATGTGGGGAATTTCAAAGGCGGTCTAGGCGATACGATCGCGATGATAAGCTTTAAAATTCCGATAAAAAGCATTCTGCTCTATCACACCAAAGAGTTTGTCGTTAGCGGCCTAAGCTTGCTTGTGGTGTTTTTGATCTGTATATTTTGTATCTATAAAATTCACAAAAAAAACGCGACTTTAAAGATGCAAACGCAGCTTTTACTGATAAATCAAAGCCGCCTCGCGCTCATGGGCGAGATGATCGGCAATATCTCGCACCAGTGGCGCCAGCCGCTATCTCAGATTAGCTCCACGCTCATAAATTTAGAGCTTTACAACGAACGGGGCAAGCTCTCAAAAGAAAGGCTCGAGGGCGGCATAAAAGACGCGGGCGAGCAGGTGAAATTTATGAGCGATACGATCGAGGATTTTAAAAATTTCTTCAATCCGAATATGCCGAAGAGGGAATTTAGCGCCGGCGAAGCGATAGAGCAGGCGCGTAAAATTTTAAACGCCTCGCTTAAGAAGCACGTCATCGACATAAGCGTGCAGGTAGAGGAAAATTTCACCCTTTACGGCAACGTAAACGAGCTCATCCAGGTGCTAATAAACATCATAAACAACGCAAAGGAGGCGTTTTTAGACGTACCGCTTAAACGGCGTGAAATTAAAATTTGCTCGTTTTTAAAGCAGGGCGAGCGGGTAATCACGATCGAAAATAACGCAAGCCGCATCGATGAAGCGCAGCTAGATAAAATTTTTGAGCCGCACTTTACTACAAAGCAGCAGGGCAGCGGGCTCGGACTATATATGAGCAAGATGATAATCGAAAAAAACGGGGGGAGCATAAGCGCTGCGAATTCCGACGAAGGCGCGATATTTACGATCTCTTTTCGTTAAATTTAGATTTCATTAAATTTCTCCCTTTTTCACCCTTTTTTGTTGATATTATTTCGAGCGTAGAACTTTGCTAATTTAAAATTTCGATTTTCAAAGGAGGAGCCATGAAAAAATGGAATAAGATGCTACTAGGCGCGCTAGCCTGTATTAGCATTTTTGCCGCAGGAGCCTGTGCTGATGAAGGCATGGGGCATGAGATGGAAATGTCGCAAAAATCGCGAGATGTCATCGCAAATCCTAAGGGCACGTTGCAAAGCAGAGGCGTCATATCCTTGCAGGACTACGTCGTAGAAGAGCGAGAGATGTATGACTGGCTATTTAAAAATCACCCGATTTTTACCAAATACGGCGGTAAGACGGTTGGTAAGATGGATGTTCACGACCGAGGTTTGGAGTGGCTTGCGGAAGGGCATGGATTTGACTTTTCAAAGGCTAGCAAAAGAGACGACGGCAAGGGCTATAGCTCTATGATGTATAGAATCCCTGCGGGCTCTTCTTTGCAATTTCCGAATAAATTCATAGGTCCTGAAAAATGCGGCGAGTGCCACCCTGCGCAGTATGAGACATGGAGCAGATCGCGCCACGCCACTACTATCCGCTTCCCGGGCGAGCACCCGGAGGTTAATAACAACCTAACTGATCCGGTATTTAGCCCGGATACGGCGTCGATCCTTCCAAAAGGTATTACCCCTGACGTAATTTATGCGACCGTCGGACATCTAAGGACAAAATTTGGCTACGTAGATGCATGGCTTCTACGCGGAACCTATCACGTAGAGGGCGGCTTGCTAAGAGATGGTACCGGTCAAATCGTAGCCGGCGGCAACCAATTCCAAAGGACTTGGGCGTTAAATTTAGACGATGAGACGGTCAAAAAGATTAAAAAGATCGTTCCGGAATTCCCAGGCACGCTTGAGGAATACGGAGATAACGGCGGTTACGTAAGAGGTCTTGCGTCATATGCTGCGAAATACAAAAAATCGATGTTTTTCCAAGCAAACAGCTCGTATTGCGAAGTCTGCCACCCATTCAAATTCGATTTTAAAACTAAAAAAGAATTCTATGCTGCTTTGGGTAATGCAAAAGAGCTTCAAAAGCACACTATCTCCAAAGGTATCACCTGTGAAGAGTGTCATGGAGCGGGCGGTCACCTTGACGGCGCTACAAATTTTAGAACCTCAAACTGCGAACGCTGCCACCAAAGATTTAACTATAGCCCTGATTTAGCTCGTGCTAATCCGCTAAACAACGGAAATCCCGATCTATCTCTTAGCTCTAAATTTAAATCTATGGGACCAGGATGTGGCTCTGAGGGCTCTCAATCTTACTTTACCGCTCACTACGAGAAGGGTATGCGCTGCGTAACCTGCCACGATCCGCATGATAATACCGGACCGGTAGTTGGCGACAAGACCGTAAAGGGCGTAAATTATAACTCCGAGCAGGGCTATTTGAGTGCGTTTTATACAAAGCCTAAGATCACAAAAGAGTGCAAAGATTGCCACCAAGAGCAAGCCTACATCGCTGCAAGAGCTGATACGCATAAAGACAACACCTGCGCATCTTGCCACATGCCGTTTATGATGAGCTGCGAGAACTTCTATGCTATTCAGTTTCAAGACAACGCGGGATTCGATACTCAAAGAAGATCGCACATCTGGAAGATCGACATCGACCCTGCTAGAAAATCTCTAGTCGCAGGCGATGCCGCCAAAGGTCCAAGAGATGCGAAAGATTGGCACTTCCAAAGAAATAAAGATGGACGAAATTTCGTCGATCTTATGTGGTCGTGCGCCAGAACCTCGTGGGCGGATAAAGATATGCAAGATACCAAAGGCTGCCACAGCCCTGTCGTTTCCGAGCTAAAAGAGACACTTCACTTCAAGAACCAAAAGCAGGTTTACGATGAGGTTATGGGCTGGCAAACTCCGATTAAGAGCGACTTCTCGCAAGTTAAGATCGGTATTCAAGGAATTTACTCTATCCTTGAGACTAAAAAGCTTAACTCTAGCGATAAAACTCGCGTTTACGAGCTAATAGAAAAAGCTCAAGACACCGTCGATCTTATCGAAAAAGACGGCTCATGGGGAATGCATGGCTTTAAATATACTAAGCAAAGGCTAGAGGCCGCTAAAGAGTATATTAAAGAGGCTCAAAGAATTTTAAATAATAATTTATAATTCTTTCGGGGTCGCGTAAGCTCGCGGCCCCGAAATTTAAAAGGCAAATGTATGCAAAAAAGACTAAAAATTTTCTTGCCTATCGTTTTGGCAAGCTGCGCGTTGGGCGCGAATTTAACTACGCAAGAACAAAAAGAATCTTATAGCATCGGAGCTTCCACCGGAAGCTATGTTTCAAACCAGCTGCATTCACAAGCCGCGTTAGGTGTCAAATACGACTTAGATGCGGTGATAGAGGGGTTTTTGGACGCTCTTAAAAAGCAGCAGAAGCTAAAAGATGAGGAAATTATTGCACTTTTGAATCAAAGAGCCGATAAGCTAAATAAGATCGTAGAAACAAATTCCAAAGCGGAGCTTGATAAAAATTTAAAAGCAGGCAAGGAATTTATGGCGAAAAATGCCAAAAATCCGGACGTTAAAACCACAAAATCCGGTCTTCAATATGAAATTCTAAAGCTAGGTATGGGCGAAAAGCCAAAGCCTGAGAGCGTAGTGGTGATGAACTACAAGGCGTATTTGACGAACGGTAGCGTATTTGACGATACTTTCGCATCTAAAATTCCGGCGCATCTTTCTATGATAGGCTTAATCGACGGATTGCGCGAGGGGCTGCTTTTGATGAATACAGGCTCGAAATATAAATTTACAATCCCTAGTAATTTAGCCTACGGCAACGTGGACGTAGATAGAATTCCTGCGGGTTCTGTGGTGATTTTTGAAGCCGAACTACTAAAGGTTCTAAAGCCCGGCGAGCTTGCCGAAGCGGCGAAAAAGCTTAGCGAGAGCGAGGCTAAAAGCTTTCACGACGCGAATAAAACAAAGTAGTTTTGCTTAAATTTAGTCGGAGGAGAATATGCAAAAGCAAAGAAGAAATTTTATAAAATCCGCCGCACTCGGCTCTTTAGGGCTTGGCGCAATCGCCTCAAGCTTACTCGCACAAAATAGCGCGGATAAAAGCGCGCAAGACGCAAATGCAAGCGCCGAAAAGCAAGAGCCGAAAAAGCCGCACTACGGCATGATATTCGATCAGAACAAATGCGTGGGCTGCACCGACTGCGAGATCGCCTGTAAAAAGGTAAATTCGGTTCCGAAAGGCCAAATGAGGCTTTTTATCCAGGACAAAACAGATCCGCTAAATTTGAAAGAAAAGCGCTATGTTAGAGTATCTTGCCAGCAGTGCGAGGACGCGCCGTGCGTGAATGTCTGCCCGACGAAAGCCTGCCACAAGGACGAAAAAACCGGCATCACGACGATGAACACCGACGACTGCATCGCCTGTAAATATTGCATCGTGGCCTGTCCTTATGACGTGCGCTTTATAAATCACGAAACCAAAGCCGCAGAGAGCTGTAACTTCTGCTTGGATACGAATTTAAAAGACGGCCACGAGCCTGCCTGCATCGAGGCGTGCAGATACGAGGCGATCGTGTTCGGCGATCTAAACGACGAAGGCTCGCACATCAGCAAGCTACTTCGCGTAAAAGATAGCCTGCGCATGCATCCTGAGTGTGGTACGAAGCCGAGCCTGCGCTATATTTCTGCGGTAAAACTGGGGGTGTGATATGAACGGAGCTATAAATTTCACTGCGACCTTCTCGCACGGCGTGGAGTGGGGCTGGCCGATCGCGGTCTATCTTTTGCTAGCGGGTATGAGTGGCGGCGCTTTGGTAGTCGCGATCCTCGTCAAATTTTATAAAAAACAGACCGAAAGCACGCCGCTGTTTAAGGCTGCATCGCTGCTATCTTTCGTAGCGATCCTTCTGGGTATGGTCTGCCTGGTAGCCGATTTAGAGCGGCCGCTTCTTTTTTGGAAAATTTTGATTAATTATAACTTTACATCGGTTATGTCCGTGGGCGTGGCGGCGCTTTGCGTCTATATCCCGCTTAGCTTCGTAGCCTGCCTTTATGCGTTTGAAGCTGATCTTAGCGGATTTTTATCGCGTAGACTTACTTTTTTAAAAGGGCTTTTCACGCTCGTAATGAAAATTTTAAACGCGCTTCGCCCGCTGCTTCTTGCGCTTACGCTAGTTTTTGCGGTCGCGATCTGCGCCTATACGGGCTTTTTGATCTCGGTTTTAGTTAGATTTCCTATCCTTAATACCGCCGTTTTACCCGCGCTTTTCGTGGCATCGGGCTTATCGGCGGGCATTGCGGGCTCAAGCCTGATAGCCGCGCTTTTCTTTAAAGCAGACCAGCACGGCGGCGATCTTAAAGCTTTACACGCGGTCGAGTGGCCGGTTTTAGCGATGGAAATTTTACTAATCGGCATGATTTTCGTCTCGCTAGTAACGGGCAGCGACGTGCAAAAAGCCGCGAGCGTCGCCTTTAGCGAGGGAATTTACGCGCGTCTTTTTTGGCTAGGCGTCGTAGGCGTTGGTTTTTGCGTACCGCTCGTTTTAAATTTCGCACTGGGCAAAAAGATCGCTCACACCGCGTTTGCGTTCTACGTTAGCGCGCTTGCCAGCGTGGTCGGGGTATTACTTCTTAGAATGTTTATACTATACGCAGGTCAAACTTACGATATAATAATGTAAAACTGCGGAGGGTTAATGAGCGCGCTAAAAATATTAAAATTTTTCATCTCTTACAAGTTCGCGCTCTGCCTCCTTTTTATTCTAGCCGCAGGTGCCGGCGTCGCGACCTTTTTAGAGAGCATTTACGATACGCAAACTGCTAAAATTTTAGTCTATGAGGCGCGCTGGTACGAGTGCGTCATGGGTGCGGCGACGCTGAGCCTGCTCGGCATTATAATTAAAACCAAAATGTGGCGCCACTTCGGCTCCTTCGTCCTTCACGCGGCATTTATCGTCATCTTTATCGGCGCGGCGCTGACGCGCTATTTTGGCACCGAGGGCGTGCTGCACGTAAGGGCGGGCGAGAGCGAAAACGAGATGGTAAGCGTCAAGCCATACTTGCAAATCCGCACGCAAGACGCGCTGTTTGAGCATCCGCTAAATCTGTCTCAGATCGGCGATAACGATTTTAGCTTCACGCAAAGTATAAATTCTAAAAGCTTCACCGTCAAATTTAGCTCCTACAAACCCGCGCCCAAAGGCGAGCAGAGCACGCTTGCGGTAAAGGCGGGCTTTGAGGGCGGAAGCGAGCAAGAAGCGCAGCTGCGCGGCGGCGCGGGCTGGCTCGGGGAGCCTAAAATTTTAAACTTTGACGGCGAGGAGATAATGCTAAGCTGGGGCTCGAAACTGATAGGGCTTCCGTTTGCGGTAAAGCTTTTGAAATTTAAGCTCGAGCGCTACCCAGGCTCGCAAAGTCCATCATCCTACGCCAGCGACGTTGAAATTTTAAAAGAGAGCAAGAGCGCGGGAGAGCATGAAATTTATATGAACCACCCGCTAAACTTTGACGGCTTTAAGCTCTTTCAGTCCTCCTACGACACCGACGAGCTGGGCACGGTGCTGGAGCTTAATCGCGATCCGGGTAAAATCCCCACTTATTTCGGCTATTTCTTGCTTTGCGTCGGATTTATCGGCAATCTTTTTACTGCGGGCAGCAGGTTTAAAAAGCTCGCTAAATTTATCAAAAATAACGCGCCCGCCGCGCTCCTTTTGATCGCGCCGCTTTTTTTCAGCATTGAGCTTCGCGCCGCGGATGAAAACTATCTAGCAAACCTTAAAACTAACTCGCGAGTTCATGCAAACGGCGCGTTCGCGGAGCTCTTGGTGCAAGATTACATGGGCAGAATCAAGCCGCTTAGCACCGAAGCAAGCGAGATCGTAAATAAAATTTCAGGCACGGATTCGCTCTATGGCTTAAGCGCCGAGCAGATGATCCTAGGAATGAGCCTAAATCCCGCGTTTTGGCGCGATCAAAAGATCATCAGGATTAAAAACGACGAGATCAAAAAGATGCTAGGCTTAGCGCCGCAGGAGCGATATGCGAGCTTCAATTCGGTCTTTGATGAAAACGGCAACTACAAGCTCGCCCACGCCCTGGACGAGGCGAATGAAAAAAGCGCCTCGCGCCGCGGCGTGCTCGATAACGAGCTGATTAAATTCGACGAGCGGCTAAACATCGCATATCTGACCTTTAGAGGAGTGTTTTTTAAATTTATCCCCGTACCGAACGATCCGCAAAACGCGTGGCTCTCGCCGAACGACGCCTTTGCGGATTATAGGATCGCTCCGCAGATCAAAGGCGTGCTAAATGACTATCTAAACGGCCTGCAAGACGGAATTTCGGATAATGATTGGGCTAAAGCGGATGCAGCACTTGCAGAGCTGAAAAACTATCAAAGAGCCACCTCGGCGGCTATTCTTCCTAGCGTTAGCCGCGTCAAGGCCGAGGTGTTTTACAACAAAGCTTCGGTTTTTAAAAAGCTCGTTTATTGCTATATGATCCTAGGCGGCGTAGCTCTAATATTGGCGCTTTTGGGCGCACTTTGTGGCAAACGCTTCATGCTCGCGCAAAAAATTTTATTCGCAGCCTTTGCGATATGTTTTACCGCACATACCCTTACGCTTGCGCTGCGCTGGTACGTCGCGGCTCACGCGCCGTGGAGCGATAGCTATGAGTCGATGATCTACATCGGCTGGTCGGCGACGCTTGCCGGGATCATATTTTTTAGAAAGTCCCTACTTACGCTAAGCGCGAGCTGCTTGCTAGCCAGCATCGTGATGCTGGTAGCGCATATGAGCTTCGTAAACCAGCAGATTACCAACCTCGTGCCGGTGCTAAAATCGTATTGGCTTAGCATCCACGTATCTGTTATCACGGCTAGCTACGGATTTTTAGGGCTTAGCTGCCTGCTTGGGCTTTTGGCTCTTATTTTAATGGCGCTTAAAAACAGTGCCAATCGCGAGCGGCTTAACGCGCAGATCAGATATATAACGGCGATCAACGAGATCAGCCTCATCGTGGGACTTTCGATGCTGACGCTCGGAAATTTCTTCGGCGGCGTGTGGGCGAATGAGAGCTGGGGGCGATACTGGGGCTGGGATAGCAAAGAGACCTGGTCATATGTCTCGATCATCGTCTATGCGATCGTGCTGCATCTAAAGCTTATCCCGAAACTCGGCTCGATCTATGTTTATTGCGTGAGCTCGACGCTCGCGTATAGCTCGATCATAATGACCTATTTCGGCGTAAATTTCTACCTCACCGGCATGCACTCTTACGCCGCGGGCGATGCGCCGCAGATACCCGCGCCGTTTTATTGTATAATAGCGGCGGTCTTTTTAATAATCGCTCTTGCTTTCAGAGGCAGGGACGTAAAAACGATATGAAGGAGTAAATTTGAAAAAATTTCTAATAGCGTTAGCCTTGGCTGCCGCGGCAAATGCGGGCTTTATCAGCGAGGGCATTCAGGCACAGCAAAGCGGCGATCATAAAAAACTCGCAGAAATTTACGAGCGAGCGTGCGGTTTGGAAAATAAAGCTTCGGGCTGCTATAATCTAGCCGTTTTGTATTTTGAGGGCACCGGCAACGTAGAGAAAAATTTCGAAAAAGCGATCAGCCTCTACGAGAAGGCGTGTAGCGCTAAATTTGCGCTTGCATGTAATAATCTAGGCTATATCTACGAAAGCGGCAACGGCGCTGATCAAAATTTTACCAAAGCCGCGGCTTATTACGAAAAAGCCTGCAAAGATAACGAAGGCTGCACCTCGCTCGGGCTTTTATACGCAAACGGCGCGGGGCTTGCAAAGGACGTCGCTAAGGCGGCGAGCCTTTATGAGAAGGCCTGCACCTACGGCGATATGATGGGCTGCAACAACCTGGGCTATCTGTATCTGAAAGGCGAAGGCGTGCAGCAAAGCTTCGCAAAGGCTAAAATTTTTTATGAAAAAGCTTGCGGTGGCGACATCGGCATCGGCTGTAACAACCTTGGCTATCTATACGCCTTCGGGCAGGGGGTGGGCCAGGATTATAAGCAAGCAAAGCAGCAGTATGAAAAGGCGTGCAATCTCGGCCACTTCGACGGTTGCAATAATTTAGCCATAATGTATGCCGAAGGTAAGGGCGTGAAGTCCGATAATGCCAAAGCAAAAGAGTTTTTCAAAAAAAGCTGCGACGGCGGCATCAAGATGGGATGCGAGAATTTGGAATTTTTAAATTCGATTAGTAAGTAGATTTAAAACATCAAATTTTTAAGGAGACAGTATGATTTTACGTTCGTTTTTAGCTTCGGCTGCGCTCGTCGCGTTCGTTTTCGGTGCCTCGATGGACGGGGCCAATAAACCGGCAAAGCCTATGTTTCAAAGCGTGGATCCTAGCAAGGCTACGCTCGTAGGAAGCGGCGAGGGCAAAGAATACTGCGCCGTTTGCGGAATGAATTTGGTTAAATTTTATAAAACCAACCATGTTTGGAACGGCAAGCAAGTAGCTTCTCTGCACTGCTTGTACGAGCTAACGGAGGGGAAAATTCCAAGCGATGCGCAGGTCGTCGATACGAAAAATCTAAATTTGATCGACGTAAATAAAGCCTTTTACGTCGTGGGCAGCAAGGTCAAAGGCACGATGACGCGAAATAGCAAATATGCCTTCTCAACCGAAGCCGACGCGAAAGAATTCCAAGCCGAAAACGGCGGCGAGATAGTGAACTTTGCCAAAGCCTACGAGATTGCGGGGCAGGACTTCGCGGGCGATAATAAGATGATCAAAGCCAAGCGCGAGGGCGGCGTTTACGCGCACGGTAAAGAATTTTACGAAACAAACTGCGCTAAAACTGAAGCGAAAAGCTTCAAAGCCATCTCCGAGCTTAAAGCTCATCTTAAAAAAACTTGCGACGCAAAGGGCGCAAACAAGGCACCTGACTACGACAAACACATACAAGCCGCGGCGCTGTATCTATGGGATGCGCCGGCAGATTTAGGCAGCAGCGGCAAAGATACAAAAGCGAAAAAGCCTGAGAAGATCGTCGTGCCTGAGGGCGCTAAATGCCCGGTCTGCGGCATGCTAGTGGGCAAAAACCCTAACTGGGCGGCGATGATAGAGGTTCAGGGCGGCGAGAATTTGTATTTTGACGGTGTAAAAGATATGATGAAATACTACTTCCAAAAGGGCAAGGGCTTTGATAAAATTTACGTAACCGACTACTACAAGCTTCATAAGATCGACGCTAAAAGCGCCTTTTACGTGCTCGGCTCCAACGTCTTAGGACCGATGGGCGACGAGCTCATTGCGTTTGATAGCGAGAGCGCGGCTAAGACCTTCGCTAAAGATCACGGAGGCAAGAGCGTACTTAAATTTGATGAAATTCAAGAGAGCGTAATAGAAGGGCTATGAGGCTCATTTGCGCTTTAACGATCTTTTTTGCCGCCCTTTACGCGCTCATTGCGGTACATTACGTAAGTTTTGATCGCGCAAAGGGTGAACAGTGTCTGCAAAAGCTCTCGCGCGAGATAAAGGACGTGCGGCTCTCAAGCAGCTTTAAGAGCAAAGCCTACGCGGAGTTCGTCTATGATAAGTAAAAGCTTCATCGACTACTCCGTAACTCTGCTGCGAAAAGACAGAGCCGATCACTTCTTTAGCTTTGCGATCTTTGCCTTTATCGTTTTTATTTTAAGCTCGGTGCTTTTCATCTCGGGCTCCATTCAAAACGATCTCGAAAAGGTCATCAAGCTCAGACCCGACATCGTCGTAGAGGCTCTACGCGCGGGCAAACGCGATCTGATGCACGACGGCTATATCTACGATATCTCTAAAATCGCGGGCGTCAGCGAAGTGCAGGGCGCCGTGGATGGGATGTATTACTTCGCTCAAAAGCGCGTTTGGTTTCATATCGTAGGCGACGAAAGCCTGAGCGAAAATGAAATGATCGTAGGCGAGGGGGTAAAAGCGGCGATGGGCGAGTGGTACTACGAGGACGAGTTTCACTTCTTAACCGAACAGCGCCTAATCGCGATTAAGATTAATAAAATTTCGCCGCACGAAAGCAGCATCGTCTCAAACGACGTGATCTATCTCAACCCCGATACCGCGCGCGAGGTGCTAAGCCTGAAAGAGGGCGAATACACCAAGCTCTACGTAAGCGTGCCCAACCCCAACGAAGTAAGCGAAGTAGCGCTTAAGATCGTAAATTTATACCCCAACACGCAAGCCCTTAGCGCCGAGGACGCGGTGGCAGAAGTGAGGCATCTGTATTATTACAAGGGTGGAATTTTTATGGTGCTTTACGCCGTGGCGATGATCTCATTTTTCATCTTGCTGAAAAATCAAATTTCGCTCGCGTACGGCGAGAAGAAAAAAGAGATCGCAATCTTGCGCAGCATCGGCTTTTGCATAAAAGACATCATCGCGATGAAATTTATTCAAAATTTCATCGTCTCGCTAAGTGCGTATCTGCTCGGCGTCGCGGGCGCTTATGCTTATGTTTTTATCCTGGATGCGCCGCTTTTGCGCGATATATTCTTAGGCGGCGAGCTGCGAAATTTCATCACCTTCACGCCTGCGATAAATTTTAATATGCTCTTTTTGATCTTCGTCTTTAGCGTGATCCCGTTTTTAGCCTTCGTCATCATCCCATCCTGGCGCATCGCTATCGGCGATATGAGTGAGGCGGTCAAATGAGCAAGATAGAGATTAAGCAGCTTTTTAAAATTTACAACGAGGGCAGGGCGAATGAGTTTCGCGCTTTGAAAAATATAAGCTTAAGCGTCGAGGAAGGGCAGATCGTAATCTTAAAAGGCGTTAGCGGCAGCGGTAAAAGCACGCTTCTATCCATCATAGGCGCGCTTGCTAAGCCTAGCAGCGGCGAGGTTTTGGTTGACGGCGCAAACGTCTCCAAGCTCGCCGATATCGAAAGCTCCGCGTATCGCCATAAAAAAATCGGCTTTATCTTTCAGTCTTTCAACCTGCTTGAGGCGCTTAGCGTCTATAAAAACGTCCTTGCGCCGCTTAGCCTTGAGCGGCTGAGCAGAGATGAGCTTGGCGCGCGCATAGACGAAGCGATGCAGATTGCTAATATCGCGCATAAAAAAGATCAGATCGTCTCCAGCCTTAGCGGCGGCGAGAAGCAGCGCTGCGCTATCGCAAGGGCGCTCGTGATGGGGCCGCAGATTATCTTGGCCGACGAGCCGACGGCAAATTTAGACAAACAAAACTCGCTCGGTTTTATCGAGATGCTCTCAAAGCTCAAAGAGCTTAAAAAAACCGTTTTGATCGCGACGCACGATATACTCTTCGACGAGCTAAGCTTCGTGGATCGATACGTGTTTTTAAAAGACGGGGAAATTTCAGCATGAGCGTATTTTTATCGGGTAGCGTGATCGCGTTTTTGGCCGTGGAGCTGATCGTAATAGCGCTGATGTCGATCTCGCAGTTTTATATCGTGCGGATTATGCGCTACTGGGACTTTAACGCCACCTCAAATTTACAATACGCCCTGGAGAAAAGAAACTATCTCATCAACACCATTTTGTTCTTCACGATAGCATGCAAGATCATTTTGTTTATATTTTTTGCGCTCTGCTTAAACGAGCTCTCTTCGGTCGTGCCCGGCGCGATGTGCTCCGCAGGCGTCGTGGGCTCGAACCGCTACGGCAATATCCTGTTGCTTTTAAAAATTTTACTGATCTTCGGCTTTGGGCTCTGGCTTATTTTAAACAGCCTCGATCTTAAAGCGGGCAAATTTCCCTATCTCAAGCGCAAATACCTGATCTTTACCATCCTTTTTACGGGCGTTTTGGCGGAGTTTATTTTAGAAATTCTATTTTTTACCAACATCCCGCTGCGCGTGCCGGTGTTTTGCTGCTCGGTCGTATTTCGCGCGCCGAAGCTCCCGTTTGGATACACGCAGGCGCTTTTGGCGACCTTTTTCTACGCGATATTGGGCGCCATTTTGATCTTAAATTTCTTAAAACAGTCGATGGCTAGCTTTGCTCTAAATTTGCTCTTTTTATTCGTCGCATACTACGCGATCACCTATTTTTTCGGGCTTTACGTTTACGAGCAGCCCAATCACAAATGCCCGTACTGCATGCTTTTGAAGGATTATTACTTCGTCGGCTACGCGATTTGGGGCTCGCTGTTTTTGGGCATATTTTTCGGCATCGTGCCGTTTTTAACGGAGCTTATCACTAAGCGCGCCTACACCCACCTGCTTAAATACTCCTCGTTCTGGCTCATTCTAAACGCGCTCATCTGCAGCGCTTACGTCGTCAAATACTACTTCGTGCGGGGCGCGCTGCTATGATTAAGAAAATTTTTGCCGCGGTTTTGCTCGCCTGCGTGATGGGGTTACTCATATCGTCTATGGATATAGCCGAATCCAAAATTTCCGTCCGCCACGGCAATACGGATAAGCAGCCGCTGCAGATTGAATTCGGCAAATACCTATGCCACGAGAGCGGCACGGTGATAAACGATCTGTACAACACCGCCCAGGCCGTTATGCCAAACGGCGATACATATTTTTTCAACGACATCGCAAATGTCTTCATGTGGCTGATGCGGCAAAAAAATAAGGACGAGATCGTAGTGTGGGTTTATTCGCAAGACACCGAAAAATACATCATCGCCAAGGACGCCTGGTACTCGCGCGTCGAGATCACGCCGATGGGCTACGGCTTTGGGGCGTATGAGTTTCACAACTACGGCAGGAGCGACTACTACTATGACGAGATCGTGCTGTGCGCCGCTCGCGGCGAGACGCTGCTAAATCCGCTCATCAACATCCTGCTATCTGAAAATAAAATTTAGCCTCGCAGCGGATCGGGAAATAAAATTTAGTCCTGCGATGGATCGGAAATAAAATTTAACCCTTCGGCGGATATGAAATAAAATTTAGCCGTGCGGCAGATATGAAATAAAATTTAACTCCGCAGCGGGCGCGACTTGTCGCAGATACGACTCGTCGTTTGAATTTTATCCGCGTATGGCTTGAATTTTACCCGCGCCTTTTATTAAATTTTGCCCGCTGCCGCCACTTTCGTTAAATTTAGCTCGCGTCCGAGTTTGCGTTCGCACGCAATTATTAAATTTGCTCGTATTTGCCCAAGCTCGCGCCCATTCATATTCATTGAAATTTAGCCCGCATTCGCTCATTAAGCTAGCCTAAAATTCAGCCTGTATCGGTTCCATTGTTAAATTTACCCGTCTATGTCCAAACTCTCACTCGTCCGCTCTTATGGAATTTAGCTCGCATTGCCTGCTCGCATCGGCTTGCTCGTTAAATTTGACCCGTCCGAACCGCTTGCTCGCGCCTGCCGCTTCGTCCCGCCGCCGATTAGAATTCCAAGCCGCATTCGCCCGCCGTGCGCTGAATAAATCTATATCAATACGGGCGCCGAAATTTTAAGCTATAATGGCGCTAAATTCCGCATTAAAGGAGCTAAAATGAGCGAAATTTTAGATCAGACGCTGGAGCGTGCGAAAGAAATTTTAGGCGCCCAGGCGCTGGAACTTAAGATCGAGCGCGCGGTCGTGGGGCTGTTTTTTAGCGGCGTGAAGCTGAGCGAAGGCGCGTGCGGGCTTAGCTATACGCCGCTAAAGTCCCTATCGGGCGCCGTTTGCTGCCCCTCGCAAGCAAGCGCGATGCCCGATTCGGGCAATATCGCAGGCAAGAGCGTGCGCTATCTGCTACGCGATCTGGGCTCTGCCGCGCCGCTTAAAAAGACGCTCGCGCTCGCCGCGCTAAATGCGCTTGGAAGGGCGTGTTTTGATAAAATTCACGCGGATTACGACGTAAAATTCGGCGCCGATCCCTTTGATGAGCTGCAGATCGAGCGCGGCAGCTTTAGCGTCGTCGTGGGCGCGCTGGTGCCCTACATCAAGACACTGATGAAAAAGGGCGCGGATTTTAAAATTTTAGAGCTTGACAAAAGCACGCTCAAGCAGGCCGAGCTGCCGTTTTACCTACCTGCAAGCGAGGCTGCAAGCGTCGTGCCGCGCGCCGATAACGTGATAATCACGGCTACGACGCTCATCAACGACACGCTGGATGGGCTTTTGCGTCTGAAAAAAAGCGGCGCCAAGCTCGTACTCGTGGGGCCTACCACGCCGCTACTGCCGCAGGCGCTGTTTGAGCGCGGCGTGGACTTTGCGGGCGGCACGCTCGTGCGGGATGCGGACGCGGTGCTCGATATCATCGCGCAGGCGGGCTCGGGGTATCATTTTTTGGGTAAATTTGCCGATAAAATCACGGTCTGTAGGGGCTAGCGCGCGGATTGAAATTTTAAAATTTAGCGCGCAAAGGGCTTAAATTTAAAGGAGAAAATATGCAAAAGTGCGTCTATATCGTGCACGGCTACGATGCTTCGCCTAAGAAGCACTGGTTTGTTTGGCTTAAAGGCGAGATTGAAAAATCGGGCGCGAGGGCGGAAATTTTAACGATGCCTACGCCTGCGAATCCGAGGCTTGATGAGTGGCTGAAAACTCTGCGAGAAAGCGTAAAATTTAAAGGCGAAGTCTATCTGGTCGGACACAGCCTCGGATGCCCTACTATCTTAAATTTTTTGCAAAGCAGTGCCATGGGCGGCACAGTAGAGGGGATCGTGCTGGTCTCGGGGCTTACAAAGCCGCTTAGCGATCCGCAATTTAAAATTTTAGACGAGTTTATGGATAAAGGCTTTGATTTTGAGCGCATAAAAGCCGCCGCAAAACAGCGCGCGGTGGTTGCCGCAAAGGATGATTATATCGTGCCGTTTAGCTTCAGCCGCGAGCTAGCGGGGCAGATCGATGCTAAGTTTTACGAGGTGGAGAAGGGCGGGCATTTTTTGGATAGAGACGGCTTTACGAAGCTTGATCTCGTCTATGAAATTTTAGAAAAAATGATGAAATAAAGGGCTAGATTTGGGGCAGGCGCACCCGCTTGGTTTTTGCTTCTGCATTCGCGCTGCTCGCATTTTTCTCTGCCGAAGCTCGGATTTGCTTTGCGGCTAAGATAAAGGTCTCGTATTTAGCCCACCGAAGGCTTCGCTGCCCGCATAAATAAATAGATAAGCCTGCGGCGTAATCGTCGTTTGCGAGGCGAGTTCCGCGCGGTTTTAAAATTTTGTAAATGTCGCAGCGACATAAGCGTGTTCTGCATAAATGTCAAAGCGTGGCGGCTAGCGAGAATTTTATCAGTTCGCAAAATTTTTGTCCGCGGCGAAATTTCATACTCGGCTTGTGCGAGCTAAATCCGTGCCTAAGCCCGTGCTGCGCGAGAGATAAAATTTAGTGGGCGCGAAAGGCGCATAGGCTTAGCTTTTCTTTTCGTTAAACATATACGAGGTCACGAAAACGATCAGACAAACGGGCGCAAACGCAAACGCAAACGCCGCGCTCCAGCCGGCGGCACGCTCGCCCCAAAAATACCCCGCCACGAGGCATGCCAAAAACCCACCGTAAAAAGCGCCGAGCGATAAATTTTCTACCGTAAAAAGTAGCAAACTAAGATTTGGTTTTTTACAAACAGCTTGCTTAGCTTAAAATTTTTATACCTTTTGAACAAATACCAAAGCAGCGCACAAGCTAAAATCGCAAATATTGCTACAAAAACAGCAATCCTTAGCGCGCCATCGAAAGGCAAAACCGCCAAAATCAATGCCGCCGCCCACCAATCAAGCAAGAAAGCCATCGGCACCGCCAGCAAATATCTCGCCGCCCTGTGAAATTTATACCTTTGCTCTGCATTTATCAAATTTTACTTCTTTTAAATTTTACAATCAAAGCTTTTCATCCGCCTTTCGCCTCTCTACTACCTAAATAATATTCTTCCAATGGATAATTTAAATTTCCGCAGTTGTCCAGCTCAAAACCCTGTTTTATATCAAACGACGCCTTGTTTCTCTCCTGGTAATATTCTTTGATCTTTTCAGAAAAATTCATTCTATCAAATAAGTATTCGGAATGGTTGCGTTGTATATAATTTTTATAAATTAAAACAAATCTATCTAACAATATATGAATATTTGGTCCTTTATAAGCGCCGTCTAGAATAATTATCGGTCTATCAAACCCGGCACTCATATCTTTCAAATTTATTTTTAAATATTTCTTTGGGTCGGTTTTTTTAGCTTTTAGTTTATTCATAAAAATTTCCTCAAACGTCTCATTATTATCATGATGCTTTTTTAATACTTCAAACCAATTAGATAAATTTATGTTCTCTAGTTCATAGTATGCAATTTCATATGAGCTACGCCAAGAACTGCCATAGGCGTAGATCCTATAATCATTGATCATTTGCTCTAGTTTTAACTCATAATCCAAATACTGTCCTATCGCTATTTTATACAGCTCCTCTTTGGGTAAAATTCTATCCTCTTTCAGGCAGTATCCTTGCTTGTATTTGTCGTAGTCGGAAAGGGAAACTATCACAAAGCCTCGTGAAGTGGAATAATCGGGGATTATACGGATAAATGCGGCACAAAGTATTATTATAAGAAGCAGCGTGCCCGCTAGGGCTTTAAATTTAATAGACCTGTAGAATTTCATATCGTTTCTTTTCTATCCATCCATTCGTTAGAGGCTAATTCTTTCGGACCAGGAGGAGTTTTCTTCCCCCACAAATAATAACTCAATATATCGGCGCCGTAATTGCCCTCTAATTCTAATCTCAAATCAGTTTCTTTTTTGCCCATCTCTTATCCTTTTTCGGTTACATTCGTTAAGATAAAATTTCAACCAATCTTATCCGCCGTGAATCCACATATCCAGCTCCTGTTCCGCCGGAGCTTTGATATCAAAATTTATATTTCCGCAATTATCGTATGAGAATTTACGTCGTAGATTTTTCATATGAGTATAAGCCAAGACTTCGTTAAGGCTTTCTAAGTTCTCATATCCGTTTTTTATTCGTATTAAATTTTCTTTGCTTTTGATTTTTGTTAAATCTTCTTTATTGTTAAGCTCAATATACCAACTTATATAATCAGGTCTGGCATAATTCACAAAAAATTGATTCTCTTTTATTAAAAATGATTTTTCTAAAAACATTTTTCCGTTATGAAATGGATTTTTCTCTTCGGATAAGATGATAGGCTTTTTAAAGCCTAAAATTTCATCCTTATATACAAAATATTTTGATAGATCGGAGATATCTATTTGCGTCTTGTCTTTTATCTCATAATCAAAACTCTTCCTGTCGGTATTTTCAACCAAAAAATCAAACCAGTTTTCTTCATTAAAATCGCCGATTAGATAGAGCTTGGAGATGTGTGCCGTATAAAAACTATGGCCGAAAATTTTTATATCGTGCTCATCGATAATGGTATTTCGCAGAACCTCATAGTCGTGATATCTTTTAAAATAATTTATAGCGGCATTTTGAAGTAGCTCTTCGTTGCTCAGAATTCTATTCTCTTTTAGACAATATCCCTTTTGATATTTGTAATAGCTAAAAATAGTAACTACGCAGGAGCCTTGCGAAGCGGAGTAATCGGGCACGATGCGGATAAACACGGCGCAGAAAAGTAGCGCCGCGGCTAGGATTTTAAATTTAAGTTTGCGAAATTTCATTACGATCCTTTAAATGCCGCCGGCGAAGCAAACGCACCCTCGCCGCTGCGTTAAATTCATACCTTTGCTCCGCGTTCATCGCCCTGAGCTTTTTAAATTTGAGATAAATTTTAGCGATGCTAAAAGTTTTTCTACCCGCGCCAAAACCCCTTTGCACCGCTAAATTTCATATCCCGCGCTACTCAATTTTAAATCGCCGCAACATTTAAATTTTTGGTTCTTGCAGCGCTTAAATTTCCCCGGGCACGGCGCGTAAAATTCAGCGACGCGGCGCCAAAAATTTCAGATAAGCTCTAAAGCCGCGCCTTGGTTTTATGCCGGCAAAATTTAACCGCACCGCAAAAAGTCGGTCTGCCGTATAAAATTTAGCGGCGCGGCGAAAGAGGGGCCCGTCTCGTAAAGCGGTGCTGCATAAAATTTAACCGCGCCACAAAAAGCTACTCCGCTGCGCAAAATTTAACCGCGAGCGCCAAAGCTCGTTACTTCTTCGGTTTGCTTAGCTCGTAGCCGAAGTGGATCTTTTTGCTCTCGCCTGGCTTTAGCTCAAAGTCCCAGCTAAGTAGTCCGTCCTTGCCGAGGCTGCTCTGCTCGGGCGAGTTTTTCAGCGCGACCTTTACGTCCTCATGCGTCGAAACGGGCGCTCGCTCTTGCAAAACCACGTTCCAAGCGCGCTTGGAGCCGTTTTTGATCTCGTAATCCCAAGCCATGGAATTTTTGCTTTCGCCGCCGAAAAATGAGTTTTTCGTGAAGTTGTTCGCCTGCTCTTTTTTAACTTCGATCAGGCTGTTTTTACCCAGATACGCTGTAGCCTCCGCGTTTGCGGCAAAGCCTAGATGCACGAGCCCGATCTGCACGCCGTCGAGCTTTATTAGCGTTTCGCTCTCCTCGATGCTTCTTTCGGGGATAAATTTAGCCCGCACGTAGGCCGCCTCGCTGCCGTAGCCGTCGATGAGCAGATCAAATTTCGCATCCAGACTCTGTTTATCGAAGCTGAACTCGCCCGCCTCGCCCGCCTTGAGGCTTACGCCGCTAATTTTCCACACCTTTGAGAGTGAGCTTTCGATATTCGAGCCCGTCCTTGCATACGACGATCTAGCCTCCGCCGCAGGCGCCCTCTGCATATCCGCCACCTCTAGCATCACATCCTTTTTATACGCCGCTGCGGGCGCCGGCTTTGCAGGTTCGCCCTCGTACCACGGGTAAAACGGCTGCGGCGCGGTCTGCGAGGAGTATTCGTAAGGATACAGCGCGATCGTCAAATTCGCTAGCTCGGCGTTTAGCGGATTTTGCACCGAGAGTTTTTGCGCGACCTCGATTTTGCCGCTAGCAAGATCTGCAGAGAGCTCGTTGTGCGTGTAGGCGCTTACGTCAACGGGGTAGTTGATCTTAACGAAGCTCGGATCGCAGCCAAAGTTCGCGTTTAAGCGGCGTTCGTTTTTGATATGATATTTTGAAATTCGCTCTTTGAGCTTTCCGATTTGCTCATCTGTCTTTGAAATTTCACCCGCTACGAGCAAGACTTCGTCGTAAATTTTTTGCGAATCCGCCTTTAAGCTTGCTAAGCTTCTATCTTTTAAGCTCGCAAAATCGCTTAAAAAGCGCTGCTGCGCCTTAAGTGCGACCAGGCGGTCGCTTAGCTCGCGCAAGCTCTTTTCGTCCGCCTCTTTTTTGGCGAATTCCGCGTTTTTCACGGGCTCGCTCTCTTCCAAAGACAATTCGCGCACTTCGCAAGAGCCCACAATCTCGATGCTGCGGATATCCAAGTACTCCGGCACGTTCACGCTGAAGTTTGATTTTTGCGCGCCGAAGTTTTGATGCAAGAAGGCAGAGTTCGCGTAGATCTCAAGGCTGTTTTCCTGCGCGCTTAAATTTACGGCAAGCGCTGCAGCTGCGCTTAAAAGCACTATTTTTTTCATTTTTGCTCCTTAAAAATTTTACGTAATTGTAACGATAAATTTTGATTTTTATGCTTAAAATTCGGAGCAAATTTTAAAATTCCGACCCCGCCGCCCGCTTTGAAATTTTAAAATTTCGCCGCCGTAAAAACTCCGCCGCGGACGTTAAAATTTTACCGCTGCTAGCGCTATATAAGCTTTGTTGCTCGCGAAGCCAAACTGATAAATTTTAAAATTTTGCGCAGCAAAATTTCTGACTATCTTTCGCGGAGACTTCGCAAGCGTCTTAACGCCTGCTCGTATTGCTCCGCTCAGGTGCAGGGAGTGCTTGCACTCCCGCTCGCAAGGATGAGCTTAGCTCGTCCGCGAATTTAAACCGATAAAAATGCAGGCGTTAGCCTGCCGTAACTTTAGCGGGGCGTGGGGCATAGCCCCGCTCGCAGGCTCGGACCTTCAAGGAAACATCAGCAGCGCCTTGCGCTTCGCTTATTTTGTTCGAGCCGAGAAGTCAAACAGATAAATTTTAAAATTTTACGTAGTAAAATTTCTGAAACTTTAGGCGAGCGAAGCAATGCGAAGGAAGCGCGGGGCGCTTTCTAGCCTTCACGAGAAATAGTGAAGCTCCTCATCGCAGCGGCGGCTTGGTCATCGCGCAAAGCCAAACCGATAAATTTTAAAATTTTGCGCAGCAAAATTTCTGTAACTTTAGGTGGGTCGAGGGAGCGAAGCTCCCCGTCGCAAGGACGAGCTGTGCTCGTCCGCGAAGTTAGGATTAAAACGGATACGTCAAGCAACAGACCCTGCCGACCTTTTCGTTGTAGCTGACATCGAGCTTCAGATCGTATAGTTTGCTTAAAATTTCGCTTTTTATGATCTGCTCGGCCTTGCCGTATGCGACCTCGCCGCCGCCTTTTACGAGCGCGACGTATCCGCCCAAAAGCAGTGCGAAGTCGGGATTGTGCGTGGCTAAAACGACGGTGTAGCCGTTTTTTAAAAGCTCTTTTGTGGCGCGGAGGAATTTGTATTGGTTGGCAAAGTCTAACGCCGAGGTCGGCTCGTCGAAGATCACGATCTTAGGCTCGCTGCAAAGGGCGCGCGCGATGGACGCCATCTGCCTCTGGCCGCCGCTTAGGCGCGTGATGATCTTGTCTTTTAGGTGCCAAATTTCAAGCATTTTCATGTAGCGCTGCGCAAGCCTGTAGTCGTTTTCGCTCGGCTGCGAAAAGATCCCGATATGCGCCGTGCGCCCCATCAGGACGTACTCAAAGACGCTGTAGTCGTACTCGCAGACCTCGCTTTGCGAGACGTAGCCGATGATCTCGGCGCGCCCTTTGGCGCCAAGGCTCGCCATATCCTTACCGTCGATTGAAATTTTACCGCGCAGAGGCGTAAGCGTGCCGCTGATTAAATTTAAAAGCGTCGATTTGCCTGCGCCGTTTTGCCCCAAAATCGTCAGCATCGCGCCCGCTTCGAGGTTGAAATTCACGTCGTGCAGCGTCAGAGGGGCGGATTTTACGTAGCCGAAGTCTAAGCTCTCAACCCTAACCATTTAGCTTCCTTTTGTTTTTAAGCAGGATGAATATAAAAAATAGCGTGCCTATAAAGCCCGTAAGCACCCCTAACGGGATCTCGCTTTGATTTATACTGCGCGCTACGTCATCTACGATGAGTACGAAGATCGCGCTTAAAAATATGCTCGCGGGGATCGCTTTGGTGTTGCTAACGCCCACGATCATGCGCGTTAGATGCGGCATCAAAAGCCCCACCCACGCGACTATGCCGCTGATACACACGCTGCTTGCGGTTAGCAGCGTCGCACAGACGATGATGATGCCCCGCTCCAGCACGACGTTTACGCCCAGCTTCCCCGCGGTCGCATCGCCCATGGATAGGACGTTTATGCGGTAGCTCATCAGCACCAAGATAGCGATACAAACCCCCATCACCGGCGCTATCATCGCTAGCACGGAGGGATCGACCTTCGCGAGGCTTCCTAGCTGCCAATACACGATGTCTGCAAGCTTCGTCTCGGGATCTGCCATAAATTTTAAAAATCCGATCAGCGCGCCCATCAGACCGCTTACGATGATGCCCGCAAGCACGAGCATTATGGTGGCGCTCGAACGCAGCGCGCGCGTGATCAGAAGCGTAATGCAGACTGCCGCAAGCCCGAAAATAAAGGCGAAAAGCTGAATTAAAAGGATATTTAGATCGAGCAGGATCGCGATCGCCGCGCCCACGCAAGCTCCGGCGCTGACGCCTAAGAGATCGGGCGAGACGAGCTGGTTTTTAAAGACGCCCTGATACGCCGTGCCGCTGATGCCCAGCGCCGCGCCCACGAGCACCGCGGCGATGATACGCGGCAGGCGCACCTGCATGATGACGTTGTGGACGTTTTGCGCTACCTCGCCGCCGCCAAGCGCTTTTAGCACCTCGGCGATGCTTAGGCCGAAGCGCCCTATACAAAGCGATATCGCAATCGTCGCAATCGTCGCTAGTATCAGCAGCACGAGCATAAATTTAAAATTTTTCATACCTTCCCTTGATTTAAATTTTATCTTTCGCCTTAAATTTAATCTTTGAAATTTCGCCTCGTTGAAACCCGCTTAAAATTTCGCTTTAAATTCCGCCCTCCGGCTCGTAGCGAAAGGCTTGCGGCAAAACTCCTTCGTGATAGCTCCAAGATCAATACTTCAGAAAAGATCCGGATGAAAATTTTAGCCGCCTGCAAGATTTGTAGTGACGCCCTCGCGCCCGTGCGGTCTCAGCCGAAAATGTTTGCAGGTGCAGCATAGACGCGCTTTTGTCGCACCGCCTCAAGCTGCCAAACGCAGGACTTGACAGCAGTGCCTCCGCCTCGCACGACATCTTCTACCGATGATGACGCAAAGACTGCAGCGGCTTTGATTTATGCATCTAAATCCTTAAACAGATGTGGCATTTTAGCACATATCATATTAAATTTTTATGATTTCAACTTTCATACATGCGGGCGAGATCTAATGGCGTGCAGCTCCGTGCAATAAGGCTTTTAGCAAAATTTAACTTGCGGATTTCAGATGAGCGTCTACGAAATTTACGCCAAGATGGAATTTTAAAATTTCATCCTTTCGCGAAAGATAGACTTAAACCTGATGGCGGAATTTGCCCGGCTAAATTCCGCCGATTTAGCAGCAGGCGCGGCGTGCGGCGAAATTTTACGTAGGATTTGAAGATTTGATTTAGAATTCCACGAACGGATGCTGCGCGAAAATTTTATCTTTATTTGACCTCGGTTTTGCTAGCCGCTTAGTTGTAGAATTTTACTTGCCGTTTGGCCGCGGGATTTTATTTGCCCGCAAGGGGTTAAATTTTATCATGAAATTTCGCATCGCTTAAAATGCGATGCGAAATGAATCCATCCGTCGCTACTGCCAGCCTAGAGCTTTACGCTTTAGGCGCATATCGCTTACCATTTTTAGCGCGAGCGCGACCGGATCGGTATCTACGTGCATCACAGAGCCAAGCGCCCGCCTGGTGCCCTCTTTGAAAAAGTGTATGACGTTTGCGGAGCCGTGGATTTGATACTCGACGCAGTGATACGAGTCGATACCCATCAGGCGGAATCCGAGCGAGGCATCGACGCCCTTTTCGTTCGCCCACTCGGGAGAGGTGAAGGCAAGCGGCAGCTCGTAGAGATTTTTGTCTAGCACCCCTGCGATACCTGCGAAAATTCCGCTGGAGCGGGTATTATCAATGCACTCGCCCACGTGCCATACCGGCGGAAGCTTGTCTTTTTCTAAAAATGCCCGCAGCGACGCGCCTGCTTTTTTATACGCACTTTTCTGGCAAAAGCCCAGCTTCATTAGCGGAAACGACGCACAGCCGTTGGTTAGGATTAGGACGTTATTTTCGATTAGGGTTTGTGCGACATCTATGATAGCGCGCTCATAAGGCACTTTAGGATTGGTGCAGCCGACCATATTTACGATGCCTAAAATTTCACCGCTTTTTAGCGCGTACGCTAACGGCTCCATGCCGCCGTAGTGCTTATGGACGAATTCTACCGAAAAGCCCACTTCGGCCTCGACTTCATACGGTGGGATATATACCGGCAGGCCCTTGCGCTTTTCGTGAGATTGCAATGCGCGGTCTAGAATTTTACGCGCTAAATTCCTAGTCTCGGCGATATTACTATGGTGATGATCGTAGCCTATATGCTCGGCTCCGGGGAGCCTAGCTGATGAGCTTGTAGTAACGACCTTGGTCTGGAAGCAGTTAGCTACGTCCATGATCGCAGGATAGACATCTTGGACATCGGCGACCCACAGATCAAGCGCTCCCGTGCCTATGACGAGTTCGGCAGTTACGGCGTTTGAGAGCGGTACGACGCCCCAGTTGCGATACATCGCCGATAGTCCAGAACAGCACACGCCGTAAAATGCGATCCCCTGCGCGCCTATTGCGCGAGCCTTGTCTTGGTACTCTTTAGAATTTCCGATCTCCACTATTAGGCTTACCAATGTCGGCAGATGTCCGTGCACGGCGATATTGACCCAGCCTTTTTTAAGCGCGCCCATATTGCTTTTGGAAGTTACGCGATCTCCTACGCCAAATAGCGCATCCGTAGCGATATTTGCAGCTACTACGCCGGTGAATGTAAAAGCAAGCCCGCAGCGCAAAAGATGCTGCATCACGCTGCGCCAGTCTCCGTCCGTGCCAACACCCGTTCGGTGATACGCCTCAAAGACTTCGTTATACGCACTAATCGGCAAGATATCCAGCTTGCGCCATACCTCTTGACGCTCCTTGGGTGCGAGCGCAGTGATGGTTTTATACTCGCCGCTGCTTTGCGAAAGATCTGTCAAAAGCGTATCGGCAAGCTCGATCGCTACCTCTTTTAACTCTCTGCCTTCAGTTGGAATTCCAAAGGCTTTGGCGGTATTGATGATTTTGTATTCGCCTATGATTGGCAGATCTAGCTTGCCTTGTGCCGCCCATTTTAGCGACAGCAGAAGCTCTCTGGCATGTGCGCCGTGTTGAGCTACGCCCGCAGCTACTTGGCGCAGTAGGTTGCGCGATACGATGAGATCGGCGTCCGCACCGCAAGTGCCGCGATCGGCCTTTTTAGTAATTTTGCAAGGTCCCATATTACAGATCTTACAGCATACCCCGCTAAGTCCATAACTACACATAGGCATCTGTTTATCAAAGCGATCAAACGCCGTATCTACGCCGATCTGCTCCATCCTAAGCATCATTTCACGCACGGCGGGATCGGGGGTTTTCTCAAGTACTTCTTGTTTTGTGGGGAAGGTCTTTTTGTATTCAAGCAACGCCTTCATATAATCCGCCGTAAATTCCGCCTCATGAAAATGCTCGAAAAGATTGCCCTGCGCGTCTTTATGTGTGTGCGGACTAGCCTCTGCGGGCACTAAAACTTTTGGGATGCCGTGTTCGTCAAATCCGATAATCGCGCGGTGAGAGTGGGGCTTGTGATCATGGCAATGTTTGTCGTGCTCGTGTGAGCTGATGACGGAATCCTCGTCGCGCTCGTGCGAATACGCCGCAGAATTTGCGCCGTATTCGTGCAAATAAGCTGCGAGGTTTTCTTCTTGATCGTGTGGGTGGGTCGCAAGATCTTCGTCGCGTAGATGCGAGTGGATTGCGGAGTTATCGCTATGCTCGTGCGAGCAAGAGAAGTGGTCTTTGCTGCTTGGGCTCTTCGCAGGATTTGAGATGGAATTTATCAAAGAATCAGCTATGGAATTTATCGTAGAGCCTATCGCGGAATTTTGGGCGTTGCTTGCGCCTTGAGTGCTTGAGCGCGCCGCAAAGTTCGTGCCTGAAGCAGAGCTTGCGCTATCATCGTAACTCGGTGCGGAATTTTTAGCTTGGCAATCGCACTCGTCGCAGGAATTCTCACCTGCGGCGCGATTTTTAGAAATTTTGTCGCGAGTAAGCGAGGCGAAAGTCGTAGAATTTGCGGCAGAATTTTTAGCAGTGCTTGCACTTTTGTCGAAAACGGACGCGGAGGAGCTTTTGAGTGCGTCTGCGGCGGAATTTTCTCCCGTATTCGCAGCGGAATTTTCATCCGTAGCAGCCTTCTTGCGTGAGCCTTTTTGTTTTGCGATTTTGTCGTTTACCATGACGTCTCCTTAAAATTTATTTTAAAAATAAGCGAGAATGCAGCTCTCAATAAATATACTAAGAAACTACATTATTTAATTCTTATAGATAAAATTTAACGTGATTGTATTTTTTAATTGCTTTAAATTCCCTTAATAGCGCACTAAAATAAAAGATAAATTTTTATGAATAAAATATACTAAAATAGCTGAATTTAAATTTTGCCAAGCGGCTCGATCATCTTAGATAATCGATCAGCTTGGCGGAGATTTCTCGAAACTGCAAAATTTTATGCCCCTTTTTCTCGCGCATGAAGTCCTGCGCGTCGCGCAGCCTCGCAAACGTGATGAGATCGTCGCCTCTGGCGCTTTGCAGCACGCTGCCGAAAACATAAAACGCGTCCTGCGCCCGCAAAATTTCGCCGCTTGCGTAATCGGTGACGTAAAGCTCCGCGCCGCTGAAATTTGCGCCCGTTGGATTTGCCTCGCCGAAATTGCCGTTAGCGGAATTTTTACTCATCAAATTTTCCTCTGCGGAAGCCGCGCCGTTATTGCCGCTCAAATTTTTACCCTCGAAAAAATATGCAAACATCGCCTTGGACGAAGCAAATGCGAGCGCACTGCCGTCTTTGAGCCTTGCATAAGCGCGAAATTCAGGGTGCGCGCTAGTATCGATGCCGTATTTGGCGCAGGTAAGATTTATATCTTTTAGCCACGCAAGATCACGCGCAGGTTTGGAGTTTTGCGCCGAATCGGAGCCTGTCTTATCTGATGCGCCTAAATTCTGCGCTGAGCTGGGGCTCTGAGCCGCGGAATTTTGCATCTCTGCTGCACCGCAAAGCGCTATAAATGCCGCTAAAATGAGTGGAAATTTCACGCCAAATCCTTCGACCTAAAGATAAAATAGCCCAAAATCAGGCTTGCCGCGCCCAGAGCGATCGGATAGAGCAGCGAAAAGGCGATGAAAAGTCCGCGCCCGAAGTGATCTAGGATAAAATACGCCGTCGTACCGATGACCGCAAGATCGGGATCAAACAGGCTGATAGCGGCGATGCGGAAGTCCTCCATCGGGTTTGCTAGAGCGATCGCAAAGATCAAATTTTCGTTCACTCCCGTTTTTGCGAGCAGTCCGATCAGCACGAGATCTAAAAACGCAAGGCAGAAAAGCCAGACGAAAAATGCGAGCCCAAGCCCCATCTCTTGGCTTTTTGAGACGGCGCAGATCAAAAATGCAATCCCCAAAAACGCCGCGCATAAGCTAAAAAGTAGCCCCGTATAAAGCAGGCAGATCGCCCACGGAATGCCCGTGCCTTTGATCGCGCCCCAAACGATCGCAAGCAGCAGCGACAAAAATATCGGCACGAAGACTCCAAACAGCCTTCCTAGCGCCTTACCGTAATAATACTGCGCCTGCGAGATCGGGAAGCTTAGCAGGTATTCTAGGATATTTAGGTCGCGGTCGGCCAGGATCGCCTTGCTGGTGGTTACGAGCACGAATACGGGTAGGATGATGATGCAGATCTGAATAAACAGCAGCAGCAGTCGCGAAAGCCCGCTAAAGCCGAGCACGCGCGAGTCGGTCACCCCCGTGATGAAAAACGCCGCCACGAGCCCGCTAAAGATCAGCAGATAGAGCAAAAACCAGCGCGAGCGGAAGGACTCTTTGATGTCCAAAGCGGCGATGGTGAGTAAATTTTTCATTCATATTCCTTTATTGCGCCTCGGTGCGCTTTTAAATTTAGATTTCTCGCGCGGCTTAAATGCGCCCGTCTTTAAATTTTAGCCTCGTTTTGCGGCGCGGATTTTACAGCCTTAAATTTGCCAGCCAAGCTTTAAATAGGCGGCGAAATTTTATCCGCCGCCTGCAGCTCGCGCATAAATTTTAAATTTACGGCTCGCTTGCGGCGCCTGCAAACAGCGCGTCGTTTGCCGCCCGCTATCCGTAATCCGCCGCGGTTTTAAAATTTAGCCGTTTGACGGGGTCGCTTAAATTTCAGCTTCGTAAAATTTCAAAGCCGGACATATCCCGCGGTATAAAATTTTAAAATTCTAAAAATCCCGAAGCGACAAATTCTGCGCCGGATAAATTTTAAATTTACGGCGAAATTTTAAACCGGAGCGTCTGCGTAAACTTTAATTCGGCAGAACGAAATCTCGCGCCGTGCGTTAAATTTAGCCGTATCGCGAGATAAAATTTAGCGGTCGTTTTCTAGACCCATCTCTGCCTCGCGCCGAAGTCGCGAAGTAAAATTTTACCTCATCTATGACGGTGCGGGCGGCACGCTGAAATTTAGGCTTTAAATTTAGCACAAAACGGAGCCGCTTAAAATTTTGCCTTAGCCAAAACCATCCTTAATGCGCGTGCCCCGAATGCATATCGTGCGCAGTGCCGTTGCCCTCGTGCATCTGCCCCATATCGTGCGGCGCGCCTTGAGGGTGCGCCGTGCTGCCCGCATCGCCGCTCATGCCATGATCTGAGCCGTGAGTATGCCCCATACCGCTCATATCGTGTTGCGGCTCGCTCATGCCGTGCTCTGCGGAGTGAGGGTCTTGCATTTCACTCATTCCGCCCATGTCGCCGTATCCGTGCATGCTTCCCATATCGCCGTGCGCATCGCGACCCATATCTCCCATTCCCATGCCGTGCGAGCCGCCGCCTGCTTTAAGCGCCGCGACTACCTGATCGAAGCTGAAGTCTTGCTTGCCCTCTTGCTTGTTTTTAAATGCGCCCCAGCCAAACGACATAGGGGTTTTAAAACCGCGATAAAAATGCGCCGTGCGCGCGTCGATAAACTCGCCGTTGCCGCTGGCGTCGTTGATGTAAATTTTGGCGTCCTTCAGCCAGTTTAGTTTGTCGTTGGTAACCATAAAATCCACCAAGCAGCCGATGTCGTCGAAGTAGTGGTTTTTGCCGTCCACGCGCACATCGACGCTGAAGCGGTTGTCGCTGATCGCCATCTGGCAGTGCTCGCATACGTCTCTGTCGTAATGGACGTTGCCGTAGTCTTTCTCGTCGCCGCAGCCTAAAAACGTAAGCGCCGCAAGCGCACAAAGCATAATTTTAAACATTTTTGTCATCTACGATCCTCCCTAGATCCATTGAAATCATTCTTTTTACCAGTCCTCCCACTTCCTCGAGCCTATGCGAGATAAAGATCAAGCTCTTATCTTTTGCGTGGTTGTGCAAAAGCGTCTTAAAACGCTCGCGCGCGCTCGGATCGAGATTGGCGGTCGGTTCGTCGAAAATCATCGCCTTGCTAGCTCTGCCGAATGCTAGCGCAATTAAAAATTTCTGCTTCATACCGCCGGATAGCTTATGAAAGGGTTTGTTTAAATTTGAACTCAGATCAAGCTCCATTTCACCGCAAAATTTTACTATATCCGCTCTGCTTGCGTCCGCCGTGCGCTCGGCGAAGTAGATGAGCTCATTTAGGCTCAGCTTAAGCGGCGGCGGGGTTTGCGGCACGAAGCTGATACCGCGTAGAGCGCGGCTGCGCTGCTTAAACGAATCAAATCCGTCGATGGCGACGCTGCCGCTTGTGGGTATGTATTCACCCAAAATCGTCCGCATCAGCGAGCTTTTGCCCGCGCCGTTTTGCCCGACGAAAAGCACCTGCTCGCCGTCCGCGATATCTAGATCGATATCTTTTAAAACGAATTGATCTCCGAATTTCTTGCTTACGTTTTTAATCTCTATCATAGGCTTCCTTAGATCATATCTTTTAGCTTATTGCCGATACCGAGTGCGTCTTGATGACACACGTCGATACAGCGTCCGCATAGCGTGCAGTCGATCCCTTTTAGCATAAATTTGCTCTTATCGCCCAGGTTTTCGGACGCCTTTTTTTTGGTGATATCCAGTACGTGCGAGACGAAGCAGACGTCTTGGCAAACGCCGCAGTGATCGCACCTGCTTTTATCCCAAGTAATCTTGCTAAGGCTTGCTTTCGCCGCAAGCGAATAGGTGCTGCCTAGCGGGCATAGATGAGTGCACCACACTCGCCTGCTAAAAAACACTTCGAGCAAAAACACAAAAACGATCCAAAGCCCCGCCAGCGAAAAGCCGTAGATGATGAAGCGCGATAAAATTCCAACTACGTTAAAAATTTCAAAAACGAGCAGATCGGTAATCGCGCTTAGCAGCAAAAATACCGCCCAGATCGCATATCGCATACCGCGAGGCAGGGCGCGCTCCTTGATGACGTGCTTAGCGATTAGCGTATTATGCAGCTTTTCTCCGATCTCGCTAAGCGCTCCGTAAGGACAGATCCACGAGCAAAATGCCTTGCCGCCCGCGATGAAGTAAAACAACAAAATGGTGCCCGAGCCGATAAGCAGATTTATCGGCAGATCCTTGTGCGCGGCGATCACCTCAAGGGTGGCAAAGGGATCTGCTAGGTGAAAGCCAAGTATCCGCGAGCCGCTGATGTCGCCTTCTAAAATTTGAATATCGGCGCGAAAGGAAAGCACGAAGAGTAAATGCACCAAAAATACCGTAGCGTAGCGCAGAGCCCGAATGCTTGGGCGCCATTTGCCGCTTTTATTTCTAAGCCCAAAGGTCGAGAAAAAGCTCGTATTTTTGATCGTGCATCGCGAATTATATTTATCCAAGATCTACTCTTTAAATTTTGAAATTTCATCTGCGAGCTTATCTAGGCTCTCGTCGCTTACGTTGGTTAGCAGTCCGCTCATCAGGCTGTTTTTGATCTTACCCGCTTTATAATCTTTGAGGCTTGCTAAAATTTGATCCTTGCTCTTGCCGCCGATCGGCGGAGCGATCTTGCCGCGTCCGTCATCGCCGTGGCAGGGCGCGCAGCTTACCAGATAGGAGCTACTAACCTTAAAATCGCGCTCTTTGACGCTCTGCTGCAAAATTTTAATATTTTTTACGTCCTTATCGTCGATGAGATCGACGCTTTTGCTCTGCGGCGCAGGCTTTGCTTGCGCCTGCGGCTTGACTTCTTGCTGCGGCGCGCTAGAATCGTCCGAACTAGCCATAAAGATCATCAGCGCGATCAGTGCTACACCCAAAATCAAAGCTAAAATTTTGCCCGGTTTCATTTCTGCTCCTTAAATTGTTTGTTGAACTCGTAAATTTCTTTCGCCATCGTCTCTATCTGCTGCTCGCTCATGCCGTTTACGAGCTGCACCATAAGAGGATTAGGCTTTTCTTTAAATTTATACTTTTTAATCATATCCACGATCTGCGCGTCGGTTTTATCTAGGAGCGATGGGCCTATGATGCCGTTGGCGTAGTCGTCGTGGCACGCCGAACAGCGCAGGATAAAATCGTGCCCAAGGCGCTTTTTCATCAGATCGAAATTTAGCTTTTCATATTGATTTTTAATGCTCGAATATGCCACGATATTTTTGGTCGTTTCGTTCACATCGCCGTTTAGATTAAAATTTACCTTTCGCTCGCCGTAAAAATCGTAGCTTACGAACTTATCGTCCTTCTTGGGCGCTTCGCCGCTTTTAACGCTGATGCGAGGCTTTGCAGTGGAATTTTGATCCGCTTTCTGCGATGCGGAATTTAAACTCGCAGAATTTTGTTCTGCGGAGCCTTGCGAAACGGAATTTTGCCCCGCGGAGCTTGAATCGTCGTTATCTCCGCAGCCGCATAGCAAAAGCGCCGCAGCTAGCGAGCAGAGGTAGAATTTAATGGAGTTTTTCATTGTTTTCCTTCATAGATTGATTTGTAATCCGCCCGCGGGATTATCTCGATGATACGCGCCGGGCAGAGCTCTGCGCACGCGCCGCAGCCGACGCACGCGCCGCGGATCTGCGGAGCGAAATGCTTGCCTGCTTCTATCATCGCAATGGCATCAAGCGGCTGCGGGTAAGGGCACAGCGACGCGCATAGATCACAGACCTTGCCCTCTTTCGCCGCCAGCGCGGAGTTTAGCTCGCGCTCCTGCTCGGTCTTGGCGGACTTTAGGCGCAGATCGCTAGATTTTAAAGCCTGCCCGAGATACGCCAAACAGGCGTTTAAATTTTTAATCACGGCGATACCCATTTTGACCTTTTTAGGCTCGTTCGTCTCGTGGCTAAGCGCGCCGCTTGGACAGGCTAGCACGCAAGGAAGCGCACCGCAAAGATAGCAGCCTCGCTTTTTGGCATCGATAACGGGCGTACCGATGTCAAAAAGATGCGTAATATCGAGCAGATAGATGCTGTGATAGGGGCAGACCTGCACGCATTGACCGCACTTGATACAGCTAGAGCGGAAGCCTCGTTCCGCTAGCGCTCCAGGCGGACGCAGATATAAAGAGGCGGAACTCCCACTAGAATTTTCCGCAGAATTTTGTTTTATGGAATTCGGCGCGGAATTTTGCCCTGTGGAATTTATGGAATTTTGCTCGTTTAAATTTTGTGCTTCGCCGCCCGCGGAATTGGCAGAATTTTCATCCGCAAACAAGCTCGCTGCCCCGAGTGTTCCGAGCGCTCCGCCGAGTAGTTTTATCGCTTCGCGTCTATTTTTTGTCATTGCCTCATCCTGGGTTTTGGATCTTTTAGCAGTAGCTCAGGCTCTGAAAACGGAGCGAGCTTGGAGATGAAATTTAAAAGTGCAATTCCGCTGGAGCCGTAAAAAAACCGCACGCTCGGTTTATGCGCCCAAAGTCTGTCGGCATAAGCATATGAGCTGTAGCTAACGTCGCCGTAGCCGTCGCCATCGCGATCAAATCCATCGTAATCGTCAAAATAGTTGCCATTCCATTCGTTTTGCAAGAGCTTGGATTGAGGCGTATCGTTTAGCACGATCTCCATATTACCTTTAAATTTATTGTTTTTAAATACGCTTTTTAGCTGCGTGGCGTGGAATTGCACGCCGATACTGTTGTATTCGATATCGTTATTTTCAAAAACATTAAGTGAGCCCGGCTGATAGGGGGATTGATCCAGATAAAATCCGCGGGCGTTGTAAACGACTTTATTATCCGTAACCCTGAAATTTGAGCTATCCTTCATGCCGATGCCTACGCCGTAAGCGCCGTCTGCATTGCGCACGACGTTACGTCTGGCGATATTGTCGCTTGAAAACATAAAAAATAATCCCACGCTATTGCCGTCGTAGTAGTTATCCTCCACGACGTTATGCCCAGAGTTCATAAAGTGCAGCGAATAACGACAGCTATGGCCTTTATTGCCCGCGACAAGATTGCCGTTAGAGAAGTAAAAAACGGTGTCGCGGACGTTATGGACGTCGTTATTTAAAATTTTATTGGCATTGGAATACCAAAGCTTGATGCCGTCGCCTTTAAAACTCGTGCGGTAGGCGTTACTTGAAATTTCGTTGCCCTCGATCGTTACGTCGTTTGCCTTGCTTAGCACGACGCCGTAGAGCACGTCTTTGATGAGATTATTTTTTATGATTACGCTGTTTACGTCGCTTACGTTGATCCCTGCATCCTCGCTAAGATGCTCGAAGCCTCCATTTTGAATTGTTAAATTCTTGATTGTAACATGCGGAGAGCGGACGCGGATGACCGTTCCGTTGCGATCGCCTATGATCACGGCAGAGCGGTCTAGTCCGTCGATAGTAAGGGGTTTATCGATTAAAATATTGCCGTGGTATTCGCCCGCGGCTAGTTCGATAATATCGCCCGCTTTTGCACTATCGATCGCGTCTTGAAGCTCGCCCGCGCTTAAGCTTAGCGCGAGCGAGAATGCTAGAAGTAAAAGCCTCATCTATGCTCTCGTAGGAATTTTTTCTTAGATAGTAGAGCTAACGCCGATAGCAGCGATAGGGCCAGCATCAGCCAAAAGCCAAGAGCCGGATATGAATGGGTAGTAAAATGTGCCACGCTACCGTCGCCAAATGCTGTAGGCATAAAAGGCTTTATTTTAAACGCGCCCCAGTCTTGCAGGTTGTGCCCAAACCAATACAGCCAGCCCACATAGCAGCCTATGAAAATAAGCGGCGCAATGATTGGCAGTATCATAAGCAGGGTCTGTCCCTTGCCGTCGTAGTACAAAAACGCGAGCATTCCTATCGTCGCGATTATGAGATAATACGGCGATAGCGAGTGCTCGAGCGTGCCGCCGCGCCAGACGGGATACATTCCGATATAGTGATTTAGGGTATTCATCTCGCCAACGTCGCCGCTAAAGCCGTCAACGTGGACGTAAAGCGGAATTCCATCGGGGAAGGCCTCTTTTGGATAGTTCGGCGCTTCGAGCGAAATTTTCCACACCGGTATGCTAGGTACGCCCACTTCAAATTTATGCTCCAGCATCGCGCCTAGATCGTTTTTAACATCACTAGGAATTAAGTGATTTTTATACGATGCTTTCGTATAAAAATTCCATATCGGTGCGGAGTATGCGGGCAGCTGCGAGACGCTGCTAACCTGCCCCGATACGATTTTGCCTTGGACTTTGAAAAATCCAAGCGTAGGGATGGTAAAAGCGACCGTCATAATAAGCAGCGCTAAAATCGCGTAAATTTTATATTTTGGCATTTCATCTCCTTTAAATTCTCCCCCTTACGGGGGAGAGTGGGGCTAGTTAAGACCCGCGTTCTCATCGACCCATTTTAAGTATTCGATGATGTCTTTGATCTCCTCGTCTTTCATATGCTGATTTGGCATGCGAAGGTTGAAATAATTTATCATTGCCTTAACGTAGTCGTCTTCGTAGAATTTAGCAGGGTCTTTGATGAAATCGGCTACCCATTTCTCGCCGTTTTCATGGCGGAGTAGGACGCCCGTTAGATCAGGACCCGAGCTTACTTGGCCGATGACGTGGCAGCCGTTGCAGCCTCCGCGTAGGTAAGCCTTCTCGCCGTTAGATGCAGCCTCGCTCATAGGAGTGGAGAGCTCGCGGATCAGGTTGTTTTTAGCGCGAAGTCCGACATCTGCGGTTTTTACTAGGTACTGCCAAACTTGACCTTCCCAAAGTATCGCGCCGTTCATATCGCCGGCTTTTACCGCGGCGTCTGCCTTGGCTTTGGTTTCAGGAATTTTGCCGTATTGATCCAGCGCGTCATCGACTAAAGCCTTGACCTTAGGATATTTCTCGTAGTTTTTCTCTTTTAAGAATTTAACGACTGATTGAATAACGTCGTCGGTGGCTTTATTCGTAGCTACTACCTTGTCGTATTCGGCTTTTAGAGCTTCTGGGCTAAGAGCTTTTAGCATAGAAGCTTTAGCTGAAGTGTATTTTTTATTCGGATCTTTTACATATAGATATCCAAACATCTCAAGGTGCAGCGCAGAGCAGAATTCCGTGCAGTAGAAAGGAAATACGCCCTCTTTATCTGCGATGAAATTTACGCTCGCAGTCTTGCCCGGCTCAAGCGACATATGCAGATCGTAATCATCAACCGTAAAGCCGTGAGTTTCATCCTCGGCACGCTCTAAATTTGTCATATAGATCGTTACGTTATCGTCCTTATTAACCTCGATGTGCTCAGGATTAATATGGCTGCGGATCGCTGTAGCATAGACTTTTACGTTTTTGCCGTCGCGCTCGATGCGCTCCTGACCTGCTAGCGTCATAGCAGGGTGTTGCTTGCCGGTACGAGAGTTTGTTCCCATAGTATAGGTAGGTTTCGTATGAAGCTTGCTAGCTGCGATAGAAACTACGTCGTGTGGCTCGCCAAGACCGATAGGAAGATCATAGAGCATCTCCATTTTAGGTCCTGTAATGTCGATAAGCTGGTGATTTTGCGGATGAAGCGGTCCGATAGGATTAAATCTATCGATCGAAAGCTTATCTAGCGCGATTACGTATTTGCCGACAGGCTTAGAGGATTTACCCTCCATAGAATCAAGGTGACCGATATTGTAGTGGACGTTGATCCTATCTAAAACCTTTAGCGTCTTGTAGTTCCATTTTACGATCTGGCTATCGACGTAAAGCGATGTATAGATTACGCCGTCTTGCGAATCGAAGGTATTATGCAAAGGTCCAAGACCAAGCTCTGCTTGTCCGTGAAGCGTCTTTTGCATATCTAGGATCGGAATTCCGTATGGATCCTTGCCTGCGTATTCTTTTTTATCAATTAGCTCTTTGATCTTTTTAAAATCATAAACGCTAGCGTGAGTATCTAGTTTACCGCCGATAATGATATAGCGACCATCAGGGCTAACATCGACGCCGTGAGGGGATTTGGCTTCAGGGATCAAAAATAGCGCTCCCGCTTTTACGGCGGCGTCTATCGTAACGATTCTGTGTCCGTTTACGACCTTGTAGTTTTTGCTGTCTTGAGCAAGCTTTTCTAGAATTTGCCAGTTATAAACGTGCAAGTAGTCGGTATCGTTGCGACTCATACCGGCTTCCATCGGAGGCAGACCCTTTTCGATGCCGCCTGTGTACATTTCGGAGTTGAAGCTGTTGGTAAACGCCCAGCCGAAGCTCTCGCCCTTACCTGCGTCGCTTAGATCTTGCATATATGGAGGAAGCTCTAGCGAGAAGGATTTATTTACGTCGATTTTGCCTTTGTCGTAGTCAAATTTCCATAACGTTACCGCACCGCGATAAACCGCCTGATACTCCTCGATTGGGTGCCAGTCGTTATCAAAAGGGGCTGCGTATTGGCTGGTTTCGATGACGTATTCGGTATTAGGCGTTACGAAAGAGCCGCCGTGATCGCTTTTGATTACGGGATTTACGACTATTTGAGTAGTCTCGAAATCGGATAAATTTATAACCGCGATTCTTGGGTTCGCCTTATCGTTGATAAAGAGATAATCGCCCACGTATTCGCCGTTTTTTTCGCTGAAATTTGGATGGTGAGTATCGCCCCAGTTGATCTCTTTGCCGTTAATGGAGCCCGATCTTAAGACCGCCTTACTCTCCTCATCAAAACCGTATCCCTGCCAAGGCTCCGGGGTAAATACGCCGATATATTTGTAGATCCTCATCGACGGCACGCCGTAAACTAGCACCTGTCCGCTTTGACCACCGGAGGAGAACACCATATAATCGTCCTTCCTACCGGTCGGCTGATAAGTCTTAGCCGCCGCTAAAACGTCTTTTTCGCTTAAATTTCGTTCTTTCATCACGCGCTCTAGGTCACTATCTGTGGCACACAGGGCGCTTGCGGCGAACAAAACCGAGCCCAAAAGCACGGGTTTGAAACTTTTTAACATACTAATCCTTTCTTAGAATTTTAAAATTTTACCTGATTTGCTGACTACGAGGATCGCATCCCCGTCTGCGTACATCGCTAAAAATTCGCTTTTTAAATCCACAACCTCCTTTAATCCTGCTTTTTGATTTTCGTAAATTTTATCTTTAGTAGCGATAAACTGCGTGCCGCGGGCGCATACGATGGATTTGATCCAAGAGCCCACGCTTTCGCACTCACCGCTTTTTAAATTTATAAAATTCCCCTCTATATCGCCCGCAAACAGCGTCCCGTCGCAGTCTGCAAGCGCAGTGGCTATAGAGCCGCTTAAATTTTTATCGCCAACTTCGACTGAAATTTCGCTTTGAGTTTTAAGCCCCTCGTCTTGAAATTTTGCGCCTTTGAATTCTAAGCTTTGAAATTCCGCGCTCTTTGCACCGCTAGCTTTCGTTTTATTTGGCTCGGAGGCTTGCGCGCTTTTCGCATTATTAAATTCCGCATCTTTAAATTTCACGCTACCAAGCTCTCCCTGTGCGGCGCGATTAGGCGCTGTATCGATGCCGCTAAATTTAGTCGCGACGAGATCTGCGCTAAAACAGGCTACGCCGTTCCAGCTTGCGACGCAAAGTCCGTTAGCGCCCAGGCTAACGGCATTGATCCTGCCGTAATGAAACGAAATTCCGCGCAGCCCATCTGGGGCGAAATTTTTATTTAAAGATTGCCCGTTCGCGGTGGAATTTTCACCCAAGGCGTAGCCGCCGTCCGCGCTGTTATCAGGGTCTTCGTCTAATCTTATTAGTTGATTCTTATCCACTACCGCGTAAATCGCGTCTTTTGCGGCATAGATCGCATCTATTTGGGCTGTGCCGCTACGCCCCGTCTTAAGCGTGCGTAAAAACTTTAGTCTATCGTTTAGCACCGCGATTTCGGCTCCGCCCCAAGCTAGATAAATTTTGCCGTTTTTAAAATTTAGAGCCGTAATTTCGTTATCGCTGTATTTTTGCGCGAACTCCACATTCCATTTAGCGGCATCAAACATCCTAAGCTCGCCGCCACTGCCGCATAAAAGCAGTCGGTGCGAGCTTGCGTCGAATGCGCCCAAACGCAGCGTGGAGTTTAGATCAAAGCTGCCAGCTGTTGCCATCTGCGATAAACAAATCAAAAAGGCAATACAAAATTTTATAAAATTCATCTTAATCCACTCTTTGCGAAATGATACTATCCCAAGGCTTAAAAATCGGTTTAAAGCTTGAGCTATAATGGAATTCTAAGTTTTCTTAAAAGTTGCAAAATTCTATGATATAAAAACAGCTCTAAGTGAAATTTTATTTTTTACATTTCGCTATAAATTCTGCTTTAAAATTATAATTTCAGTAAATTTTTATTTTGATAGATTTTTACAATTCGTAACGCTCCTTTAATTTTGTTTAAATAAAAAGTTAGTATAATCGCCAAAGTTTGTTTTAAATTTTACTGAAGGAGAAACTATGGAGTTTCTGACAAGTTTGTCTGAAAGCACTCAATTCTTTTTGCAGCTCATTATAGTCTTGGGCTGTTTGTTTTATGGTGCTAAAAAAGGCGGTATGGCGCTGGGAATTCTAGGCGGTATAGGCTTAGTGATCTTAGTGTTTGGATTTAGATTAGAGCCGGGTAAGCCGGCAGTGGACGTTATTTTAACTATCCTCGCAGTTGTCGTAGCAAGTGCAACGCTACAGGCTACGGGAGGGCTTGATGTAATGCTTCAAATAGCGGAGAAATTGCTTCGTAAGCATCCGAAGATGGTTTGTATCATCGCTCCAACTGTTGCGTGGACGCTTACAATCTTATGCGGAACCGGACACACCGTCTATACGCTGCTTCCAATCATCTATGACGTAGCTATTAAAAATGGAATTCGCCCTGAGCGCCCGATGGCTGCTTCTACGATCTCCTCGCAGCTTGCTATCATCGCTAGCCCCGTTTCGGTTGCCGGCGTTTCGATGGTCGCGATCTTACTAGGCCAAGGCGTGCATATCGAGGGCTTTAGCAGCTATTTAGATCTACTTAAGCTAACTATCCCTTCTACTTTTATCGGTATGCTTGCGATCGGAACATGGTCGATTTTTAGAGGTAAAGATCTGGATAAAGATCCGGAATTCCAAGAAAAGATCAAAGACCCAGAGCAGAAAAAATATATCTACGGCGAAAGCACAACCTTGCTAGGTCAAAAGCTTCCTAGGATTAAGTGGATCTGCATGTGGATATTCTTAGCCACTATTGCGCTAGTTGCGGTTTTAGGTTACGAAAAAAGCTTACGCCCTGCGTGGACTAAAAATGTCCCTGGCAAATCCGTAGAGATCATCGTCGATAAAAAAACGGTCAAAAACATCACGATCAAAGATGGTCAGGTTATCTCCATGGTGGATGGCGGTAAGGTCGTCTCAAACGTCAAAGAGTCCAAAGCCAAAGATGCGACGAAATTTAATAGCGTCGAAATTTACGACAAAGATAAAAAGCTTACCCAAAGCATCGTCTCTCAAGACGGAAACGTCGTCATCACGACAGGCGATAAGAGCGAAAGCATCGCAAACGCAAGTATAGTCGTAAAAGATACTATGAAAAAGACCACAAATTTAAATATGGTCTTAACCATTCAAATTTTCATGCTCTTAGCGGCGTCCATCATGATGATTGCTTCGGGTATCAAAGCGGGCAATATCGCTAAAAACGAAATTTTTCATAGCGGTATGATCGCGCTCGTAGCCATTTATGGAATTTCATGGATGGCAGAGACTATGTTTACCGCCCATATCGAGATGCTTAAAGCGTCTCTCGGCGAGGTCGTTAAGGCCTATCCGTGGACCTACATCATCGTCTCTTTGCTCATCAGTAAATTTTTAAATTCCCAAGCCGCGGCTATCGCGACCTTCGTTCCGCTTGCTGTCACTATCGGCATCGATCCGGGTCTAATAATCGCATTTGCACCGGCTTGCTACGGATACTATATCCTGCCTACCTATCCGAGCGATCTTGCGGCGATCCAGTTCGACCGCTCGGGCACCACGCATATCGGAAAATTCGTCATCAACCATAGCTTCATTTTCCCTGGCTTGATCGGCGTTCTTACTGCTTGCGGTGTGGGCTTTGTGCTTGCGCATCTTTACGGCTATTTATAATAGCTATATGCTCGCGAGTTCAACACTCGCGAGCTTTAAATTTCAAATCCCAGCGGCTTTTTAAAATTTTATAAAATTTTGAAATTTTAAATGCTCTAAATTTTTAAATTCTAAAGCTTTCTAAATTCCGTTCATAACCCGCTCTAGGCTAATTCGTTTTAAATAAAATTTACGTTATAATCCCGCCAAATTCCACACAGGAGGCAGATATGCAAATCCCTATCGCATACGGCAAAGATGATCATCTAAGCTTAGAGATAAACGAGAAAAATTTGCTCGGCGTTTTCGATCCAAACCCCGTGGCTAAATTTGACGAAACGGCGCTCATCGCAAAGGCTCTGGCAAATCCGATAAATCAAAAAAGCTTTGACGAGTTTATCGCGGGCGAGCAAAAGATCGTCGTCATCGTAAACGACGGCACGCGCCCGACGCCGACGGCAAAAATTTTAAAGCAAATTTACCCGAAAATCCGCGATAAAAATAAAATTTTCATCATCGCCACCGGCTGCCACAGAGAGGGCACGCAGGAAGAATACGAGATGATCTTCGGCAAAGAAATTGACGCGGAGATCAGAGCCAAAAACGAAGTTCACGATCACGACTCCAAGCACGACGAGATGGTATTTTTAGGCGAGAGCAAAAACGGCACGCAAATGTATCTAAACAAAATCGTAGCAGAAGCCAAAAAGGTAATCGTCATAGGCTCGGTCGAGCCGCACTATTTTGCGGGCTACACGGGCGGCAGAAAGGCCTTTTTGCCGGGCACGGCGTCATACGAGAGCATCACGCAAAATCACAAGCTAGCTCTTAGCGCCGACGCGCAAGCTCTGCGCTTAGAGGGCAATCCCGTGCATGAGGATATGATCGATGCGATGAAGGTGCTAGCGCACATAGACGTTTTTTCGATCCAAACGGTGCTTGATAGCGAGCACGGCGTGTATTACGCAAGCGCGGGCGACTTAAACGACAGCTTTTACGACTGCGTGAAAAAGGCCGACGAGGTTTTTTGCGTAAATATCCCGCGCAAGGCCGATATCGTTATCTCGGTCGCGCCCTATCCGATGGACGTCGATCTCTACCAAGCGCAAAAAGCCCTAGATAACGGCAAACTAGCGCTTGCTCAGGACGGAATTTTAATAATGGTCGCAAAGTGCCGCACTGGTATCGGACCAAAGCCGTTTTTTGATCTGATGGCCTCCGCGGATACGCCTAAAAAGGTGCTCGAAAAGATCAGCGCGGGCTTTAAGCTCGGCTATCATAAGGCCGCTAAAATGGCCGAAATCTCGCTCTGGGCGCAGACCTGGGCGGTAAGCGATCTGAGCGACGATGAGATACGAGCCGTACACCTAAAGCCATACCACGACATCCAAAGGGCCGTGGACGACGCGCTCGCGCAAAAGGGTGCGGACGCAAAAATCATCATCCTGCCGTTTGGCTCGATGACGGTGCCTAAGGCCTAGGCTTGGCTAAAATTTTATATTACGATGCGAGCGCAGGCATTAGCGGCGATATGAATTTGGGCGCGCTGGTGGAGCTCGGCGTGGATTTTGGCTATCTTTGTGCCGAGCTAGATAAACTAAATTTACGCGGCGAATTTTGTCTGGAGCGCAAAAACGCGCTAAAAAACGGCATCGCCGCGACCAAAATCGACGTCGTGCCGCTAAAATCGCAGCCACACGCTAGAAGCTATGCCGATATCAGGCAAATTTTAGAGAGTTCAAATTTAAGCCAGAGCTGCAAGCAAAGAGCGGGCGCGATATTTCGCACGATCGCACAGGCCGAGGCCAAAGTCCACGGCACGGACGTAGAGCGGGTACATTTTCACGAGCTCGGCGCGGTCGATAGCATCGCGGACGTCGCGGGCGCGGCGATCTGCCTCGAATATCTTTTTGAAAAGCTCGGCGTCTCGCGCGTGCTAAGCTCCAAAATCGAGCTTGGCGGCGGCATAGCGATCTGCGATCACGGCGCGCTTAGCGTGCCTGCGCCCGCCGTTTGCGAAATTTTAAAAGGCGTGCCCGTAAGCCTAGGGCGCGCAAATTTTGAGATGACTACGCCCACGGGTGCGGCGATTTTAAAGGCTTGTGCGGACGAGTTTGCGGACGGCGCGAGCTTTAAAATAGAAAAGATCGGCTACGGCGCGGGCGGCAAGGACGCAACGGACTTTGCAAACGTGCTTCGCGCGATGATCTGCGAGGCGGACGAGGATTTATACGAGCGAAATTTAAGCGTGCAGGCTGGCTACGGCGAGGTTTGCAAGCAAATTTTAATCTCCACGAACATCGACGATATGGACGCCGAGAGCTTTGCGCTTGCGTGCGAAATTTTACGCGAAAACGGCGCGCTGGACGTCTTTGGCCGCTCAATCTTTATGAAAAAGGGGCGCATCGGCTTTGAGCTAAACGCGCTGTGCCGCAATCAGGACGCGCAAAATTTAAAAGACCTGATATTTACCCACACCACCGCGATCGGCGTTCGCGAGATAGAGGTTGCTAAAACCGAGCTAAAGCGCGAGTTTGCGCGGGTGCAGACGAAATTCGGCGAGATAGGGCTTAAAATTTCGCGCGGCGAGGCTTGCGAAACGGGCGCGAGCGCGCAACAAAATTTGAACGCGGAGCAAAATTTGAATGCGCAGCAGAATTCGGACGCACGACAAAATTCCGCCGCTTCAAATTCCATCCGAGAAATTTTAAAAATCAAGCCCGAATTTGAGGACTGCAAGGCCGCGGCGCTCGCGCACGGCACGACGATAGAGCTGGTGCGAAAAGAGGCGCTAGAAATCTATGACGAAACTAGAAAAACTAAAGGCTGATCTGCGCAGGCTTGGCGAACTCGCGGTCGCATTTAGCGGCGGCGCGGACAGCTCGCTGTTGCTGCGCGCAGCGCACGACGCTCTGGGCGAGCGCACGATCGGCATAACGATCAGATCGCCCTACATGTCCTCGCGCGAGATCGCCGAAGCCGTGGAATTTGCCCGCATCTACGGCATCAGGCACGAAATTTTAGAGCTAGGCGTCGCGGAGGAGATCAAAGATAACCCCGAAAATCGCTGCTATCTGTGCAAAAAGGTGGTGTTTTCGCGCCTGATCGAGCGCGCCCGTGAGCTTGGCTTTAGCCGCGTCGCAGACGGCACGAACCGCGACGATCTGGGCGAACACCGCCCCGGGCTCAAAGCCAAAGAGGAGCTGGGCGTACTCTCGCCGCTGATAAATTTAACCAAATCAGAGATCCGCGAGCTATCGCGCGAGCTGGGCTTACCCACTGCCGAAAAACCGGGCTACGCGTGCTTGCTAACGCGCCTGCCGCATGGGCGCAAGATCGATGAGAGCGAGCTAAATTTGATCGAAGCTGCGGAAAATCTACTCATCGCAAGCGGCTACGCAAACGTCCGCGCGCGGTGCGACTGCAAAAATATAAAGCTGCAAATGCCCTTTTCTAGCATGCAAAGCTTCCTAAACGACGCAAAATTTAAAAGCGTGGTTAGGCAGCTCGTGACGCTCGGCGCGGCGGAGGTGACGCTCGATCTAAAGGGGCTTAGAGAGGATGTTTTGCATGAGAGAGGATGAAATTTTAGAACTTTTCGCGGGGGTAAAAAGCGGCCGCGTGAGCGAGCAAGAGGCGCTAAAATACCTGAAAAACTACCCCTACGAGGACGTGGGCTGCGCCAAGATCGACACCCAGCGCGCCCTGCGAAACGGCGCGGGCGAGGTGATCTACGGCGAGGGCAAGACGGATGATGAAATTTTACGTATCGCTGGTGCGATCGGCGCGAGAGGGCAAAACATCCTAATCACGCGCACGAACGAGCGGGTTTTTGGGCTGGTGCGCGAGGCGTTGCCGCAGGCGGAGTTTAACGCTCGAGGCCGCGTCATCAGCGTCAAATTTAAAGAGCCTGCGCCCACTCAAAGCTACATCGCGATAGTCTCCGCAGGTACCGCCGACGGCGCGGTCGTGGAGGAGGCGTACGAGACGGCGCGATTTCTAGGCAACGACGTGCGCAAATTTAGCGACGCGGGCGTGGCGGGACTGCACAGGCTGATCGCAAATTTAGAGCAGATACGCGGCGCAAAGGTCGTGATCGCGGTGGCGGGCATGGAGGGCGCGCTAGCTAGCGTGCTAGCAGGCCTCGTGAGCGTGCCGGTGATCGCGGTGCCCACCAGCGTGGGATACGGCGCGAGTTTCGGCGGGCTAGCGGCGCTACTAGCGATGCTAAACAGCTGCGCAAACGGCGTTAGCGTCGTAAATATCGACAACGGCTTCGGCGCAGCATATAACGCGAGCCTGATAAATCATCTCTAAAATTTTAGAAAAAATTTGTAAGGGGCAAAGTTGCGAGAGGATACGAAAAAAGCAATACTTCCGCCTGCGGACGCATCTAGAAGTGAGTATTGTCGGGATACTAGAATGAACTGGGCGATGGCGGGTATTGCTATTTTAGCATTTGAAATTTTTATCGCAATTTACGTCAAAGGCGGCTTCATACGCTACTATCTAGGCGATGTGCTAGCCGCGGCGATGCTTTATGCATTCGGGCGAGCCGCGTTTAGGCTGCCGCCTAAAGCTTTAGCGCTCGCGGTCTTTGTTCTCTCGCTAGTTATCGAAACTGCACAATATTTTAAAGTACTTGAAATTTTAGGCATACAAAATTCCTTGCTACGGATAATTTTTGGCGGAACGTTTGATTGGACGGACATTGCCTGCTACGCGATAGGCTGCGCTTTAGCTTACGCATCTGAAAGTATCATTTATGATAAGGCGCGACTATGGAGGCGTAAAAGGTTGCCTAAAAATTTTAATGAAATTTTGCAAAGCGGCGATGAAGAAAAGATCAAAGCGGTATTTCAAGCCCTCGATATAAATGCGACTGACAAAGACGGCAACACGATACTTCATATGCTACATGCGGACAAAGATATCAAGAAAAAAGACCCAAACTCACCCTATGTGTATATGGGCGCGAATTTAATCGAATGGATCATCATGCAAGGCGGCGACATAAACGCTAAAAATAAAAAGGGCGAGACGCCCCTTAGAAATTTTATGTGGTATGTATATAAAAATTTACAACCGTATCAAAAGTTAATAATCGTAGGCAATCAAGGTTATGCTTCTTCGGTATATGTAGAACAAGTAAATGAAGTCGTTAATATCGATTTTGGAATAATGTATAACTACATATACAATCTTCTACCTAAAAAATCGCAAATTTATATTTGGCGGCGCTTCGGCAAAAAATTAGAATATCTATATGTGCCCGAGTATCCAACGGATATGGAAAAATACGATCCGCAAGAATACAGTAAATTTACCTATGATTTTTGGATGAAATTCTTAAGGCAAAAAGATAGCGTGCAGTATAAAATGATACATGCGGTTACTAATTTATATTGGCATTGGGACTATAACGGGGAATACGGAAGTTGGATTTTATGGGATGACGATTATACCGATGAAGCTGCCGTCGAAATCAAAAAATATTTTAAGCTAGGCAATAGGCTAGATGAGCTAAATGACGACGTGCTTGATAAGATGTTTTATGATCTAAGAAAGAGCTGGCGTGCCGAAGATGTAGGTAAGCTTAGATATCTGTTCGTGCTTTGGTTGCTTAAAAATCCCGAGCCGTTTTTAGAGGACGAAATTTAAAAGGAGAAGCGATGGATAAAGAAAAAGCCGTGCAAAAGATGACCGAGGTCATGGCGAAATTCGTCGGCTACACGGGCAAGGTGCTGCCTGACGATGTGACGGCGAAGCTGCGGGAGCTTAGCGAACGCGAGACGCAGCCGCTAGCGAGAGAGATCTACAAAACGATGTTTGAAAACCAGCGCCTAGCTAAGCAGCTAGACCGTCCGTCCTGTCAGGATACGGGCGTGATCCAGTTTTTCGTGCGCTGCGGAGCGAACTTCCCGCTCATCGGCGAGCTTGAAGAGCTGCTGCGAGAGGCCGTACTGCGAGCAACGCGCGAGGCTCCGCTACGCCACAACAGCGTCGAGACCTTCGACGAGTACAACACCGGCAAAAACGTCGGTAAGGGCACGCCGAGCGTTTTTTGGGAGATCGTGCCGGGTAGCAGCGAGTGCGAGATACACACCTATATGGCGGGCGGCGGCTGTAGTCTGCCCGGCAAGGCGACCGTGCTGATGCCTGGCATGGGCTACGAGGGGGTCGTGAAATTCGTCATGGACATCATGACCAGCTACGGCATAAATGCCTGTCCGCCGCTGCTAGTCGGCGTGGGCGTGGGCACCTCGATCGACGTGGCGTCGCTACTATCTAAAAAAGCGCTGATGAGACCTCTTGGCTCACGCAATCCAAACGACCGAGCCGCGCTAACGGAAAAGCTGCTCGAAGATGGCATCAATAAAATCGGCCTGGGCCCGCAAGGCATGAGCGGCGCAAGCTCGGTCATGGGCGTGCATATCGAAAACTGCGCCCGCCACCCAAGCGTCATCGCCGTCGCCGTAAACGTAGGCTGCTGGTCGCACCGCAAAGGCCATATCGTCTGGGACGAGCAGCTAAGCTTTGCCGTAAAATCGCACAAGGAGTTCGCGCTATGAGTAAGAAAATTTTAACCACGCCGATCAGCGCAGAGGATCTGGCCGACATCAAAATCGGCGACGTCATATACCTCAGCGGACACATCGTCACCTGCCGCGACGTGCCGCACAGACGCGTCGTAGAGGAGGGTCGCGAGCTGCCGCTAGATATCAGAGGCGGTGCGATCCTGCATGCGGGACCGATCATCAGAAAAACGGACGGCGACGGCAAAGAGGGCTTTGAGATGGTCTCTGTGGGGCCGACCACTAGCATGCGGATGGAGAAATTCGAGCGCGAATTTATCGCCAAAACGGGCGTGCGCCTGATAGTGGGCAAAGGTGGCATGGGCGAGGGCACGATGAGCGGCTGTAAGGAGTTTGGCACGATACACTGCGTATTTCCCGCGGGCTGCGCGGTGGTGGCAGCGACGCAGGTCGAGCAGATCGAGAGCGCGGACTGGACGGAGCTTGGGATGCCTGAGACGCTGTGGAAGTGCCGCGTGAAGGAGTTTGGCCCGCTTATCGTCTCTATAGACGCGCACGGAAATAATCTTTTTGAGCAAAACAAGGTCAAATTTAATGAGAAAAAGGACGCGGCGCTAGCTGAAATTTTACCGCAGGTCGGGTTTATAAAGTAGTTAAATTTTGGCGGCTCCCGCTTTAAATTATACGCCTTAAATTTTTACGCCTTGCCGCTAAATTTTAAAATTTATCGCTCTAACGAGGGACAAATTTTAAGAGCTTTGGGCGGATAGCGCGGGTGCGATTGATTAATAAAACAGGTAGCGGGACTAAGCGCGAGATTAAATTTTATCTGCAAAATTTAGCTAATCGCAGGGGTAAATTTTAAAAGCTTAGACCCGCAAAGCCCCCGTTTTAAAGCGCCGGCTAAAAGCGCGCTAATTTCGCCGAAGCTCTTTCGTAAATTTAGCCTATGCGCTATTTTTTTTGCGCGAATTTCACGCTTGCATAGAGGTAGCTTGCAAGCCCTAACGCGCCCAGTATCGCGCCTGCCTCGCCTATGTGTTCAAGCCCGAATCTCGTTGCGATCTGATGCCCTAAAAGCGCTCCGCCGCCGATGCCTACGTTATAAATCGCCGAGTAGATCGATATCGCGACGTCGGTAGCATCCGGAGCTAGCGCCAAAACCCTAATCTGCAAACAAAGCCCGAAGCCGAAAATCCCCACTCCCCAGACGAAAGCTGCAAGCAGCAGCGCTACGTCATTTGCGACAAAAGCTTTTAACGTCAGCACCGAGGCTAGGATAAAAAGGATCGAGCAGATCAAAAAGGCGTTCGCAAATGAACGGTAAAGCTTTGAAAAAAGCACGCTCGCAGCGATTCCCGAAGCGCCGAATGCAAGCAGGACGTAGGTTACGAAGTGATCGCCTGCAGGGTTAAATTTCGCCACGAAGGGCTCGACGTAGCTGTAGGTCGTAAAATGCGCGCCTACGATCAAAAGCGTCAGCAGATACAAAGAAAGCAGCATAGGGCGTCTTGCTAGCATCGGCAAGCTCGCAAGAGAGCCCGCGCGGCGGCTTGGCAAAAACGGTAAAATTTTCCAAAGAAACAGCGCCTCCGCCGCCGCAAGCGCGCCGATCGCAAAAAACGTAATTCTCCAGCCGAAAAGCTCGCCGACCACGCGCCCCAAAGGAAGTCCCAAAACCATGGCTAGCGAGGTGCCCAAAGCCAGCATGCCGATGGCCTGAGAGCCTTTGTTTATCGGCGCTAGGCGCACGACGAGCGATGAGGTGATCGACCAAAAGATCGCGTGCGAAATCGCGATACCGAGTCGCGCGATTACCAAAACGGCAAAATTCCACGCTACCGCCGCCAAGACGTGGCTTAGCGTAAATAGTACGAAAAGTCGCAAAAGCAGCCTCTTGCGCTCGAGCTTTGAGGTTAGCAGCATCAGCGGCAGCGAGAGGATGCTTACCGCCCACGCGTAGATTGTGATGATTAGCCCCGTACTCGTAACATCCATGCTAAAATCCGCCGCGATGTCGCTTAACAGCGCCACGGGGATAAATTCCGTCGTGTTAAAAATAAAGGCGGCAAACGCCAGCGCGATAACTCTCGTGTAAGCGATTTTATGGACGTTCATCAGTTTTCCTTTTGGACTTTTTAAATTTGGCTTTAAATTTTGAGTGCTCGCGGCTTTGCGTATATTCTACTCGGAATTTTAAAATTTTAAAATTCCGCGCCGTGTTTGGTCGCATCCCGCGCTAAATTCCAAACGGAGGATTATAGCTAAATTTAACCCATTTCATACGCGAGCCGTTTTCGCGCTCTAAACTTTAAACAAATAAATTACTTTTTAGAAATTATATTTTTTTAAAATTGCGCAAATTTTATCAGGGAGGAATTGATGAAAAATTTTACAATTTTATCGATCGCAGCGATGTTGGCGCTAAGCTTGAGCGCTTCGGATATTACGCTTGACGGCAAGGGCGTGACGCCGCAAGAGATAGCGCGTATCGCAAACGGCGCCAAGGTCAAGATCGATGATGCCGCGATGCAAAAGGTCAAAAAGGCGCATGAAATTTTACTAAGCGCCGCTAAAGACGGGCAGAAAATCTACGGGCTTACCGTGGGCGTGGGGCTTAATAAAGACCGAAGCTTCGTCGATGCGAAGGGGAATTTGGACGCGGAGGTGATCGAGGCTTCTACGAAATTTAACATCGGGCTCATTCACGCGCACTGCGGCGGCGCCGGTGAGGATATGCCGCTAAAAACGGCTCGCGCGGTGCTTGCGACGAGGCTAAACAACATGCTATTTGCGGGCGCGGGCGTGCAGGAGGAGGTGATAAGCTTATACAAAGAATTTTTAAATCAAGACATCATCCCCGTAATGCCTAGCGTGGGCTCTATGGGCGAAGCGGACATCACGATTTTAGGTCACGTCGGCCTTGCGATGCTCGGAGAGGGCGAGGTGTATTACAAAGGCGAAAAGATGGCTGCCGCGGAAGCGCTGAAAAAAGCGGGGCTCAAGCCGCTCTCGCCGTTTGGCAAAGATAGTCTTTCGATTTTAAGCTCAAACGCCTACTCTGCGGCGCTTGCGAGCCTTGCGCTGGAGGATTTGAAACATGCCGATAAGATGTCTAAGCTCGTCTTTGCCCTTAGCCTTGAAGCGCTAAATGGCAACGTCGCTCCGTTTTCGAGCGAGGCTGCGAGCCTAAGGCCGTTTCCGCAGTTTGAGGCCACCGCAAAGCAGATAAGAGAAATTTTAAAAGACAGCTACCTATGGGATAAGGACGATACTAGAGCGCTGCAAGATCCGCTCAGCTACCGCGACGCGTCGTATTTCTTCGCCGCGATGAGCTCGTCTATACAGAGCCTTGAAAGCTTGATGAAAATCCAGCTCAACTCCTCCGACGATAATCCAGGAATTTTCATCGGTGAGCAGCCTGCGGGCGTGAAATTTCAAGAAAGCAAGCTCTTTACCAAAGGCGGCGCGGTCGTGCCTACGTCAAATTTCGAGCCGTTTTTGTGGGTGATAGAATTTGAAAAAGCGTCCATCGTACTCGCGCACAACTCAAAGGCCTCAGCGCTTCGCACGATCAAGCTATCGGACGATAATTTCACGCATCTAAGCCGCTTTTTAGGCACCGACAAGACCGTGCATGCGTTCGGCGCGATGCAAAAGCCTTTCGTAGCGCTTGCGGGCGAGAACGAGTTTTTGGCAAATCCTGCGTCGCTTGATTACGTCCCCGTAGCGGGCAATATCGAAGACGTCGCGACAAATGCGCCTTTCGTGATGCAGAAATTTTCCAAGCAGATCGAAAATTTCTACTCGATCTTGGGTATGGAGCTCATCCACGCCGCGCAAGCGATCGATCTAAGAATGCAGCAAAACCCGAACCTAAAGCTCTCCGCGCAGACCAAAAAGCTCTACGAGCAGTATAGAAAAGTCGTGAAATTTATGGATACCGACCGACCTTTGACGGGCGATTTTAGAAATTCTGCGAAATTTTTAAAAGAGTATAAGTAGAGGAGGCGATGAGAATTGATCTTAGTAGCCCCGCCGATCTGCGCACTCCTGCGCAGATCGGCGGG
>ERZ773100.48-NODE-48-length-80207-cov-7.915947_pt1 | contig 80207 bp, 70 predicted proteins | sample MGYA00511119_ERZ773100 | MGnify/ENA primary metagenome ERZ773100 (study PRJEB29015, sample SAMEA2738000) | human oral metagenome | biome: human oral; feature: human-associated habitat; material: dental | place: China | collected 2111 ...
AAATTAATATTAATTTTACTTTAAAAAGTAAAAAGAAGGTAATTTATACCTTCTTTTTGGGAAATAATAATCTATATACACTAGGGTTAGTGACAAAATTTATAAAAATATGTTTTATATTTAACATATCCTTTATATTATAGCCCATATTTTAGTATTTTGTCAATATTTTTTATTTATTGTTTTATAAAAAATCATATTTACTTTCTCAATATCAAACAAAAAAGAGAAGATTTCTCTTCTCCTTTTTACTAATATTTAGAATCTATATTGTAATCCTGTTGAGATTACTGAGTCTGCCCATTTCTTATCTTCTACTCTGAAATCTACATTTCCATATACTCCAAATACTGGACTTATTTCTCTAAATACTCCAAAGCCTACCCATGTTGTATTCTTTGCTTGTTTTACTCCTTGGTATTTTTGCTTTACATTACTTCCTGTGAAGTTTCCTTCATAAGTTAAATCTCTCTTATCTGTATTTATTGCTTGTGTTACATAAGCTTGTAGTTTATACTTATCTGCTACATACTCTGCTCTTGCTCCTACTAAGAAATTTGTTGCTCTATAGTTCTTACTATCTGCTTTTATTCCCCAAGATGCTTCTGATTCATTGAAACTTCCTCTTCTTAAATAATCTTGTGAATATCCTATAAATGGTGTAAACCATCCAAATTTCTTTCCTATTTCTACATAAGCTGATAACATTTTATCATGGTGATTTATCTTTCCTGTTAATGTTTCTCCTGTTGATGTTAATAATTCTCTTTCAACTTTTGATGAGATATTTGATAATCCTAATCTACCTGCTGTATAGAATCCATATGGTAATTCTTGTTTTCCATAGAATGATACTCCTACCATATTACTCTTTGATTCTCCTGCATATCTATTGAAGTTTGCTTTTGCATAAGAATAGTTTAATGCTACTCCTAGAGTTGTTGTTCCTTCAAATTTAGTATCTATACCAAATTGCCCTCCTGTTACCCTTGTATCTGCTGAAGCATAACCATCTCTTCTTAGCTTTCCTCCACTTCCTAATACTGAGAACCATACTTCCGAATCTTTATTTGAATTTTTAAAATTATCAAGTCCTGCTAATCTATTTGATAAATCTCTATTTACATTTTGTGCTTGTGAGAAAGTCAATGCTTGTGCTGATGCATATATTTCTCCTGACATCATTTCTGTTGCTGATGTGAAGCCCATTGTTGACATTTTTTGTAATGTTGCTCCCATAGCTAACTCTTCTTTTGTTGCTGTTCCAGATAATACTTTTTTATCTAAATCTTGGAATACTTTTTCTACATTTTCTGCTACATTCTTAGATGAAGCTTCTGCACCTTCTCCTATATATTCAACTGGATTTTGTCTTGATAATGTTGCTACTACTTTTCCATCTTGAACTTCTACATTAGCTGTTCTCATTCCTTCTGTTTCTACATTAGCAATATTACCTTGAACTGACTTTCCTTCCATTACAGTATTAGATGAACCTTGTGTTGTGACATAACCATTTGATAATATTTTAACAGTTGTATTTGGTTCATATTTTATATCACCTAAAACTTTGACATTTGATAGGAAATTTACCTCAGTTGTTGAACCATTATAACCAACATAATCTCCACCTATTATTGCAGTTGAACCATTAAATGCTACTGTTCCATAATTTTTTACTTTTATTTCACTATCTGTTATTTTTTGAGGATCTATATTCTCTATAAGCTCAAATCTACCAATATCATAACCAACTATTGCCTTGGGATTAAGTACTAATTTTCCACCCACTTTAACAGTTATTGGACTTGCATGAACTTGGTGAATTTCAAGTGTTCCATTTGTTACTGTACTTCCACCAGCGAATGAGTTATTTCCAGTTAAATGAAGTGTTCCTGAACCTATTGTTTCTAGACTTCCTTCTCCATAAATATCATTATCAAAATATGATTCTGTTCCTGCTGGTATATTTGCTTTAAATATTGTTGTATCACCATATTTACTAATATCTGTAAATGCTCCTGGTCCTTTTAAAGCCCTTTCTGTATTTAACATTCCCCAACCATAAGTAGAGTCTGGAAATGCTGTAACATTTCTCAATTTAGCTTCTGATAAAGTATCTGGATCTTCAGTTAACTCTGTTTTATCTGTTGTAGTAAATAAAGTTTGACGAATTTGATCATTTGTCATCCAAGGATATTTTTCATAAACTAAAGCTGCTGCTCCTGTTACTCTAGGTGCTGCATAAGATGAACCTACTCCATAGTAACCTGCTGAATCTGTTGCTGAAGTATTATAGGCAGAAATAGACCAATAACCAGCCTCATATCCAGCTTTAGATAACTCATGACTTCCACTTCCCATTATATTATATAAGCTTCCATCATTTTCCTCTATTCCTACAACAGAAATCCAACCTTTTTCTAAATTATTATCAAAATAAGGTAATCCTGCATCTACTGATGAGTTTTTACCAGCATCATTACCTGCTGCCCATATAAACAACCCTCCTTGATTTTCAACTATGTTTCTATAATAAGGTATTTGTTTTTCTTTAGTTGTTGATCCTCCTGCCATATTAAAATAAAGTGGCATTGAATCTCCTTCATTTTTATAAGCTGCAAGCTCAGAGTCATCATAAGCTTTATCACTACCAAAAGACTGATTAAATATTTTTACACTTTGACTACCAAATGCAGCTAAAGCAGCATCATAAGTTTCTTTATTAGGTAAAATTGCTCCGTATACACTTTTATTGTCAGTATCATTATGATAATCCTGTCCCAAACTTCCAACAATTAAACCAATTTTATTTTGAGGTGGATCTGTAACACTATCCATATCTCTTATTACTTCCAAAACTTCTTCTCCATGTTCTATTGTAGTGTTTCTTATTGAACTTGCATCATCTATTTGAGAATTTATTCTAGTTAAAATTTCTATTCCTAGATATAAACTTGTCAAAGTTCTGGTTCTTCTTGGAGTCACATTATTACCTTCTTTATCTTCTGCTGTTGTTCTAACAGCATTTTGAAAATCTGCATCTAATACTGCAACTTTTACTCCTTCTCCTTCTAACAATCCTACAAAATTTCCTGCAACTTTTCCATCTTCTTCTCTAGTGTCTTTAGGTATAATTGTATTTGAAGATAATTGAGCACTATAAAGATTTGTTTTTAATGCTGTCATATTCCTTTTATCCAAAGGATTTGTTACAGTTGGATAATTATCTTCTGTTACAGCTGGTGTACTAGGTGTTTCTGGCTTGCTCGGAGTATCTGGTGTACTAGGTGTATTTGGAGTATCTGGCTTACTTGGAGTATTAGTCCCTGGATTTATAGGCAAGTTACTAGAACCTCCACCGCCGCCGCCACCACCTCCTCCACCACAACTTACAAATAGTATGGAAGCTAGTGCAATTAACATCATTTTACTTTTTAAAATTTCTTTCCTCATTTAATTTACCCTCCCTGTATTAAAATTTAACTTTTTTTAGATGTATAATAAATTTTATAAACTCCTTTGTTTTTTAATTTTAACATATAAATATGACTTTTTCAATTATATTTATGCTTATTTCCTTATTCTATTAATAAAAATTTTTATATCCTTTTATAATTTTTTTAAAAATGATATAATGCAAAAAGGAGTTGATATTATGAAAATTTTTATTTGTGATGCTTTTAGTTCTGAAATTTTTAAAGGAAATCAAGCTGGTGTTGTTATATTAGAAGAAAAAGAAGAATATCCCACTGAAACTTTGATGAAAAATATTGCAGCTGAATTAAAACATTCTGAAACTGCTTTTGTAAAGAAAATTGATAATAAAAAATTTAAAATTAGATACTTTACTCCAATAGAAGAAGTTGAATTATGTGGACATGCAACAATTTCAGTTTTTTCTGTTTTAAGAGAATTAAAATTAATATTTAGTGGTAAATATATTGCCGAAACTTTGGTAGGTAGCTTAGAGATAGTAGTTGATAATGATTTTATATGGATGGATATGGCTAGTCCTAAGATAGAATATACATTTAATTTAGATGAAATTAAAGAAATTTATTCTGCATTTAACATAGATACAGTTCAGGCTACTAAAAATTTAATTCCTAAAATTGTAAATACAGGTTTAAGTGATATTATCATTCCTATTGAGGATAAAAACATCTTAGATAGTTTTGTAATGAATAAGGAAAGGGTAATAGAACTTTCAAAAAAATATAAGGTTGTAGGAGCTCATCTATTTACACTTGATAAAGATAAAAAAGTAACTGCTTTTTGTAGAAATATTGCCCCTTTAGTTGGGATAGATGAAGAATGTGCAACAGGTACATCAAATGGTGCTTTAACTCATTATTTAAAAGACTATAATATTATTTCAAATAAAGATATAAATACTTTCATACAAGGTGAAACAATGGGCAGATCTTCAACTATATTAAGTAGATATAAAGAAGATGGAATGACTATACAAGTTGGAGGAAATGCAGTGATTTCCTTTGAATGTAAAATTTATGAATGAAATAAAAAATTAGGCTACTACAATATAAAAATCTGTAGTAGCCTAGTCTTTCTACCCACCAAGATAAGCTTTCTTTACTCTATCATTATATAGCAAATCCTTTGCTTTTCCTTCAAGAACTATTTCTCCTGTTTCAATAACATAAGCTCTATCAGAAATAGATAGTGCCATCTTAGCATTTTGTTCTACTAATAAAATAGTAGTTCCTTTTTCTTTTAACTGCTTTATGACTTCAAAAATTTCTTTTACAAATAGTGGTGAAAGTCCCATTGATGGTTCATCTAAAATTAAAAGTTTAGGTCTACTCATCAAAGCTCTTCCCATAGCAAGCATCTGTTGTTCTCCACCAGATAATGTTCCTGCCAACTGATTTTTTCTTTCAGACATTCTAGGAAAAACTTTATAGAAGTTTGCTCTATCTTCTTCTTTTTTCTCAGCACTATCTTTTATAGTAAATTGTCCTAATTTTAAATTATCTTTAACTGCAAGTTGTGAAAAAATCCTTCTTCCTTCTGGAACTTGTGCTATACCCAATTTACAAATATTATGAGCTTTCTCTTTTAAAAGATTTTTTCCTTCAAATATTATAGAACCACTTTTAGGAGTTATAAGTCCAGATATTGTCTGTAATGTTGTTGTTTTTCCAGCACCATTAGCCCCTATGATAGATACAACTTCTCCTTCATTAATTTCTAATGAAATTCCTTTAAGAGCTTGTATATTATCATAGAAAACTTGTAGGTCTTTTACTTCTAACATTGCCATTATTCATCTTCCTCCTTACCTAAGTATGCTTCTACAACTTGAGGATTATTTATAACCTCTTTTGGATCACCACTTGCCAATATTTGTCCATAGTTTAGAACAACCAATCTTTCACAGATACCAAGAACTAACTTCATATCATGTTCTATAAGTAAAACTGCTATTCCAAACTTATCACGAATTAATTTTATAGTATTCATTAAATCTTCTGTTTCTTTTGGGTTCATTCCTGCTGCTGGTTCATCTAAAAGAAGAATTTTTGGTTCTGTTGCCATAGCTCTTGCAATTTCTAATTTTCTTTGTTCACCATAAGGAAGATTTCCAGCATGCATTCCTGCATACTTATCTAAATCAAATATTTTTAAAAGAGTCATTGCCTTTTCTTTAGCTTCTTTTTCTTCTCTCCAAAAATTTGGAAAACGTAGCATTCCAGATAAAATTCCATATTTCATACGAAAATTATATGCAGCTACAACATTATCTAAAACTGATAGATACTTAAATAATCTTATATTTTGGAAAGTACGAGCCAAACCTTTTTTTACAAGAGCAGAAGTTGAAGTTTTAATAACATTTTCTCCATCTAGTGTATATTCTCCTGAACTTGCATTATATACACCTGTTAATATATTAAATACTGTTGTCTTACCTGCTCCATTAGGTCCTATTAAACCAATTAATTCTCCTGAATTTATCTCTAAATTAAAACTATCAACTGCTTTTAAAGCTCCAAAACTAATTGATATGTCTTTTGCGACTAAAAGAGGTTTTTTATTTTCCATTTGTTTCACCTCTTTTTGATTTTTTAGTAAAGTATGAAATCACTTTACTTATTTGGAACTCTTCTCTTCCAAGTAATCCTTTTGGTCTAAATAACATCATTATAATTAAAATTAATGGATAAACTATCATTCTGTATTCTGCAAAACTTCTTAAAACTTCTGGTAAAATAGTAAGAACTATTGCTGATAAGATTGAACCTGTGAAACTTCCCATTCCACCAAGTACAACCATAACAAGTATGTTTATTGAATAGTTATAGTCAAATTGTTTAGCTCCTAAAATTCCTAAGTTATGTGCATAAATTCCACCTGCTATACCAGCAAATATTGCTGATAGCACAAAGGCAAAAGTCTTATAGTAAGTTGTATTTATTCCAGAAGCTCCACTTGCTATTTCATCTTCACGAATAGCTAGGATTGCTCTACCATGTCTACTTGTCATAATGGCATACATAAATATAACTGAAAATATTGTTATAAAATATATTAATGTAAAATTATTTACTCTCGGTATACCAGTTAATCCTTGTGCTCCACCTGTAAACTTAAAATATTCAATCAATACTCTTATAATTTCTCCAAAAGCTAAAGTTATAATAGCAAGATAATCTCCAGTAAGTCTTAAAGCAGGTATTCCTATTATAAATCCTATGGCTCCTGCTACAAGTCCACCAACTATTAAAGCTACAATGTAACCTGGATACCCTGAAAGAAAGCCAGACTTAGTTAAAAGTGCTGCTGTATATGCTCCTATTGACATAAAACCTGCATGCCCTAAAGTAATTTGTCCCAAACAACCAACTGTTACATTTAAACTTGCTGCTAAAATTACATTTATTAAAATCAAAATTAAAATTCCAACTTGATATCTACTTATGAAACCAGAATTTATTAAAGAGAATAATATAAAATATAGGACTATTAATAGTGCATAAGTAGTTATATAACTTAATTTTTTATTCTTATCCATTTATACTTTCTCCTTTACATTTTTTCCAAGTATTCCAGTAGGTTTAAACAATAAAACTATAATTAATATTGAAAATACAAAAGCATCTGCAAGTTGTGATGATAAATATGCTCTTGTTAAACTTTCAACAATTCCTAATATAAATCCTCCTAAAACAGCTCCAGGTAATATTCCAATTCCTCCTAAAACTGCTGCAACAAAGGCTTTTATCCCAAGCATTGACCCCATTAAAGGTTGTATTTGTGGATAAGCTGAAACATATAATACAGAACCGACTGCTGCAAGTCCACTACCTATTGCAAATGTTAATTGTATTGTTCTATCAACATTTATTCCAACCAATTCAGAGGCTGCATAATCTTGGCTTGTCGCTATCATAGCTTTTCCATATTTAGTTTTTTTCATAAATAATTGTAAAGCTACTGATAGAACAAGTGTTGTTACTATTGTTACAATAGCTCCAAAACTAATATGAATACCAGCTCCAAAAGATATAGGAGCTTGATCAAAAATTTTAGGAAATGATCTTGTATTTGGAGTAAAAATTTTCATAAAGACATTTTCTAAAAATAAACTAACCCCAATAGCAGTTATTAAATTTGAAATTCTTGGTGAATTTCTAAGTGGTCTATATGCTATTCTTTCAGCTAAACAACCTATAACTGCACAGATAACTATTGCTGGAATAACTGTTGCCCAAATTGGTAAACCTAATGATGTAAATAATGGAATAGAAAAAAGTGATGTATAAGCCCCTATCATTATAATATCACCATGTGCAAAATTTATAAGTTGTGCTATACCATACACCATTGTATATCCCAAAGACACTAGAGCATAGATACTTCCTATTTGTAAACCATTGATTATTTGAAGTAAAAACTCCATTTTTATCCTCCCATATATCTATATCTAAAAAGATAAAACAACCTCTACCAAATTTTATGATTACTTATCTAACTTAAAAGCTTTATAGTTTTTAATAAAAATATTGCATATTCTATATGTGAGTGTTTTCAGCAATAAATTTAACTTTAAACTCAAAATTTAGTAAGCTATTCATATTATAAAGCAGAAGTTGTTTTTATCTTTTTATTTTAATTTTATTTTGATACTACTGAATCAAATGTGTAATCTCCATTTACTATTTTAATTATAGTTATACTCTTTACAGGGTTATTTTTTTCATCAAAAGTTAATTGCCCTGTAATACCTTCAAATTGAATTTCTTTTATAGCTTTAGCTACTGCTTCTTTATCAGTTGTTCCAGCTTTTTCTATTGCTGCTTTTAAAAGATAAGCTGTATCATAACTTAAAGCTGAGAATGCAGAAGGTTCATCATTATATTTTTCTTTATAGTTTTTAATAAAGTTTTGTATTCTTTCATTACTATCTTTTGTTGAATAGTGATTAGCAAAATATACATTTTCTATTGCTGCATAAGAAGATGGATCTACTGTTTTCACAACTCCATCCCAACCATCAGAACCAACTATAATTGATTTTAATCCAACTTCTCTTGCTTGTATAGCAATTAATCCATCTTGTTCATAATAATCAGGTATAAATAATACATCTGGATTTTGTTGAGCAATTTTTGTAAGTTGAGCCTTGAAATCTTTATCTCCATCTGAATATCCTTCTCTTGCTACAACTTGAATTCCTTGTTTTTCAGCTTCTGCTACAAAAGCATTAGCAACTCCATCTGAATAGTCACTTGAGTTATTAGACATAATAGCTACTGTTTTTGCTCCTAATTTTTCTTTTGCAAATTTTGCTAAAACTTCTCCTTGATATGGATCTGTGAAACATACTCTAAATACATTAGAACCTGCTTCTGTTATATTAAGTTGAGTCCCAGTAGGTGTTATCATTGGGATTCCATCTTGTGCTGCAACTTCTGCAACAGCAACACTTGGTTTTGAAGTAATATCTCCAACTAATGCAACCATTCCCCAATCAACTAATTTATTATAAGCGTTTACTGCCTCTGTTGAATCTCCCTTTTCATCTAATACATTTAATTCAACTTGTTTTCCAAGTATACCACCATTTGCATTTATTTCATCAATAGCTAATTTTAATCCATTAGTTGCTGATATTCCGTAGATTGCAACTGGTCCAGTTAATGGTCCAATAGCTCCAATTTTTATTGTTTCAGCTTCTGTTGTTGCTGGTTTATCTGCTGCTTTTTCTCCTCCACAAGCTGCTAACAAAAGTGAAGCACCTAATAATGTAGTTAATAATTTTTTCTTCATTCTATTTCCCTCCAAATTTTAATTTTTAATATGTAAGGCATACTATATCAAAAAAAAGGAAAAAAGTAAAGTATTTTTTTAATATTTTTGTATTAATAAAAAAGACAGTTTATTTAAACTGCCCATTTATTAATTGTTTATTTAGATTTTTAAATTTTTATTTTTCTTTATAAATATGTATACCATTAGCTTGATGTAATGGTGTTATAGTTAAATCTGTAATTTGTATTTTTTCTGGTAAATTTACCACATAAGTTATTGTGTCTGCTATATCTTCTGCATATAATGGTTCTATTCCTTTATATACATTGTCAGCCTTTGTTTTATCTCCTTTAAATCTTATTAAACTAAATTCTGTATCTACAAGTCCAGGTTTTATATTAGTAACTTTTATTTTCTTATCTATAAGCTCTGATCTCATTGCATCACTTATTGCTTTCACTGCAAACTTTGTTGCACAGTATATACTTCCATTTGGATATGCTATTTCTCCTGCAACAGACCCTATATTAACAACTGTACAAACTTTATCAGTTGCTATCATAAGTGGGAGAATAGTATTAGCTATATATGTGAAGCCTTTTATATTAGTATCAACCATTCTGTCAACATCTTCCATATTATATTCATAGAATTTTTCAAGACCTACTGCAAGTCCTGCATTGTTAACTAATATGTCAATTTTCTTCCATTCATCATCTAATGAATTTATATTTTTTAAAACATCATTATAATTTCTTACATCAAAGACCAAAGTTATAACTTTAATTCTATATTGTTTTTCAAGATTTTCTTTTAGCTCATTTAAAATATTTTCTCTTCTTGCACATAGAATTAAATTAACTCCCATCTGTGCTAATTTTTCTGCTGTAGCCTTTCCAATACCACTACTTGCTCCTGAAATAAATGCAATTTTTCCTTTAACACGATTTTCTTCCATAATATCCCTCCTATATCTTATTTAAAGTTTATATTACTTTACACTTTCTACCAAAAATTTTAATTAAAAGATTTCTTGATTTTAGAAAAAAATTGAGGTGAATTTGATATAGAGTTTATCATCTCTCTAATTTCAGTAAACCTTTTCTTTAAGTATTCTTCACTTTCTGCATAAACTCCTAGTGCATCAATAGCTAGTTGCATATGTTTTTCTGCCTTTTCCTTATCTCCAAGAACAGCATAACAGTAAGCAAGTTCTATATCTTCTAAGTCTACTCTATCTCCTTCTTCAAGAGATAATCTTCTTGATTCTAAAAGTTTTTCAACTGCTTCTTCATATCTTCCCAATCTAGTTAAACATTCACCTAATTCCATATGTATCCATCTATTTCTTTCTCCTAGTTCATATGCTTTTGATAGAAATTTTTCACCATCTTCATATTTTCCAAATCTATCATAGAGCCAACCTATATCTGATAATAGATATGTATCTTCTTTAAATCTATCCTCTTTTTCATAACCTTTTAGATAGTATTCAAGTGCTTTTTCATAATCATTTAATTCTTTGTAACAAAGACCATATTCTACATCTAACCAACTATCATCTCTTCCAAGTTCTCTAACCTTTAAATAATATTTTAAAGCCTTATCACATTCATCTAAATTACGATAGCACCAACCAATTTGAGAATTTAAATATATTTCATCACTAACTTCTTCTTTTAGCTCTAAAGCATGTTTGTATTTTTCTATAGCTTCCTTATATTTTTGTAACAACACCAAGCAAAAGCCATATTCCGTATTAAGCCAACAGTCATCTCTGCCTAATCTTTCAACTTTTTCAAGATACTCTAAAGTTTTTTTATATTCTCCTTTTTCTTGATAAAGAGCTGCTATTCTAGATAATAACTGAATATTATTCTTATACTCGTCAAACTTTTCTGTTATTAAATAATATTCTAATGTTTCTTCTTTTTTATTCAATTTTTCAAAACACTTTGCCATACTAAGATATATTCCAGCATCATTTCTACCTGCTTTTTTTGCTTGCTCAAAATATTTTAATGCTTCAGCAGGTTTTTCTATAATTTCATATGTATAAGCTATATCTGATAATAGATATATTTTCTTATTTTTATCTTCATTTAATCCATCTAAACTATTTGCTATAAGATAATATTTTAAAGCCTCTTCATATTTTCCTAATCCTTTATAACATATTCCTATTTCAGCATTTGTCCAAGCTATACTATCTCCTAACTCTTTTGCTTTTAAATATGCTTCAAGGGCTTTATCATATTTTTCTAAATGTCTATATGTCCATCCCATTTGAAAATGTATCCATCTATCTTCTCTTCCTAATTCTTGTGCTTTTAAATAATATATTATTGCTTCTTCAAACCTTTGTAATTCCCCTATATCCTAATTCAGAGTTTATTAATATATTATTTTCTCCTAATTCATATGCTTTTAAATTTGCTTCTAAAGATTCTTCATATTTTTTCAAACAACAACATATATAACCAATACGAGAATATATCCATTGATCTTCTCTTCCTAGCTTCATAGCTTTCTTATAGTACTCTAATGCTTCTTCAAATTTAGCTAATTGTTCTAAACAATAACCTAGCTCAGAGTTTACTGGAATATCATCTCTACCTGAATTAATCACATTTTTCAAAAGTTTTTCTGCTGTATCAAAATCTCCAATTTCCTTATATACCCATGCTAAGCATGAACTAACCCTAATTTTATCATCATTTGTTATTATATATTTTTCAGATTTTAAAGCATATTCAATTGCTTTATCTTGGTTTTCTATACTTTCATTGATAGTTTGCCTTGATAATTCTATATATACATTTAATAAAGCTTTTTTTATATTATCTTCTGTTTCATCTAATTCAAGTGCTTTTAAAAAATATTTCTCTGAATTTTTATAATCTTTCAAATAGTAATATGAATAACCCATTCTGTAATTCCAATCTACACTATTTTTTCCTTCGTTTTCTATACTTTTTAATATTTCTATTGCTTTTTCATATTTTTGAATATTAACATATGCCCTAGCCAATTCTACTATAATTTCAGTATTTAATTGCTCTGCTTGAAGATTTTCAATTATATTAATTATTTCTTCATATTTTTCTAACTCTTCTAATTTTTCAATTTCTTTTAATATTTCATCGTTCATTTTTACCTCTTATTCAAACTTTTTAAATAAGTAATTATGATGGTTTTGATAGAACACTTATCATTTCTTTTATTTCATCAAATTGTTTCTTTAAATGCTCTTCACTTTCTGCATAAGTTCCTAATGCATCAATAGCAAGTTTCATATGTTCTTCTGCCTTATTTTTATTTCCAAGGACAGCATAACAATATGCAAGTTCTATATCTTCTAAGTCTACTCCATCTCCTTCTTCAAGAGATAATCTTCTTGATTCTAAAAGTTTTTCAACTGCTTCTTCGTATCTTCCAAGTCTTCTTAAAGTTCTTCCTATACTACATATATATAGACTGTCTTTTCCTTCTTTATATGAACCTTCAAGTTCATAGGCTCTATTAAATGCTTTCAAAGCCTCTTCATATCTTTCTAATTCAAAATAGATACTAGCTGTTCTTGCCCAAACCCATTCATCATCTCTACCCAACTCAATAGATCTTTCAAAATATTTTATAGCTTCTTCATCTTTACCTTTATCATTATATCCTAACTCCCAACCTATTTCTGCATTAAGCCATTGGTCATCTCTACCTAAATCCCTTGCAGCATATAGATAGTGTAAAGCTTCATTAGGATCAGAACCTTCTATTTTTCCATAAAGCCATCCTATTTCAGAATTTATAAAAATTTTTTCATTTCTATTGTCATACATTTTATCTTTTTCAAGTATTTCTAAGGCTTTTTTTAGATTTTCAATTCCCTCTTCATACTTATCTAATCTACCTAAACATTGTCCAATTTCTGCATATATCCAACTATCTTCTCTACCTAATTCTTGAGCTTTTAATAAGAATTGTAAAGCATCTTCATACTTTTCAAGTTCATTGTAAATCCAACCAATATCTGATAATAACCAAGTATCTTCTTTATCTTGTTCATAAGCTACCAAATAATGTTCAAGTGCTTTTTCATATTTTTCTAATTCTTTATAACATAAACCTATTTCAATATTTAGCCAAACATCATTTCTTCCAAGTTCTTGTGCTTTTAAATGATATTTTAGTGCCTCTTCATTTTTTTCTAAAATACGATAACAGAAACCTATTTGACAATTTAGATAAATTTCTTCATTAAGTTCTTCCTTTAATTCTAAAGCATGTTTATATTTTTCTATAGCATTTTCATATTTTTTCAATCTCATTAAGCAGAAACCATATTCTGTATTAAACCAACAATCATCTCTACCTAATTTTTCAACTTTTTTAAGATACTTTAGACCTTCCTTGTATTTTCCTATTCCATCATAAATCCAAGCTATTTCTGATAATAACCATGCATCATTTTTTTCCATCTTTTCTGCTTCTAAATAATATTTTAAGGCTTCTTCAAACCTCTCTAATGCTTTGTAACATCTTCCTATTTGTACATTAATCCAAGCATCGTTCTGTCCCAATTTTTTTGCCTTATTATAGTATCTTAATGCTTTTTTGTAGTCTTCTAATCTTTGATAAACCTTTCCATATTCTGCATTTATCCATTCATCTTTTCTTCCAAGTTTTTTTGCTTTTTCCAAATATTTTAATTCTAGCTCAAAGTTTTTCATAGCCCCATAAACCCAAGCTATATCTGATAATAACCAAACATTTTTACTTTTACTTATCTTATTTGCTACTAAATAATATTTTAAGGCTTCTTCATAATTTCCTAATTCTTTATAGCAGATTCCTATTTCAATATTTATCCAAGCATCATTTTGACCTAATTCTTGTGCTTTAAAATTAATATCTAAGGCTTCTTGGTATTTTCCTAAAAGACGATATGTCCACCCAATTTGAGAATGTATCCAAGCATCATTTCTGCCAAGCTCCTTAGCTCTAAAATAATGCTCCAAGGCTTCTTCAAGTTTGTTTAATTCTGCTAAACAATAACCCAATTCAGAATGTACCCAAGAATCATCTCTACCTGCACTAATAACTGACTTTAAAAGTTCTTCTGCTACATCACAAGCTCCAATTTTATCATATAACCAAGCTAGATATGAATCACATTGAATTTTATCATCATTTGTTGTTATATACTCCTTTGCTTTTAAAGCATACTCAACTGACTTGTTTTGAATCTCTTGACTATCATCTCTATTTTCATTAATTATTTTCTTTGATAATTCTATATAAATATTTAATAAATAGCTTTTAATTTCTTCATCTTCTGGTAGTATTTCATGGGCTTTTAAAAAACATTCTTCTGCCTTTTCATATTCATCCAAATAGTAATATGAATATCCTATTCTATAGTTCCAACGCATAGTATTTCCTTCTTCTACTTCTATGCTTTTTAGTAATTCTATGGCTTTTTTATAATTTTGAATATTATTATATGCTCTAGCTAGTTGTCCAATTAATTCATTATTTAATTGTTCAGTTGGAAGTGCTTCAATCATATCTATTATCTCTTGATGTTTATCTAAGTCATATAAATCTTCAATCTTTTTTAATAAATCATCTTTCATTTTTTCACCTCTATTTAATTCTAATACTAATATATATTATACCATATAAAAGCTCTTAGAAATTTGATTTTTTTATCTTTTAATGTTATAATACCGCATATGTTTAGTATTAATTCATAAGGGAACTAATAAATTGTTTATACAGTAATTGCAATTTATTTTTTCCCTTTATTTTAATATTTTATTAGAAATCTAAAATTCATTGAGGAGGATTTATGAAACTTTTAAGAACCTATATAAAAGAAAATATAGGAACTTCATTGCTTGGTGCAATATTTTTAACTTTAAATACTTTTGCAACTCTAGCAATACCTTTTCAAGTATCAAATATGATAAATCATGGAATAATCAAAAAAAATATTGATATGGTATATTCAACAAGTATAAAAATGATAGCTATTTTAATTTTTGGTACTGTTACAGGAATTATTGCTAACCACTACATAGCACTTTTTGCTGCTCGTTTTGCAAAGCAAAATAGAAAAATGTTAATGAGAAATATTGAAAATTTGACACTTGACCAAGTAAGTGATTTTGGAGTGGCTTCTTTGGTAACTCGTGTTGCAAATGACAATAATAACGCTCAACAACTTATAGTTGCATTTTTTCAGATGATATTACCAAGTCCAATAATGGCGATACTCTCTATATTTTTAACTATACAGTTATCACCTAGTTTAGCTTTAATACCATTATTTACTATTTTAATTTTTGCTTTTGCAATAACTTTGACTTTATTTAAATCTCTACCTTACATTTTAAAAGTACAAAAGAAATTGGATAGAATGGTTTTGGTATTAAGAGAAAGATTTATTGGAGCAAAAATTATTAGAGCATTTGACAATTCTAAAAAAGAAAGAGATAAATTTAATGATATAGCTCAAGATTATACTGATAACTATATCACTATTAATAAAAAGTTTGCTCTACTTTCACCTATGGCTTTTTCACTTATGTCAGTTATTATTACCCTTATAATTTTCTTTGGGGCTAGAAAAGTTTTAAATAATACCTTAGAAATTGGTTCTATAACTGCCATTGTTGAATACTCTTTAACAACTATAGCTGCACTTATTATGTCATCTATGGTTTTAGTACAAATGCCAAAAGCTGTTGTTTCAATAGATAGAATAGAAGAAGTCTTAGCTGTTATAAGCGAAATAAAAGATAAGGAAGGATTAAAAGATAATTCCTATTATGAAGATATTTTAAAACAAAATCCTATATCTTTAACTTTTGATAATGTATGTTTTAGATATAAGGGAGCTGAAAAACAAATTTTAAAAAATATTTCATTCTCTATAAAGGCTGGAGAAAGATTTGCCATAGTTGGAGCAACTGGTTCTGGTAAATCTACAATAGCAAAGGTTTTACTTAGATTAAATGATATAGAAGATGGAAAAATTTTAATAAACAACTATAATTCTTTAGATTTACCTTTAACTTGTCTAAGAAACCAAATTAGCTATATTCCACAAAAAGCATATATATTTAGTGGAACTATAAAAGATAATTTTAGATTTGCCAATAAAAATATGACTGATGAAGAAATGGTAAAGATTGCAAAAATTGCTCAATCTTATGATTTTATTGATTCTTTACCTGATAAGTTTGATTCCTTTGTTGCACAGGGAGGAACTAATTTCTCTGGTGGACAAAAACAGAGATTATCCATTGCAAGAGCTCTTTCAAAAGACTCAAATATCTACTTATTTGATGATAGTTTCTCTGCTCTTGACTATACAACTGATGCCAAACTTCGTAAAGAATTAAAAACATTCTTAAAAGATAAAATTACAATTATTATTGCTCAAAGATTAAATACTATTGCTGATGCAGATAAAATAATTGTATTAAAAGATGGAGAAATAACAGGAATGGGAACTCATGAAGAGTTACTAAAAAACAATCATGAATATATTGAACTTGCAAAATCACAAGGAATTCTAGAATAAGGAGGTTGAAAATGTCTAAAAAGAAAAATCAAAATGAAGATACTATAAAGAATTTTAAAAAAGCAATTTCTAATTTTTTGTCACTTTTAAGTGAAAAGAAAATACCATTTTTAATCTCTGTGACATCTAATATACTTTCAACTTTCTTAGTTGTAGCTATCCCTTGGGTTTCTGCACTTGCTATTGATGATATTGTAAGTATAATGAATGATACTACTGTTACTAATAAATGGGCAGCGGTCTCAAGTTTTATCATAAAACCAGTTTCTGCACTAGGAATAATAGCTATTTTAATCTTTGTTTTAAACTATTTACAAGAATATTTATCAGCTATACTTGGGGAACAGATAGCTCAATCTCTTAGAATGAAATTGAGTAATAAACTTACAAAACTTCCCATGAATTTCTTTGATACAAATCAAGTTGGAGATATTTTAAGTAAGATTACAACTGATATTGAAAAGATTGCTGAAGTTATTGTAACTGGTTTTACAAGGTTTATTTATTCATTTTTGATAATAGTTCTCGTAATAATTATGTTACTTCGTATAGATGTTAAGTTGACAGCTATTGTATTGGGAATACTTTTAATCAGTGTAGTGGTTACATATTTTGTTTCAAACTTAACACAAAAAATATTTGCTAAAAATGTAACTACACTTTCTGAATTAAGTACAATAACAGAAGAAGCCTTAACAGGAAATTTAGTTATACAATCATATAATAAACAAAAAGATATTTTAGATATTTTAGATAAGTCTATTGAAGAACAATATTCAGCAGGAAAAACTCTTGAATTTACAATTTTTTCAATATACCCTTCAATTAGATTTATAACACAGATTGCCTTTGTTATATCAGCAGTTATGTCTGCTATTCTTGTTATAAATGGTCATCTTACATTGGGGCTTGCTCAAGCATTTCTACAATATGTAACTCAAATATCTGACCCTGTTACAACAGCTGCTTATATTATAAATTCATTGCAAAATGCCTTAGTTTCTGTTGAAAGAGTTTATGATATTTTAGAATTACCTGAAGAAATTGATTTAGCAGAGGATACTCATTTACTTGATGATACAAAAGGACAAATTGCTTTTGAAAATGTTTCTTTTGGTTATACTAAAGATAAACTTTTAATGAAGAATGTTAATTTTACTGCTAAGGCTGAACAGATGGTTGCAATAGTTGGTCCTACTGGTGCAGGTAAAACTACCCTTATTAATTTATTAATGAGATTTTATGATGTAAATGGTGGTAGAATTTTATTTGATGGTGTAGATATTTCAAAGGTAACAAAAAAAGAATTAAGAGCAAACTTTGGTATGGTTTTACAAGATACTTGGTTATTTAAGGGAACTATTGCAGAAAATATTGCCTATGGAAAACCTGATGCCACTCGTGAAGAAATAATTGAAGCAGCTAAGCTTACTAAATGTGATAGTTTTATTCGTAAATTGCCACAAGGATATGACACTATAATTACAAGTGAAAATGGTATGATTTCTCAAGGTCAACAACAATTATTAACAATAGCTCGTACAATTTTACCTAATCCAAAAGTTATGATACTAGATGAAGCTACATCAAGTATTGATACTAAAACTGAAAAAGATATACAAGCTGTTATCAGTCAACTTATGAAAGGGAGAACAAGCTTTGTTATTGCTCATAGACTTTCAACTATTCGTAATGCAGATTTAATTTTAGTTATGAAAGATGGGGATATTGTTGAACAAGGTAACCATGATGAGCTTATGAAGTTTGATGGAATTTATGCTAATTTGTATAATACACAATTTAATCAATGATATAGAAAATTAAAAAACCACTTTTCTAAGTGGTTTTTTTCTTTGATTTTTAAAAATGAGTGCACTAATTTTTAAAAATTATTTGTTTAAGTGTTTTAATAATCTTTCACTTAAAGTAGCAATATTTGCTTTTAAGATTCTCATTACTTCTACTTCAGAAGCTCCTTTTAAAGTTTTTAAAGTTCTAGCACAAACTTTTACTTTTATTGGGCTACCATTAACAACTAAAGTTGTAACTTGTAGGTTTGGTTTCCATACTCTTCTAGTTAATCTATGAGAGTGAGATATTTGGTTTCCACTAATTAAACCAGTTCCTGTAATTTCACATCTTTGCATGTTAGCACCTCCTTGATATTCTTTTTTTATAATACATCGTATTTTATCATTTAATTTGTAAAAAATCAAGAATAAAAATCTATAAAATAATATTTTTTATTAAATGGTAAAAAATTCAACAAAATAACTAAAATTTTAATGATTGATTTTGATTGAAAAAGAACGAAAATGATTGTATAATTAATTTATAAAAAATTAACTTACTTAATAGCTTTTGATTTTTCTTGAAAAATGAAGTAAAAAATAGTTCCTTACTAGCTAAATTTCTTAACGATAAAAAAATCAAGAATTCGCTGTAAATTCAGCAAACTTGCTGACAAGTCAGCTTCAAACATGCTGAGATTTACTCGGCTCATTCTATTTGATTTTTTATCTAAAATTTAGAATGTAATTTCACTTATTTTTTACTTTCACTTCTGTAATATAATAATCTTATTAAAATTATTTAGAGATTGATTTTCAAGAAAAATCTGAAATATAATTTATTTTATTAATTATTCAATCAAAAAAGGAAAAGATATGTTATTTGAAGACAGAATTTCACTCATTTTAAAACTTATTGAACAAAATGGCAGTATTGAGAATTCAAAAATTATTAAAGATTTGAAAATTAGTGAGGCTACTCTTAGAAGAGATTTAGCTTATCTTGAAAAAGAGGGCAAAATTAAAAGAGTCAGAGGGGGTGCTATTTTAAAAAAGGTTGCTAGAAAGGAAATAGCAATCAAAGAAAAAAATTCTAATAAAGATAGTAAAAAGAAAATTGCAAAATTGGCAGCACAATTTATTTCTGATGGAGACTATATCTATTTAGATGCTGGAACAACAACCTATGAAATTATTGACTATATAAAAGGAAAAGATATCAAGGTTGTAACAAATGGAATTATACATTTAGAAAAGCTTATAGCTAATGACATTGAAACCTATTTAATAGGTGGAAGAATTAAAAAAAGTACCTTAGCCATTGTAGGAGTAAAAGCTCTTAGAGATTTATCAGAATTCAGATTTGATAAAGCTTTCATTGGAATTAATGGAATTAATGAAAATGGTTACTCAACACATGACATTGAAGAAGCTTTAATAAAAAAACAAGCTATTGATAATTCTAACAAGGCTTTTATTTTAGCAGATAGCTCAAAATTTGACATTGTCTACTTTGCTAATGTTGCTAAACTTGAAGAGGCTATAATAATAACTGATAAGAAAGAAGTAAATAAAAATATAATAAAACATACACAAATAATAAATGATTAAAATATGTAATAAAAAATAGTTCATTGCTAGCTAAATTTCTTTTTACATATATTAACTGCTTGCCAGCCATTATTATTTCTTGAGCTCCAAAATGCTCACTCAACAATAATGGACGTCGCAGCAGTTTTATTCAAAAGTTATTTAGTTATTATTCAAAAAAATTTCTAATATAATTTACTTATTTTATATCATTTATTTATAAAAAGGAAAGGAGTACCTATGATATATTCAGTAACTTTAAATCCCTCCATTGACTTTATTGTTAGAGTAAAGGATTTTCAATTAGGTGAAACTAACAGAGCCTATGAAGATAATTTCTTTGCTGGTGGTAAGGGAATAATGGTATCAAAACTCTTGAAAAATGTTAAGACCGATTGTGTAAATCTTGGTTTTTTAGGAGGATTTACAGGAGCATTTATAGAGCAAAATTTAAAAAAATTAAATATTTTATCAGATTTTGTAACTGTAAATGAAAATACAAGAGTAAATGTAAAGTTAAAAACTGAAACTGAAACTGAAATTAACTGTCAAGGTCCAAAAATTTCTGAGAATGAAAAAGAAGAATTCTTAGATAAAATTAGAAAAATTAAAAGTGATGATTTTGTTATTTTATCTGGTTCAGTTCCTAGTAATCTTGGAAATGATTTCTATATAACTATCATAGAAATTTTAACCAAAAATGGAGTTAAATTTACTCTTGATAGCAGTGGAGAAACTTTTAGTAAATCTTTAAAATACAAGCCATTTTTAATAAAACCTAATAAAGATGAATTGAAAGAGTATGCTAAAAGAGAATTTAAAAATAATCAAGAAATTATAGATTATGTTAGAGAAAATCTTGTAGATAAGGCAGAACATGTAATTATTTCTCTGGGGGGAGAAGGAGCTTTATATATAGATAAAAATTTTTCACTTTTTGCTCAGCCATTGAGAGTGAAAGAAAATGTAGTTAATACTGTTGGTGCAGGAGATTCAGTTGTTGCTGGTTTTGTAAATTATATGCTTAAACATAATGAAGTTGAAAAAGCATTTAGGTTTGCAGTGGCTTGTGGAACAGCAACAAGTTTCTCTGAAGATATTGGAGAATTAGATTTCATTGAAGAAATATATAGCAAATTAGTTATAGAAAAGGAGAATTATGGAAATTAAAGATTTACTAAAAAAAGATTTAATGATAATGGATTTAAAAGCATCTACAAAGATGGAAGCTATTGATGAAATGGTAGCAAAATTAAAAGAAAAAAATATTATATCTGATGAAGCTGTTTTTAAAGATTTAATTTTAAAGAGAGAAGAAAGAAGTTCAACAGGTTTAGGTGAAGGAATTGCAATGCCTCATGCTAAAACTTCTGTTGTAAATACTCCTTCTGTACTATTTGCAAGATCAAATAAAGGCATAGACTATGATGCCTTAGATGATGAACCTGTATATATTTTCTTTATGATAGCTGCCTCTGAAGGTGCTCATGATTTACATATAGAAACTCTTGCTAAATTATCTAAAATGCTATTAAATGATGATTTCACACAAGGTTTAAAAACTTGTGGAAGTCCTGATGAAGTTTATGCTCTTGTAGATAAATATTCTGAAAAACCAGAAGAAGCTGTTAAAGAAGAGGTAAAAGAAGTTCAAAATACAAATAAGAAAAGAATACTTGCTGTAACTGCTTGTCCTACAGGTATTGCACATACATATATGGCAGAAGCTGCTCTTAAAGAAGCTGGAGAAAAATTAGGAGTAGATGTTAAAGTTGAAACTAATGGAGCAGATGGAATTAAAAATAATTTAACTTCAAATGATATAAATGAAGCAGTTGGAATTATAGTTGCAGCTGATAAAAAAGTTGAAACTGCTCGTTTCAATGATAGAAAAGTTATAGTTACAAGTACAGCAGATGCTATAAAAAATGCTGAAACTTTAATTAAGAAAGTTTTAAATAATGAAGCTCCTGTTTTTAAAGCAGAAGCTAGTGATAAATCAGAAGAAGATACTCAAGAAAATGATTCAATAGGAAGAATTATCTATAAAAGTATTATGAGTGGAGTTTCTAATATGCTTCCATTTGTAATTGGGGGCGGAATTTTACTTGCTATCTCATTTATCATTGAAAGATTTATGGGACAAAATCAATTATTTAAATTATTGAATGGTGTTGGAGCAGGTGCTTTCCATTTCTTAATACCTGTTCTTGCTGGATTTATTGCTATGAGTATCGCTGATAAACCTGGATTTATGCCCGGGGCTGTTGCTGGATATATGGCAAGCCAAGGTGCAGGTTTCTTAGGTGGACTTATTGGAGGGTTCATTGCTGGATATTCAGTTATATTTTTAAAGAAAATAACAAAGAATATGTCTAAGCAATTTGATGGTATGAAATCTATGGTAATCTATCCAATATTTAGTTTGCTAATAACTGGTGTTTTGATGTATTTCTTAATAGGACCTATATTTACAAAAGTAAATCTTATTGTTGCTAACTGGCTAAATAATATGGGAACTGCAAATGCTGTTGTATTAGGTGCTATACTTGGTGGAATGATGAGTGTTGATATGGGAGGTCCTATCAACAAGGCAGCTTATGCTTTTTCAATAGGAGTATTTACTGATACAGGAAATGGTGCATTTATGGCAGCTGTTATGGCAGGTGGAATGGTTCCTCCATTAGCAATAGCTCTTGCTATGACATTATTTAAAAATAATTTTGATGAAAAAGAAAAACAATCAACAATTTCAAACTTTATATTAGGTTTATCTTTTATAACAGAAGGGGCTATTCCTTTTGCTGCTAAGGAACCTGTAAAAGTTATAGGCTCTTGTGTAATTGGTGCTGCAATAGCAGGTGGATTAACTCAATTTTGGAGTGTATCTGCTCCTGCTCCTCATGGTGGAATATTTGTTATCCCAGCAATGCCAAGTGTACACTCAGCTATATTCTTTATAGTTTCTATTGCAATAGGAGCTGTTATATCAGGACTTATATTTGGAGTTGTTAGAGGAAAGAAAAATAATTAAATTCTTAGGAGGTTACTATGGCTAGATTTTTAAATATTTTATTTGGAGTTGTATTCTTTTTGTTTGGAATTTACATGTGGAATAATCCTACTGAAACATTTATAACCTATTCATTTTATTTAGGATTACTTTATGTAATATGGACTATTATAACTATATTCTATATATTTAAAAAAAAAATAAAACCTGTCCCTTATGGTAATATTATTGTTTCTATTATTATATCAATAGCTATTTTAGCTTTACCTATGTTTTCAATATCTATGGTATTATGGACATTCGTTTTTATATTTTTAGTAAGTGCTATTTACTATTTGAGAAGTGTCATAAAAAATGGTTTGAAATCTCATTTACTTCAATTTGTAATAGCCTGTATTGCTGTAGTTTATGGAATTATAATGCTATTTAATCCTATTGTAGCAGGTAATACAATAGCTAGAATTTTAGCTTTCTTTGTTATAATGAATGGAATATCTTATATTTTTAGTTCTATTATTGATGTTAAAATAGAATAATTTAAAAAATTTTATATATTTTATAAAAAGGTTGTTACAAATTGATAATTTTTTATTATTAGCTTGTAACAGCTTTTTTCTTTGGAAATTTTTTCTAATTTTGATTTCTATTTTTATTCTTTATGTCTTGTCTAAAAAATTTTCATAAAGAATTAAATATTCAATAACTAATATGATAAAAAATGTGGTATAATAATATAATTTTAAAAGTGGAGGTTTTATAATGAAAAAAGGTGGAATTGTTATACTTGACTTCGGTTCTCAATACAATCAACTTATTGCAAGAAGAGTTAGAGAAATGGGAGTTTATGCCGAAGTTGTTCCTTTTCATGAAGATATTGATAAAATTTTAGCCAGAGAACCAAAGGGTATTATTCTTTCTGGTGGACCTGCTTCTGTTTATGCTGAGGGGGCTCCAACTTTGGATATTAAATTATTTCAAAAAAATATTCCAATTCTTGGACTTTGTTATGGTATGCAACTAATAACTCATTTACATGGTGGAAAAGTTGCAAGAGCTGATAAACAAGAATTTGGTAAAGCAGAACTTGAATTAGATGATAAAAATCATGTACTATATAAAGATATCCCAAATAAGACTACTGTTTGGATGAGCCATGGAGACCATGTTACTGAAATGGCACCAGACTTTAAAATTATAGCTCATACTGATTCTTCAATAGCAGCTATTGAAAATAGTGACAAAAATATCTATGCTTTCCAATATCACCCAGAAGTTACTCACTCACAACATGGTTTTGATATGCTTAAAAACTTTGTTTTTGGTATAGCAAAGGCTGAAAAAAACTGGTCAATGGAAAACTATATTGAATCAACTGTAAAAAATATAAAAGATAGAGTTGGAGATAAACAAGTAATATTAGGTTTATCTGGTGGAGTAGATTCATCTGTTGCTGCTGCACTTATCAATAAGGCAATAGGTAGACAATTAACTTGTATTTTTGTTGATACTGGTTTACTTAGAAAAGATGAAGCTAAGCAAGTTATGGAAGTTTATGCTAAAAACTTTGATATGAATATTAAATGTGTAAATGCAGAAGAAAGATTTTTAGCAAAACTTGCTGGAGTAACTGACCCTGAAACTAAAAGAAAAATTATAGGAAAAGAATTTGTTGAAGTATTCAATGAAGAAGCTAAAAAGATTGAAGGAGCTGAATTTTTAGCACAGGGTACAATCTATCCAGATGTTATTGAATCTGTTTCTGTTAAAGGGCCATCTGTTACTATAAAATCTCATCATAATGTTGGAGGCTTACCAGAAGATTTAAAATTTGAATTACTTGAACCTTTAAGAGAATTATTTAAAGATGAAGTTAGAAAAGTTGGTAGAGAATTAGGTATCCCTGATTATATGGTTGATAGACACCCATTCCCAGGACCTGGTTTAGGAATTAGAATTTTAGGAGAAGTTACTAAAGAAAAAGCTGATATTTTAAGAGAAGCTGATGCAATATTTATAGAAGAATTAAGAAAGGCTGATTTATATAATAAAGTTAGCCAAGCTTTTGTTGTTTTACTTCCTGTAAAATCTGTTGGAGTTATGGGAGATGAAAGAACTTATGAGTATACTGCTGTTTTAAGATCAGCTAATACAATAGATTTTATGACTGCTACTTGGTCTCACTTACCTTATGAATTTTTAGAAAAGGTTTCTAATAGAATTTTGAATGAGGTTAAGGGAATTAATAGATTGACTTATGATATTTCTTCTAAACCACCTGCAACAATTGAGTGGGAGTAAAGAGAATAATAGTGAAATTTGTTTAAATTAAGCTTTCTAACAATTTAAAAAGTTCAATTGGGATAAATTAGATAAAAATTTTAAAAAAAATAAATTCAACAATAACTCTCAACAACTTAAAAAATTAATATCAAAAATTAAGGAGGAAGTTAAAAAATTTGAACACCTAGTTAAAATATATGACTGGTGTAAATACAGATATTCTAATCCATATAAAGCAAAATAAATATATTTCATATGAAGTTAGTGTTATAATGTACTTTATCCCTAATAATATTAAGGAGAATTAAATCATGCAAGAAATTATTGTAGATGAAGGTAAAATTAAATGTTTGATTACTGGAAAAATGAGAAAAGAAACACCTGAAGAATATGTACGTCAGGAATACTGCCGTATTCTTTTAGATGTATATAAATATCCAAAAAGTTATATTGATGTTGAATATCCTATCAAAGTAGGCTCAACAGATAAACGATGTGATATTGTTGTTTTTAATGATAATGAAAAGTCACAAGATAATATTTATTGGATTGTTGAAACAAAGAAAAAAGATGAAAAAGAGGGCCGAGAACAACTATGGAGCTATATGTCTGCAACTACTGCTAATTTTGGTACATGGACAAATGGAGATGGTATTTTATTCTATTATAAAGATACCTCTCGTTCTAATCGTTATATTGAACTTCCAGATATCCCTAAATATAAAGAAAGTATTGATTCAATTGGTAAATATAATAAATCTGATCTGGTAAAATGTACAGATTTAAAAGGTGTTTTTAATCGTTGTAACAATTACTTCTTTAGTAATCAAGGACTAACACAGGATAAACGCTTTTCAGAAATACTTAAAATTCTTTTTTGTAAAATTGAAGATGAAAAGGATTTATTCATTGAAAAGTGTGAATTTTATGTCACACCTGAAGAACAAAAAACACAAAATGGTCTTGACAATGTTAGAGGACGTATTAATAAATTGTTTGCCAAGGTTAAAATTCGTTTTCATGAGGACAACATTTTTGAAGCAAGTGATGAGATTCAATTAAATGATAGATGCCTTTCCTTTGCTGTTGCAGAACTACAGAAGTATTCTCTCTTAGATACTAATGTAGATATCAAAGGAGTTGCATTTGAAACATTTGTTGGTGCAAATCTTCGTGGTGAACATGGTGAGTTCTTTACTCCAAGAGAAATTGTTTCTATGGCCACCGAAGCTATAATGCCTAAAATTAATGAAACAGTATGTGATCCCGCATGTGGTTCTGGTGGTTTCTTAGTTATGGCATTAAAAAATATTCGCCAACAATATGAAGAACTACACAAAAAACGCCCAGATTTGAATGTTATTGGCTTATTTAGAGAATATGCAAATAGCTATATTCGTGGTATTGATTTTAATCCTGATTTATCACGAGTAGCAAAAATGAATATGGTGCTCAATGATGATGGACATACTGGTATTTTCCATTTTGATTCACTTATACCATTTGAACAATGGCCAAAAAAAATTACCACCAAAATAGCTAAGGGAAAAATTGATATTATAATGACCAACCCACCTTTTGGTAAGAAGTGTGTAATTGATGATAAGAAAATCCTAGTACACTATCACCTTGGGCATAAATGGGAAAAAGGTGAAGATGGAATTTGGATTGAAACTAAGAAAGTTGATGAAAGTAGAACTCCTGATATTCTTTTTATTGAGCGTTGTTTAGATTTATTAAAGCCAGGTGGTCGTATGGCTATTGTCCTTCCTGATGGAATTTTAGGAAATAATGGATTAGAATATGTACGTCAATATATTCTCAATAATGCTGATATTGTGGCCATTATTGACTGCCCTGTTGAATCCTTTTTACCATCTACTGATACTAAAACATCTCTTCTCATTTTGAAAAAGAAAAAAACAGAAGGGTTTCCTCAAACTTTTGACACATTTATGGCAATTGCCAAAACATGTGGTCATGACAGAAGAGGAAAAGAAATTTATGTACGAGATGAAAATGGAGACCCTATCATTATTAATGGAAATGTTGTAATAAATAATGATTTTATTGAAATCACAAGGAGGTTAGTTAAACATGTCAAAACTCGAAACATTTATGACTAGCCCTATAAAATTGTCAGCTGAATCATTTTATCCAAGAAACTATAATCCCACATACTTATTTGTGAAAGAAGGAATGTCATCTTGTCCAATGATGTCACAGTATATAGTTGGAGATATAAAAGGTGGGTCTACTCCACCTGCCTATTTTTTCTATAAGGATCATGGAATACCCTTTATTAAAACTTCAGCAGTTTCAAGACATTTTATAAATGTAAATGATTTACAACTAATCAATAAAGATTTTCATAGTAAAACTATCAAACGATCAATTACTTATCCATATAATATCATTTACACCATGACTGGTAAATTTATGGGTAAAGCTGCAATGTGTCCTCCAACTATTCTAGAAATGAATATGAGTCAGAATAGTGTTGTCTTATGTACAGCATCACCAAAAGAAGCAGCATTTTTAACAATTTACCTTAATTCTCAAATTAATAAAATACAAGTATGTGGAACATATTCTATTACAAAGCAGAAGTACATGAACCAAGGTAAAATTGCTAATTTAAAAGTTATGAAGTATGATAGTAAATATGATACCTTGATGCAAGAATATATAAATACATTTGATATTTATTATTATTCTATCGTTCGTATTCAAGAGATTATTTCAGAATTTAATAAGGATTATCATCTATCTTTCAAAGATGAAACTCAATTTGGGTTTGTGGTAAAACCAAGTTCATTTGATAAGAGAATGCTAGTTCCCAATTTCTATCGTCCAGATGTTGAAGAAACTATTGCTATACTTAGTGATGGAATTAGTACTATTGGATTTGATATAGAAAATCTTAGTAAGGGTGACGAAATTGGCAGTATCAATTACTTAAATGAAGGTATTCCTTTTATAAAGACAAGTGATATTATTAACTTTGATGTGGATTATGAACCTGATTGTTATTGTTCTGAAGCCTTTTTGTCTCAACTAGAGCAAGATATAAAATGTGGTGATATAATCTTTACTAAGGATGGAAAACCTGGAGAAGTAGCTATTATTCAAGAGGACAATAAAATTATTATCTCAAGTGGTCTTGTAAAGTATAGAGCACGAAATATTGATGAAAGGTATTGGGTGTTTTTACTTCTTTCTAGTAAATATGGAGAGTCATATTTTAAGAAATGGTTTGTTATTGGTTCAACTATGCTTCACCTTAGAACTGATTTTTTTGATGCATTTGTAATTCCGGAGATAACATATGATATAAAAACAAAATATATTGAGCCTCTTAAACAAGTGTTCAACAAAAAACTTGATGCATATTTAAAAATCGCTAAAATCAAAACACTTGTTGAAGAAACTTTTACAAATCCAGCTATAGATTTGAATATTTAAGTGGTTCAGCTGAATAGTTAATCACTAAAACTAATATAAAGCATATAAGAAATATTTTTTATTGTTAATGAGAGTGTAGAAAAATTTAAATGAATAGTCTTCTACGATAGAATATTAAATATCATAGGAGGCTATTTTTATATAATTTTTAAATTTCTATTATTTCAAATATGTCTTTAATTTTATCTGAAATATCAATCTTTTTACAAGCAAAACACAGTAAATATTGCGAACGACTAGCTCCAACAAATATATTTCTATTTCTTTTGATATTTTGAATATTATTTTTTTGTTTATTAGTTAATTTTGATGATAATAGTTTAATTAAATAATGGCTAATATCATATTTATACCAAAAAGTATCTAAATAAAGAGTTGCTAAATGTGTTTCTCCTTTTACTCCATGAACAGTATTAATTTCTAATTTGATATTATCTTTAATATAAGTATTCATTTCATTATTATCATTATTTTTATTTTCAACTTCTTTTACTTTAAAAATCTCATTAAAATTTTCTTTTTTTAAACTTTCTTTCAATATTCTTTCTAAAAAACAAAATAAATTATCTATAAATTTTTCTTCATTTTTATCTAATAGTAAATAATTATAGATAATTCTATTAAAATCTATTCTATTTTCTTCTATTTTTATAAATTCATCAAATTTTTCTTTTAATTCTTCTTTATTTTCTTTTTTTAAAAATAATTCTATTTTGCTTTTTAATTCTTTAATAATTTTTTTATTTTCTGGTTGTGATTTAGAATTTTTCTTTATTATTTTATTTAAGGAAAATATCTTTTCATTTTTTAAAAAATCTTTAAAATAACTGGATACTGTAACTTTTCCTTCTTTAAAAACCCCTACATGACCTATAACTTTAAAGTTTCCCTTTTTTTCATCTAATCCTTTTTCTTTTATAATTTCAATAAATTTATCAAAAATTATATTATTTCCTCCTTCTTCATTTTTATCCAAAGAATCATATAAAAATAAAATTGGCTTATAATCCTCAATATTAGAATTTCCTTTTATTAAATTATCTTCTGAATTTTCTTTTATACAATTTAAAAAATTTGCTATATTTTTTCCAAATCTATTACTAATATTTAATTTTGGATTTTCTTTTGAACTTAAATACCATTCATCAGTTCCATTATATAAATTCTGATTTCTATCTCCTATATACTGAACTATTACTTTTTCTTTATCAAAAAGATTTTCTAAAATTTCAAAAGCATCTTGAGTTGTATCTTGCATTTCATCAACTAGAACTAGGAAAAATCTTTCACTAAAATATTTTTTTAAATCAGGATATTCATTTACATAAATTTTTCCAAGCTGTATAGCCTCTTCATATCTTAATATATTATTTTCAATTCTTGAAAATAAAGATTTATAAGTGTTGCTATTCTTACTTTTTAACATCACTTTTTCTTCTATATAAAAATATTCATCATAAAAATTATAATAGAGTTTTTCTGTATCCATATTTCCTTTTTGGTTAAAATAGGAGTTATTTTTTAAAAATTTTAGATTATAACTATTAGCCATATCATTATCAATTATATCTACTTTTCTTCTATATTTCTTTTTATAACAAGGAATAGCTAAATAATTATCTATAAAACTTTGTAATGTTCCAACAAAATTAGGATATCTAAAAAGGACATCTCCTTTCATTCCTAATTTTTCTTTAATAATATCTATACCAATATTAGTGTGTGTTAAAATACAAATACCTTTCTCATAGTTTCCTTTATTTAATTTCTCTGCCAATATCATTAACTTCGCTACTAATGTTGTTGTCTTTCCACTTCCTGGTACTGCCTCAATACAACAACTCTCAAATGATTTTATAATTTTTTGCTTTTCTTCTTCAAAATTTCTCTCTTTATTAAATAGAATTTCATAAACTTTTTCTATTTCATCATTATTTATCTCAAATTCTTTTTTATAATCAATCATTTTCATTACTTCCTTTAGTGGTAATAGGTTCTGTAACATATTCTATTGCCTTTATTATATATTCACAATATCTATCCCTAAGTAATATTTTTCTTGTTTCTTCTATATTTTCTTTTAATAAATAAGATAAATTTAAAGCTACTTCTGCCTTAGATAATTTACTTTTTTTATTTTCATCATAATTAGTATAAAAATTATCTTTAAAAATTTTCTTTACCTTTTCTTTCTCTGATTTACTTTCAAATTCTTCTTCAAATTTCTCTTTTGATATTTCTTCTTCATTTTTACTTAATAAAATAGCATTGTATAAATAATAAGCCAACTCCCCAATTGCTAAATCATATTCTAAAGTTTGATATAAATTTATAAAAACTTTTATTTTTCCATTCTCATAGTCTTCTGTTTTTCTTTTTCTTATTAAATCTCTATACTCTTCTATAACGATCTCTTCCATAGAAAATTTTTCTACTCTCTCTCCCAAACCATTTGGTAATTTTTTAAGATTTTTAATTTTTCTTATATCTTTTTTTAAATCATCTACATTTAAATAATAATTATCTTTTAAGTTTATAAAAGTTCCTTTACCATATTCAAAATTATCTTCTATCCCCCTTATTCTCTCCTCAGTCAACTTAATAACTTTTGTTTCAGAATTATCTTTTATATCTAAATCTGTAATTATTGCAATAGGTATATCTATTATTTCATCTTCATTTTTTCTTAAAAAAATCTTAGAATAACTATTAAAAGCTGTACTAGAGACATTTACAATAGACACCCCATATTTGTCAAGTGGTCTTTCTATAATTTCAGCTATTACTGGGACTAATAAATTTTCTGCACTTCCTTCAACAAAAATAACCCCTTTTGCAAAAAATAAATTTGCTTTTGTTGCATCTAAAAACATTTCTAAAAAAATATAATTTTCTTCTTCAAGTTGAGTGTAATCTTTTCCTAAAGGATAAACATTCTTATTTTTACATAAAATTAAATTTTCTAATTTTAATGATGATGCTAAATTAACACTATGTGTTGTCAAAATTATTTGACTATTCTTTTCAAAATTATTTTGAAGATATTTAATTGTTCTCAACTGTGCTTGAGGATGTAGATGTGCTTCTAATTCCTCTATTAAGCATAAATTTAAAGTATTTTTATCAATTTCAAAAAGTAGTAACTCCAAAGACATATATAATTGATTTAAAGTTCCTAACCCTAATTTATTTTTACTTAAACTTAAATTTAAACTATTTAATATTGTATCAAGTTTATCCTCTGTGATATTTATATTAGTTTCATAATCTTCTTTTTTTTCTTTTCCTAAAAATTCACCTAAATGCTTATTAATATTTGAAAGAATTAATTTTCCTTCATCATCTGAAAAATATTTATTGATATTCTCATTAAATTCTTTAGCAAATTCTATAAATGGATGTTCATTTTCTTTTTTATAAAATAATTCATGACTTTTTAAAATTTGAGATAACCTCGAACTTCTTCCTGCAATTAATTCATTATTAGCATCCCTTAAAGGTTTTAAATAGGTCACTCTCAACTCATCTAATAAATCAAATCTAGTATCTAAATCTATTTCACCAGCTGTAATAGTTCTCTTTATTTTAAGTTCTTTTTTAATAGCTTTTAATCTCACTATTAATTCTGGCTTCTTTTCATCATTAAAAGTAATCCACTCCAAAAATTTAGCAACTTTTGAATAACTATTATCTTTAAAGCTAAAAGTACATTCTATCTCCATTTCTTCATTTGGATTATTAAAGTCTTTTTCATCTATATAATAATATTCATGACTTTGTGTTCCTAATAGAATTCTTATAGCATCAATAATAGTTGTTTTTCCACTATCATTTTCACCTATCAACACATTTAAACCATCTTTAAAAGAAACTTCTAGGTTTTCATATTTTCTAAAATTTTTTAGTTTTAACTTTGATAAAAACATTTCTTCTCCTTAATATAATTTATGTAGTTTTTATATTATTTATATTTCTAATAATCTACTAAAAATTCTTCTTAAAATCTGTCATTATTATCTAAGATTTTATCTTCACTCATCTTTCCCTAATTCCTCTTCTTGTTTCAACATATTATATTCCTTTTCTATTTCTGATAACAATTCTTCTTCACTAGGCAAATATGCTTTATACTTTGAGGCAAAAACTTGTGTTTCATTTTTTGATAAAGTATATTTTACTATTGAATCACTTTTATCTGCACATAGTACAATTCCAATTGGTGGATTATCTCCTTCATTCATCATTTCTTCTTCAAAATAATGAACATACATTTGCATTTGTCCTAAATCTTGATGAGTTAAATCTCCAACTTTTAAATCAATCAACACAAAACATTTTAAAAGATAATTATAAAATACTAAATCTATATAAAAGTGTCTTCCATCAAAAGTAATTATTTTTTGCCTAGCTACAAATGAAAATCCTCTTCCAAGCTCTAATAAAAATTTTTGTAAATGATCTATTAAGACTTGTTCTAAAATATTTTTAATTTCTTTATAAATACTATCTTCAATTTCTAATATAAAATCCTCCTATAAATATTTATCACTCCAAAAAATTCCTAACAACCCTAACCATCATTTCCTTTGGTCTTGATTCAACTAATAGCAAAATGATTGCCACTTCAACAAAAATATATAGATATACTAATTCCTATTCTTTTATAAACATCTATAATAAATAGAAAAATATCTATTCTTCAACAATTTTCTTAAATTCCTCCAAAGAAGGTAAAATAGTTGTATATCTACTAGCAAATATTTGATTATTATCTTTTGGAAGTGTTAATTTAACCAAAGTATCATTTTTATCTTTACATATTATAATTCCAATAGTTTCATTCTCATCAGGAAGTTTTACACATCTATCATAATAGTTTACATACATTTGCATTTGTCCTAAATCTTGATGAGTTACTTCTCCAATTTTTAAATCTATTAAAACAAAACATTTCAACAGTCTATTATAAAAAACTAAATCTACTCTAAAATGTCTTTCATCAAAAGTAAATCTGACCTGTCTACCTACAAAAGTAAAACCTTTTCCTAATTCTAATAGGAACATCTCTAACTTATTTATTATTTCCGTTTCTAATTTATTTTCAGAATAATCACTTTTTTCATCTAATCCAAGAAATTCTAAAATATATGGATCTTTTATAATATCTTGTGGCTTTTCTATAATTTGACCTTTAACTGCTAATTCTTTAACTTTTTCCTTATCTTTGCTTAAAACTAATCTTTCATATAAAGCTGAATTCACTTGTCTTTTTAATTCTCTTAAACTCCAATTATTTTGAATAGCTTCTATTTCATAGAAATTCCTAGCACTTATATTTTCTATTCTCATTAAGATAAGATAGTGAGACCAACTTAATTGGAATTCCTTAGTCAATTTTTTAGAAAGTATTTTTATTAAATTTTTTCCATACTCAGCTCTTTTATTTCCATTTTGTTCTTCTTCTACTATTCTTTTTCCAATTAAAAAATAAGTTTTTGTCATAGTAGAATTGATATTTGATATTATATTTTGTCTAGCCTTACTTAGTAATTCATGTATTTCTTCATAAATATCTTTTTTTATTTCAAGTTTCATAATTGTACTCCTTTCTTACCACCCCAAAAAGTTCATAACAACCTTAACCATCATTTCCTTTTCTTCTGGTTTAGATTCTGCAAGAAGTAAGGTAATTGCTACCAAGCTACTATCAGAAATAATCTTCTCCCCATTTCTAAATAAAAGATTATTTTGATTTAAAAAATATATGAATATACTAGCAGCAATTCTTTTACATCCATCTATAAATGGGTGGTCTTTCACTATGAAATAAAGTAAATTTGCTGCTTTTTCTTCAACTGTTGGATAAGCATCTTCTCCAAAAGCACTTTGATAAACTGAATCTATTATTCCTTTTAAAGCTCCTTCACTTTTTTCATGTCCAAAGATTGTTGAACTTAAACCAAAAGACATACTTGCTATCAGTTCTCTACATTCTTCATAAGTTAATTGATAAGTATCTTTTTTTAAACCTTCTGGTTTTGTTACTACTTGATGGTCATAATTATCTAAAAGTTCTAAAGCCTTTGAATATTCTTGGATAATTGAAAAATTTTTCTCATTATTTAACATTTTATTTCTCCCCCTTATTTAGAATATTTATTGTATATTCTAACACATTTTATAACAAAAGAAAAAACTGATTGAAGTTCTCACTCCAATCAGCTTTTATTTTAATTTTTAGAATTAGAATATAACTCTTAGTCCTACTCCACCTCTAACATTGCTTCCTTTTGTATCGTAACCTACATTTCCAGTTACTCCAAGTCTTTGGTTATCAAGTCCAATATTTAAGTCAACTTTTACATTTCCTTTTCTATCTTCCTTTTCACCACGGATATTAAACCAATCAGCAGTTGTTCCTGCTACTTTCGCTTTATTCTTTCCATTTGCAACTTTTCCTAACTCATTTTCATAAGCTACACCTACACTAGTTTTTAATGTCTTAATTCCAAAGTAATGTTTATAAGCTAATTCTGTTCCAACTTCTGGTCTTATAGATAAGTAGTCATTTTCTTTAACTTCTAATTTCATTTCACCAGATTTTTCTTTTATCTTAGATACTCTTCCATATTCAGCTTTTAATGCTGCATAAGGTCTTACTGAGAAACCTTCACTTAATCTAAATTCTTTTCCTATTTCATTTTTAATTCCTATTCCATAAGTATAGTATTTAGATTTTGCATGGAATATTTCATCAACAACTAAGAATTTTCTTTCTAGTTTATTATATCCTGCAAAGATATCTCCTGATATTGTCCAATTTAAGCTATTGTTATCATCAAGTGGAACTGATTTAAATAATCCAACCTTAGCTTGTAATTGTTCTTCTTTAGAATTTCCAATATCTTTAAACTTAAATCTATTATGAACTATACCTGTATACCAGCCTGTTCCTCTTCCAAGTTTGATATCTTCATTTTCATGAACATAAGCTACTCCATAAGCATTATATTTGTAATCTATAATACCTGCTGTATCTGTCTTATACTCACCTTTCATTCCAAAAGTTTTTATCTTATTAGAATCTTTTGTAGGGTTAGACCAAGAATCTCTTAAATGATTAAATTCTTTATCTAAGATATTTCCTGTTGCTTGTACTCTTTGTTGTACATTTGCATATTGGTGTCCCATCATTTCATCTAATGCTTGTGTTAATAATGCTTCTTCATTCTTACCTATACTATTAAGTTTATTAAAAATTCTCTTTTCAGCTGAATCAAGATCATTCATATCATATCTTTGTTCCAATCCATCAGTAAAATTCCAAGCATTATCTGTTTTATTTACAAAAGAAGTATAAGATAGTTTTGCCATTGCAACACCTGTTATTTGTCCATGATTATCTAAAACTGGAGTTGCCATCCAAGTCAATGAACCAGCAAGAGAAGTTAACTTAAAGTTTCTTCCTTGAATTTGTTCTAAGAATGGTTTTATTACATCTTCTTTTACAAACCATTGTTTCTTATTAGTTTTTTCTGAATATTCAGTACCAATAATCAATTGACTATTTATAGGTGGATTTGCTCCATCAATATCTACAGGTTTTGTTCTTCCTAATGTATCTATATAGAAACCAACATTAGACATTCCAAGATTTGACTCCTTACCTATTAATTTACCTATTTGTTCAACTTCTGAATCAGGAATTGGTACTCCATTTCTTAAAAATATAGGTTTACCATTTTTTACAGTAATTGTAACTCCTTCATAATCTTTATCTGTTCCTGCAGCTGCTCTTAATGCTTGTCCTTCTGGATCAGAAGAAATTTTATCATTAATTTGTTTTTGTAATTCATCAATATCTGCTTGACTTACATCTTTCCAACTGATTCCCCAAGTTCCTTTACCTCTTACTCTTATTTCTCCATAGTTTTTAATTACTGCATATCTTTCTATATTACCTTTTGAATCCCTTTTACCTCTGATAATAACACCATAACTATTATCAGCATCTATAAGGATTTTACCATGGTTTTCAAGAGTTGAACCATTCATTACTGCAACTCCTACTAGTCCTGTTACATTTTCATTTACTTTTCCATCTCTTCCAGCATAAGAATCTGTTGTTGTTATTATTCCATAATTTTTAAAAGTAGCTCCATCATCAACATATACCCCTGTCATACTTTGGATCTTATCAGTTGCTGTTGCTTTGCTTCCATCTAAACTAATAGTTCCCATATTTTCCACAGTAGTTCCTATACCTTTTCCATACATACCAATAGATTTATTATTATATACTCTGACTTCTCCCTCATTTATAATATGTCCACCATTATCAGCAGCCATTCCTATTCCATAAACAATTTTTGAAACATCAGAATAAACTTTTCCAGTCATTGGATCTATATCATCAGTTGCTCCAACATAAACTTTTCCTTTATTTATTCCCTTCCCCATTGGTGTATAGATTCCTATATTTCCTTTTCCTGTTGAAAAATCTATTATTCCATTATTTGTGAAATCTCCACCATTTTTAATATAGAAAGCTATCAAATGTTCAGAACCATTTGAATTTATTGTTCTATTATTTATAATATTTGCTTTTCCATTAGAATATAGGAATACACTGTCATTTGCTAAATTTACAGTCCCCGTGTTTTCACTAATATAAGTATTAACCTTTGTTGGATCATTATTATTTAATATAAATCCATAAGATTTTGCTCCAACTGAAATCTTAGTAGCTTGATCATCAACTTGTGCTCCATTTACTGCATACACTCCAGTAGGCTCAGTATCTTTAGTAGTTGTAACATGTGTATCAATATCCAGTTCACCTTTTATAGTAACTTTTCCTTCTTGTTTATAAATTCCAGTAGCTTGATCTTTTACATGAATTTTTCCACCATTCATTTCTACATCTGAATTAGTTATTGAATAAATTCCAATAGATTTTTGCCCAACATCTATCGTTCCAGAAGTATGTTTAATATTAGAAGTTCCTTCAGCTGTATAAATACCTATCGTTGGCTCTAATGAATTTGCTGAATTGGTAATATTTATATCAGCTTTGTTTTCAAAAGATTGACTACCTTTTAAAAATGCTCCTAATGTCTTTTTACCAGATATTGTTAGTTCTCCATTGTTAACAACAGACTTAGTGTTATCTGCATTAGAATAAATTCCAATAGATTCTGCTCCACTTAAAGAAATTTTACTATTATTTGTTAAATTAGAATTTACTCCTAAAATTCCTCTCGCTTTATCTTTTGTACCAATTATTAATTCTGCATCAGAGACAAAATTAGCATCTTTTAAGAAAAGTCCAGTAGAATCTTGTCCTAATTTTATTGTTTTTACTCCAGTTAATGCTGAATTTCCTTCTATATATGCTCCTGTATAACCATCAGCAACATCCATATCAACTTTAGTTCCTGCCCCATCTAATTGAGCTATACTATTTTTTAAATATAACATTGTATTTTGAGTAGCTCCTAAATTTCCTAAATAAGAAATAAATTTAGAATTTTCTAAATATGCAAGTACACCTTGATTTGAAAAATTTGTACTTCCTTTAGCAGTAATGTCAGAATTTTTACCATAGAAAGCTATTCCGTCTTTTCCAACTGTTATCTTAGAATCAGTAGTTAAATTTGTATTTTCAGCATATATTGCAACTGCTGGTGAACCAGTCTTTTTATCTCCTACTGTAATATCTCCAGTATTTGTTATAGTGTTTCTGACAGTATCAGATTGTCCTTTACTATAAAGTCCAACTGAGCCATCTCCTAAATTTATATTAGCAGCATTTGTCATATTTAAAATTTTATTATTAGCTAGCACTTTTGTATCTTGTCCATTTACTGCATAGATACCAACATTTTTTGTAGCACCACTATCAGATGTTATTTGTCCACCTTTATTTTCTATTTTTTCTGCATTTATTAAGTACATTCCTGTTGAAACATCTCCTAAACTTATATTAGAATTTGAAGTTGTTTCTATTTCTAATTTATTTGGATCTGGACTAGCAGGAGCTCCATCATATTTTCTTGTATCTTTATCATAGAAACCATAAATTCCTATTGAATTTTTTCCAACCTTAATAGTTCCATCATTTTGACCTCTAGCAGAATTTATAAACATTGCTGTTGACTTTTCAGCAGCTGAAAAATCAATAGTTCCATGATTTACTGCTTCAAAATTTCCTTCTACCCAAGTCATAGTAGGGTTTTTAATTCCTTCTGCCATAAGTCCAATATTTTCTTTAGCTGCAATACTTCCATCATTCACAGAAGTAACTATTTTTCCAGTAGCAATAGAAGTTTCACCATCAATAACATGAGCTAAAACCATTTTAGGTTTTAAATTCTTATTTGCATTAATATAGACTCCTCCTTCTTCAGAACGAACTTCTTCTGCTGAGTTTCCATTGTTATTGAAAGTCCAGTTATCTATATTAACTGTTGAACCTTTTTTAGCATAGACTCCTACTCCTTGAATATTTGAGCCTATTAATTCTATTGTTGCATTTCCACCATCAAATGTTGTTCCTTCAGAAGCAATAGCCACAACTCCTTTTGTTCCCTTTAATTTAATAGTATTAGTACCTAAAGTAACTTTTCCTCCTGTTGCTCCAACCTTTTTAGTTATAAATATTCCTGTTCCAGCTGTTGTACCATCACCAATTTCCATATTTCCAGTATAATGAATATTGCTGTCTTTATCAGCAAATATTCCTACTCCACTTTTTCCAGCTGTGATAGGAGTTGTTATATTATAAGGAGTTCCAGCTGTTCCTTGTGCATCTGCATAAACACCTATTGCATATTTAGCTTTATCACTTGGATTAGATTTTGGTACTGTATTTCCAACTGTAATTCCCTTTGTATAAGATTGAATATCTGTTTCTCCCTTTAGTAATAATCCTATTATTCCATCTCCAGTTCCTTGAGCTGTGTAATCTAATTTTGAAGTAGTATTATCTATTGTAGCCTTATCTCCTGTTACTCCTTGTAAATATACTCCAACTCCATATCCTGTAATTTTTCCAATATCAGCTCCAGCTAAGGCACTATCTTTACCATTTACATAATAAGCAACTCTATTTTGATTTGCTGTTCCTAAATTAATTTTAGCTCCAGCTGTATCAGCAACTTTTCCTCCTTCTGAAATATATACAGCTGAAGAACCATTAGAATCAGTTGAATCTTTTAAAGTAATTGTTCCAACTTTTGAAATAGTAGCTTTAGGTGCATAAATTCCTGCTGATTCCTTAGAATTAATATTAATATCTCCTGTATTTTCTAAATCTACATCAGTTATATTTGAAGCATCATTTTTTGCATACATCCCTACTGATTTTTTTGTATTTATATTAATATCTTTTTCATTTTTTACATTAGCATTTTTTCCAGCTTCTGCTTGTGCAAACATACCTATTAATGATTCATGCAATGTTGAGCCATCAGCTTTACCTAAATTAATAGTCCCAGCATTTTTAGCACTATCAGTAGTCCCATTATTTTTTGCAAATATTCCAACTGTTTCTTTGTCCTCTAAAGATATTACTCCTGTTGTTTTGTTTTCTCCTATACCAGTTTCAGAAACAAATATACCTACTCCCTTTTCTGCTAAAATATCAATATTTTTATTATTTTCAGCCTTTCCATGATTTTGAGCAAGCATTCCCAAAGATTTTATTCCTGTTGATGTAGCAACAATCCCTGCATTATTAATAGCAGTAGATATATTACCACTTGCATCTTTTCCATCTGCCAACATTCCTATTCCATCTTCTTCCTTTAAATTTATAGTACCAGAACTTGTGTTATTTTCAATATTAGAACCTTCTTTTGCTAATATCCCTACTGATGATTTACTATTTACATTAATATTTTTTTCATTAATTCCTGTTGTTCTTTTATTAGCTAATATTCCAATATTATCTTTATTTGTTGCACTAGAATTCAAATCAATAGTTCCAGTGTTCACAGCTTTCACATTAGAATTTGGAATTCCAGTTGTGTCATTTGTAATCATCATTCCAACAGTTTCTTTAGCATTAACAATAATACTATTTTCGTTTGTTAATGTTAAAGTAGATGAATTATTTGTTACTGATGACTTAACCTCCCCTAACATTCCTGCTGAACCTTCATTTGTCATTGTTATAACAGAATCTGTTCCTTCATTTTTTCCTATGATTGTTCCACCAGTAGCTTTATCTAATTTTACATACATCCCTGCTGATTTTTTCCCATTAGCAGTGATTGCTTTTTTATTAATAGCACTAGAATTTTCAACATACATTCCTGCTGATTCTTCATCTTGTGTTGTTATAGAATTACTATTTTCAAGATCTCCTTCATTTCCAAACATCCCTGCTGATTTTTTCTTTTCAGCTAAAATTATTCCTTTATTTTCTGCTAATTTATTATTTCCTTTTGAATAAATTCCAACAGAACTTTCTTCTTTTACTGTAATATTCCCAGTTGTATCATTTAATAGTGTAGAATTAGCTTCACCAAATATTCCTGTTGAATTTTTAGCATTTAAAGTAATTGTTTTCTTGTTAGTTACTACAGAAGCTTTTCCAGCCATTCCTACTGTTGAGAATTTATCTCCTGTTATAGTTCCTTCATTTGTTAATGTTGAACTATTTTCTCCAAACATTCCAGTAGAGAATTTTGTTGCTATTTTTATTTTTCCACTAGAAGTATTTGTTGCTGTTGAATCATTTAGTGCTATTCCAACTAAACCATCTAATGTACTAGTAGGAGATGCTGTTTTTAATTCTATAGTTCCAGCATTTGTTACTGTAGACTTAGCTTTTCCAAATATTCCTGTTGATTTATTTGATATTAAATTTATTGTTGCTCCACTACTATTTTCAGCTGTTGAATTATCAGTAGCTATGCCTACTGCTCCTACGCCATTTCCATTTATTACTCCTTTGTTAGTCAATGTTGATTTATCCGAACCAATGGCTAATCCAAATATTCCTGTTGAATCTACACCACTTAAAGTTATTGTTCCAGTGTTAGTAGCAGTTGAAGCCTTAGTAGCCATTCCTACTGCATTTTGTTTATTTCCACTTATTGTTCCAGCATTTGTCAATGTTGATTTAACTACTCCATACATCCCTGTTGAATAAGCTGTTCCTAGCGTAATTGTTCCACTAGTATCATTATTTCCTTTTGAATCATTTAATGAAATTCCTACTAAACCTTCTGATGCACTTCCAGGAGTTGCTGTTTTTGTTTCTATTCTTCCACTATTAGTTACTTTTGAATCATTGTTACCTATTATTCCAGCTGTCTTAATAGCACTTAGCTCTATTCCATTTGAACCTGTTCCACTATTTGTTATTTCAGATTTTTCACCCAATATTCCTGCTGATTTTTCTTTAGTAACATTAATAATTCCACTATTTGTCACTACTGAATTAGCTCTAGTTCCTGTACTATTTTTTGCATAAATTCCTGCTGATCCTATTTGATCAACATCAATAGTTCCTGTATTATTTGTAGTTAGTATACCACTTCCACTATCAACTAAACTATATATAGCTGCTGATTTTTCAGGAGTTGGAGTTAGTCCAGTTGGTGTTTCTAAAGAGATTTTTCCAGCATTAGAAATTACCTTATTATTATTTCCAGCTAATTTAGCGTAAATTCCAACTGATTTTCCATTTTTTACTTCTATTATTCCAGTTGTTGCAGAATTTGTTATATTTGCATTTTCAGAAGAAATTCCTGTTGATGTAGCTCCACTTAAAGTTATAGTTCCACTGTTTATTACATCTCCACCTTTAGATGATATTCCAGTATTAGAAGCAGTATTCATTATAATAGATCCACTATTTTCTACTGTTGAAGTATTATCAACTGAGATTCCAACTAAATTTGTTCCTGTTTTTCCTTCTATTCTTCCTGAATTTATTACTTTTGATCTAAGAGTTGCTAAAATTCCTGCTGATCCTGTTCCTAATATTTCAATTCCTTTTGTTCCTGTAGCACTATTTGTAACTTTAGATTCTTTACCTATAATTCCAACTGACTCTTCTTCAGTCATTTTTATTAAGCCAGTATTTATAACTTCTGATTGTGTATTAACTTGGCTGCTTATATTATCTGCATAAATCCCTGCTGACCCTTTTTGAGCTACTTCAATGGTTCCTGTATTTTCAGTGCTTAATTTTTTAGTTCCACTTTGTATTTTTGAATACATTGCTGCTGATTTTCCATTTCCATCAGCATTAATTTTTATTTTTCCTTCATTCTTTGAATTTTTATCAACAGTTGATGCTGATGTTAATTTTGCATACATTCCTGCAGAAGCTTCTTTATTTACAATAATTTCAGAATTGACTCCTAAATTTGTCATACCAGAATCTTCCCCATAGATTCCTGCTGATGAAACTCCATTTAATTCTATTTTCTTACTATTTGTTAAATTAGAACCAATAGTTGCTAACATACCAACTGCATTTTTATTATTCATTGTGATAGTTCCACTATTTTTTCCAGTTCCAAATGTTACATAGATTCCTATACCTTTATCTAGCCTAGTAGATATAAGAGTTCCTTTATTTTCAGCCACAGGGACAGAAGGAACCGTTCTTTTACCACCAGTTGCAATAAGTCCAACATTAGTATTTGTTGTTAATGTTTTTCCAGTTGCAATTTCAACATTTGAACCATCATTTGCTACTAAAACAGCTGTTGATTCTGCATCTCCATTTGTTACAGTATAATCTGTATCTAAAACTGCTTTTGCTTGTAATGTTGCATAGAATATACTTGCTCCTTCACCAAAACTAGTTATATTAATTTTATCTGTTGTACCATTATTCAAATATTTACTTAATAATGGTGAAGCTGTAACACTTTTATTTCCATTTAAAAGTCCAAAAGTTGAATTTTTACCTAGTTCTACATTTAAAGTTTTTCCAGTTTCAATTTTAAATGTATTATGAAAGTTAGCAGGATTAGCTGAGTAAAGACCTACTGCACCTTCACCTATTGTCAATTTTGAGCCTTGTCCAAATTGTACCTGAGCATTCCCATCTGAATATATACCTACTGTTGTTCCAGCATTTGCTCCTGTTCCACTATCAGCTAAAACTATTGGAGCTTTTATATTTAAAATTCCACTTGCATTTTTGGCAAAGATTCCTAAAGCATTAGTGCCCACATTAAGTTTTGCTGATGTTCCTTCATGATTAAAAGTATATTTTCCATCAGCATATACTCCTATATTTCCTTTTCCTGATGTTTCTATCTTACCCTTATTATTAAAAGTTAGTCCTGTTACAGTATTTCCATTTAAAGCAACTGCATGAGCATAGTTTCCAGATGAAGTAATACTTCCATCTCCTTCATTTGTAAAAGTTCCTTTTTCTCCATAAAATCCTAAACTTGGACTTGTTTGTGTATTTCCTGAATTCCCAGTTACTTGAATTTTTCCAGAATTGGAACCTATTCCATTTTTTAAAACATATCCTATTGCTTCTTGTCCAGTTACATTTATTTGAGTATTTTTTTCTAGATCAAGTTTTACTCCTTCTAAAACAGCTCCATAACTTTTTGTTCCATTAACAGTAATTTTAGCAGTAGTTTTATCGTCTGCATCTGCAAGTGAGTTAACAGTATTATCTTTTAATGTAATGCTACCATTACTTTTTGCAAAAACTCCTGAACTTCCTGTTCCACTTACTATGATATCTCCACTTACTTCAACTGTTTCTGTTCCAACTATATTTCCTGTGGTATTTGCTATTCCATGATCATCATTTTTTCCAGCTAAAACAGGTCTTGTTGCCACTTCTGTATAAACTCCAACTGAACCTGCCCCAGCTACATTTATAGTTCCTCCAGCATAAACAGCTTGAATATTATGAAGATGTCCTATTCCTATTGAAGAAGCTCCATTTACATTTATAGTTCCAACATTTTTCATATAACTCATATTTTCTTTTTGAGCTCTACTTGCAAACTGTCCTCCAGCTAATGTTGTAATTCCATAATTTGAATAAGTTTTAGGAGCTACTGGAGTTCCTGCATTATCTTTATTTTGTACAGTTAACATTCCAAAGCTACCAGAATTATTTATATCAATTTTTCCAGCTGTTTCATTAAAAGCTGTCATCATATTTAATCCTAATCTATTATTCGGTCCACTTGCACTTGGGTTTTCTGGACGTAATTGAATACCTGCACTTTCTTTTGCATCTAATTTAATATATCCTCTGTTTATCATTTCTGTTCTAGTATTATTACTAGATGAATCAAAGTTATTAAATCCAAATGCTACTTGATTTTTATTAGTCCCACTTCCATTATTTCCATATATATTTCCTTCATTAATAACTTTAATGTTTGCAACATTATTTTCATTATTGAAAATAGCTGCACCATTAACTGCTCCACCATGACTTAGTGAAGTATGAGTCCCCTGTACATCTATACCAACATTTTGAGAAGCATTCAAATTAATTATTCCTGTGAATCTAAAAGGCTTGATAGTTGAATCTCTGTAATCAATCCCCTCATCAATCATAAAAGCACGAGTTTTATCTTTTGATACAGTAACATTTGTTGTTACTCCATCAAGATTCTTAACTCTTCCCCAAGTAGATATATAATTTCCTGTATTAGGTATAGAGCCTAAATTTACACTATTTACATTTATATTTTTTCCGTTTAAATTATAAGTGCTATTATTATGAAAATTACGACTACTATCTGAACTTAATGTTGCCATAGGAAGTATAAAATCAACTGGTGTTACAGTCGGTGCTATTACACTTATAGTTCCAACACTTCCTGGTGTTGTTATATCCAAAGTTGATATTTTTGGTATTGTTACATTTATATTTATAGTTGGTGCACTTACAGTTTCTGGACTACTTGGATTTACTGTAATTGTTGGTACTTCTGGTGCTATTGGTGCACTGGGTGCTGTCGGTGCTGTCGGTGCTGTTATTCCAATAGAAATATTTGGTGCTGTTGGTGCACTGGGTGCACTGGGTGCATTAATAGTCAATGGATTAATAGTGACAGTTTCAACTTCTGGTAAATCAATAACTGGAGCTGGTAATGGTTCATTTACTTGTGGATTCACATCTGGTGCTTCCAAAGTTTGTACTGTTGGCTCTGTTATATTTAAAGAAATTGCTTGTTTAGTAACTTCTTTTGGAGAAATATTAGCAAGTATTTCAACTTCATTAGTGGGTTCTTTTAAATCTTTTAAGTCTACTAATCCCCAACTTCTATTTCCATTTGTTGATGAATTTATTGAATTATCTTTAGTTATTTTTACTCCATCATTTGAAATATTTCCTACATTTGTCCATGAGGTTTGAGAGTCATTTCCAGGAGTTAATGGATTTCCTCCAACTTTTGAACTTTCAAGACTATCCATAGCGTTTCTAACTTTCCAATTTCCTCTTGTATATACTCCATTAAAAAGATATTTTTGTGCTTTATCTCCTCTTCCTTTGTATTCACTTCCCCAATGATCATAAAAATAGTTCATTCCAAATTGCCATGAACTCCAAGGAGATTTTATTATTTGATCACCTTGTTCCATCAATTGAATCAATTCTAATCTCAAATCTTTAATTTTTTCTTTATTCTCATCTCTTAGAACATTCAATTTTGTTTGAACATTTCCAACAGAAGTTTTTAGCTCTTCTCTAGTTGCTATTTGAGAACTTTCTAAATTAACTTCTTCTGAAAATGCACTTACTCCTAACATTAAAAAAAGAATTGCTAAGCCTAATGAATATTTTATAGATTTGTATCTTTTAGCTATGGAACGTAAATTCTTTTCTACCTTATATAGATTGTTTCCCATTCTAAATTTCCCCCTTCTAAATATCTAATTTTTATAATTTATACTATTCCATCTTAATTTACTTTTAAAAACATGGTTCTTTATATTATAAAATATTTTCCTAAATTTTTCAATAAAAATTTAATAAAAATACAGCTATAATTTATAGAAAAAGCAAAAAAAGGATTGACTAAAATCAATCCTTTTTTTATATATTATTTTTTACTTTAGATAGGTAATTTATGAATAATTATAGAAAAAATTACCATACATAAAGTTGCAAGAGGTTGTGTAGCTCCATAAGATATTGCTGGCTCATCACAATCCAATGCATCAATTGCTGCTCCTAAACCTGGTGCTGATGTCATTCCTCCTGTTATAGCTCCTGATAATAAAGTCCAATTTATATGGAAAACATAGTGTCCTAATAAGAAGCCAAATAAAACAGATAATATTGCTACAAGTGCTGATACAACTGCTATCATAATTCCATCACCAGTAACTGCTTCAACAACACGGAAACCATAATTTAATCCAGTACCTGCTAAGAAAATAGATAAGAAGTATGTTCTCATTTTTCCAAGCACAACAGAATCCATACGGAAATTAATAGGTCCAATTTTTCCAATAGATCCTAAAATCAATGCAACTATTATTGCTCCTCCAATACTTCCTAATGAAAATGTTCCTAAAGGCCCCATTGCAATTTTAATACTTCCTAAAAAATATCCTAAAAATGCTGCTATTGAGAAACCTACAAAGTCCATTTTGACTTCTTTTATTGTATTTTTTCCAGCATCTTTATCATTGCTTAAATCAATTTTCTTTTGAGCAAAATATTTTTCTTTTTCTTTTTCTACATCAAATCTAAATATTTTTGGTATAAAGTTAATTCCTAAAATTAAGAATAGTACTCCAAATGGATATCCTATTGAGTGACCTACTCCAACTCCAGCTTTAGCTTCTGTTACATAAATTTCTGTATCTTCAGCTGATAGAGTAGTAGTATTTTCAAGTGTCATTTTTTCTGGAATTGCTTCATTTTTTAATTTAGCATCTCTTTCTTTTGCATTATTAATGATAGCTAAAATTTTTGTTTTAGTCTTTTCATTTAAATCTTGAAAGTTTGTAGCAGATTGTCTTGATTCTGCTTCTGATGATTCAGTTGCTGCTGCAAGTCCTGCTGAACTTGTTAAAGCTCCTGTATAAGTTCCAGTTATTTGATATGGGCTCATATTGTTAAGAACTTGTGAGAATCCATAAGAAAATACTGCTCCTACAAATGGAATAAATATTGCTATAATAACAAATTGTTTTCCAAACTTAGTAATAGCATATTTCATATCTTTTGCTGCTAAAAGCCCTGTTCCTACTATAAAGATAAGAAGTGATAAATTCATAATAGAATTATCTATAATATTTCCTTTTAATATATTTTGAGCCTTTGAAATATGCTTACTTCCTTCTGGTATAGTTACTGCATATTTTGTTAAAAAATATCCAACAAACAATCCTATAAATAAAGTTCCAGTAATACCAAAGTTGAATTTCCTGAACTTTATATCCCCAAAAAGATTTCCTAAAGTCATTGTAAAAAACAACAACACTAATGAGTTAAAAATAAAACCAACTACATCAAATTGCATAAAAATTCCTCCCTAATTAAAAAATAAAAATTTATTTTATTCTATCATATTTTTAAATGAATTAAAAGAAATTTATTCATATAATTAATAACTAAAAATTTAATTTTACTTTTTTAAAAATATTTGATAGAAAAGCTAACAAAAAATTTAAGAATTAGTTATTATAAAAATATAAAAGGATTGACTAAAAATCAATCCTTAATAACTAATATTATCTTTTATTATTTCTCATCCAAGGTGGAATATCAATTTCTTCTTCTGGTTCTTTCTTCTTTTCAGTTTCTCTTAGAGGTTCAGCTGGTTTTGAGCTATCTATTCTTATAGGAGAATCTGTATTTGTATCAACACTATCTTTAAAATTATTTGCTATGATTGTAATTTCAATTCTATCTGTAAATTCAGGTACTATTGTAACTCCAAACATTACATCTTCTATTTTCTTTCCTGCTGCTTGTCTAATCACATCAGTAACTGTTTGAGATTCACTTAGTCCAACATCTTGTGATGTCATTAAGTTGATAAGGATTTTATCTGCTCCTTGAATTGATTTTTCAAGCAATGGAGATTGTAATGCTTTTTCAGCAGCTTTCATAGCTCTATTTTCTCCTTCTCCATCTCCAAATCCTAACACAGCTATATCTGAATCTTTTAATACAGACTTAATATCAGCAAAGTCAAGATTTATAAATCCTTGTCCTAAAACAAGATCAACTACTGCCTTGATACCAATTCTTAAAATATTGTTAGCTTCTTTAAAAGCATTTTGTAAAGTTATAGATTTATCTGGTAAATCAAATAACTTATCATTAGGTATTATAACTAAACTATCTACATTTTGTCTTAAAAGTTCAATTCCTGTTTCAGCATTATTTTTTCTTCTTTCACCTTCAAAGTTAAATGGTTTAGTTACAACTGCAACTGTCAATACATCAAGTTCTTTTGCTACTTTTGCTATTACTGGTGCAGCACCTGTTCCAGTTCCTCCACCCATTCCAGCTGTAATGAATAACATATCTGTCCCTTTTAAAAGTTCTTGAATCTTTTCAATATCTTCTTCTGCTGCTAGTCTTCCAGTTTCTGGTGAAGCTCCAGCTCCTTGTCCTTTTGTTAATTTTTCACCAATTTGTAATTTTACATCAGCTAGTGATTTTTCTAAATCTTGTTTATCAGTATTTGCTGCTATATATTCTACTCCAGTTACTCCTGAATAAAGCATATCATTAATGGCATTTCCACCACCACCACCAACACCTATTACTTTTATTTTAACAAGATCTTTAATTGCATCTGTCATAAATATCCTCCTTATCTTAGGCCTAAAAAAGCTCTCCAAACCATCTAAAGAAACTTCTTATTTTTCCTGGTTCTTTTTCAGGTTCTGTTTCCTCAACTTCCTCTAAGAAACTGTCAATTTCTTCTTTTCTATCCATTTTGTCATCATTAGTTTTATTATTTAAAGTTATTTCTTCTTTTACTTTTTCTCTTTTTTCTTTTGTTGGTGCTGGTTGTCTACTTTCTTCAAGATATGCTTTATACTCTCTTTCCATATCCTCTAAGAATATTCCAATAGCAACAGCATCACTATAAAAAGCATCTTTTAGACCTTTTAAAGGAATTGGTAGCATCTTTCTTGTTAAATAACCTGATCTAGTTGCAATTTGTTCAGAAACTCCATCTATTTCAACTGCTCCACCAGATAAAACTATTCCTTTTGTTAAATGTCCATTAAAGCCTGATTCATCAATAGTTGTAGTAATAAAGTCTATAATGTCACCTGTTCTAGCTAAAATTATATCTTTTATTTCTCTTAATGTCACTTTTTTAGCTCCATATCTTATTGTGTTATCAGCTTCTATTTGCTTATTTTTTAATTTATTTAATATTTCTTCTGCACCTTCTTTTGGAATCTTAAGTATTATTGATAAATCCGAAATATAGTGCATTTCTCCTACTGGTTTAGTTTTAGCATAAAGTACTTTTCCAGATTTTAGAATTATTATACTTGTTGAACCATAACCAATATCTACATGGGCTACTCCCATTTTTTTAGTCTCATCATCAAGTGTTCCTTTTGCTGAGGCATAAGAATTTAAATATATTCTATCTATGTCTATTCCAATTTTATTTACAACTTGTATAAATTTTTGTACATAATTATCGTCAATATATACCAAGTGTATGTCGGCTTGTAATTCTTTTCCAACCATACCTATTGGTTCTTTGACTATTCCAGAGGAAATATCAATTTTTTTGTTATATATTTCTTTATATAGAATTCTATATTGACCTTCTCTACCACCAAAAATTTGTCTTTTTGCTTGCCGCAGTAGGTTATTCATATCTGATTTTTCAATCTCTTTTTCAGTAGGAAATGAAATTTTCACATTTACAGTAGCTGAATGAATCCCAGAGCCTCCTAATGCAAGTGAAAGTCTTGTAATTGGTGACTCAACACTTTCTGCTTTACTTATGGCTTCTTTAAGAGCTATTGCTAATGCTTCTGGATTTTCTATTAAAGATTTGCTTATTCCATTACTCTTAGTTTTAACATAATTTGTAACAGCTATTCTTTGAAAATCTGAACTCATCTCTCCAACTAGTAATTTTATCTTATTATTTCCAATGTCAAGAGCTACTTTTCTTATTATATCATCTTTCATTTGCTATCACCTAAATATTTTATTATGTAATCATTAAATCTTAAATCTATATAATCAATCTTTCTTTCTTTTGACATATTGAAGTAAAGTTGTTCCGCTATTATGTATCTTTTATTTTCTTTCTCTTTATTTATTTCATCATTACTATCTTTTATTCTATTTGTCTTTATTTTTACACCATCAGTCAAAATAATGACAAATTCTTTATCTTTTACTTTATATATTTGAGAAATTTTTTGAAAGATTGCTAAATCAGAAATTTCATTTAAAAATTCTGATATTTCTTTTACTTCTTCCTCACTATTAGCAATAATAAAGGGTACACCCTCTACTTCTTTTTCATTTAGATATGCAAATATTTTTCCATCTTTATCTGTCAAATATATATTCTTTCCAATAACTGCATAATAAACTAAATCTTTCTCTTTAACATCAATAGTTATTTCTCCTAAAGAATTCTTTTCTACTTTTGCACTTTCTACCCTTATATCTTTTTCTATAAATTCTTTTATTTCATTGCTATCTATATAAATATTCCTTTTATTATATAACTTTTCAGCAAGTTTTGTCAATTCGTTCTGTAACATTTTTGAATTATCTGTAATGTTTACTTTATCTATGTTGAAGTAATCTAACCTAAAAAAATTTTGTGGTAACATGTAGATTAAATAAATTATTCCACTTAAAAACAACAACCTTATTCCCATTACTTCTCCTAATTATTTCAAAAATGTTTCAACTGTTATTCTTACAACATCATCAAAAGTATAACCTTTAAGAGTTGCTAAATCAGGAATTAAACTCGTTTTTGTCATTCCTGGTGAAGAATTTACTTCTAAGAAATATAATTCTCCTTCACTTAGTATAAAATCACTTCTTGAAATTCCTTTCATTCCAAATTCACTATGAATTTTTTCTGCTATTTTCATAGCTTCTTTATATGATTTATTTTCTATTTTAGCTGGAAATTCATGAATTGAACCTCCCTTAGCATATTTTGAATCATAATCATATAGTACATTTGCTTGTGGAATTATTTTTAAAACTCCTAAAGCTTCACCATTTAAGACACCAACTGTTAATTCTTCTCCAACAATGTAATCTTCTATTATTGGTTTTGCTAATTTTTTTACAGCTTCTTGTGCTTCTTCTTTATTATTACATAAGAATAGTCCTTTACTAGAACCTTCATCAACTGGCTTTATTATAACTGGAAATCTTTCAATTTCTTCAACTGTTCTGTATGATTTTGGAGTTTTTATTCCAACACTTTGTGCAATCTGTTTAGTTTTATTTTTATCCATAGTTATTGCACTAGCAAGAACACCTGAACCAGTATATTTTTTACCTAAAATATCTAATACTGCTTGTATCTTACCATTTTCACCATTTCCACCATGTAAAACTAAATATGCTAAATCATAATCATTATCAACAAAAGCTGATACTTGATTTTTTTCATCTAAAATAACTCCATAAGCATCATAACCTTGTTTTTTTAAACTTTCTAATACTGCTGCACCACTTTTTAAAGAAATTTCTTTTTCTGAGGAAGTTCCTCCCATAAAAACTGCTATTTTCATTTCCTTTTTCGCCTCTTATCTAACAATTATTATTTCTTCTTCTAATTTTATTCCAAATTTTTCTAAAACAGATTTCTTAACTAATGTTAAAATATCAGTAATATCTTTAAATGTAGCATTGCCTAAATTTAATACAAAATTTGGGTGTTTTTCTGCTATTTGAGCATTACCAATTATTGTTCCTTTTAAACCACATTCTGAAATCAATCTTGCTGCAAAATCTCCTTCTGGATTTTTAAATGTACTTCCTAAACTTGGTTTATCCAAAGGATGTTTACTTTCTCTTAACTCTTTTATTTCTTTTATTCTTGCAGCATCAAAACCATTATCAAACTTAAAAGTTGCACTTAAAACTAACCAATTTTTCTCTTGAATTTCAGTTTTTCTATATGCTACTTTTAAATCTTCCTTTTTTATTTCTCTTATTTGATGATTTCCATCAAAAACTTCAACAGAAACTATTTTATCAAATATTTCTGTTCCAAAAGCCCCACCATTCATATACACAAGCCCTCCAATAGAACCTGGTATACCAAATAGACTTTCAATTCCACTATAATTCTTATCTCTCATAAAATCAGTTAGGTCTTTTAAGTTTGCTCCTGTTTCAACCTTAACTAAATTATTTCCCAAATTTTCTATTTTATTTAGCTTTTTTGTACAAACAAAAGTTCTATCCATATAATCATCAGTAAATAAAACATTTGTTCCATTTCCTAAAAAGAATATATTAGTATTTTCTTTGTCATTAAATACTTCAATTATATCCTCTTTATTTTCAAGTATAATTAATCTTTTAGCTTTTCCACCAACTCTCATATTTGAATAATTTTTCATCTCTTGATTTTCAAAAACTTTCATTCAGACATTCCTTCCAATTCTTCTGCTATTTCATGTGCCAAAGTTGATATATCTCCTGCTCCCATAAAAATATATGTTGAATCTTTCTTTACTCTAGACACATATCTTTTTATATCTTTCCATTCAGTCATAACTTCAACATTGTTATGATTTATATGTTCTTTTAATATTTCACTTGAAATATTAAATTCATTTTTTTCACCTGCTGCATAGATAGGTAAAAGTATTACTTTATCTACATCTTTAAAAGCATCTTTAAATTCATCTAATAAAAAATGTACCCTGCTATATCTATGAGGTTGAAATATTGCTACTAACCTTGAAGTATCTATACTTTTAATAGCTTTTAAAGTTGCCTTTATTTCAGTTGGATGGTGAGCATAGTCATCAACTATTCTAACTCTTTTAGTTTTGTTACCATAGCCATTTTCTAATTCTTTATCAAATAATACATCATATCTTCTTTTTGAACCTTTAAATTTACTTAAAGCTTCTTGAATTTCTTCTTTACTAACTCCAAATTTTAAAGCTAAATAAATTACAGGTAAAGAATTTGATATATTATGTTCTCCTGGAATATTTAAAGAAAATTCTCCTATCAATTCTTTATTTACATAGAAATCAAAGATTGTTTTTCTGTCTTCTATTCTTATATTTTTAGCAAAAATACTTGCATTTTCATCTTTTATTGAATAAGTTGTAACTGATTTTCCTTCTGGTAATCTTGTCACAGCTTCTTTCAAGTTCTCACAATCCATACATATTATAGCTTCCTTTTGTGTATGGCAGATGAATTCTATAAAAGATTTTTTTATGTTATCAAGATTTCCATGAACATCTAAATGATCTGCATCTATATTAGTAATAACTGCATATTTAGGGTTCATAAATAAAAATGAATTATCACTTTCATCTGCTTCTGCTATAAAATATTCACTTTTACCAGGTTTAGCATTAGATTTTATTTCTGGTAATATCCCACCAACAACTATTGTTGGATCTTTTGATAACATAACTGCTGAAAGCATAGATGATGTTGTTGTCTTGCCATGAGTTCCTGCTACTGCTATTCCAGTTTCTCTATTTAAAAGTTTAGCTAATAACTCTCCTCTTTTTAATAATGTTATTCCATTATTTTTTGCATAAGAAAGTTCAGGATTAGTTTCTTTTATAGCTGTTGAGGCTATAACATAGTCAGCTCCCTTTACATTTTCTTCATTATGTTCATTGTAAACTGTTATTCCCATTGATAAAAGTTCTTCTGTTACATAGTTTGTACAAATGTCAGCTCCTTTTACCTCATAACCTTTGCATTTCATTATTTTGGCAAGTCCACTCATTCCTATGCCATTTATACCAATAAAGTAAATTTTTTCCATTGACTTAATTCCTCCAAATATCAAGACTTGCTATAATTTCCTCAGTTGCATTAGGTTTTTTCAATGGTTTTAACCTAATTCTCATCTTTTTTAATTTCTCATCATTTCTAATAATTTCAAACACTTTTTTCATAGAATCATCTAGTTCATCTCTTGTAAAAACATAAGCTGCATTGTAATCTGTTAAAACTTTTGCATTTTCATATTGTCCAACTTTAACAGAACCATAAGGAATAATAATTGCAGGTTTTTCCAACTCTATAATTTCAGATATAGTTAATGCTCCTGCTCTACATACTATTAAATCAGCAGCAGCCATTACATTTAACATATCATTAAAATAAGGCTCTATTCTATCATTTTCTTTTTTAGTTTTCTTAACTTTCTTTAATTGTTCAAAATTATTACCTGTTGCCCAAAATATTCTAAGATTTTTATCAGCACAAAATTTTTCCCAATATTTCATAACTATATTATTAATTTCTTGTGCACCTAAGCTTCCACCAGTAATTAATAATACTTTTTCACCAGGTTTTATCCCTAATTTTTCTCTTTCAGTAGCATATTTTAAACCATCTATTTCTTTTCTTAGTGGATTTCCTGTTACCTTAAATCTACTTTGTGATTTTATAGGTATGTCATCATAAGTTTTATCAAAAGCCAAGAAAGTCATTTTTGCGATCTTATAAAACATTTTATTTGCTGAACCAATATTTACATTTTGTTCTTGCAAATATATTTTTTTTCTAAGTAATATTCCTGCAATAATAATAGGTAGAGATATATAGTTACCAAAACCTATTATGGCATCAGGTTTTTCTTCTTTGATAACTTTAAAAGCTGCTCTTATTGCTTTTAAATATTTTCTTATATTTTTAAAACCTCTTGGAACTGAAATATCTAGTCCTATAAATTTATGTCCACTTTCTGGGACTAAATCTTTTTCCATACGTTCTGTACTTCCAACAAATACTGCATCTATTCCTTTAATTTTTAATCTATCTGCAACAGCTAGTGCAGGATATATATGTCCACCTGTTCCACCTGTTGTAAGCATCACTTTTTTCATTTTTTGCACCTACCCAAAAATTTTCAAAACTAATTCTTTAAAAACTTTCCCCCTATGCTCAAAAGAATTAAATTGGTCATAACTTGAAGTTGCTGGTGAAAGTAAAATAACTTCATCAGAGTCTTTAGTAAATCTCTTCTTCATATCTTGAAGTGAATTTTCTATATTCACTAATTTATGAATTCTGCTATCTTCATATCCTATCTTTTTAAGTTCACTTTCAATTTTATCAGCTATTACTCCAATTAAATAAACTTCCTTTATATTTTCCTTTATCATTTCTGCTAATGGTGCTAAATCCACACCCTTATCATAACCACCACAGATTAAAATACTATTTTTATTTGCTTGTATTGCAAATTTTGTAGAATCTACATTTGTTGCCTTAGAATCATTTATAAATTTTAATTTACCATAGTTAAAGAATAACTCTGTTCTATGTTCAAGTGGAGTTGCAATCATTAAAAATTCTTTTAATTTTTCTTTATCTATTTTTAAAATTTCTGCTGTTGCAACCATGAATAAAGTATTTTCTAAATTATGTATACCTTTTAGACTTAATTTCTCTACATCAATTATAGTATTTTCACCATGACATATTTTGTCGTTTTTAACAAAAATATCTGCCTTTTTAAATTTTGACACAGAAATTCTTTTTGCTTTTATTTGTTTTGCTCTTTTTTCAATTTCTACATCATCTATATTTTCTATAAAGTATAAATCTTCTGTTTGATTTTTTGTGATATTAAATTTTGTGTCATAATATTCATCAAAACTTTTATATCTTTCAATATGATCTGGTCCCATATTTATTATCATTGAAATATAAGGTTTAAAATTTTCAACATTTTCTAATTGAAATGAACTAAGCTCCAATGAAATAAAGTCTAAATCTTTTTCTTTTAATAAAACTTCTGAAAGAGATCTTCCAATATTTCCAGCATAAGCTGCTTTATATCCAGCATGATTTAGCATATCAGATATTTTTGCTGTTGTTGTACTTTTTCCATTAGTTCCTGTTATAGCAATAATTTTTGTTTTTAAACCTTTTTCTATCATATAATTATAAGCAATTTCTATTTCATCTAAAATTTTAATTCCTCTTTTTTGAACTTCTTTTACAAAGTCATTATATGGTATCCCTGGACTTTTAATAAAAAATTCTAGGCCATCTAAATGTTTTAATGCTTCTTCAGATGTCATTGCTTTTTTATCATCAACTACAATAGTTTCATAATCTTCTTTTTCAAGTAATTCTTTTGCTCCTGTTCCACTTATTCCTAATCCATAAATCATTGCTTTCTTCATTATAGTATACCTCTCATTTTTATTGTACCTAAAGCTATTATACCAAATATAAGTGTTCCTATCCAAAATCTCATTGTTACTTTTGATTCAGGTATTCCCATTAATTCAAAATGATGATGAATAGGTGCCATTTTAAAAATTCTTTTTCCTCTTAATTTAAATGATCCTACTTGTAATATAACTGATAAAGCTTCAAGAACAAATATAAAACCAAGTATTGGTAACATTAATTCTTGTTTTAAAATAATTGCAATTACTCCTAAGATTCCTCCAAGAGTTAAAGAACCTGTATCTCCCATAAATATCTGTGCTGGGTAACAGTTATACCAAAGAAAACCTAAGCCTGCTCCAGTTACTGCTGATAAGAAAACTGACAATTCCCCTGAACCAACAGTATAAAATAAATGTAAGTGAGAACTTAACTCTGTATGTCCAGTAAAATATGCAATTACTCCTAAAATCGTTGAACAAATTATCATAGGCATTATTGCAAGTCCATCAAGTCCATCTGTTATGTTTACTGCATTTGATGTTCCCATAAGTACTATTTGAATTAAAATGAACATTCCAATAGCTCCAATATAATAAGGATATGCACTTATTGGGTTAATTATTGATAAATCAACCATTGGTCTACCTGTTAAACCAACAAAATATATATAAGCCCATATAATTAAACCTATTACACCTTGAAATAATAATTTCTTTTTTCCTGCTAAACCTTTTTTACTTACTGTAAATTTTCTATAATCATCTATAAAACCTATTCCAGCAAACATAAGCATAGAAAGCAAAACAAGTAATATTAACCCATTTGTTAAGTCATTAATAAATAAACTTGTTAAAAGTACAGTAGCTATAATTAAAACTCCTCCCATTGTTGGAGTTCCTTTTTTAGAAAAATGTGAACTTGGTCCATCATCTCTTATTTCTTCACCAAATTTTTTTACTTTTAAGTATTTAATAAATGGTCTTCCTGCAAATAAAACTATACAGAAAGAAATTACAAAGCTTAAAAAAGCTCTTAAATAAATTGACTTTAAAAATTCAAGTTTTACAAAATGCTCTGCTAAAAAATACAACATTATTAACCCTTCCCCTTATTACTTTACTATTTTATTATATCCTCCAAAGCAGTCCCCCTTGATGCTTTGAGTAAAATCACTTTTTCCATTCTAATATTTTTTAAACTTTCAACTATTCCTTCTTTTGTTGGATAATACCAAAATCTATATTCTTCTGATTTTGATTTCATAAATATATCATAAGCTTTTTTCATTCTTTCACCATATAGATATATCAATTTTATTTTTTTATCAAGTAGATAATTTAATACATCTATATGATAATCTACTTCATTTTCTCCTAATTCCAACATATCTCCTAAAATAGCTATTTTATACTTATCATTATAAATTTCATTTAAAGTATCTATTGCAGCCTTCATAGAAGTTGGACTTGCATTATAGGCATCATTAATGTAGATATCTTCACCTATTTTTATTTCTTGAAATCTCATATTACTGATTTTTATTTCTTTTAAACCACTTTGTATTTCTTCATCAGTTAAACCTATTTTCTTTGCTAGTTCTATTGCAATAGCTGTATTTGAAATATTATGTTTTCCTAACAAGGAAATTTTATATTCTTTTCCATCTAAAACAAATTTACTACCCTTATCTGAAAATTCATAACTTTCTATTTTGTGAGTATTGTTATCATTGAATCCTATTCTATTAACATCTAATTTTGCTAAATATCCATCATCTCCACAGACAAAGGTATTTTCTTTATTAACAAATTCTAATAGTTCTGTTTTAGCTTTAAAAACATTATCTCTTGTCTTTAAAAATTCAATATGAGAATCTCCTATATTAGTTATTATTGCATAGTCAGGACTTGAAATTTCTCCCAATCTTCTAATCTCTCCAAGAGAACTCATACCCATTTCTAAAACAACAAACTTCTCTTCATCTGTTACATTTAACAAAGTATAAGGTAAACCAATATGGTTATTGTAATTTCCCTCTGTTTTTAAAGTTTTAGCTTTTGCAGAAAGTAAAGAATAAACTATATCTTTTGTTGTAGTCTTTCCATTGCTTCCTGTTATTCCAATAACTTGTATATCTAATTTTTTTCTATATTTTGTTGCTAAATCTTGCATAGTAGCAATAGTATTTGAAACTTTTACTATTCTTTCATCTTTTACATCTGTATTATCAGCTATTACAAGACTAACTCCCTTATCTAAAATATCTTTTACATAAGAATTTCCATTATTTATTGCAAAGAATAATGAGCCTTCTGTAACTTTTCTACTATCCATTACAACATTCTTTATTTGAACTTTTTTTGAAAATTCTTCAAATAACAATTCATTTAATTTTTCTCTTTTTAATATTTCAGAGAAATCTTTTAAATTTTCACAAACTAAAGTTTCATTTTTATCTATCTTTTTCATATCTTTCAAACCATAACCTGTCTTTACAAGAACTGTTTTTAAATTTGATTTAAGCCCAGCCCCTATATCTGAGGTTTTATCTCCTATCATATATGATTTTTCTCTAGCTATATTATATTTTTTTATTGCATCTTCTATCATTTTATTGTTAGGTTTTCTGCATTCACAAACTTTTTTATACTCCCCTATACCATCTGGGTGATGAGGACAGCAGTAAAATTCTGCGATTTCTACTCCGTTTTTTTTTAATATTTCATTCATATTATTGTTAAAAATATTTAAATCTTCTTCTGTGAAGTAGCCTCTAGCTATACCTGATTGATTACTTATAACTATTAAAATATATCCTAAATTTTTAAATGTTTTTAAAGCCTTTATTGTACCCTCTTCAAAAACTAAATCTTCACTTTTATAAATATAGTCTTTTTCAACATTTATTGTTCCATCTCTATCTAAAAAAATTGCCTTTTTCATTTTTATCTCCATAAATTTTAAATTGACATTATATTATATCATAAACATAAAAGAAAAGTATCTATTATTTTTATTTTTTTATTAATTTTTTTATAAAAAAAGGAACTATTAAATAGTTCCTTTATTTTTTTCTATATTTGCCAAAATACCATTTACAAATTCATAAGATTTTTCATTTCCATACTCTTTTGCCAACTCAACTATTTCATTAGCGATAACTTCAATAGGAGTATTTTTAAATGAAAATTCATAAGTTGCCACTATTAATAAAGCCCTTTCAATTACACCTATTCTTGCATAAGCCCAGTTTTTAGTATTTTTCTTTATAATATCTTTAATATTATCATAATTTTCAGCTATTCCATTAATAGAACTTCTTATAAACTCTAACTGATTTTCATTTAAAGTAGCTATGAACTTTTCATCATTTTGTAAATATATATCAAAATCTTGTTTTAATTCATCAGAAGTTGCTTCAGTTGCCTCAGCTCCAAAAACTAATTTAAATACCTCTTCTCTTGCTAGTCTTACCCCAACTTTTGCTTTTTTTTCTCGTTCTTCAAAATTTTTGTTCATTTGATTAATCCTCTTTTAATCTTTTTAAAATAGTTTTCTTTATTCCATCTATAAATGAAGAATCTCCTAGCTTATAACCTATAAAAGCAAAAGCAAATACAACAATAGCTTTTAAAATTCCATAGTTAATTACTGTAAGTCCAACTATAAAACCTACAATAGCTCCATAAACTTTTCTCCAATTATTAATAATTTTTTCTAATAGAACTTCTAAAATATTATCTGGCATTAGTTACTCACCTCTGTATCATCACTAACTTCATCATTAGTGATATCAGGAGTTTCCTTAATTGTTTCTGTTTCTCTAACTACTTCTTTTGCTTCTATTTTAGAAATATTAACTATAACTTTATTTACTTCAACACCAATATTATCATTTAAATCTTTTTTAATAAGATTTTGAAGCTGAGCTATTTTATCAGCAATATTAATTTTAGCTAATAATTCACATTTAACATAAATTAAAAATTTATTTCCTTTTAATTCACTTGTTGTTTTTATTCCTGTAATATCTGGATCTTTTCTTAATAAATCTGTAACATAATTGTTAATTGTAGCTCTTGTTATTTTTAATGTTCCATTTTCAGTTTTTCTTTCATAATCTTTTTTTCTTTCAAAAAGACTAAAAAATTTGTATAAACATATAAAAATATATAAAGAGGCTACAACAAGTATAACCATCTTATATTGAAAAGTAGTTATATTTGCTGTGTAAGGATTATCATAGAAAACTTGACCAGGTAAAAGTACATAGTTTAGACTTATTAAGGATATTATAAATATTCCTACCCAAGCAAAGAAAAATATTATTTTTTTAAACATATATACACCACCTAAATTAGTCTTCAAATTCCTCAGTTGTTTGTTCTACTTCTTCCATTTTTACATTTTGTACATAAACATTTACTTCAACAACTTTTAATCCACTTAAACTAGAAACTGCTTCCAAAATTGCCTTTTGAACTTCTTCTGCAACTTCTGCAATTTTGTATCCATATTTAATAACTAAATAAATTTCTATACTGCATTCAACTTCTCCAACTTCAACTTTAACTCCATTAGTTGGTCTTTTCTTTCCTAACATTTTACTAACTTCATCTACAACTCCACCAGCTAGTTTATAAACACCTTCTACATCCATTGCTGCCTTTGCTGCTATTGTTTTTACTACATCATCTGCTATTCTTATGTTTCCTAATTCTGACATAAAAAACACCTCCATATTTTCAATCATTAATTGTTTAATAATTTTTCCAAAATTTCATGTAGTTTTTAATTAAGTTACTAATATATTGTCAATAAACTACTTTTGTTATTTTATTTTAACATAAAAAGGATAGCTTTACAAGAGAGAATAATTGACAAAGTATGAAAAATATGGTAAAATTCTTTGGTGTTAAATAATCACATCAATTATTTCTAAGCATGGTGTTCTAATTTTTTTGTTAGATCGCTTAGTTTTGAGATTGATGGAAGAATAACCAAATTTAAAATTTTAGGAGGAAAAAAATGTCAGTTGTATCAATGAAACAATTATTGGAAGCTGGAGTTCACTTTGGGCATCAAGCTAAAAGATGGAATCCAAAAATGGCTAAGTATATTTTCACAGAAAGAAATGGAATTCATGTAATTGATTTACATAAATCTTTAAAGAAAATAGAAGAAGCTTATGAAGAAATGAGAAAAATAGCTGAAGATGGAGGAAAAGTTCTATTTGTTGGAACTAAAAAACAAGCTCAAGAAGCTATTAAAGAACAAGCAGAAAGATCTGGAATGTACTATGTAAATAGTAGATGGTTAGGTGGAATGCTAACAAACTTCTCTACAATCAAAAAGAGAATTGAAAGAATGAAAGAATTAGAAAAAATGGAGGCAGAAGGAATCTTAGATTCAGACTACACTAAAAAAGAAGCTGCTGAATTTAGAAAAGAATTATCTAAACTTTCTAAAAACTTATCTGGAATTAGAGATATGGAAAGAGTTCCAGATGCAATATATGTAGTAGATGTAAAAATGGAAGAATTACCAGTTAAAGAAGCTCACTTATTAGGTATCCCTGTATTTGCTATGATAGATACAAATGTGGATCCTGATTTAATAACTTACCCAATTCCTGCAAATGATGATGCTATAAGATCAGTAAAATTAATTACTTCTGTTATAGCTAATGCAATAGTTGAAGGAAACCAAGGAATAGAAAATGTAGAACCTCAATCAGAAGAAGTAAATGTTGAAGAAGGTTCAGTAGAATAATATAATCTTATAGGAGGTAATAAAATGGCCGTAATAACAGCTGCTTTAGTAAAAGAATTAAGAGAAAGAACAGGAGCAGGAATGCTTGATTGTAAAAAAGCATTAGAATCTCATGATGGAGATATAGAAAAATCAATAGATTACCTAAGAGAAAAAGGCATAGCTAAAGCTGTTAAAAAAGCAGGAAGAATTGCTGCTGAAGGATTAATTTTTGATGAAGCTACTCCTGATCATAAAAAAGCAGTTATATTAGAGTTCAACTCTGAAACTGACTTTGTTGCAAAAAATGAAGAATTTAAAGAATTTGGTAAAAAATTAGTAAAAATTGCTTTAGAAAGAAATGTACATCAATTAGAAGAATTGAATGAAGCACAAGTTGAAGGAGACAAAAAAGTTTCTGAAGCTTTAACTGATTTAATTGCTAAAATTGGTGAAAATATGAGTTTAAGAAGACTAGCAGTTGTAGTCGCAAAAGATGGTTTTGTTCAAACTTATAGTCACTTAGGTGGAAAATTAGGTGTTATAGTTGAAATGTCTGGAGAACCAACAGAAACAAACCTAGAAAAAGCTAAAAACATAGCTATGCATGTTGCAGCAATGGACCCTAAATATCTATCAGAAGAAGAAGTTACTGCTGCTGATTTAGAACATGAAAAAGAAATTGCTAGAAAACAATTAGAAGAAGAAGGAAAACCTGCTAACATAATTGAAAAAATATTAACAGGAAAAATGCATAAATTCTATGAAGAAAATTGTTTAGTAGATCAAATCTATGTAAGAGCTGAAAACAAAGAAACTGTTAAACAATATGCAGGAGACATTAAAGTTCTATCATTTGAAAGATTTAAAGTTGGAGATGGAATAGAAAAGAAAGAAGAAGATTTCGCTGCAGAAGTTGCTGCTCAAATCAATGGATAGTTATTTATGAGGATGCAACTTTGCATCCTCTATTTTTTTAAATAAAAAATATTAGAGGAGGAAATATGGAAAGCCCTTTTTACAAGAAAATCTTATTGAAATTAAGTGGAGAAGCCTTGATGGGAGATCAAGAGTTTGGAATTTCATCTGATGTTATCACTTCTTATGCAAAACAAATTAAAGAAATTGTTGACCTTGGAGTTGAAGTTTCTATTGTTATAGGAGGTGGGAATATATTTAGAGGTATTTCTGGTGCTGCACAAGGGGTAGATAGAGTTACAGGAGATCATATGGGTATGCTTGCTACTGTTATAAACTCTTTAGCACTACAAAATTCAATTGAAAAACTAGGAGTTCCTACTAGAGTACAAACTGCTATTGAAATGCCAAAAGTTGCAGAACCTTTTATAAAGAGAAGAGCTCAAAGACATCTTGAAAAAGGTAGAGTAGTTATATTTGGAGCTGGAACTGGGAATCCATATTTCACAACAGACACAGCAGCTGCTTTAAGAGCTATTGAAATGGAAACTGATGTTGTTATAAAAGCTACAAAAGTTGATGGAATATATGATAAAGATCCTGTAAAATATCCTGATGCTAAAAAATATGAAACAGTTACATACAATGAAGTTTTAGCAAAAGATTTAAAAGTTATGGATGCCACTGCTATTTCACTATGTAGAGAAAATAAATTACCTATAATTGTATTTAATTCTTTAGATGAAGGTAATCTAAAAAAAGTTATTATGGGTGAACATATTGGAACTACTGTTGTAGCAGATTAATTATATTAATTTGAAATTTAAGGAGGATTTATGAGTATAGCTAGTGACAAACTTGTTAAAGAATGTGAAGAGAAAATGTTAAAAACTATTGAAGCCGTAAAAGAAAAATTTACAGCTATTAGAGCAGGAAGAGCAAATGTATCTATGCTTGATGGAGTTAAAGTAGAAAACTATGGAAGTGAAGTTCCTTTAAATCAAATAGGTACTGTTTCTGCACCAGAAGCAAGACTTTTAGTTATTGATCCTTGGGATAAATCTTTAATCTCTAAAATTGAAAAAGCTTTACTTGCAGCTAACTTAGGAATGACACCTAATAATGATGGTAGAGTTATAAGACTTGTTTTACCTGAACTTACTGCTGACAGAAGAAAAGAATATGTAAAACTTGCTAAAAATGAAGCTGAAAATGGTAAAATTGCTGTAAGAAATATCAGAAAAGATATTAACAATCATTTAAAGAAATTAGAAAAAGATAAAGAAAATCCTATTTCTGAAGATGAATTAAAGAAAGAAGAAGCAAATGTACAAACTTTAACTGATAAATATGTTAAAGAAATTGATGACTTATTTGCTAAAAAAGAAAAAGAAATAACTACAATCTAGTAAATATAACTAATAAAAAAGATAGGTAAAAACCTATCTTTTTTCATTTATATAATAATTATTAGATAAATCCTTTATAATCTCTCATAACTAAATGAGCATCTATTTGTTGTATAGTATCCAATGCAACACCAACAACAATTATTATTCCTGTTCCTCCAAAATAAACTGGAAGCCCCATAGATGTAAATATTACATATGGTAGTATTGAAATTATAGCTAAGAAAATTCCTCCACCCCATGTAATTCTTGAAGCGACACCTTCAAGATATTCCACAGTTTCTTCTCCTGGTCTTATTCCAGGTATAGTTCCTCCACCTTGTTTTAGATTTTCTGCAACCTTTTCAGGATCAAAAACCAAAGCTGTGTAGAAGAATGAGAAGAACATTATTACTAAGGCATACAATATCATATATACAGGGTGATTTTGCCCAAATATTATAGACAATGTTGTTTTAATAGATAATGTAGAAGGTAGTGCATTTACTATAACTCCTGGGATTAACATAAATACTGAGGCAAAGATTACAGGCATTACTCCTGCTGTATTAAGTCTCAATGGTATAAATGATTTTTCTCCCATTCCACCTTTTGAACTAAATCCTTTTCCAACATAATGAATAGGAATTTTTCTTTGTCCAAGTTGAAATAATACTATTCCAGCTATTGTTACTGTACCAAGAAATGCAACTAACACCAATAAAGGTATTAAGAATTTATTTCCTTGCATAGTTTGAATTGTTTGGATAACACTTGAAGGAGCTCTTGATATTACATTTAAGAATATAATAAGAGATACTCCATTACCTATTCCTTTAATAGATATTTGTTCTCCAACCCACATTAAAAATACTGTTCCAGCTGTTAGGGTTGTTATTGTTCTTACAAAAAAATTCATTCCTGGGTTATAGATTAAACCAACGGATTGTAACCAAAGACAAACTCCTGCTCCTTGAATAATAGCAAGTGCTATTGTCAAATATCTTGTCCATTGAGTTATTCTATTTCTTCCAGATTCCCCTTCTTTTTGAATTTCTTCAAGTTGAGGAATAATAGATACAAGTAAACTTACAACTATTGAAGCATTGATGTAAGGGATAATTCCTAATGAAAATATAGATATTCTTGTAAAAGCTCCACCAGAAAACATATTTATATAACTAAGTACATCACTTTGTGAAGCCATTGATGACAATCTATCCACATCTACACCAGGAGCAGGAATTAAAGTTCCTACTCTGGCAACTAAAAACATTAGCAATGTGAAAATAATTCTTTCTCTAAGTTCAGGAATTTTTACTATACTACTTAATCTAGAGTTAAATTTCTCCATTAAAGTCATATATTCACCTACCTCAGATTAATATTATTTATTAGATTCTGCTCTTTCAAAACCTTTAACTTCAACTAGTTCAACTGTTCCACCTTTTGCTTCAACAGCAGCTTTTGCCGATTTAGATATTTTATGTACTTTAACAGTTAATTTTTTATTAAGTTCACCATTACCTAAAACTTTAACTCCATCTCTACCTTTTTTAATTAGACATTTATTGAATAAAGTTTCTAGACTAACTACTTCACCATCTTCAAAATTATCATTTAAAAATGATAAAGATATTACAGTATATTCTTTTTTAAATATAGCATTAGAGAATCCTCTTTTAGGAACTCTTCTATATATAGGCATTTGTCCACCTTCAAAATAAGGTTTTACTCCTCCACCTGCTCTTGAATTTTGTCCATTGCTACCTTTTCCAGCTGTTTTACCCCAACCAGATGAGTTTCCTCTTCCTATTCTTTTTCTGTTCTTTTTAGGAACTGAAGGTGATAATTCATTAAGTTTCACTATGCTTGCACCTCCTCAACTTTTAACAAATAAGAAACTTGAGCTAATTTTCCTTTTAATTCAGGTGTTTCATTATGTTCTACTACATCGTGCATTTTCTTAAGCCCTAGCGACTTTACAGTTGCTATATGATTAGGCTTTCTTCCGATAATGCTTTTTACAAGCTCTATTCTAAGTCTTGCCATTTCATCTTCCTCCTAGCTTAAGATATCCTTAACTTCTAATCCTCTTAAAGCTGCTATTTCTTCGGCAGTTCTAAGTAATTTTAATGCTTCCACAGTAGCTCTTGCTACATTATGTTTATTTCTTGACCCTTTAATTTTAGTTAAAATGTCATGAACTCCAACTAATTCTAATATTTCTCTTGAAGCAGAACCAGCTATTACTCCAGTTCCTTCATATGCTGGTGCCATCCATAAAGTAGTTGCTCCCCATTTACCAGTGATTTCATGAGGTATTGTATTATTTTTTAAAGATACTTTTACAATATTTTTCTTTGCAGCTGCAACAGCTTTTCTTATAGCATCAGGAACACCATTTGCTTTTCCTAGTCCTAATCCTATTTTACCTTCTCCATCTCCAACAGCAGCTAATACTGAGAAAGATATAGTTCTTCCTCCCTTAGTTGTCTTAGAAACTCTAGATATCTTCAATAGTTTTTCTTGATATTGATTATCTTCTCTGTTCAACAAGTGAAATCCTCCTCTCTTAGAAATTAGAAGCTTAATCCAGCTTCTCTAGCCGCTTCTGCAAGAGCCGCTACTCTTCCTGTATATTTATATCCTGATCTATCAAAAACGATAGCATCTATTCCTTTTTCTTTAGCTCTTTCAGCGATTGCTTTTCCAACGGCTTTTGCTGCTTCTACATTTCCACCGTTAGCAATACTTCCTTTTAATGCTTTATCTATTGTAGATGCAGATACAAGAGTAACTCCATTTACATCATCTATTAATTGAGCAAAAATGTTAGTATTTGATCTAAAAACTGAAAGTCTAGGTCTTTCTGGAGTTCCAGAAATTTTATTTCTTATTGACATTTGCTTTTTTTGTCTTGATGCTTTTCTATCAACTTTTTTAAACAACTGTCTTACCTCCTTTTTAAGCTATTTTAAGACTTTTTACCTTCTTTTCTTCTAATATGTTCATCAGCATATTTAACCCCTTTACCTTTATATGGTTCAGGTGGTCTTTTAGCTCTAATATTAGCTGCAACTTGACCTACTAATTCTTTTTCTATTCCATCTATATGTATAGTAGTATTTTTTTCAACAGAAAAAGTTATTCCAGGTATTTCATCAATGATTACTGGGTGAGAATATCCTAAAGATATTTCTAAACCTTTTCCCTTAGCTGCTGCTCTATACCCAACCCCTACCAAAGTAAGAGTTTTTCTATATCCTTCATGTACACCTTTAATCATATTATTGATTAAAGCTCTAGTAGTACCATGAATTGCTCTCATAAATGGTTCATCATTAGGTCTTTCAAATGTGATATGTCCATTTTCTAATTTTATAGTTATATTTTTATTAAATTCTTTTGTTAATGTACCCTTTGGTCCTTTTACAGTAACAACATTGTCTTTTACTGAAAAATCAACTCCAGAAGGCACAGTTATAGGTTTTTTACCTACTCTTGACATTAATGTACACCTCCTAAGTTTTTATTACCAAACAAATGCAAGGACTTCTCCACCAACTTTTTCTGCTCTAGCAACTTTATCAGTAATAACACCTTTTGAAGTTGAAACTATTGCAATTCCAAGACCAGATAAAACTCTTGGCATATCTTCCACAGAAGAATAAACTCTTCTTCCAGGTTTAGAAATTCTTTTTAGTCCTTTTATAACTCTTTCTTTTCCAGCATATTTTAAATAAACTCTTATACTTTTCTTATTTCCTTCATCAGTAACAATTTTGAAATTAGAAATATATCCTTGCTCTTTTAAGATTTCAGCTATTCTTTCTTTCATCTTTGAGTGAGGTATATCCACTTTTTCATGCATAACTGCATTAGCATTTCTTACTCTTGTTAACATATCAGCAATTGGATCTGTTAAATACATCTATTTAAATCCTCCTTCCTTTGATTAATTACCAAGATGATTTTTTTACACCAGGTATTAACCCAGCTCCAGCTAGTTGTCTAAACTTAACTCTTGATATTCCGAATTCTCTCATATATCCTCTTGGTCTACCATCTAATTGACATCTATTTCTTTTTCTAACGGCTGATGAATCTTTTGGAAGTTTGTTTAATTCAAACATAGCTTCCATATCTCCAGCTGCTATTCTTTTCTTTAATTCAGCTCTTTTTTCAGCATATTTGTCAACAAGTTTTGCTCTTTTAACATCTCTTGCGATCATTGACTTTTTCGCCATCTACTCTAACCTCCCTACAACTACTTCTTGAAAGGCATTCCAAAAGCCTTTAGTAATGCTCTTCCTTCTTCATCTGTTTTTGCAGAAGAAACCATAGTGATAGACATTCCTAAAAGTTTTTCAACTTTATCAAAATCTATTTCAGGAAATACTAATTGGTCTCTCAATCCTACTGAATAATTTCCTCTTCCATCAAATGAGTTGCTAGGAACTCCTTCAAAGTCTCTTACTCTTGGAAGAACTACATTTACTAATCTATCTAAGAAATCATACATTCTTTCTTTTCTTAAAGTAACTTTAGCTCCAATAGGCATTCCTTCTCTTAATTTGAAACCAGCTTCAGATTTTTTAGCTTTTCTCAATAATGGCTTTTGACCAGTAATTAATGTTAAATCAGCCATAGCAGCATCTATTAACTTAGAGTTTTGAGTAGCTTCTCCAACTCCCATATTAACTATTATCTTTTCTAGTTTTGGGCATTCCATAATATTTTTAATTTCTAATTCTTTCATCAATTTAGGAACCACTACTTCATCGTAGAATTTGTGGTATCTTGAAACATATTTGTCCACTTATGCTTTCCTCCTTTCTTATATTATTTCTCCAGATTTTTTTGAAATTCTTACTTTTTTTCCATCTCTAACTTCATATCCAACTCTTGTTGGAGATTTAGTTTTTTCATCAAATAGCATAACTTTTGATGAGAATATTGCAGCTTCTTTTTGTACAACTCCACCTTGTGGGTTTACTTGAGATGGCTTTAAATGTTTTGTTACTATATTTATTCCTTCTACTATTATTTTTCCTTTTTTAGGGAAAACTCTTAGAACTTTACCTGTCTTCTTTTTATCTTTTCCTGATATAACATAAACTATATCTCCAGTTTTTACATGTAATGAATCAGGAACAAATTTAATTTTAGGTTTAGCCATTTTTCTTATAAGCCTCCTCTCTCATTATATAACTTCTATTGCTAGAGATAAGATTTTCATAAAATTTCTTGCTCTTAATTCTCTTGCAACTGGTCCAAATATTCTTGTTGCTCTTGGTTCATTGTTATTGTTAATTACAACTCCAGCATTATCATCAAATTTTATGTATGAACCATCGTCTCTTCTAGTTTCTTTTCTTGTTCTTACTATAACAGCCTTTACTACATCTCCCTTTTTAACGTTACCACCAGGGATAGCTTCTTTAACTGATGCCACAACAATGTCACCAATTCTTCCAAATCTCTTTTTAGATCCGCCTAAAACTCTTATTACCATAAGTTTTTTAGCCCCTGAGTTATCAGCAACATTAAGGATAGTTTGTTGTTGTACCATTAAAATATCCTCCTCTCACTAAATGTGATTATCTTGCCTTTTCTATGATTTCTACTAGTCTCCAATTTTTATCCTTAGATAAACGTCTAGTTTCCATTATTCTTACTTTATCTCCTACTTGAGCTACATTTTCTTCATCATGAGCCTTAAATTTAGTAGTTCTTTTTACTCTTTTCTTATATATAGGATGAAGTATCATTGTTTCAATAGCAACAACTATTGTCTTTTGCATTTTATCAGAAACAACTATTCCTTCTCTTACTTTTCTTTCGTTTCTCAAGATTAACCTCCTCTTTACCATATTAAAGAAATTAATTATCTTTCATTTAAGATAGTGTTGATTCTTGCAATTTCTCTTCTAACTTCTCTTATTTTTGCTGTATTAGTTAGTTGACCTAATGAAAGTTGGAACTTTAAGTTGAATAATTCTTCTTTTAGCTCTTTACACTTAACAACTAGGTCTTCACTAGTCATTTCTCTTATTTCTTTAGCTCTCATTAGTTTTCACCACCATTTTCTTTTTCTTCTCTTTTAACAACTTTACATCTGATTGGTAATTTCATAGCTGCTTTTCTTAAAGCTGCTGCTGCTTTTTCTTCAGTTACTCCTGAAACTTCAAATAAGATTCTTCCAGGTCTTACTACTGATACCCAACCTTCAACATTTCCTTTACCTTTACCCATTCTCACTCCAGCAGGTCTTGCTGTAATAGGTTTATCTGGGAATATTCTTATATATGTTTTCCCTTCTCTTTTAAATGTTCTGTTGATAGCAACCCGACAAGATTCTATTTGTCTGTTTGTTATCCAAGATGGTTCAAGAGCTTGTAATCCATAATCTCCAAAAGCAACAAAGTTACCTTTATGAGCTGCCCCTTTCATTCTACCTCTGAACATTTTTCTGTGTTTTGTTCTCTTTGGCATCAACATAATTAAGCTTCCCCTCCTTCTTTCTTACTAGGAAGAACTTCACCATGGAATATCCATACTTTTATTCCTAATGCTCCATAAGTTGTATGAGCTGTTGCTACTGCATAATCTATATCTGCTCTCAATGTATGTAAAGGAACTTTTCCTTCAACTGCCCATTCAGATCTAGCAATTTCAGCACCATTTAATCTTCCTGAAATCATTACTTTTATTCCTTTAACTTCTGGAGATTTCATTGATCTTGAAATAGCTTGAGTCATAGCTTTTTTATAAGCAATTCTCTTTTCAATTTGAGCAGCTATTGATTCTGCAACTAATACTGCATCTCCATTTAAATCTTTTATTTCTTGTACTTTAACAGTTACTTTTTTACCTGTTAATTTTTCAAGTTTTGTTCTTAGTGCATCTATTTCAGCACCTTTTCTTCCGATTATTAATCCTGCTTTTCCAGTATGTATATGTACAACTACTTGTGAAGGAGATGTTCTTTCGATTCTTACCTTAGAAATCCCTGTATGGAAGTAGTTTTTCTTTATAAATTCTTTTATTTGCACATCTTCATGGAAGTATTTTACATACTCTTTTTTATCTGCATACCAATTAGAATCCCAAGCTCTTGTAATCCCAAGTCTTAGTCCTCTAGGGTCTACTTTTTGTCCCACAGTTTTACCTCCTTAATCTTATTGTTCATCAGATACTGCCACTGTGATATGAGCTGTTGGTTTTCTGATTATATCTGCTCTTCCCATTGCTCTTGGCATAACTCTTTTTAAAACTGGTCCTTGATTTACCATTATAGTTGATACTACTAATTTATCTTCATCCATTTTGAAGTTATTTGTCGCATTTGCTATTGCAGACGACAATGTTTTCTTAATAACTCTAGCGGCTTTTTTATTTGTAAACTCTAGAATATCTAATGCTTCTAGTGCTGATTTACCTCTCACTAAGTCAGCTACTAATCTAGCTTTTCTAGGAGATAGTCTTACGAATCTAGTTATTGCTTTAGCTTCCACTAGTCCATCCTCCTTTTTCTCTATACTCAATTATTATTTTTTCTTTTTATCTACACCATGTCCATGATATGTTCTAGTTGGTGCAAATTCTCCTAATTTATGTCCTACCATTTGTTCTGTAACGTGAACTGGTATATGTTTTTTTCCATTATATACTCCAAAAGTTAATCCTATAAAATTTGGAAATATTGTAGATCTTCTTGACCAAGTTTTTATTACAGCTTTGTTATTTCCAGAAGCAACTGCTTCTTCAACCTTAGCCATTAAATGATGGTCACAAAAAGGTCCTTTTTTTAATGATCTTGCCATTACTAATTAGCCTCCTCTCGCAAATTATTTTTCGTTTCTTCTTCTTACGATAAATTTGTCAGAAGTCTTTCTTCCTCTTGTTTTAATACCAAGTGCTGGTTTTCCCCAAGGTGTTAAAGGTGATTTTCTTCCAACTGAGTTCTTTCCTTCTCCTCCACCATGTGGGTGATCTACTGGGTTCATTACAGCTCCTCTTACATGAGGTCTTTTTCCCATATGTCTTGCTCTTCCAGCTTTACCTATATTTACTAAGTTATGTTCAGAGTTTCCAACTTCACCAACAGTTGCCATACATTCACCATGTATTAGTCTTAATTCTCCTGAAGGTAATTCAACGTGACAATAAGTTCCTTCTTTTGCTACAAGTCTTGCAGCAGTTCCAGCAGATCTTACTAATTGTCCACCTTTTCCTCTTTGAAGTTCTATATTGTGAATTTGAACCCCAACTGGCATATCTTTTAATTTAAGTGCATTTCCAGGTTTGATATCAGCTTTGCTTCCAGCAGAAACTATATCTCCTTTTTTTAGCCCCTTAGGTGCTAATATATATCTTTTTTCTCCATCAGCATAGAATAATAAAGCAATATTTGCTGATCTGTTAGGATCATATTCTATTGTTGCTACCCTTGCAGGAACATCTAATTTATTTCTTTTGAAATCTATAATTCTGTATAATCTCTTATGTCCTTTTTGTCTGTCTCTACAAGTTCTGTGACCATAATTATCTCTACCATACGCTGATTTTAGAGGTACAGTTAAAGATTTTTCAGGTCTTACTTTATCAAGTTCATCATTTACTAATCTTGACATATGTCTAGTACCATTAGTAATTGGTTTCATTTTTCTAATAGCCATTTTTATTTTTCCTCCATTGACCTATATATATCTTTAAAGCTTTTTACACTTCTTTGAAGTAAATTATTGTATTTTCTTTTGCTAATTTAACAATTGCTTTTTTCTTAGCTTGAGTTTTGTATAATCTCATACCATGTCTTTTAGTAATTGGTTTTTTATTAATTGTAGCTACATCTTCAACTTTTACATTGAATATTGTTTCAATAGCTTTTTTTATTTCAATTTTATTAGCTTTTGGATGTACTTCAAAAGTATACTTATTATATTCTTTTCTTAAAAGTTCTGTTTTTTCTGTTACAACAGGCTTTTTAATTATATCATAAACATTCATTATCCTAGTACCTCCTCTACAACAGCTAATGCCTCTTTAGTAAGGATTACTTTTTCTTGTTTTAAAAGCCAGTAAACACCAATTTCATTTGGTTGTAAAATTACTGCATTTTCTAAATTTCTTGCTGACAAGTATAAATTGTAATCTTTTATTAAATCCCCAACTACAAATAATTGTTTTTGTTTTGCATCAACTTTATTTACTAAATTTACTATCACTTTTGTTTTAGGTGTTTCTATTCCATCATAGTCTAATACTAAAACATTTCCAGCTGCAACTTTTGCAGATAAAGCAGATTTTAGTGCTAGATTTCTAACTTTTTTATTAACTTTCTTTTCATATGATCTTGGATGAGGACCAAATGTAACTCCTCCACCTACCATATGAGGTGCTCTTATTGAACCTTGTCTTGCTCTACCAGTACCTTTTTGTTTGAAAGGTTTTCTTCCTCCACCTCTAACCATTGCTCTAGTCTTAGTAGAAGCTGTACCTTGTCTAGCAGCTGCTAATTCAGCAGTAAGTACTTCATGAAGAACTACTTTATTAGGTTCAATCCCAAACACTGTATCTTTAACTTCAACAGTACCAGTTTGTTCTCCTGCTAAGTTGTATATGTTTAAAACTGCCATTGTTTTCCTCCTCTTTCTACTATCCTATTACTTTCTTCACTGCTGGTCTAATTACTAAGTAACCATTTTTTGCTCCAGGAACTGCTCCTTTTATTAAAAGTAAGTTATGCTCAGCATCAACTTTAACTACTTTTAAGTTTTGAACTGTTACTGTTGCATTTCCATGTTGTCCAGCCATTCTTTTTCCTTTTAGAACTTTACCAGGCCAGCTTGACATACCTATTGATCCACCTAGTCTGTGGTTTCTTGATACCCCGTGTGAAGCTCTATTTCCACCAAATCCGTGTCTTTTCATAACACCAGATGTTCCTTTACCTTTTGAAGTTCCTGTGATATCTACATATCCAACTTCTGCTAGAACATCAACTTTGATTTCTTGTCCTAATTCATAACCATCTACTGATTCAACTTCTAATTCTCTAACGAATCTTTGAGGTTTTACACCTGCTTTATTGAATATTCCCATTAAAGGTTTAGTAGTGTTTTTTTCTTTCTTTTCATCAAATCCTAATTGTAGTGCAACATATCCATCTTTTTCTTCAGTTTTCTTTTGAAGAACAAAGTTAGGACCAGCTTCTACAACTGTTACTGGAACGAATTTTCCATCTTCAAAAATCTGAGTCATTCCAATTTTCTTTCCTAAAATTCCTGACATTTTTAACCTCCATCAAATAATATATTGGTTGATACAACTCACCCTTGTGGTTCTATTTTTTGACACAAGAATAAAATCAACTTGTACTATTCTGTAAGTATGATGCTTTCGCATCATCTCCCATAAATAAATACAAAGAATAGAATTAAACTTGTTTAATTTCTATTCCTACACCAGCTGGTAAGTGAACTGATGTTAACGAACTAATAGCCTTGTCTGTAGAATTTACTAATTCTATCATTCTTCTGTGCACTCTCATTTCGAATTGCTCTCTTGAATCTTTGTTAAGATGCACTGATCTTAAAACAGTATATTTTCTAATTTTAGTAGGTAAAGGCATTGGACCTGCTACTATTGCTCCACTTTTTTTAGCAGATTCAGCTATTCTTTTTGCTGATTCATCTAATAAAGTGTGATCATATGCTTTTAAATAGATTCTTAATTTGTTAGAAGCCATTTATTATTGCACCTCCTTTAAATTAACTACATAAGATAATTCTTATGCACTTTTGAAAGTATAACATACTTTTTAAAAAAATAAAAGAAAAATTTATAAAAATTTTTAATTTTTTTATATTGACTTTTTTATTCTTACATCTTACTATTAATTAATAATGAGGGAGATTATTAAAATTTATTGGAGGTCTTATGAAAAGTACAAAAAAATTTTTATTATTTATTTTAGTATTATTTACTTTTACTTCTTGTAGTGTTATAGATAGTGTTTCAGATTTTTTTGAATCCAAACCTAGTATAGCTTTTATTAATCCAATCTCAAAAGTAAAGAAAGCTGATATGAGTGTTTTTGTAAGTGGTTTTCCTGATAACTGGACAAATGATATAGAGTCTCATTTAAAATATGATAATTGGCAAGTTTTTGACTCTGATACAGGTCAAGAAACTTTTATTCTTGTTTGTGATCGTTTAGGTCAACAAGAATGGCATAGCGAAAGTTATGATAGAAGTGGTCATAAAAGTACCTCTGTTGAAGCCCAAAATTCCTTTAGTGGAAGCGTTAGTGTTATTGATTTAAGAACTAGAAAAAGAGTAGCTATTTATGAGTTTATGTATGAGAAAGCTGAAACTGTTATTTCTAGGTCAGTTTTACTTATGAGAATGGTTGTTAATAAGAGTAGAGAAAAAAAATAATATTTTTATATAATTTACGGAGGTTTTATGAAAAAAATTTTTTTATCAATCTTTTTATTATTTTCTATTCTTACTTATAGTAAAGGACATATTGAAGAAATTACTACTCCTAAACCTATTAGATCAAGCAAAGAAAAAACTGTTTTTATTAGTGGTTTTCCAACTGATTTTGAAACTGCAATAAGTTATATTTTAGAGAATGATTATGGTTGGAATGTTGCTATAATTAATAATAATGGAACTGATTCTTTTTCTATTGAGTGTCGTAGTTTGTACTATAGAGATTTTAAAGGCTATGAAGGAATAGTACAATTTACTGATTTAAGAACTGGAAAAAGAATAGGATATTATGAATTTTCATCAGAAAAATTTGATAATATTATTATTAATATATTAGATTATATGAATTATATTTCAGGAAACTAAAAAATTGAATGAATTTAATTTAACTTACTAACAAGGGTTGACTTCTGTAAGAAGAAGGGGTTAATCCTTTTAGTTTTTCTTTTATTCTTCTGTTATTGTAATAATATATGTATCCCCTCTTTTTATTTAAAAGCTTTTTCTCTTATAGACTACATTACACAATATACATAAGTGCTATTATTGACCAAGAAACTATAAAGCCATATAGTACCATAAAAAATGTTAGCTTTATATGATAACTATGGTTTTAGTATCAAATTATTATATAGTTAAAGAATAAAATTCTAATTTATACTATTTTACTAAACTTTTGATTGACACTTTTATAAAAAAAGTTTATAATTTTAGTAAACAATTATATTGAAAGGAAGTGTATAATTATGGAAACAATGTCAAATCATTTACCAAATTTAGATGAAGAAAAATTAAAATTTGTTATTGAATTAAAAGAAAAATATAATGCAGGTAAAATTAGTTTAGCTGATGCCAGAAAACAACTTAAAGAAAGAGTTAAGACTTTAAAACCTTATGAAATTGCTTATGCTGAACAAAAACTTACACCTTTTGTTGAAGATGAATGTATAAAAGAAAATATTCAAAATATGATGCTTTTATTTGAAGGGGTTATGGATACAAGTAGACCTACTGAACTTCCAGCTGACCATCCAATTATGTGTTATTTTAGAGAAAATGATGATATGAGAGAATTATTAAAGGAAGTTGAAAGTCTAATTCAATTCCCAGTTATCAAAAATCAATGGTATGAACTATATGATAAACTTGATTTATGGTGGAAATTACATTTACCAAGAAAACAAAATCAACTTTATTCACTTTTAGAAAAGAAAGGTTTTACAAGACCTACAACTACAATGTGGGTACTAGATGACTTTGTTAGAGATGAATTAAAAGAAAATAGAAAAATGCTTGACGATGGCAATATAGAAGAATTTATTGCTTCTCAAACAAGTGTTGCTGCTGATATAATTGACTTAATTAGAAAAGAGGAAACTGTACTTTATCCTACATCTCTTGCTATGATTACTCCTGAAGAATTTGAAGATATGAAATCTGGGGATAGAGAAATTGGATTTACCTTTGGTAAACTTGAAACTACAAGTGAAGCTAAAAAGGTAACAGCTGAAGAAAATTCTAATATTAGTGGACAAGGTAATTTAGCTAAGGACTTAGCACAATTATTAGGTAAATATGGATTTAATTCTGGAGATAACCAATCTTCTGAATTAGATGTAGCTATGGGTAAGATGACATTAGAACAAATCAATCTGGTATTTAAACATCTACCAGTTGATATTACTTATGTTGATGAAAATGAAATTGTTAAATTCTACTCAGACACTGCCCATAGAATTTTTCCTCGTAGTAAAAATGTTATAGGTAGATATGTTAAAAATTGTCACCCTCCAAAGAGTGTACATATAGTTGAAGAAATTATAGAAAAATTTAGAAGTGGAGAACAAGATTTTGTTGAGTTTTGGATAAATAAACCTGGATTATTTATTTATATCTCTTATTCTGCTGTTAAAGATGAAAATGGTAAGTTTAGAGGTATTTTAGAAATGATGCAAGATTGTACAAAGATTCGTTCACTTGAAGGTTCTCAAACTCTTTTAAACTGGGAAAGTACTAATTCAACTAATAAGACTGTTGAAGAAAAAGTAGAAGAAGTTAATAAAGAAGAAACTCAAACAGAAAAAAGTAATGTTAAGATTGATTTAGATAAAATTGATGGAGATACTTATTTAAAAGATTTAATTAAAGTTTATCCTAAGCTAAAAGAGGATATGATAAAAATATCTGATAACTTTAAACTTTTACAAACTCCACTTGCAGCAGTTATGTTACCTACTGTCACTCTTAAAAAAGCAAGTGAAAGAGGAGAAGTTGAGCTAAATACTTTAATTGAAAAAATTAAAGAAATTATAAAAACATATTAAAATAGTTATAAATAGAGAAAGTCAGGAATTAATTGTCCTGACTTTCTTTTATTTTATTTCTTATAGTATTTCATAGCTTCTGGTAAGAATCTTCTTAATTCTTGCAATCTATTTTCACTAGAAGGGTGAGTTGATAAGATTTCTGCATTTTGGCTTCCACCTAGTTTCATCATTCTTTCTTCTGCTTTTATAGCTTCTTCTGGATTATATCCTGCCATAGCCATAAATATCATTCCATATTTATCTGCTTCATATTCTTGAGTTCTACTAAATTTTAAAAGTCCCAAAGACAAACCTTGTTGAGCTAATTCATCACTAACAACAGCTCCACCAACTATTCCATCTATTGCTTTTTTACCTAACATTAAGAAACCAGCTAAATTTTGGCTACTTGCAGTTTCTGCATGGTGTCCACCAATAACATGTCCTATTTCATGTCCCATTACAAAAGCTATTGCACCATCTGTTTCTAATACTGGTAATATTCCAGAATAGAAAGCAATTTTCCCACCTGGTAATGCAAAAGCATTAATATCCTTAGTATTAATTAAGTTAAATTCCCAATTAAGATATTGTAATTTATCAGCCATTCCGTTTTCTCTTAAATATTGTTCTACTGCTCCTGTCACCTTTCTTCCTATTTGAGTGACTCTTTTTCCTTGAACAGTATTATTTGCCAACAAATTATTAGCCTTTAATTGAGCTATCATTTGATTATATTGAGCAACTGATGATTGAACAACTGATTCATCACTTACAAATTTTATCTGTCTTCTTCCAGTTAAAGGTGCAGTTGCACAAGATACAAAAATTAAAGATACAAATAACATTAAAATTATATTTTTTATTTTTTTCATAACCACTCCTTACTTAATTATAAAAATATATTAAAAATAGTTCATTGCTAGCTAAATTTCTTAACAATAAAAAATTGACATTCGCTACAAATTCGGCAAACTTGCCAACAAGTT
>ERZ773100.49-NODE-49-length-80066-cov-6.279174_pt1 | contig 80066 bp, 89 predicted proteins | sample MGYA00511119_ERZ773100 | MGnify/ENA primary metagenome ERZ773100 (study PRJEB29015, sample SAMEA2738000) | human oral metagenome | biome: human oral; feature: human-associated habitat; material: dental | place: China | collected 2111 ...
ACGTCATGGCAGGATCCGTGTCTCAAGCGCTGACTGTGTGCACGGCTGCCATCGTCTACGCCACGGGGGTGGATTATGTTGCGCGCTGCTTGAAGTTGGTTCGCGCATGAGTTCGATTATCACTCGGGTGTGTGACGCCATAGTTGCTGTTATCGGAAGCATTTTCTCTGAAGAGGACAAAGGGAAAGGGTTAAAATACCCAACAACACACCCTCTAACGCAGGCGGATCTTGTCGGCTGGTACACTATAGGGACAATCCTATCGTATTCTGCCTTCCTTTTAATTGTAGGCGACAAATATCATATGCCGCCGATCAAGTTCTACGTAATTTGGATCGCTTCATATTTGCTATTCTGGGGATCATTGTACGTCGAGTATATTCCCGTCGCATTTAACAAATGGAATAGCGGCATAGACGAATTCGGCAGAACCATTAACGGCAAGGAGTCGAGGAAACGATATCCAATAAAAAAATGGCGACCTCCTCGGATTGAACAGCACACTAATGAATTCCATTACCCTAAAGGCGTCGCAATACGAGTATTTCTTTTGGTGACGACCTCAATAATTTTTTCATGTTGGTTCACTCTTTACTCGGGTGGCCCGTTCCAAAGTGCGTATTCGCAAGTGATCATTGCATATCCACTTTTTGCAACCAACGTTGCAAGGAACCCTAAATCACTCCTGGCGGTGTATTTTGGTGCGATTTTCTGGATGGTGATGTTTGAGACGATCAAACACCATTATGTAGTCGGTCACACAACACAGAGCTTTTGGTGGTATATTACCGTATCGGTGATTGTGCTAGCCATGTCGGGCTTAATAGCTGCAGCCAACAGAAGATATGAACGTGAAGAAATTGAAAATTCCCCAAGAGAGGAAAGTAAGCACCTTTCGTGAGGAGATGTTGCACTCTCCTACCTGGTTCTGATGAAATTCTTAACTAGGTGCGTAGACCGGCTACTACTGTAGCGCCGATTGCCGTGCAGCAAACCGCCGCCAGCAACGCTCTCCAAAAGTTAGGGTCTCCTTTGTCGGCTCCAATACATAGAGCACAAAACAGGACTCCAAAAAAGAGTGCTACCAAGGGAACTATTTCAGCTGTGCGAACTTTTGACTTAATACGCATGCTATTCTCCTAACCGGAGAGTGCAACACTCTCAGTATAAACCTATGGTTGAGTGCAAGTCAATTAGTTTCATCTGATTCTGACAATTGTTTTTCATGTATGAGTCACATTCTGTGAGCGCCGCGATTGTTGTTGGAGTGAGTACTTTCCTTATTCTACGCAAAACACAAGACGGTGCGTTATATTTCGGATGGTTCATTGACTATTGTGTCTACTTGTCAATCGCTAGCGTCTCGTCCGCAAGCACAAGCGCTCCATATCGCAACCAACCAACAACCGTCGTAGCCAAGAATAGAACGCTGCGCGCGGTGGCTTCGTCGATATCTTGCGGCTGATCACCGCCGTGTCGATCAGGCTGGTAACCGATGGTAGCTAGCGCGTCAATGAATACCTCGATTCCTCTCTTGCTGTTTATCTCTCCATTGACGTTATAAACTCGATCCGGCAGTTTGCACTCCCACTTGTCTGGAGATTGACGGAGCGCACCGATCATTTTGCCAAGGGTTGCGTTATCGTCGGCTGGTGAGACGATTGGTTTAAGAAGTACCTCAATAGCCTTGACGGCTCTTTCCCAGGCATCATTTAAATTTGGTTCGCGACCGAAGGCGAATATCCATGCCTCTTGCATGTACTGCGATGCCTTGTCGTCTAGCTGAGTCACCTGCTCGTACTCGTCCCAGAGCGCGGGATCAATCCGCTCCACTAGACGGTTACCATCAGGTGATACGCGGAGAACATGGCCCGCAGACTTTAGAATATGTTCAAGTGGTTGGGCATGGCCGAATCCGTGACCAAGGAGCCAATCTATGACGTCGAGCGCCCTTGATTCGTCATATATGTTGCCCCATAGACTGCTGTTTTGTATGCAAGCGATGATGGCATCGCCTGGATGGAAATTATCAATGTTGTCGCTGAGTTCGTCGGGTACATAGTTCAGTTGTCCGATTAGCGCTACAAAGAGGCAGTAGATCATTGACCTAGCCCACACTAGGCCTGACTGATGGTCAGGAGGGCAGAAACAGGCAGAGTCGTGTTATTTGTTACTGCTCGTCGTCTTATCTCACTGCCGCTGTCGTGCCTAGTAACTGCTCTGGTATCGTCTAGTGGTCTTGATGCCCTATGGGAGGTAATCGGCGCAGGGACGAATGCGCCATGGCATTTGTCTGTGTTATCGAGCGGTCGCGAGTACGCAGCGACAGAATATCTCCATATCTACACAAAGAACACACCAAGCGATGCGCCGAAAAGCTTCTCCGACCCACCCATCACTGCTTAAAGAGTGTCAACACCGCGCGTGGCTCTATGACCTACAGCTCTTTTCTGGGAGAGAACACAGCCACCGATGACCCATTTGACCATCTCTTTAACACTGCCAATGCGCATCTTGTGGTAAGAGTTGAAATGGAGCAGATCATAGAAACAACATGACCTTCTTATGGCCTTTTTGATTTCCTGCTGCTTGAATCGATAGTCAAGAAATTTGCATGAAACATGACTAACGGCCTCTCTTAGGTAAATTTCCTATCCTTACATTTGGTTTAGTCAAGAATATTGCAGAATTCTTGACTAAGGAATGCGCTAAAACTAGCACGAGATTTAGCGCTCTATAAGGAGTAATAGAATTAAGAAGAATACTTAATCACTATTTGAGCGAAAGGATGTAATCGTGAGAAGTTATGATAAAATAACCACTTTGTATGAAAGACTGAGCCGAGATGATGAATTACAGGGTGATAGCAATTCTTGTGGAAGTTATAAATTTGAAGGATGCATTAAATTAAAAGGACTACAGGCTGTAGCCCAATTTGATGAATTATCAACCATATTAAACAGATACTTTGTGGAGCATCATCAAAAGATGCCGGAAATAAAATATCAAGTATTACCAAGATAGAAGAACCATCAAAGGATATGTATCATACGATGTTTGGTGGAATGTTACACAATAAGAATTTGAAAGTTTAAGTATGTCAATAACAGATGAGACAGTTATATAAGCTTTACGTAGGGTGGTAGAAGTAAAATCTAACGTCTTTTTATGTGCAACAAATGGAAGAAAAACTAGATAAACGGAAAAGGATACCAGGATACTGTTGCGGGAATTTCGAAGTAAAGTCGGATCAAAAAGATAGTTTTGATTAAAAGATCCTTGATGAATAGTAACAGTGTCACTGTGCTGGTGTTTGAGTAATGTATCTCAACCAAGACTCTACACCAAGAGGGTGGGGATACATCTAAAGCTTATAAGATGACACATTTACTACTACCCCCCATTCAGTAATCGCTGTAGCTAAAATATACATAGCAATACCTTTTGCATTGTTATGTATATTCTCTGATGAGAGAGCTTCTAGCTCATCCAAACTAAAAAAGGTTTATATCGCTGGATTCATAGCACCTACTTGATATATAGGGTCCTCCTCTGTTATAAATGCGTAACTTATATCTGCGTGATAGTTCCTACGTCTGGTAGGAACGTCACAATTGAAGGATCAGCTTTCCCTGAAAACAGCAGAGCGGAGTCGAACACATTTGGTGAGGAGGATATGATGCATAATTCACTCATACGCCTAGGAGTATATAGTGCAACTGTATTATAACTAGAGGCACATTGGGAGTTGTAGTGTCGGTTTTCCGTATCATGTTATTGATTCGAGTGTAGAGCTACCTTGAAGGTATGTTTCTTACCAACACGCAAAATGTCACCGTTAGTAAGTGGTGTATCTTCGCTAGAAACTTTGGAGTCATTGATCTTCACAGCATTTTGCTTGATGAGCCGTCTGGCCTCGCCACGACTTTTTGTGATGCCCAGTCGAACAATGATATCGATAATTGACTCATGGGCATCCACCTGAACGATGTCAATATCCTTGGCAAGATTCTTCTGACTCACCTCAGAGACCCATTGCTGCTCAGCATCAACGGCGGCGCTCGCTCCGTGGTACATTGACACTATCTCTCGAGCAAGATCCTTTTTAATATCGCGTGGATTTTCTCCGTCGTTGAGCCGACTTTTAATTACAGCAATCTCACTCATAGACAGGCGCGTACAATCCACAAAACACTGATGAATACCCGCATCCGCCAGCTGCATGATTTTAAAGAACATATCTTTGGCATTCAGATCGAGACCCACACCGGTGCCAAGGCTTTTGCTCATTAATTTTTCGCCGGTTTCTGGGTTTTCGAGCAGTGTGGTTGTCATGACAAACTTTTCTTTCTGCTTGTAACGCTTGAGCAATGTACGGCCAGCCAGCATATTGAATGTTTGGTCGGTGCCACCAATCTCTACATCAACATCCATTGCCACAGAATCGTAGCCCTGCATCAGCGGATAGAAGAACTCATGGACGAAGAGTGGCTTCTCGGCAGCGACTCGCTTTTTGAACGCATCGCGCTCTAGCATCTGCTGCACGGTAAAGTTGGAGGCAAGCTCCACAGAATCTTCAAATGTTAGCTTGGAGAGCCACTCCGAATTAAACTGGAATTCTATCGGGTTGTCGATATCGTTAAAGTCTAGAATCTTGCCAATTTGTGCCTTAAATGTCTGCAGGTTCTCCAGCACTTGTTCGCGTGTTAGCTGTACCCGCATCGAGGTTTTATCGCTCGGATCACCGATCATCGCGGTAAAGTCGCCAATTAGCACAATAACGAGAAAAGATAAAAAACTGAAAGGTGCTTTCAAGTTATAACCTCTTATGTGTGAAAAGTCGTAGGGTTATATTTAATAACCTGTTGTTTAAAAACCGAGGATGAGGAGAATACCAAGCTTTTAGTATGGAGCGACTAGGGTAGATTGTATCGCATCAGCAAGTTCTGCTTCTGTAGATACGATACCTGCTAAAGGTAGGCTACCGAAATCATGAGCGGTATTCGAACCATTCAATAAACCAAGCACTGGTATCTCTGCATTGACGGCAGCCCGAACACCGATCGATGAATCTTCAATAGCGATACATTGTGACTTATGCACACTTAATTTATCAATCACCTTCAAATATGCGGACGGATTTGGCTTCTTTTTGAGTACATCTTCTCGAGTAACAATACAGGAGAAGTGATTGATAATACCAAATTTTTTGAGAACCGCACGAATATTGACAATGGTATTAGTTGATGCAATTGCAAAGACATAGTCAGTGCTATGTTTTTTGATAAAGCTTGTCACAGGATCTACCTCTTTGCTGTAGTGCAGGATATTACCTCTGTATATCTTTGTGTAATTCTCAATTATACTATGAGTAGTGTCTGGATTTAGGTGAGGGAAGTGCTTTTTGAAGAAGTTGGCGGTCGTTTGTCCGATGGTTGCTTTATATAAAGAATCTGATATTACTACGTTGTATCGTAAAGCCTGTTCTTTGAGGATTTTGAATCGTGCGTCATCGCTGGTTGAAATGACGCCATCAAAATCGAAGATTACCACATTTTTTAGATTATCCATGATTCTATTATAAATGGTACTAGCTATTGGGTCCACTAACTTAAAAATCCAGAGATTTAAAACAGCAAAGGTGGGTTTATTTCGGATAGAAGTTCCATAATAGTCTCTCATGAGTAGAGGTGGTCGGGGTTTGTTGATCCTGTCTTGGATTTGAAGCGTTGGCTTGATGATGTCGTGAGAACAATCCATTGAACTGACAAAGGCCAATGGCGTCAGCCGTATTGGTGGCTCGATGGTATTTTGGGCGGCACTGATGAACAATTCGGGTATATAGGGACAGGGATTTTCGACGAATGCTCAGTAGATATTATTATGGCAGCTGGTACCTCCTGATCTATGTTCTTCTGCTTGAACAAAAAACACCTGGTAATAATATAAGCCGCATACAAGGTGATAACCTATTCTTAGCATTGGAATTTATTTGTATTACCAGACAACGGTAATAGCTATTCAATATTGTTGAATATATACTCAGTAAAGTGTGGATGTAGATTTGTGAGGCCTAAAATAAAGTTGACGTACTTGCGACATCGTGCTAATTTAGTTCTAGAGAGGGCTATGATATACCATAATTCTCAGAGAGGCTTTTGCCTAGATAGATCAATAATGTAATGGGAGCACATTATGACAAGGACGGTAGATGATGCAACACTTGATTTAATCACAAGCCTTCTCTTTCGGAAATGGACATTGCCAATTCTTCAATCACTTGGCACGACAACAAAGCGCTACTCAACCTTATCTCGTATGTTGCCAAAGATAACGCAGAAAGTGTTGACGGAGCGCCTCAAGCAGCTAGAACGCGGTGGCATAGTCCAGCGTGTGTTGCACTCGACTAATCCGCCACAAGTTGAATATCGGCTAACAGAGATGGGGATTAAACTATTAGGCGTTGCTAATGATATTGAGTGTTATTTTCATGATCACAGCGAAGCGATTTGTCGGTCGCAAAAAATGTATGATCGACGACAGAAGATGCTTGCGTATTAGTCTTTAGACGACTGTTGGTGCTGCAATACATTAAGTAATTCGCGATGGCGGAGTGCTACTTGCTGCTGTCTGTGTTTGCTTCGGCAGATAAGTCGAAAGGGAATAGAGAAATACATCAAAGAGTTCAATCATAATGGTGCTGCGATACCACTATCTTCTGAAGGAAGCGGCTTTATGGCGCTTATTGTACTTACGTTGCTCAATAATGCTGCAAGAGTAACACAAAATATGATCCAATATATTGGAATAATTGAACAATTATGTGATGCATGTATTGACAGATAACCTCTGATATCGTGCTGCACTATCAAGAAACTAACGCACACAGAGTATGGTACCTTCCCTAAAAGTGCCGTCTTGTCACCTGTTATATTGCTTGCTACCGTAAAACATGACAGAAACACACAAGATAGTTTTATTTCTGTCAAGGGAGGTAATTATGACACAAAAAAGTAGTTATTGCATTGCAGCTGGGGTTGCTGTAGGAGTGTCAATCGTGATGGGTGGTGCTGTGTATGCAGCACCAGTCGGGGTGAGTAATATCGAGAATTTTATCAGAAACATTATCCAGGTCGTGGCGGGATTAGCTGGCTTAATTGCGACTGGATTTTTTGTTATTGGTGGCCTCACGTATATTACGAGCTCGGGCAATCCAGAGCAGCTTGATCGGGCAAAGCGCACTATCACCTGGTCGGCGGTCGGCTTGGTGGTTGTTATTGCCGCGTATGTCTTGACTAACCTTGTTACATCGTTGGCACATCAGTCGTTTGGAGGCTAGAGAGATGAGAAGCACTAGTTTATTCTTCTTTGCTGATACGGCGAGTGCGCTCAAGACGGTGCGTGACTTTGTAACGCCAGCAATGCATATCCTTACTGCTGTCGCCTCGCTGATATGCGTGTTGTTTATTGTGTATGCTGGCTATCAATATATGATGAGCCGCGGCAAGCCAGACCAGCTGGAGCACGCAAAAGAGCTCGTCAAGAAAGCAATCCTTGGGCTCGTGCTTGTGCTTGCAGCAACGACACTGGTCGCTGTCCTGACACAGGCGTATGGTTCACCGCAGGCTGCTGAGCATGCAACATTGCCTCACCTTGAGACTGTACAAACAAAGTCGCAGCAAAATGGGTTACTTGAGACAGTTATCGCAATGATAACAGGACTATGCTCAACCATTCTTAATACGCTCGCTGCACCAGTGCTGCATGCGCTTGAGTTTTTCACCACTACAACACCGCTGATGGCAACAAATAAGAGTGTCTTTAATCTGTGGCTTGTCATGACGGGCATTGCTAATAGTCTATTAGTTCTTGTCCTTGGCCTACTTGGACTCCAGATAATGAGCGCGCAAAGCTTTGGGTTGGAAGAGGTTGATACAAAGCAGATATTGCCACGAGTTGGATTGATTTTCTTGCTCATGAATAGCTCAATCTTTCTTATTGATAGCGTAATTAGCTTATCGAATGTCCTTATAACGGCGATTGGACAGGTGTCTGGTGCGACACCAGTTTGGCGCACATTGACTGGCGTCGTAGAGAAGACTGCTGGCCAGGGCATTGCGGCGCTCTGTATTATGATTGTCTTTGTTATTTGTGCAGTTGTACTCCTTATTTATTACGTCATGCGACTTGTGACACTCTACATTGGTACAGTCCTATCGCCATTAGTGAGTTTGCTCTGGCTCGTGCCAGGGTTTCGTGATTTTGCTGAGACTGCCCTCAAAACATACCTGACAACGATATTCGTTATTTTTATTCATGTTGTTATTCTGCAGTTAGCTTCGTCGCTGCTAGTTGGCCTTGCTCAGGCACCACAAGGGAGTGGTGTCCTAATGGCAATTGTCACTGGAATTGCGACGATTGTGATGTTGCTCAAAGTGCAAGGAGTAATGCTGCAACTGAGCTATGTTGGTATGGGTGCTCGTTCGATGAAGCAGCTTGGCGGACAGTTTATCAATGGTATTAACTATGTGGCTGGACCTCATTCAATGCTTGCGCAGCGAACAATGGCGCGGGTGAGACAGAAAACCTTTATGGCGAAGACACGAATACGTACTGCATTACGGCCAAAGATGACACAAGTAACTGTACCATCGATAAAAGCACAACCAGTCCATCAGTCACTTCACACACCACCATCTGTGTACACGACGAAACGAGTGCAGCGTGATACGCCATCGCATCAGCATGTATCGCCACAAGAAGAAGGGGAAAAATGATGAGAGTATCAGTTGTCCCAGCTCAAGTTACCACGGTAGAGGATCGAATTATCGGTTGCCTTGGTTTTATGCAAATTCTTATTTTAGTGAGTGCCATATTGTGTGGGGCTGGGGTGTTTGTCGTGTTGCCGCCAATGATGGGTGAAGCGTGGTATAAATATGGCATCATAGCGGCTGTGTTGACGGTTGGTAGTATATTGTCGATACGGGTTAGGGGAGTCGTTCTCGCTCACTGGGTTGGTATAATTGTTCGCTATAACCAGCGTCCAATGTATTATGTTGCAGATAAAAATACGACAGCATATCGCCAGAGAGATAAAGATAGAGACGACCAAGCGCATATGCCAGTACACACATCACCTGGTACAGTGAGTCGTCACCGGCCAGTTCATCTTGATGCGTCGGCGAGAGCCAAAGCTCGTGCTGTGATTGATGACCCCGCGGCTCACATACGCATAGCAACTGATAAAAAAGGAGGCGTTCATGTTCGGATTACACAAGTCAACTAAGAAAGCGAGTGCTCGCCAGCAAATTGCAATACAGGGTGTGCAGGATGGAGTGCTGGAATTACCGGGCAGACGATATCGAATGATTGTATCGGTATCGGCCGTAAACTTTGAGCTGCGGAGTGAGGAAGAACAAGATGTGATTATTGATACATATGAGAGTTTTCTCAACTCGATCAGCTGGCCAATTCAGATCCTCGTGCGGACCCGCAAGATCACGATGAATGCCTATCTTGCTGAATTACATGCGCAGCAGCAGGCTGAGACAGTACCAATGTACCAAGAGCAATTGCAACGCTATCGAGCATTCATCCGTTCTCTGATTGCAAATAATACCATTATGACACGTCGCTTTTATATCGTTATTCCATATCAGCCAACTGAGAAGGCAGATGACTCGTTTATTCGTGAGCAACTCTTGCTTCGAGCTGATATCCTTGCAAAAGGCATGGCGCGCCTGGGTATGCGAGCATATCCGCTTGATAGTTTGGCAGTGCTTGAATTATTTTATAGCTTTTATAGCCCGATACAGGCAAAAACGCAGCCACTAACTGAGCAAGCGCTTCGTATGATTCATCAGACACTTGTACACAAGGAGAAAGTATCATGACGAAGCGTTTTACAAAGCTGGTTGGTTGGCTCCAAGCACAGGTGCAGCTCCAACCAAAGAAGTGTACTGCGCAGCAACACGAACGAGACATTCTCTTTGGTGAACAAGATATGATTGATGTCATAACGTATGCTGGATTACAAGAACAGGCTGACTATGTATGCATTGATGGTGTTTATATGCGCACGCTTGCTATTGTTGGCTATCCATTCGTTGCCAGCTCAGGCTGGATGGATAGCCTGATAACGTTTCATCATGATAGCGATATGAGCTACCACCTCCACGAGGTTAATGCGCATGTCGCCTTACCAAAGCTGCAGCGCAAGATCACCGAGCTTGAGTCGATGCGTCGAGCAATGGTGCGCGATGGCAAAATTGTTGGCTCCGAAATTAGTGATCCGCTTGAGTCGGCAATTGAGCTGCGCGATAAAATTCAGCGTGGGCAAGAGAAGTTGTTTCAGCTTGCGGTGTATGTGTGTGTCCGAGCCGATAGTAAAGCGGAACTGAACAAAACAACACGGCTTCTCGAAGCGAACCTATCAGCGCAGCTGTTTTATGCAAAAGTGGCTCGCTACCAACAGCTTGAAGCGCTGCAGGCTATTATGCCCCGTGGTGATGACCAGCTGGCGCAAAGACGGAACCTCGATAGCTCAAGCGCAGCTCTGACGTTTCCGTTTATGTCGTCAGAATTAGTCCACGAGACGGGTATTTTGTATGGAGTGAATGCGTCAAATAACTCGCTGGTCATTGTTGATCGATTTTGCTTGCCGAATGCAAATTCGATTACGTTTGCTCAATCTGGTGCGGGTAAAAGCTACACAACGAAGGTGGAAATCATTCGCCAGTTGATGCAGGGAACGCGAGTAATTGTGATTGACCCTGAGCGAGAATACCAGCGATTGACGGAGTCATGTCACGGCACATACATAAAGCTATCGACACGAAGTAAGCAAAAGATCAATCCATTTGATACGGCAACAACGTATCGCGACAGCAACGGTAGTGCAGAGCATATGCAAGATGTGATGGAGATTATTAGTCTGATGGTTGAGGGTTTATCAGCTCGCGAAAAAGCAGCGGTTGATAAGGCACTTGTTGGAATTTATAAGAAAGCAAAACAGCAACCACCGCTGCTTGCAGACCTCTATGCAGAGCTACGCAAGCGTCGCCAAACAAAATTATGCGAGAAGCTTGAGAAGTATATCTCTGGTTCGCTGGCCCACGTATTTAATGAACCCACGAATGTTACCCTTGATAACCGCTTAGTAGTGTTTGACATCAAGGATATGCCAGAAAATCTTCGTCAGATCATGATGCTGATTATTGCTCATTTTGTTAATCACCGTGTGATGGCACACCCTGCAAAGCATTTGCTGGTGATTGATGAAGGCTGGCTTCTGTTACAACATGAAGAGTCAGCACGATTTGTCGCTGGACTGGTGCGGCGTGCTCGCAAGTACTACCTAGGTGTCTCGATAATTTCGCAGCAAGCGAACGACTTTCTCCATAATGAATACGGGCGTGCTATTGCGTCGCAAAGTGCAATGCGGATCTTGATGCGCCAAGATACAACGACAATCAAGGGCGTGGTTGATGAGTTTGGATTGAGTGAATATGAGCAGAGCTTTTTATTGACGTGCGAGCGAGGTGATGCACTGCTGGTTGCCGATCAACAACATGTTGCTGTCAGAATTGTCGCAGCTGAGCATGAGCACCCGTGTATTACAACTGACCCAGCAGAGGTATATGACACATGATTGGTGTGATTATGCAGGTACTTCGTTTTGGTGTTAGCTTTCGAGTGTGGCGGTTGATTCTCCTCAGTATCGTGACGATTGCAGTGCTATTTCTTCTACCAATCATCAGCGTACTTTCTTTGGGCGCGCCAACAGTATCTTTTCTTGCGCATACACCAAGCGCACATACAGCTGAAAAACAGGGTTTTTATCGTGGCGAGGCAATGCCAGACAACACCTATGCATGGGGGAACTGTACCTGGTGGGCGTATGCAATGCGCAAGTGGGCTGGCAGCCCCATCCCAACAACATGGGGCAATGCTAACACCTGGGACGATTATGCGAGGCGCGATGGGTATGTTGTTGATCAGACGCCAGCAGTTGGTGCAGTCTACCAAACGGATGAGGGCGGCTATGGTCACGTTGCTTACGTCATTAACGTCGATGATGGAACAGGTGAATGGACAATTTCTGAGATGAATGCACCAACGCTGAATGTTGTCTCCCGGCGCACGTTCCCAAAAGATGCAGCCCAATCTGCTCATTTTATTCATACTAAGACAGGAGTATCATCATGGACACCACAGCTTCCATCGCACATGACATCGTATGGTATGCCACGCTAGGTGTTTGTGTACTCATCGGGGGAGGAGTGGTGTGGTGTCTTGTTATCATCCTGTGGTGTATCAACAACCGCCGCTATCTGATGCGTCGATCGCTTGTGTGGCTCGAAATAACGCCACCAGCCACAGCAACAAAAACACCAGAAGCAGTTGAACAATTCTTTACCGTCATTCATGGATTTGCAGCAGCTCGGTCATATGGTGAGCGTATAATGCGCCGCGTATCAGTACTGAGTTGTGAGATTGTTGCGACGCGCCAGGGTGGTGTTCGCTATCTTGTGCAGGTTGAGCGTGCAAAAATGCAAGCCCTGCAGAAAGCTATCATGACGCATCTCTCTGAAGCAAAAGTGCGCGAGATCACGCGAAATATCACGAAGCCAACGCTAGTGGTTGAATTTCGCGAGACTGGCCACTATACGCTACCACTAACACTTCTCACAACATCCCAACAAAGAGACCCGCTGAGCTACGTGATTCATGCAATGACTGGTCTGAGCGACGACGAGGAGATTACCTTTCAGCTTGTTTTCTCGCCAACTCAGATACGTGGGGCAGAGCGAGTGGCAGAGAGACTGATGCATAATGAAAACATTCTGCAGGACAATTATCACGACAGGTTGAGCGGTGGAGGGAAGCTAATGGCGCTGCTTAAAATGATAACCGGTATAGGTGCAAGTATAGTGAGCGATATTACAAGCCATCTTACAGCGAGCCATCACTATACGGTGCAACGCTCCCAGCCACGCGTTGACCGCGACCAGCCATGGGCACGTGGTACCTTTGAGCTTGCAATGATGCAAAGTATTTACCAGAAAGTGACCAAGCCACTCTTTCGTGCCAATTTGCGTATCTTAGTGACAAGCCCTGATGCAAAACGCCATGCCGAAGTGTTGAAAACCGCTATGGCTGGCTATAGTGCGCCACCACATCAGCTGCTTAAAGCAACATACAACATACCTATTCTGGCAACAATACGGCGGTATAATGCAGTCAACCGATTACCATCATTTATGCCGTGGAACACGCTCACACTTGCTTCAACCGAGCTGGCAAGCCTCTACCACTTTGTGCCGCATGACAGTAGTCAGGTAGACAACCGTATCGTATCATTGAGTCGCACGCTATCAGCACCAATTTCTCTCAAAGACCATCCAGATTTTTCGGTTGTAATTGGTCTCAATCGTCATCATGGTATTGAGACGCCAATTGGCCTTACTGAGGCGGAACGTGCTCGTCACCAGTATATCGTTGGAGGAACAGGTAGTGGCAAAACAACCATGTTGCAATATCAGATTGTGCAGGATATGGAACAAGGTAATGGGCTCGCAATTATTGATCCGCATGGTGATATGGCAGAAACGATGCTGCGCTACGTTCCACCAAAACGCATAAAGGATGTTGTCTATTTTAATCCAGATGATCTGGACTATCCACTTGGTCTTAACCTTCTCGAGATACCGCCAGGACTCGAGGAGACTGCCTTGCTTCGAGAAAAGGATCTCATTACTGAGTCAGTTGTTTCGGTGTTTCGCAAGCTTTTTAGCGATGATGACGCCGGAGGCCATCGTATCGAATATGTCTTGCGTAATGCAGTGCAGACCGCACTCACGCAGAAGGATGCAACACTCTTTACCGTGTTTGATTTGCTGAATAATACTCAGTATCGACGACGTGTTATCAAGACGCTTGCAGATAAGAATTTAGCCAGCTTTTGGGAGCAAGAATTTGGTAGAGCTGGTGGCATGCAAAAGGTAAAGATGACAGCGGGGATTACAGCAAAAATTGGTCGTTTCTTATTCTCCGCTTCAGCTAAGCGCATTCTTGAGCAACCGAAGTCGACGATAGATTTTGATGATATTATCAACTCTGGCAAAGTTCTCATATGTAATGTTTCGAAAGGACGACTCGGTGAAGATACTGCGGAGCTCTTTGGTGTGACGATTCTTGCAAAACTCCAATTGGCGAGCTTGCGCCGAGCACGTATGCCACAAGTGCAACGTCGCCCGTTTTATATTTATGTTGATGAATTTCAGAATTTTGCTACCACGTCTTTTGTGCAAATGCTGTCAGAAAGTCGCAAATACGGTGTTTTTATGATTATGGCAGAACAATCGACCGCACAACAACGCGACCAACAGACGGTAAATATTATCCTTGCAAATGTCGGTACGATCATTTGCTTTCGAACTGGCAGTCCACAAGATGAGCAGCGCCTGCTACCGCTGTTTCGACCCTTTATTGAGGCAGGGGAGATTAGTCGTTTGCCAGCCCATCAGTACTATGCTTGCCTTGCAGCAGTGCACGCCCAGGAGCCCCTTTCTGGTGAGACGCTACTACTAACAAGCTCTGGGAGTGATGCCGTGCAGCAGGCAGTGATTGCTCATTCACGCCGACAATACGCAGGAGAACGAGCAGGCGATAGAAAGGATATCAACACACCACCAAAGCGCCACGATACAGAGCTTCGGCCATCGAGTGAGCATGGTAAAACAGAAGAAAAACTGATGATTGAGGTGATTGATAAGGAATGAGGAGTGGAATAGAGACTGTTCGTCATGTGGCATCTGGATGATATAACGCTTAAAAGGGAAAATTATAAGTTCTATATTCGTGCTAGAATAGTCAGAGAGTAGGGGGCGAGGGTAGAAAATATGCGCAAGAAGAAACTAAGTGACAACGGCAAACTAAGCTTTCGCACTATCATCTTCCGTGGTGTTCTCTACATGATTATCATTCCGACAGTTATCATGTTGGTAATATTTGGTATATTTTACACAAAATCTACCATTGCTGATCATATTGCTCAATCACATATGCGGTCATACCTCAAACGTAAGTATGGCCAAGAATTTGTAGTAGAGAATTATCGAATCGAGGGAGCTGGCCTTGGAGTAGATGGTGTTGCTAAGGCTGAGGCGTATGCTAAAAGTGACCACACGATTCGATTTATGGTGAAGGGTTTTCCGGGGGATAGCCCATACAGTAATAACTATTGGGATGGATACCCCGATATGATATGGGCAAAACACCTCAAAAAGGATATTGATCCTATGATAAAAAACGTATTTGGTGCCGACACATCGCTCGCATCGATAGAAGTCTACAGTATACCTGCAGTGAACCAAAGGATAGGAAAAGAAATACCATTGTATCGTGATGCCTTTCAGCGATTTGGTAAAGATATACATGTCGCTGTGCGTATAAAGAGTAGGATCGTCCATAATGATGTAGCCGCACAGATATACCAGATAATCGTCAAGCTGCGAGAGTTCGGTGTGTCGCTATCTATTAATTATGAGAACCCCATGGTATATGTTGCATTAGTCGAAGAAACAAGTATACGCGGTATACATTCACCGCAGGATGTGGGGAAATATATCGAAATGAAGGAGAAAAAGCTATGAAAATAGAACAATGCTTGGCATTAAGCTCATTATCTTAATAGTACATCCCTAAGTAGTTTTGCCTCTAGTGGCGAGAAGCCATCTATTGAGGCGCTCATAAAACAGGGAAAAATTGACAATTATCGCCACAGCGATGGATATATTTCTCTCGAACGCAAACCCCTCTCTTCTCTCATACCTTGACATCTCATCAACGCTACGACTTTCAGAGTAAGAAGAATAACTCAATAGTTCTGCGTTTGTGCTATAATAGTCGCGTAGCCAAAAAATAGGGGTTATTGGGAGAAGAGAATATGCCCAAGAAGGAACTAAATAATAACAGCAAACTAAGCTTCCGCACCATTCTTTTTCGTGGTATCCTCTACGTCATCATTATTCCAACAGTTGTTATGTTTCTTCTTGTTGGTGGATTCTATCTCAAGGCCGATATTGAGGCGAATCAAGCTCAAGCAACAATGAAAACTTATTTACAAAACAAATATAATGAGGAATTCATCGTTGAGAAACCAGAGCGGAAGAGCAGTGGCCTCGGCGTAGAGGGAGTACTAGCCGCCAATGCTTACCCTATACGGGATCCTCATATACGATTTTCTGTAAACACCTCATCGAATGGCAATCAAGATAACTATCCAGGTGTAATATGGTCTCGCTCTCAGAATGATAAGTTAATAAAGGATCATATCATAAATAACTCGTGGGCGCAGACCGACATCACTGTCAGTCTTGCAGACAATACAGCACAGTCGCTGAGCGGTGCACCTAAGACATACGAAGAAGCGATAGCATCTTATGGAAAAGACATACACTACATAATAAGCGTTAATCGTAATACAAATCAATTGGCTGTCGATAACCGGGATCGGTACTATCTCATAAGCCTTATTAGATATATCAATCAGCAAAAAGTTGGCTCCCGTATTATACATTACGGCATACATGATACGAAGATGGACGCAGACATAGTGTGCAATATACAGGTAGAAGGTACGCGTCTATTAGATGAAAAACAAGCCAATGAATGCTTTAGAAAGGAAGGGGTATCAGATGAACGCTATTAATACAAATCAGCCATTAAAGGCTGAGCAATATCTAGCCTTAAGCTCGCTTGTATATTTTGAGGGGATAAGGCAATATAAAGGTGAAACAATTTCGGCTATACAGAATAAGGCTAGCAGTAAAGAGATAAACTTTTCTGCTCTCGAACTTAAACCCCTCTCCTCCCTCGCATCCTGGCACCTCATCAATGCTACAACCACTTCATCTGGTATGTCGGCTATTGCTGTGCAAGATCCAGCCACCAAGGATATTGTCTTTGCCTACCGCGGGACAGATATTGATAAGAATATCTGGGAGGCGATGAAAGATATTGAGTCTGACCTTGCGATTGCATCGAGTGGGAATGTTTTTGTACAGGATGGGCTGAACCAATTCCACGACACCTACACCTTCTACACCGAAACGATCAAGAAAGTTGGTGGCGGTGCCCATGTAGGCACCAAGAGCTTCACTGGCCATTCACTCGGTGGTGGACTGGCGCAGTATATGGCGTATAAAACTGGTGGTGCATATAAGACGGTCACCTTCGACGCGGTAGGGATTGGCCAAGTGCTGAAGAATGTCAACCCGCGGGACTATGATGCCTCAGTAACGGACTACACCAACGAGCACGATATCATTGGTATGTATGGCGTGCAGCTGGGCCGCACAGTGTACATTAAGGATATGAATAGTGATGAGCTTCGTAAGAAGGACCGTGACTATGTGGCAATACTGCAGTATGCGCAGGGTGCCATTGCCGTGGCAGCACGCAATGGCGAGCATGCCTCAGCTATGGGGTGGATGGCAGCTGCAAGCGTAGCATCGCTCGGGTATGTAGCGAATCGTACTAGCCAAGAGCTAGCTTTCGATGCACATCGCCCAAGTAGTTTATTAACTGATGATGGTACGCTAGCAGCCACTGTACCACAGGGAGACTCCATCACGAGTACATTGGCTGGTGCACTTCGTACGACACTGGAAGTATATACCGGTATTGCCAATGGTGTTCATTTTATCGTTATTGAGATTCCAAGTGCTACAGCTGAAGAGCTTGTGCGAATAACGCTCTCTGTCGCTGAAGGCGGTAAGAAGATCATTGTCGATGTAGCGCAGGTGATTCGCGATCAGGTGGATATCTTTACCTCTGGTGTATATGAAACAAGTCGGATTATGGGTGAGCAAGCCGATGCCTTTGCTCGTGTGCTGATGACACAACTTGCTGCGGCTACGCAATGGACAGCTTCGCTCCATCTCGATATTGCCGTGCTGAGTGCACTGAGTGGTGCAGCTAGAATAACGCGCGATACACTTGCTGCTATAGTAGAGACGCCTGATGCGATGGCGCGTTGGCTGCAGATGGTCTTTGGTGCAAGCGCGCATGTCGTTGGTACAGCAGCAGATGATTCTATTGATGGTTATGATCACGTCCCAGACTATGGCGTGACGAAGCGTGCGGTCTATGTAGAGGGCCGAGAAGGGAATGATTACGTAACAGGAACGAATTCTGATGATACACTGATGGGTGATGCAGGGAATGACACTATCATGGGCAAAGGTGGTAATGATATGATTTTTGGCGGTGACGGTGACGACTCTCTATATGGTGATGGTGGTAGTGATACAATTTTTGGTGGTGCTGGCGATGACAACCTTAATGGTTCAGAAGGTGATTCTAATAAGCTCTATGGTGGCGCAGGTGATGATGGAATAAATGGCTCCGGGTTGATTGTTGGTGGCGCAGGTGATGACCGGATCAATTCTCAATTTGGGAACGATACATATATCTATAACCGCGGCGATGGCAATGATACGATTAGCGACTTTGGTGGCGTTGACACTGTACGGTTTGGTGCGGGTATCGTGCCAAGCGATGTAACAGCACGCTATGAGAGTCGCCCGTATGGCACGCCAGGCAATGACTATGATCTTGTCTTAGATATAAAGAGCTCTGGTAGTATTCGCATCAAAGACTATTATGGTTCGAGTGACTGGACAGGACGGAACCGTCCTGTACCAGGTCATCGTGTCGAGCGCTTTGTCTTTGCAGATGGCACCGTGTGGGATGAGCAGGCAATTCGCACCATGACACATAAATTACAAGGCACAGCTGACGATGATTCTATTGATGCCTTTGATGATGATGGTATCACGGTACATAGTGGGGCTGGTAATGACACTGTACAGGGCGCCAGACAAGACACTAATACACTCTATGGCGATGATGGTGACGACAATCTCATTGGTGGTGAGAAAGATGATGTACTGGTTGGTGGGCAGGGTAATGATGTGATGTATGGTGCAGGCGGCGACGATACCTATACCTTCAAGCGAGGGGATGGCATTGACACGATAGGTGATAATGGCGGCATTGACACACTGCAGTTTGGCGAAGGCATTAATCCGCGTGATGTGACTGTTCGACGTATCCATCTTTCATCATATGAGAGTCTCGAGCTTGCTATCACGGGTACAGGTGATAAAATCATTATCCAAGGATATTTTGGCTCGTACTCATACGACGGACTGCATGAGAGCACAAGCCAGCAGATCGAAAAAGTGGTTTTTGCTGATGGCACGGTATGGACACCGGAGATGATTGCACAAATGCTCGCAGAGCACACGAGGGAATAGTGTATAACTTCTGTCTTGGTTCCATATACCCTGTTGTATTAGGTTTATTGCCTTTATATTGGTAGGCTAGATGGTTTGGGCTACTTTCTCAATATTGGTGCTTAGGCAAAATACTAGCTTTCATAATTTCCTAGAAAAAGAATAAGACGGCGAGAAATAATAAATGGGCTGATACGAGCACGTCGCTTCTGCAGGAGTCTCTTTAAGCTAGCTTTCATCTCTCTCCTGCACAATATCACACATGAAAACAGTAACCATCACCCAATCAGCCGCAGTGGTAGAGATGTCTGCTGCGCCGGTGCTGCGGGCGCTTAATCCGCGGACGCTTAGTATCGATATTGTGCTGCCGGTGCTTAATGAGGCGCATGTCATTGCGCGCTCGGTGAGCACGTTGCACGCGTATTTATCACAGCATGTGCCGCATCGCTGGCGCATTATCATTGCCGACAATGGCAGCACGGACGGCACAGCGGAAGCGGCGCGCCAATTGGCGGTACGTTACCCCGAGGTACAGCTCATTCAGCTTGCCGAGAAAGGCCGTGGCCGGGCTCTCAAGCAAGCTTGGCTACAGAGCTCGGCCGATATTCTGGCCTATATGGATATCGACCTCTCTACCAATTTAGACAGCTTCGTCCCAATGATCACCCCGCTGATTATGGGTGAGGCAGCTGTGGCGACGGGCTCGCGCCTAATGAAGCAGTCGCGCACAACCCGCGGCTTCAAGCGTGACACTATCTCACGCTGTTACAACTGGATTATTCGCCGGACGATGAAGACAAAATTTGTCGATGCCCAGTGCGGTTTCAAGGCGATTCGGCGCGATGCGGCACGCAAGATTCTGCCTCGCATCAAGGATACTGGTTGGTTTTTTGATACCGAGCTGCTCGTCAAGGCAGAGTACGCTGGCTACACCATCCACGAGGAGCCAGTTGAGTGGGTCGAAGACACCGACTCGCGCGTTCATATTATCAAGACCGCAACAGATGACCTCAAGGGCCTTTCGCGGGTGCGGCGCGAATATGGCAAGACGGGCTTTGGTGAGCTAGCAGCTGTGGCTGGACTTTTGCTACTAACGAGTGTGCTCTACCTCTGGAACTTAACCATCAATGGCATGGCCAATAGCTATTATGCTGCCGCTGCTCAGGCAGCGAGTACCGACTGGACGGCCTGGCTGTTTGGCAGCCTTGATGCAGCGAACTTTGTTAGTGTCGATAAGCCGCCTATCAGTATGATGATCATGGGGCTTAGTGGTCGGCTCTTTGGTTTCTCGTCGTGGAGTATGCTCATGCCGCACGCGCTTGCCGGAGTCACGACAGTTATGCTTGTCTATGCAGCGGTCAGGCGGTGGTATGGTGCCAAGGCAGGGCTCATCGCTGGTGCGGTGCTGGCGCTGACGCCAGCAGCTGCCTTGATGTTTCGCTTTAATAACCCCGATAGTTTCTTGACACTCTTCTTGACGGCCAGTGCCTATACCTTCCTCCGGGCCTTTGAGAATAAGAAGCCAGTGTTATGGCTGAGTCTCGCAGGGCTCTTTACGGGCCTGGCCTTTAATACAAAGATGCTACAGGGGCTACTGGTACTACCAGTAATGGCACTACTCTATCTAGTGTGCGCCCGGCCAAAGCTCGTGACACGCCTCTGGCATCTTGGTGTGGCTGGCGTGGTAACGGTTGTCTCGACCTTTTGGTGGAGTGTGCTTGTGTGGCTTACTCCGGCGACTCATCGCCCATGGGTGGGCAGTACCAATGATAATAACATCTGGAGCTTGATCTTTGGTTACAATGGCTTTGGGCGCTTGCTCGGTAGTGGCGGTGGCCCCGGTGGCACGCCAGGTGGTGGGACAGCGCAGATGGGCCAAGCGGCGGCAACCGCAACCCAATCTGCTGTGCAGCCAGCTGGTCATACAGCGACGCAGGCAGCATCCATGACGCCACCAACTAGCGGTGGTATGGGTGGCCATGGTGGTGGCCCAGGAGGTGTTGGCTTTGGCGGCGAGACAGGGGTGCTGCGTATCTTCAACGAAAGTTTTGGTCCTAATATTGCCTGGTTGCTTGTGGTGGCCGTGATCGGTGGTGGGCTCGTGCTGTGGCTGCTGCGCCGCGCACCACGGCACAACAAAGAGCGTGTTGGTGTACTGCTGTGGCTGGGCTGGCTGCTCATTCATGTCATTATCTTTAGTATGACGAGCGGGACGATTCATCCATACTACGTCGTGGCGATGGCACCGAGTGTTGCTGCCCTGGTAGGGATTGGCGCGCCGTATCTGTGGCAAGCTTACACACGGCGCACGAAGCTAGCCTGGCTTGTGCCACTGACAATACTGCTTACGACGATTATTGGTGTCATTATGCTTGGCTATAGCAATACCTGGCCGTGGCTTACCTGGCTTGTCATTATCACTGGTGGAGTAGCGGCTGTGATGACGCTTGTGCCACTAGTAACACTCCCTCGGTGGTATGTGCGGACGGCTCTTGCTATGGCTGTGCTGGCTGGTATGGCTGCACCAGTAGCCTTTAGCTTGAGCACAATAGCGACAGCGCATAGTGGAAGCATTCCTACAGCGGGTCCGGGTGCGACGGCAATGAGCGGCACGAATAACGAATCAGCCCAGGCAGAAGCCGCTCTTGTCTCGTACCTTGTGTCACACCAGCAGAATGCAACATGGCTTGCGGCAGTCAACAGCGCCAATGAATCGGCACCAATCCAGCTCTCCACAGGCAAGGCGGTGATGGCAGTCGGTGGCTTTAACGGCAGCGACAGTACGCTCACGCTCGAGCAGTTCAAGCAGCTGGTACGTCAGGGCAGTGTGCGCTACTATGTGGTGAGTCAGCATGGGCCAGGTGGGCATGGCGGGCAGCAATCGACGCAGGCAAGAACGAATTCGTCGGCTACATCGACTGCACAATCCTCATCAGCCCAAACGCAAACCACCCATCATCATGGTGGGCCGGGCGGCAACTCTGCTATCGCTACCTGGGCGGCGAGTGCTGGCACCAAGGTTGACTACGGTGGCACGCAATATACCGTGTACGATCTCTCGCAGGCAGTTTAGACCATATCGTAACAGAGATAGAGAGCCAGCCTTTGGGTCTGGCTCTCTATTATTTCTGTTATCTCAACTAACGCAAAGCCTACTTATGGCGCATTGCCAGGCCAGCGCGGAGCGTCTCATGATAAAACGGTAGCAGCGGCAAAGCATCGATCTCGGTGAGTGGATACCACGTCGCTGCGCTATTTTCGGCATTAAGTCGAGGTGTTATGCGCTGCGCACATTCAACGAGCACCGGATACACATACCACTGGCGGCTATGCGCTGCGTCAATCTGCATCAGGGGTTGCTGCGCCACCATGATAGTCGTATCTCGCGGGTCAATGCCTAGTTCATCGGCCAGTTCTTGCCCGGCCAGTACCGTAATGCTTGTATCGGTTCGGTCAATGAAGCCGGAGACGCCATTGAGCATACGCGGCTGCTCAACCTCTTGCTGGCTACGCCGCGCCAGTAAAACTTCATCACCGTAGCATACCACGCAATTGAAGACAAAGCAGATGGGCTGGCCAGTGTAGTCGATCCTTCCATCGGGCAAGCGTGGATAATCTTTGGTCTGGTAGGCAATCATTGCAAGCGGATTCATATGATTAGTATAGCATAAGAGGAATGAACAGGGGTAGAAAACACAGTATGCAAGCTATAATATATTGTGATGTTTCACCTCTAATTCTCTAGGTGCAGCGTAATGAAGTAAAAAATCGAATTTTTAAGACTGCCCTAAGCCGCGTCGTGCATACTACAGATACAACCATAAACAAGGAGTACACGACAATGGCACAGCAACCAACTCTCACCACAGACGAAGCGCTTGTTTTGCAGCAGATCAACGAGCATGGCGAAGATGATGTGATTGGCCTAGAGCAGAGCCTGCGCATGAGCCGCTCAAAGCTAATGGCACAACTCACTCACCTCAAGAACAAAGGGCTTATTACGGTCAAGATGACGACTGGTGATTGGTGGATCACCGTCAGCCGCCGCGGCCAACAGATGATGCGCCGCCTATGGCCCGAAGCAGCACTGGGGTACTAGCTCGCAATACGAAGGATAAGCATCGCCACTATGACGCTAAAAAAGTGAGATAATGTGACTGACACAGCTTATGCAACATGTAATGATAAACTTGAACATTCTTGGAAAATATTCATTTTAGCATGCCATCGGGTATCTGAAAAGAGAAATCCAGGGCAGTGCAATAAAGATCTATAATGATGAATAACACGGTATAATAAGGATATGAAACTACTAGTCGTTGATGATGAGCGGCGTATTGCCGAGTCGATAAAACGGGGGTTAGAGCAAGAAGGCTACGCCGTCGATGTCGCCTTTGATGGCGAGGATGGTTACAATGCTGCATGGGCTGATGAGTATGATGCGATCATTCTTGATGTGATGATGCCAGTGATGAATGGCTTCGAAGTAGTGCAGAAGCTTCGCAGCACGGGCAACCACACGCCAGTGTTGATGCTCACAGCCAAGGACCAGACGCAGGATATTGTGGCGGGGCTCGACTATGGCGCAGACGACTATTTGCCCAAACCCTTCTCCTTTGATGTATTAGCAGCACGTGTGCGTGCTCTGTTGCGACGTCCTCAAGAGGCGCTCGGGACCGTGCTGTGCGTGGCTGATATCGAGCTTGATACCGTCAAGCAGACCGTGACGCGAGCTGGCCAGCCCATCGCGCTCTCGGCCAAAGAATTTGCCATCTTTGAGCACCTCCTGCGCAACAAGAATCAAATCCTCAGCAAAAATAACATTATGACTCACGTTTGGGACTTCGATGCTGATATCTTGCCAAATAATGTCGAGGTTTTTATCAACTATCTCCGGGGCAAACTCGAGAAGCCATTCCCAGATAGCCGCCCAATTATCGAGACAGTGCGGGGCTTTGGCTACATCATCAAGGACGACCCAGCATGAGGCAGCGCCAATGAGCTTTCGCACTACAACACTCCGGCTGGCTGGTACCTACCTTGCAATTATCATGGTAATGAGCCTCGGGTTTAGCCTGGTGTTTTATCAGACATCGGCCGCGCAATTGGAGCGGCAGCGCCCACCGAGTGAGGCCGGCAGGGAGCAAGAATTTCATTTTACTGACCATGCTGTCAATCGCTTCCTTGAGCGGCGAGCGGCTGAGGCGCGGCAAGAGCTGATCGCTCAGCTGGTGCTCGTGAATCTCGCGGCGTTAGCGATTGGCAGTGTGGTGAGCTATCTCCTCGCGGAGCACACCCTGCGGCCGATCCGCGCCAACATGCACGCTCAGACGCAGTTCGTTAGTGATGCCAGTCATGAGCTGCGCACGCCGCTGACCGCGCTGCGTACTGCGAACGAAGTAGCGCTGCGCAACCCCAAGCTCACCTTGGCCGAGGCCCGCACCGTGATAGAGGCAAATGTTGCTGATGCGACGCGATTGCAAACGCTGGCCAATACAATGCTTGGCTTGCTTCGGCACGACCACTCGGCGGTGCAGCTGCAGCCAGTTGCTTTACAAACTGTGGTGAGCGAAGCGATGAACTTGGTGGTGGCACCTGCCCAAGCGAAGTCGATTGCCATTGACGATACCACGCCACCTTTGATGGTGCGGGCTCATCAGCAGCGTCTTGTTCAGCTCCTTACCATTTTGCTCGACAATGCCATCAAGTACAGCCCGGAGCATACCACCATCACCATCACCGCTGAGAGTACCAATCGCTGGACTAGGGTGCAGATCATCGACCAAGGCATCGGGATGGATACCGCCACGCAGCGTCAGATATTCCAGCGCTTCTACCGAGCCGACCAAGCTCGCACTGGTGGCCTAGGCCAGGGCTATGGCCTTGGGCTTGCGATTGCCCAGCAGATCATCACCGAGCATGGCGGCAAAATTACTGTCGACAGTACGCCTGGTAGTGGCACGACCTTTACGGTGGGCTTGCGCCTTGCTGGCAGGCAGAGTACGTAGTAGATAACGTTCTGTAGAAATAAAGGGATGCTTGATAAATAAGCAAAGACGCGTATCAAACTGGACTTGGACTAGCTGACAGCAAGAGTATATGGGTTGTATTACTTTTTGAGATCAGCTAAAAATTCTTCGGCAGAGTTAAATGGCTTACCTAGGTCAGTACTAGTTGCTAGCGATGGCTCAATTTCAGTAAGCAGTGCTTCGAGTTGCGGCGTCATTGGCTCAGGGATACACGGCTCAATATGGCGAGTTGCAACGACTTGCGTGAGGTAGCTGTTAATTAACGCGCTCAACGTTAGGCCAGCGCTTTTTGCAACTTCCTGGGCTTTACGCTTGATATCTTCATCTAATTTTATACGCGTTGTCACCATACTCATACTACTGAGTATGTACGAAGTAATATACTGCGTCAAGAACGGTATTCTTTTCTTGCATCCTATTAGATAGCACACTCGAACGAAGCTTATGCAAAAAATAGTGTGAACCGAGCACGAGGAAAACGTGCAGCAATGCGATGGGTCTGCAAGATTTCACTTTAAGCTTCTTTTAACGCCTACTCCCTATACTCGAACCATAATAACGAAAGGAGTATGTATGAAAATAGAAGATGGCTTCGCAACGGAGAAGCGTAGTGTGTCGCCGACATCCCCATCGTCTATGCAGTCTCAGGCCAAAGGCACGGCCAACTCTGGTTTGATCGCGGCGGTGATCGGCGGTGTGATCGTGGCGGCAACGCTCGGATTTCTTGGTGGTATGCAGGTCAATAGCCGCAGCATATCGAGCCAAAGTGGCCCTAGTGGCCATGGTATGATGGGTAGTCAAACTAGCCAAGGGAACATGTCGCCACCAGGCCAAGCAGGGCAGTCGGCGGGCAGTGGTAACCAGCCAGGCGCACCGTCAAATGGAGCAAATACCACCACGCAAACCCAGCAAGGCACCACCCAACAAACCACGCAAGATACGACCAAGAATACCTAATACTGATAATAAAACCACCTCTGATATGAGGTGGTTTTCGGCTTACTGGAGTAAGGATTATTGTGGCAAGGAGACACCCTTTTCTTTGAGGGCTGGCTCGATGACGAGCTTGCCAAAGGCATCGGCATCGGCCCACACTTGGCGCGCATCTGAACTGCCTGAGGTGGTGAGCTTGCCGTCCTTGACGTATTGATTGGTCACATTCTTGCCATTGACAAGAATAGCTGGTGTGGCGCTGGCAGCATTTTGAGCGCCAGCCAGGGATTTATCGAAGGCGATCTTTTTCTTAATCCGGGCACCTGAGCGGTCGGCCTCAGCGAGGTCGGTCTTGAAGCGGTTGACATCAAGGCCAAGCCCCTGTGCAGTGGTGACGAAGTAGTTGGTGCGTTCTGTGCCATCGAGTGACTGCCACGAATTTTGTTCGGTGTAGACTTTGTCGTGCATCTCCCAATATTTACCTTGGAAGCCAGCCGACTCAACTGCCGCCGCTGCCGCGAGTGCATTGGGGTGGATAGACGAGAGAGGGTTGTTGCGGAAGATGAGCTGCACGTGATCCTTGTATTTCTCAGTGACTGCCTTGAGTGCAGGCGAGGCTTGCGAACAGCCAGGGCACTGGAAGTCTCCATATTCGATGATTGTTACCTTGGGTGATTTGCTTCCGTGGGTATGGTCGGCGATGTCGCCATTTTGGCTACTGGCGCTTTGTTCTTGCAGTGGATCAACGCCCGACAGATTGATCGACTCACCTTGGCGTGACAGCCACACGAGCCCACCTAAGATTGCAAGACAGAGCACTGCAAAGATTAGCCATGATTTTTTTGTCATAAACGAAACATTCCTCCTTATTCTTGCATATTATATCGTGCTCGAGTGGCCGAATCAAGCTGACAGAGGTGCTGCGCGGGCCGAAGCATTGAGCCGATCAGGGGAGTGCGCTACAATGATGGCATGGAAATGCTCATGATCATCATCTTTGGTATCTTTGTGGTTGCCCTCATTCTGGCTGGTAGTGCATGGCCCGATATACCGCCAGTGAGCCAATACGAGCTCGAGCGCCGTCGCCAGCAGAATAATCGCACAGCGATCCACCAGTTGCGGCGCATTGCTGTCTATGATGACCTTGTCTCACTCCAGCGCTGCGTGGTGGCGCTATTGCTGGTGCTGATGGTGATGGCAAGCATTGGTGCATTTGACTTTGGTGGTGGTGTGCTGGTTGCGCTCGCGGTGGCACTGCTCCATGGTGGTGTGGGGCGGATTGGTTGGGTGCATGCGATTGCCCAGCGCTTCTATAATGCAGTTGAGCCGAGCTTCGTGAGCTTTGCCGGGCGGTTTCCACGAGTAGTGCGCATTGTCCGTTCGTTTGTGCCGCCAGTAGAGACGAACCTTCGCCTGGGGTCGCGGGCTGAGCTTGAACATCTGGTGCGTCATGCTCGGCCATCAGTCTTGCCACCAGTCGAGCGTGAGCAAGCGCTGGGGAGTCTAACCTTTGCGCACAAGACGGTCGAGGCGGTCATGGTGCCGCGCAATGCTATCAAGACAGTCGAGCAAGACGCTATGGTGGGGCCGCTGTTACTCGATGAATTGCATCGCACCGGGCATAGCCGCTTCCCAGTGGTGGATGGCGACATTGATCATATTATTGGCGTACTACACACCCGCGACTTTATGTCGCTCAAGGAGGCAGTGTCGGCTCAGGTGCAAACGGTGATGGACCCAAACGTGTACTACATCGACGGGGCACAGTCGCTCGAGCAAGCCTTAGGTGCGTTTATTAAGACGCGCCAACAGGTCTTCATTGTCGTCAATACGTATCGTGAGACGGTGGGGATGGTGACGCTGGATGATTGTATTGAAGCCTTGCTTGGTCATGCTCCCACAGCGGATGATGACGAGGTATATAGCCAGCCAGTAGCCTTGCCCGAACCCACGCAGCCGCGCGCCCTCCCCATGGGCGAGCAGAATGATGCCTGAAATTGTGGTATAATCTAACAGATATGACACAACGAATACTTGCCAACCAAACGCCGGATTACACCGGCCAAACCATCACTGTGGCCGGCTGGGTACATGCACGGCGCGACCATGGTGGCCTGATTTTCATCGACCTGCGCGACCATACTGGCCTGGTGCAACTGGTCGTCAGCCCTGAGCAAACTGCGGCCTTTGCCCTGGCAGAGCATGCTCGCGACGAGTACGTCTTGCGGGCCCGCGGCCAGGTGCGCCAGCGTGGTGAGGGCCTGGTAAACCCTAATATTGCCAGTGGCAGCATCGAGCTAGCCGTCAGTGAGCTAGAGGTGCTCAACAAAGCCGAGACACTGCCTATCCAGCCCTTTAGCGAGACTAACCAAGCCAATGAAGATCTGCGCTTTGCCTACCGCTACCTAGACCTGCGCCGCCCCAAGCTGCAAACGATGCTGCGCCGCCGCGCCGATATGTACCGCCGCATGCGCCAGTATATGGACGAGCATGATTTCATCGAAATCCAAACGCCGATTTTGGCGAATTCCAGCCCCGAGGGTGCGCGCGACTTCCTGATCCCCAGCCGCTTGCAAGAAGGTAAGTTCTACGCTCTGCCACAAGCACCGCAGCAGTTTAAGCAGCTGCTGATGGTTGGTGGAGTGCCGCGCTACTACCAGCTGGCTGCCTGCTTTCGCGACGAAGACCCGCGCGCCGATCGCCTGTATGGTGAGTTTTACCAGCTGGATCTAGAGATGAGCTTTGTGGAGGATGGCGAGCAAGTCCGCCAGATGATGGAGCCACTGATGCAGCAGCTGGTGACGGACTTTGCTGGCAAAACACTGCTCGACCTGAGCAACCTCCCAGCTGGCGATGGCCGGCCTATCCCGCGCATCCCGTACCAAACCGCCATGGAAACCTACGGCAGCGACAAGCCAGACCTGCGCTTTGGCATGGAGCTGGTTGAGCTAACGGATGTGTTTGCCGATACCGAATTTGGCGTGTTCAAAAACGCTGAATGTATTAAGGCAATCTGCGTCACAAACGGCGCGTCGCTCAGCCGCAAGCAGATCGATGGCTTTACCCACATCGCCAAAGCCGAGGGCGCAGGTGGCCTGGCCTACATTACCTACCAAGATGGCGCGGCCAAGAGTCCAATCGCCAAGTTCCTGACCGAAGAAGAGCTGGCCGCCATCCAAGCCAAAACAGGGGCCAAGGACGGCGATGCAGTCTTCTTTGGGGCTGATACGCGCCCAGTCGTTAATGCAGTGCTAGGGCGGCTGCGTAGTGAGTTTGCCGAGCACTTTGGCCTAAAGGATCCGCAGGTGGTGGCGCTAGCCTGGATTATCGATTTCCCATTCTACGAGTGGGATGAGCATGCGCGTAAGCTTGATTTTGGTCACAATCCCTTTAGTATGCCAAAGGGTGGGCTCAGCACACTGCAAGCCGCTCAGACGGATGACGAGAAGTTAGCTATTCTGGCCGACCAGTTCGATATGGTGATGAACGGCTACGAAATCTGCAGCGGCGGTGTGCGTAACCATAACCCGGCCGTACTGTATGAAGTATTCGGATTGCTCGGCTATAGCCGGCAGTATGTGGAAGAGAAGTTTGGTGCCATGCTGCGGGCCTTTACCTACGGTGCGCCGCCACACGCGGGCTGTGCCTTTGGCATTGACCGCATCCTGATGGAGTTAATCGGCGAGCACAACGTCCGCGAAACCCTCGCCTTCCCCAAAAACGGCAGCGGTGTCGACGTTATGATGGACTCACCCGCACAGGTAGAACCTGGGCAGTTAAAGGAGTTGGGGCTGTCGTGACAGCTTACCTCGTCACTGGTGTTGCAGGCTCTGGCAAGACAACATTACGTAACATATTTCGCAGTCGAGGATACCAAACGTACGATATCGACGAAGGCTTTGCAGGGTGGGTACACAAAGAGACGAATATCCCAGCGGCAGAAACCGATAAGCCAGTAGAGCCGCTTAATTTACATCATGAATGGCGAGTTATCAGTGGTAGGCTGGAGAATATTATACGGCAGTCTCATGGACTGACGGGTGTCTTTGGCTCGGCCCATGATTTGTATCAGTATGCGTATTTGTTTGACGCTATTTTTCTCCTTGAGTATCCGAGCGAGGAAGTCTTGCGACAGCGAATCGCTCAGCGTCCAGCCGGTAGCTACGGTCAGGAACCTGGCGAGCTAGAAAATATCATTCGCTATTGGCCAGTCTACGAAGATAACTTTCGGAAGATTGGCGCAACAACCATAGATTGCACACAGCCGAGTGACACAGTGTTGCAGACAATCCTCACGCAAGTAGATCCACAAGCAAAGGACGCTCTATGAGCTGGGATCTCACCGCAATCAAAACAAAACACCATATTCAGTCGGTTGGTGACTTGACGGAAGAAGACTGCGTGCCGCTCGAGCACCAGCAGATGATTACCGAGCTCAAAAAGATTGCCAAAGCATGCGATGCGCAGCTAGACACTCGCGACCCGTCGTGGCTTATTATGGAGAAGAAAGAGTGGCTGATCGAATTTAGCCTGAGTAAACATAGGGAGCAACTCATCACCATACGGCTGCGCGTCAGGGGTAGTAGGGAACCAACGGAGGTATTTGCGTATCTCATCCAACAGCTTGGCATGCGGCTGGTGGAGTGGAGCACTGGCGAGTTCTTGGATCTATCCAAGCAGAGCAGCTTCGGCCGCTGGCAGGAGTGGAGCGATCGGGTGCTGCAAAATAGTGCAAAATTACCAAAAGCATAAGCGCGTGTGTGATTACGGGAGCTGTGGGATAGCTAGTTACGATAGCTCTATCGTTTCTATCCGCTGATACTTCACCCCAACCTCGGCCGCCGCTGCTGTGCAAAGTGTATCAATCAATCCCTTGCCAGCGTCGCTCAAGATAGCGTCATGAACAGGGAAGGCGAGGCGCGGGGCGACGGCCTGCAAGAAGCTGCGTGCCTCGGAGAACTTGAGCCATGGTGCGGCCACTGGCAGAGCGAGGACGTCGATGGGGCGCTGAGGCAAAGCGAAGGAATCGCCAGGGTAGTAGATGCGATTGTTGATCAGCGCGGCAAGGTTGTGGAGGCGCGGGATATGTGGGCTCACCACGGCATGCTCACCGCCAAAGAACTCAAGCGTGAATGGCCCAATCTGGTATGTATCACCAGGCATCGCGGCTATTGCATGGCGGACAGAGAGCGTGCCTTCTGGTAGAGATATCGTTGTACTATCTACAATAATATCATCAACACTTATAATCTCTGCTTCAGGAAATGCTTGCATAATACGCTTGATGAGCGCAGGGCTACAGTGGTCGGGATGCGCATGGGTAATGAGAACTGCCGCTACCTGCTGCGGCATAGCAAAGTCGTCGGTGTATACACCTGGGTCGACGACCAAGCTTTGTCCGTCAATTGTAATAGTAAAGCAAGAGTGGGCGAATTTCGTCAGCGTTGTCATATATCTAGTATAGCGGAGAAGAGGATGAAGTGATAGGTTGTTTCTTGCCGTGGTACTGGTTGAGAATATTTGACTGGTGTCAGTAACTAGAGGGCTCCCTATAGTAAAGATACATATGTACGCTCAAAAATCGCTTCCCAGTGTGAGAGCTGAAAAGCTTAACTATGGCGTAGTAGCAATTTCTGATATTTCACAGACAAAATAGTAGGCAGGAGGGAGATAGTCCTGAAAGTAAGCTAGGAAATCATTGTGCTATCACCAGAAATGTGGCATTATAGCTGTATGAATAAAACGATTCTCTTTGTGCCGGGCTTCCAAGAAGGGCGCGCCGACCGCGATTATGATACACTGATAAACCGCTGGCGAACAATGGGCTACGCGGTGGAATTTGTACCAATTCAATGGCATCGCACTATGCAAAAACAGTGGTTGCATACGCTACATGAGCAGTATCGACAGCATGATCCAGCCGAGACCATCCTGGCTGGTTTCTCATTTGGGGCGTGTATTGCATTCTTAGCGGCGTGCGAGCGGGCGCCAAGCGAGCTGTGGCTCTTTTCGTTGTCGCCATCGTTTGCAGAGTGCGCGGAGTATTGGTCTAAGCGCAATTGACGGCTCGAATATGCCAAGCAGGTGAGTTTGGTGGCGACTGCACAGCGCATCGCGTGCCCTGTGCAGATTTTCGTTGGCTCTGAGGAGTTTATTAAGTGGCCAGAGATGAAACTTGTCTTTGATACTGCTATGGAACACATTCCCACCGTCTTTGCACCAGGCGAAGAAGAGAGGGTTTTGCCAGCACTACGTCAGGAAGACCAAAAGCAGCAATAAGCAATGGAGCTACGCTAGCCGTTTATGAGCTAGCGTAGCGTGAGCTTTATTGTATGTGCTTTGTCTCGACATCCTGCCAGTCGTTGTTGTGCCGAAGCTCGGCGTTGTCACCAGCGAAGACTGCTTTTGCTTCGGTGTTGTTGCTCAGAGTCCAGAGAAACCAAGCGGTCATGTAGGCATCGCCATATTCCAGCACGTCTTTGTGGCCAACGGTCTTGCGCCGTGCAATGACGCTGGGCTTGTTTGTGGTTAGACTGCGGAAATTCTGCTGTAGGTCGCCCAGTGGGCTAATGGCAAGGTTGTCGCTTGGGCCAGTGCCAGCCATCATGTAGGTGGCTGTCTTGAGCTTGCTGGTGTCGTAGTGCCAGTTGTTGCCGTTTGCGATGCCATGGCCAACTGCGCTAGCAGTGTAGAGAGAGGTATAGCGGTTACTATTGCCGTATTTTGTCGCGGCATTGACAGCACCGGCTCCGCCTTGGGAATGCCCGGTGATGCCGATCTTGCTCGTATTGACAAATCCCTTGATAGGGCTGCTCTCGGCAGTGTTGAGTTCTAGTGCGGTATCAAGCATGGTCGATGTCGTTGCACCAGTGCCTGTCCAGCCATCCTCATTGCCAATAACAACAAAACCCCAGCTAGCCAAATGCTCGAAGATTGGCGCATAAGTAGACGCAGGTGTAGCGGTTCCATTGACCATCAGTACAAGTGGGAAGGTTTGGCCCGGAGCGGTGCGCTGTGGGGTGTAGATATGATACTCTTTGATGGCTGCGTTATCGCTGTGATGAGTGTGGTGCGTAACGTGGTAGGGGCCAGGCTTAGTATAACGCTGCTCTAATGTGCCACTAGGGCTCAATTTCGCAGCGTAACCCTTTGCCACGCCGTCATCGCCAGTGATACTTTGGTTGAGATAGTTCATATAAAGCACAAACAGCACAAAGCACACGAAGAGTATTGCTATGATGATACCCAGAATTTTCAGAAGCTTTTTCGCCATTGCTATATCCTCCTTTAGCTAATAATAGTAGTGGTACTCTTTACTATACACCGAGTGTATAGTAATGGCAAGGGGGAGCGATATTCTTTTTACTCGACATATTTTGGCTATGTTAGTAAGAGATTAAGTGACTTTACTCCTTGGTTATGGCAATGAAGCGCCTAAGCATTGCACTCACAAGAGCCAACGGTATATACTGATGAGCATGTACGAACAAGAACTTCATACCGCGCAGCGGATTGCTCGCGAGGCGGGCGATATTATGCGCCGCTATTTTGATGGCGACCAACAGCGCCAGACCAAGGCGGATGGCACGCCAGTGACAATTGCCGATACAACAATCAACTCGCTGGTGATCCAGCGTCTCCACGAGACCTTCCCGAACGATGGCGTCATTGGCGAAGAGGAGAGCACGACGGGCTATGGCCTCGGGCGGAAGTGGCTGTGCGACCCAGTCGACGGCACAAAGGCCTTTACCTGGGGTGTGCCCACAGCAATGTTTTCGCTTGCGTTAGTGGTTGATGGTGTGCCAACCGTCGGCGTTGGCTATGAACCAATGACAGATCGGCTCTACTGGGCAGTGTGTGGCCATGGTGCCTTTTGCAATGGTACGCGGCTACAGGTGAATCACCAGACGCTTGCCGAGGGGATCTTTGCTGCGTCGTGTAGCTATGCAAATATCCGCCGCCATGAATATTATGATAAGCTGATCGAACGCAAGGTGAGCACAGCAAGCATTAGTGGCGCAGTAGCCAAGAGTGTTCGCGTGGCTGAGGGGCGCTTCGTTGGGTATTATGCCGAGAAGGTGAATGCGTATGATATGGCAGCAGTGCATGTTATTGTTGAGGAGGCTGGTGGTAAGATAACGAGTGTATCGGGCCAGCCGCTTAATTATGCGCAGCCATTTCGTGGCGCGCTTGTGTCTAATGGTGTCGTGCACGATGAGTTGATAGCAATAGTGCACGATGAGTGCTCATAAATACCGCACGCTACCAAATGGTATTTTGCGCTTCATCTGCGTGGCAATGCCGAGAGTATCGGCTGGCTGGACGGTGTGTGGGCCGTAGAATTGGTTGATCTCGTCGATTGCGGCAGTGAGAGCGTGGCGAGCTGATGGGTCGTCGAAGAGTGCGAGCTGTGCGTCTGTCTCGCTTGTGAGAAGATAACACGACATACCAATCTCATAGGCGGGCAGTGGCATCGACTTGGTGAGTCGCTTGACGATATGAAAGAGCGTGACGCCATCACATAGTGGATGCTCGCGGCGCTCGTAGTTGTGCCAGCGGCCTGTTTGATAACTTTTGGCATAGAGGCGCACACCACGGGCACGCACGTATTGCTGCCGGAGCGCAGCCGCGATGTCTTCGCATAGAACGTGGAAGCGGCGCAAGACTTGATCGTAATTGAGGTTTGGCTGATCAAGGACGAACTGTCGCCCGACTGTCTTAAGCGGGCGCTCATCACTATCTACCTCCCAACCGCGCAGCCGCTTATACCAGTCGCGTCCTGGCTTGCCATGAAACACCATGTGCTCGAGCGTTGCTTCGTCTGCAGCCAGAAAGTCCAGTGGTGTCTGGATACCAACCTGGTGGAGGCGCTTGCTGTAGCCAGCGGCAATACCAGTGAGGTCTTCGAGCGATAGTGTAGCGAGTACTGCATGGAGATTGTCTGTAGTGATGCAAGTCAGGCCATCGGGTTTATTGATGCCGGCAGCAATCTTGGCTAGCCAGCGGTTGGTGCCAATGCCAACATTGCAGCGCATGTAGTCGCCAACCTCGCTGCGGAGGCGCTGCTTGATCTCCTGGCCGATTGCCAGCGCGCCGCGTGCCCGGATGTCGGGCGGGCTTTGGCTTAGGTCGATTACCCCCTCATCAGTGCTTTTCATGGTGGCACTGGGCGAGTAGTTGCTGAGGATGGTTGCAAGTCGGTGGTAGACATAGCGATACTTTGGTGGGTCGCTTTCTAGCGGGACGATATTGGGGCAAAGTAGCCGCGCTGCTGGTAGGCGCATGCCGGTATGTACGCCACGCGCTTTGGCTTCGTAGCTTGCGGTGACGATAGTCGCGTGTTGGTTGCGCCGATTAACGATAACAACCGGCCGGTGGCGGAGCAATGGCCGAGACTGCTGCTCGATCGTGGCAAAGCAGCTATTGAGATCGATATGCATCATCAGTGGTGAGGCGGGATTGATATTGCTATGAGACATGATCGGCCTCGCGTGTGAGCCGCCATACCAGTGTGATACTGTCAAACTCGAGGCGGTAATCAGCCTGCTCATCTGTTACATCGAAGATATGCACCGTACGTGCACCGCGCTGATGCTCGAAGCCTAGGCCGATTCGCCTGATCGTCACTTCCTGGCCATTGCCGCGCCGAAATTTGACTGGTTGACATGGCTGGTGCCCACGCCGAAAAATCGCTACCACCTCCACGACTTCATCAAGATATAGTTCATCATCCATTGTTCTTAGTATAGCGCATGAGCTAGGTACGGTCGACGAGTGAAAACATAGTAGCAGAGGTGGAGTGTGCTTATAGCTAAGCGATGCATTGTGCATTGCTGGGCTGGTGTTTCATGTGACTTGCTTCTACTTCGCAAGAAAACGCCTGCGGAGGCGAATAAAACCTAACCTTTTGCATAGGGCTAAAGGAAAATGACGCGCAGCTCTTACATACTGTATTGCCTCGCACAAGAGCATAGCGAAGACGAAGAAGAGGAAATTTTACAAAATGAACAGCGCCAGCCGTTCTTGGCTAAGTTGTCACGATAAGCTAATATAACAGAGCGGCGCAGCTCAGAAAATTATTTCTGCTGCTTGCGGCTCTCGATGAATATCATAATAAGCCAGATAATGACGACGATTGCTGCGAGCGAGAGTAGTCCGTTGATGATCCATGCAGCTAACTTTAGTACGGCACCAAGCAGCCACGCGGCAATAATGACAATAGCGATTGTGAGAATAAGTCGAGATAGTTTCATCCTTCTAGTATACTATACTCTATGGACACAGCGCAATTTCAGGCCATGATATGGCACAAAGCCAAGCAGCTCTACCGCCCTATGCCGTGGCGCAGCCAGCCAACGCTGTACTATGTGCTGGTCAGTGAGCTGATGCTGCAGCAGACGCAGGTAGCGCGGGTACTGCCTAAGTTTGCCGAGTTTACTACCCGATTCCCGACCATCGAGGCTTTAGCGGTCGCTCAGCTGCCAGCGGTGCTACAGGCATGGCAGGGCTTGGGGTATAATCGCCGGGCCAAGTATCTACACAGCGCGGCGCAGGCGCTTGCTGCTGGTGCACCTATTGCGACGCAGGCCGACCTTGTGGCGCTGCCTGGCATTGGCGCTAACACGGCTGGGGCCATCATGAATTACGTGTATCGAACCCCGACCGCCTTTGTGGAGACCAATATCCGCACGGTGTATTTTAATCACTTTTTTGCTGAGCAGGAGCGCGTGGCAGATAGGGATGTGCTGGCGCTGGTGGAGCAGACGATGGATAAAGAGCAGCCCCGTCAGTGGTTCTGGGCGCTGATGGATTACGGCGCTGAGCTGAAGGCGGCAGGTAAGGGTCAGCTCGGTACCAGCCGGCACTACACACGGCAGTCGCGCTTTGCTGGCAGCCTGCGCCAAATGCGGGGCGAGATTGTACGGCGCATGGCACAGGGGCAATCGCTCAGTAGTATCACCCAGGAATTATACGGTGACCCGCGTTTTGCTGCCGCGCTGGATGGACTACGGAAGGATGGGCTGGTGTGAGCGATCTATCCCTCACACGAGCAGAGGCCATCGCGCTGTGCCAGAAGTAGGCGCGGATGCTTCGCCGAGAGTATACGATCGACACGCTGGTAAATGACTATGGCGATGGCGTGCTTATGTCTGACCAGCTGGCCTATCCGCTCGAGATGCAGCCATGGATCAAGCCAGAGACAGAGCCGCTCCTCTGGGCGATTCGCGACCATGCGGTTGATGTTGATATCGACCACACCAGGCGAGCTGATTGGGAGAAGCTACTGGAGCTGATCGACCAGCTACCAAAGAGTGAGTCATAAGCTACGTAGAGACATTAGCACTAGATAGTGCGTGACAATAGCAGCCTTTCTAACCTATGACCTGCACCTAGCTTCCTATACAGACAATGAATATCTAGTAGATATATTCATTTTTTATGAAAGGTAAGGAATTCATGGTGAGAAAATAACCACATAACGAAGATTTAAGGCAATAAGACTCTTGACTACTTCTACAGCTGCACGCCTAGCCATCCAGCGAGCACTGTTCCAGCACCATAGGCAAGGGTGGCAGCAATAGCGCCGAGAGCGAGAGTTTGCAGAGCAGCAACGAGTGGATTCTCACCACCAACTTTGCCCTTGATATAGCCAATTGCTACAAAGGTAAGCGCCGTCGCTCCCGAGCTGACATAAAACAGCATGGGGTGAGCTGCACTCGAGCCGCGTGCCAGCACATGGGCAAGATAGGGGATGACAGGCACACTACCAACAACGACAAAGGCAGCGAAGGTCATGAGGCCGATGATTTTTGGTGAGGCGCGTTTGCTTGTACTCCGCGCTGACTCGTCGTGCTCGGCACTGGCCGCGAGGTAAGCACTTGCGCCCATCGAGAAACCATCGGCAATGAGGTTAGCTGCGCCTAGCACCAAGATGATCGCGCTCGAGATGCCAGCACCAGCACTGGCTGCTACCACAGCAAAGGTCGTAACGGTACCATCGACTGCACCATAAACAAATTCAGAAATATAACGTTTGAGGACAGGTTTCATATTCATAACTTGGTTAGTATAGCATAGTAGGGTGCAAATGCAAAAAATTGTGCTGTGGCTGAGCGAGTGCTTTGGTATGACAGTCTCGCCCGTACTATAGATTCTTCGTGCTATAAAATTGGTGATTGCTGAAGGTAGCTCCCTTGGAATGAGTGCGAAAATCATCAGTGCAATTGAATGAATAGTTAAAAAATATATCCAGCGTAATAAATACACAGAAAAAGAATTTAGCAAGAGATGAGATAGGAAACCGCTAGGGTCCAGCTGCTCACTCGTTTGGTTGCTTAGGCTTGAGGAGAAGCTGATTGCGCTCGGCAGTGCGCGTCCGCGCCTCATCTAGCAGAGTGATACCTTCTTGCGAGCTGAGGCTAACGATCCGCACATACTCGCTCTTGGTTTTCTTGTCGTAGCCTGAGACAGCGACGAAGCCGAGTTGTTCGTCGGCATAAATGACATTTTCTTTCTCGCCGCTGTAGTCGATTTTGTTAAATAGGCTTACATCTAGCAGTGCTGTACCGCGGCCATTGTCCCACGTGGCAAAGACACCAATGCGGCGCTGCACTGCATCTGGATCGGTCGAGTCAAATGGCGTGTCTTTATCGATATACTCGATGATTGGCGCAAAGATCAGTGTATCGGCCTTGGGAAGGATCGTCTTGAGTGCGTGGTCAGCGGGTAGCGAGTACGCCAAGGCAAAGCGCTTGCGAAAGTCATACGAGAGCGGGTAGCGCCCATCGGTCGATGTGGTGCACTCGACTTGGTGGCGCGAATCGAGGAAGGTAAGCTCGGCGGGCGAGTAGATTGGTTTATGCTCCTCTGTCGCGGTGACCTCATTCGTTATTTGGCTCACCTTTGTATCGGCATCGGTGTAGACCATAGAATTACCCATAACAGTGACGGGGGAGGCGTATTCATTCACGGCGTCCGACTTATCGCGCTTGCTGAGGCCGCAGCCCATAGCAAGCAGCTGCTGGATGGTATCGACAGCACAATACTGCGTTATATTGCCCTCGGCATCAGTAATGAGGCAGTCCATCACCATCTCGTGCCCCATGCCTTTACCGAACTGCTTTTCCTTGCTGGGGTCGCTGTTTTTCTCATCTCTCGAGAGTAGGTGTCCAATCTCATGGCTATAGACATTGCCACCAGTCTTGTTGCTCAGCACGAGCACCATTGGGCCGTTGCCGCCCTTGGCTTTATCTTCGTCTGTGCTCTGGAAGGCAAGGCCGAGTACATCATTCTCCACACCTGCTGTATTAACGGCCATCAGCATGAGTGAATGCTCACCATCCTGTACGTCTAGCTGCTCGCGGTATTCTTCGGCGATTTTTTTGATTTGGTCGTTGGAGTAATAGTATTCGGTCGTGCCATCTTCTTTGGTGCGGGTGCTATCTGGCACAACGTTGCTTGCAAACTCGGTAATGTGGAACTCATACGCACCACGAGTTGTGTGGGTAATGCGGCCAGTGTGGACGCGCACTTCTTCGTATATTTCTTCGTTGGTCTTGCCAGGTTCGAAGCCAGCGGCATTGAGCGCCACAACACCAAGCCGGACAACAACCGGCTGGAATGAATCTTTCTCGTGGTCTTGGCACTGCTCTGCAGAAGGCTGAGGGGCGTCGCCGCTGGGGAGTAGTGCGCCAAGTGCGCCAAGGCAAGCCGCTGCCAATGCCCCGCGGCGCGATAGATGTCGTGATGGTTTTTTGACTGAGCCATCTGGTACAGCCTCAGATTTTGAGCGAGTCATAGTAACTATCTTATATCACGAAAGTGGTAACAATGTCAAATTATGTGGATTTGTGCCGTGTGGTTTCAGCTGTCTACAGCTTACAACCTTGCTTTTGCATTGTTAGCTCATTCTCTTATTTTTCTATTTTCTCTTTTGTAAGTATGGATAAAGCTGATCATACCTCGAAAATATTCAGCTGCCCTAGAGAGCTAAAACTCGCTTGTTAATAAAGCGAGCTTTAGGTGCACTACCAGCGTGAGGCGCTATTGCTGCTCGGCTGGTGCTTGTGTTTGCTGCTGATTCTCGGTGTCGCTATTGGTGGAGAAGAGCTGGAGTGATTCATCGCTCAGCACATTAGGATCAAAGGTACCATCAGCGATCTTGCTGCGGCGCTGTTGATACATTTTTTTGAACTCGTCGAGTGATTCTTTCGTAACACTGCCTTCGGTACTGTACGTTTCGGGTGCAGCATCGCGAGCGGCTTGCTTGCGTACCTCCTGGAAGCCAGGCCGACTGAGATCAACCTGCGCTGCGCCACTGGTGTTGTACATATCCATAGCGATCCACACCATGACGCCCGCAATAGCGATCACCCCACAGATCATCACCAAAAAACGGTGCTCGCGCATGGTGCTCAGTTGGTGCTCGAAGTCGAGTTTATTGGGCTGGTTGGGCTGGCTGCTGGGCACTCGGCACCTCCTTTTTGGCAGGGAATTGCTTACTATAAAATACGTCAAACTGTGAGCCGTATTGGCTCAGTAGCTGGTTGAGTCGCAAAGCGACATCAGCTACTCGTTTGCGATGTTCGCGCACGGGCTTGATGCGGTAGTAGAACTCGACCGGTTGGTCGGTGCAGTCAATACGTAGCAGCTCAGATAGCTTCTCCTCGTATTGGCGGTATTCGCTGCGGAAAGCGGTAAGCTGGGTATTGTATTCTACCGTTGTCTTGGCCAACTCCACACCGTCGAGCCGGTTGAGGGCAATGCGGCTATTAAGTGGTGCCATCAGACGGGTGGCAATCACCTCATACTGCTGCCCTTGGTTGACCCGGACAAGCCCATCGTTAGCGTGGATGCGCCGCAGGGTAGACTTGACGCGGACGCAGTTTTGTTTTATTTGAGTAAGTTGATCGTTGCTGAGTGGCGCAGCGGGCTCGGCATAGGCCGGAGAGCCAAGTGCAGCAGTAGCAACTATAACAACAGCAAGAATAGTGCGCTTCATAGCTCCCCATTATGACGCATCAGAGGAGATTGGTCAAATGATTTACCTTTAAAATAATTACGTAATCGCTGCTGCGATAAAGGCGATAACTATCACTAATACTGGTATCCCAAAGCCCATGATGAGAGCCATATTGACGCTTTTGTCGATGATAGTACTGTCGCGCTCGAGGCCATCGATGATCTTGGCGAAGGGTGCATAGATTTGGATAGCAGCCCACCACCAGTCGTAGTCGTTGTCGAGGGCACGCTCGATGGTGTGATCATAGAGAACACCGCCAGTACCAGGCGACACCGCGGTACCAAGACCAATCAGCAGCTGAGTGCTTACTCCGGCAAAGTCGAACTGGATGCGTTGGCCATTGACCCACATAATGATAAAACTTGCTTCGGCTGCTGCTTTGGTAATCTGTTGTGGATCAACATCGAGCGCCACGCCAACTATTTGGTTTGTTTGGGGGTTACAATCAATGGCGCGGATGCGGTTGGTCGTCGTCCATTCGAGAATGCAGGGAACTTGGCTCAAGATGGTGCGGTTGTGGTAGTGCAAGACGGGTGTTGCCATAACGAGTGGTGTGCCGTCGAAAACACTGCTGTAGTTGGCGTCCATCGCTGCTGGTGCAGGCTGTGGAGCTGGCTGTATAACAAGAGGAGCCGGCTGCTGGACGGGTGATTGTTCAGCTGGCTGGGTGAGACTATCCTGGAGCGTTGGCTCTAATGGCTGCTGTGGCTGTGTTTGTACTAACTGCTGTGGATAATATGGTGGTGGCGCAGGCTGAGTCTGGGGTAGGGCCGCCAGCTGTGATCGATTAGGATAAGAAGGAAATTGCTGATTCATGAGCGTATTATACTATACTGGTAAATACGCGATGTGTCTTAACAGAGGTCATATACCTTGAGATCAGGACTTCATTAAAGCATAATAGCTCAGCAGGAGTATCCGTTACGCAGAATGAATTTTTGTTGTGGCGGGAGCAATGCATACGCAATAGAGGTTATTTGTGCTTGCCTGGCGAGGCTGCGCCGAGCTCGATGTGCTCTTTTTCAAACTCACGCAGAATCCGTCGCCGCATCTCGGCCGTGAGGGCCCACTGGTCGGATGGCTGGGTCTTGCCGGAGACAACGAGGCTAATCGACGACGCATTGAAGTCGCCAAGAATGTCGAAATGTGGTGACTCGATCACTTTGCGCTGCCATTTTTCCTCGCCAGAAATTTCCTCACCAATCCGATTGATGATATCGCTGGCGGTACTAATGTTGGTGTCAGGTGCAACGGTAATGGTGAAGTATACTTTGCTATAGCCCATCGTCTTGTTGATGACATGCTGCACCACACCATTAGGGAAGAAGTGGACATTGCCCTCGACATCGCGGATCACTGTGGAGCGCACGCCGATCCGCTCGACCGTCCCGCCAAAGCCATCGATCTCGATAATATCTCCTACCCGATACTGGTTTTCGCTAATAATAAATACCCCTGAGAGAAAATCCTTAACGAGCGACTGCGCGCCAAACCCGAAGGCAACACCAATAATCCCTGCGCTCGCAAACAGTGGTGCAAGAGCTGCACTATTGAAAAAATGAGTAAAGATAGCATAGCCCGCAATCACCACGACAATAATGCGCCATACATTAGCAAAGAGCCCGCCCAGCGTCTTGTGCCGCTTCTCGAGATCCTTCTTAGGCAGCGTACGCTGATATGTGGTAACGAAGGCATGCCGTGTCAGCCACATCACTACGCGTGGCCCCACCCAATACAGTGCAATCGCCACGATAATAATAATGATAATCTCTAGTGCAGTGATCTCAGGTGAGGTAATTGGCTTCATAATATGGTAGTATAACAGATGTGAATGATGAATTAAACCAGCTTGTGCTTACCTTGCAGCGTGGTGGCGTGGCAGTACTCCGGACTGATACACTGTATGGCATTGTTGCCCGAGCAGATAACGAAGCGGCAGTAGCGCGGGTGTATCGACTTAAGCGGCGTGATAGCAATAAATCATCCATCATCCTTGTGGCTGATGCCAGCCAAACCTATGCCGATGTACCCACCTTACCGTCGCTTGATACCTCTCAGCCCACGAGTATCTTGCTCGATTCGCCCCATGCCCCGCAGTGGTTACGCCGCGCTAATGATATGCTGGCCTATCGCCAGCCGCAGCTGCCGTGGCTCCAGGCGGTCTTGCGTCAGACTGGCCCGTTGATCGCTCCCAGTGCCAACCTCGAGGGGCAGCTGCCCGCTCGCACTATTGCCGAGGCTCGTGCCTACTTTGGTGATGGTGTCGATTACTATTATGATGGCGGCACTGTGCCGACTGATACGCCACCATCACGCTTGGTACGGGTGCTATCTGATGGGGTAGTGGAGCGGCTCAGGTAGGGCATAATAACCTGAGAAAAAGTTAGAAGCTTACCTAGTGATGTAAGTATTACAACATTTTTTAGAGAGATTCTCTTTACTCGAGTGAAAAACATGCTAGACAAATAGTGAATTCTCATACCTCACCCAAATAACGTGGAGCGTGGGGTCACCCGCGAAAGAGGCCATGTGATTCAGGTATAATAGACTCATGACGTATCTTGACCCTCAGCAATTTATCATCACTCGCAAACGCAAGAAATATCGCTTTGCTAAGTTCCATAACGCCACCAACTGCTACGAGTACGACGAATGGTGCCAGGCAACACCAGAGGTGCGGCAGAGTGCGACAGTGCTCGAGGTTGGCGCTGGTACCGGGATGTTTAGTGTGGAGCTAGCGGCGCAGTACCCGGATGAGGTGTTTGTGGCACTGGACGTTAAGGGTGATCGCTTGCAAAAAGGTGCATACACGGCGCTCGAGCGTGGCATCACCAATGTGTTGTTTGTGCGGGCTCGGGCCGATCAGATTGGCGAGCTCTTTGCTGCTCACTCACTCAAGCAGTTGTGGGTGACTTTTCCTGATCCATTCCCTAAGCGGCGCAGTGCTGGCCGGCGTCTTACCCACCCAACATTTTTGCGCCAGTACGAGCAGCTGTTGCGGCCTGGTGGCTCGCTTTTGCTCAAGCATGATGATCGTGATTTCTTTTGTTGGAGCCTGGAGCGGCTCGTTGCCTGTCAGTGGTCGATTCGTGAATTATCTTTCGATCTCCACGAGTCGTCACTGCCTGATGAATACAAGACGCTCACCGCCTACGAACAGCGCTGGATGAGTGAGGGGAAAGCGATTGGCTGCGTGCGAGCGACGACCGGTAATGGCCAGTAGTACCGCTTCGTAGCAAGATTACATACTCACCTGACTGAGCTCTAGCATGCCGTGTTGCTGGCTCGCTAGTGCGTTATTTTTGTAGCGTTGATCATAACTAATATCTGTACTGCACCACTCGGGAGGGCAGAATGTTTCAGCACGTAGTGTCGCCTCGGTCTCGCGGCCACGAAACTCAACTTCAGCAGTGACGAGCTTCCCCTCAAGGTTACCGTGGTAGATATCAAGTTCGATTGTATGCTCGTTGCTATCAGGGTCGGTGTAAGGTACATAGTAGCGTGTTTTTTCGATGCGCTTGCCCTTGGTGAGTGGCCATAGCGAAGCAAAGGTTGCTTCATTTATAATGATATTTTGCTCATCTCGCACGACAGTACCACCCGATTTTACTGTGAGCTCAAAACGTTGCCCATCACCAAAACGCCGGACGCGTGTCTCCGATCCATCACTGCTGTGCGCGAGGTAGCCCTGACTGATGTCGATATGATCATATGAGTCAATATCTGCTGGTATCTTATCAAGATTGACTAAAAATTTACGCTCAACTTCTTTGAGCTGATTAGGGCGCTCAGGGACGTGAGAACTCATCATGTCGGCAGATTTTTCTTGTGCATAGCATGTCTCAAAATGATAAGCGAGGTCTGCATACAGCTCAGCAAGCTCAGGAAATTCTGTGCCAAATCGCTGAGTGAAGCTCTCGATGAGCTTGTCGTGTGCTGCTTGCAATTCAGCAAGATTTTTAATACCATAGTCCTCTTCGACTACCCGCACCCCTTGCCCAACAATATCCATCGCTACTGGAAGAATCTTATCGACTGCTCGTACAAAGCGTGCTTCGGGTGTGTTTTGTGCTTCATAGCGCTCTAGCCCCTGACGCATAACGGGCGGAAGACGCTGTAATAATGTGTGGGCTGCTTGCTGCTCGTTTTGTTGTTTGATGGAAAGTTGCACAGGGGTAAGGTCGAACGTTGCGACATCGCCAGTGGCAATCTCGAGCAGCTCGTGGACAGTTGCAAATTGCTGCACCATATCATTATCCAACTGCGGATAGAGACAGGCACGTAATTCTGGCGCAAGGGCGGCAAGCGACCAACTATGCTCTGCGTCATTCTCGCGCTCGCCACTGGGCCGGCGTGGCACGCGCACTACATCGGCCAAATCACAGCTTATCTCCATACTCTGCAGTGCAATATGGCACAGCTGACTTTGGACTGGTGATGGTGTGATACCTCGTTCGTGTGACGTGTGTGGTGGATAATTGTGTTCTGGCAGCCAAGTCGTTGGCGTGTGATTATATTGGTTATTATTGTGGTGACTATTGTATGGCAGGTTATTCATATCACTACCATAGCGTGCTATAGTAAATATGGATAGATAGGATAGTTTGAGTCAAATATGTTTGAGCAAAATACGATTAACCACCATATCCAAAGGCGGATTCTCAGTGTGTTGTGCTATCGCAAAGTGGCTCGCTTTCGTGATCTGCGCCCACCGCGGGTGGATACCAATCTCTTTAGCTATCACCTCAAGGTGCTGCTGCAGCACCGGCTTGTTCAAAAGGTGCCGGGTGGCTATAGCCTAGCGCCGCGTGGTTTGGCGTATGTCGATCGGGTGAGCACAGACACTATGCTGGTTCGGACCCAACCTAAAATCGTAACTATGCTAGTGGTGCAAAATAGTAATGGTGACGTCTTGCTGCAGCAGCGCACCAAGCAGCCCTACATCGATACCTGGACACTCCCTTACGGCAAGCTCCATATCGATGATAGATCTATCCAAGCGGCGGCTCAACGCGAAGCAGCGGAAAAGCTTGGCACTATGGATCTCGCGCTACGGCATGCGGGCGAGTGCTATATTCGTGTTTGGGCAGACAAAGCGATTCTCTCAACCACACTGGCTCATGTGTTTTATGGGGCGACTGATGATATCACTCCGCATGAGCGGCTCGTCTGGGCGCGCCCACACAAGCTGGCGCAGTACGCGCTTGCACCGGCAGTGGAGCAGATTGTAGCGCGGGTGTTCTTTCGCGACCCGTACTTTTTTGAGGAGTTTGACGACATTTTGGATCAATAACAAGGAGGATATATGAAGATCGACGACTACGCACAGCAAGCAATCACTACCCTGAGCAGTGACTATGCCTACGGTGATGCCAATGCCCAACTAATGGGTATGGTACTAGGTCTGGGCGGTGAATCGGGCGAGGTGCTCGAGAAGTTCAAGAAGCTACTGCGTGATCAGCAGGGCACAATAACCGAGGAAGATAAGCAGGCAATCATTAAGGAACTGGGCGATATTTTGTGGTATGTGACGGCGGTGGCGCACCTACTTGGCTCGAGCCTTGAGGAGGTTGCCCGGCGCAACAACGCCAAGCTCGCCAGCCGCCAACAGCGTGGTCAGCTGCGGGGTAGTGGGGATGACCGGTAGAAATATAACCTTCCAGGCTGGTTAAGCACGGCGCATCTATTGATTATTACAACTGAAGTTTCGTAGCGATGTCGTTGATGATAGTAGCTTCGGTCTCAGCTTGAGTGGCGCGCTGCACAGCGTGAACGGTGTGTATACCTGTTGCGGCGGCAGTGGCGATATTCTTCGTCCGATCGTCAACAAACAGTACAGATTCTGGACAATGACATAAGCCCAGACGTCCCAACGCGTGAATGTACGTAGCGGGTGCTGGCTTGCGGTGGCCTGTCTCGTAGGAGAGCAAACAGGGGTCGAAGATAGCTTCGTCGTACACACCACTTTGCCGTAACACTTCGGCATGCTCCGGGATGGTGTCGCTTAGGATACCAACGCGTAAGCCTTGTATCGCCAGGTGGGCAGCGTATTCCATTACCTGATTGCGAATTGTGAGTGTCTCGCGAAAACCTTTGACAATGCTATCTTGCTGCGCATTCGTCGGGTGGTTGCAGCCAAGCTCACGCCAGAATGTAGCACGATTAATCGTACCACTACCATAACGATGAATTGCAGCCGGCCAACGCTGGTCGAAGCCATCTGGACTACCAAGTGCTTGACGTACATCATTGGTTACATAATCATAATTGTCAATCAGGACGCCGCCGACGTCAAAGAGTATTGCTGTGATCGCTGGTGAACGCTCTACGATTGCTGTGCTCCTTCCTGCGCGAGCCGCTGTCGTACCCAGCCATCAATCGTGCCTGCTCCCATGCAGAGCACAAGCTTGCCCTCAGCGCGGGCAGTTTGGATGGCGTGCCACAAGGCATCATCGAGTTCGGCATAGTGAACGCTACTACGGTTTGTTAGCTGCTCAGTAAGTTGCTGCGGGGTGAGGATGGATAGAGCTGGGTCTTCGCGGCTGAGGTAGGTTGGCAGCCAATAGATTTGCTCGGCGCGCTCCATACAGTCGGTGTATTGCTGACGGATCTCATGCTGACGGACGTTTTGATGTGGCTGATATACCAGCACAACGTGGTCGGACAATTCTCGTGCCATTTGCAATGTCGCGGCGATTTCTACCGGGTGGTGGCCATAATCGCTATACAGCCCAGTCCCAAGCCGCTCAAAGCGTCGCTGCACTCCCGGGAAGGTATTGATAGCCGCTCGGATGTGCTCAGGTGAGCCAAGCCTGAGCTGTTTACATGCCGTTGCCACCAGTGTTGCGTTTGCTCGGTTGTGGGCCCCTGCGAGTGTAAATTGCTGCACATCCTCATCTTCCAAGACACGCGCCCGCCGCCGTGGTGGTACAACGCCCGCATCGGCATCGCGCTGCCACATGATAGTATATTCGCTCTGCTCAAGGAAGCGGCTAAAGGCATCGGTGTAATCCTGCTTGGTAGGGTAGGTGTCCGGGTGGTCGTAGTCAACAGAGGTCAGTAGTGTGAGATGAGGGTGAAATTGCAAAAAGTTGCGGTCAAACTCATCACACTCATACACAAAGTAGCGACTGCCTGGCACATAGTGGCCACTGGGACCAAAGCTTAGCGTGGTACCCACCGAGTAACTTACTGGCTCGCCCAGCTGACGTAGCGCCCACACCATCAGGCCAGTTGTCGTCGTCTTGCCGTGGGTACCAGCGATGGCGATGAGCTGGAGGTCTTTTTCATTGATGAGATAAGTGAGGAGCTCGTCGCGCTTAGCGGTATAGATGCCAAGTCGGTGTGCTAAGACGAGCTCGGGGTGATCGGGTGGTAAAGCTGCAGTATAGATAAACCAATCGATGGGGGTTTGTTGATGGCGATAGGCCAGGTATTCGCCTGTTTGGTCTTGTGAGACGGAGATGCCACGCTGCTCGAGCTCTTGTGTTTCGAGTCCAATGTGACTATCCGAGCCAAGCACATGGTGCCCTGCATCGTGCGCCAACTCAGCCAATGGCCCCAGGCCCACACCGCCGATTCCAGAGAAGTAGATATTCATACCTTCCATTGTACCGCCTCTGGCACAAAACCACCAGAGGTAGCTAAGGAGCGTGATCGTTCCACCTCGCGCTACTGGGTTCAATATTGAGGTTATGCTATACTAGAGCCAAAGCATAAGTGGGCATACGGATACATAGCATGGCAAACAAACAGCAAGTCAAGCGGTCGATGAAGCGACTCCGGCGCATTAAGATGTGGCATCTGGTGCTACTGCTTATGGTGCTGCTCGTGCTGTCTGCAACCTTTTTGCGGCTCAATAATGTGGGGATGACTGAGCGGCGACGAGCAGTTCTCTCGGCTGACAAGGCGGGTAATATGGAGCAGATTCGCCAGCGTATCGCTGACCTCCAGCAATATTCCTCTGCCCACATGAATACCGATACTGGCCCAATTTACCTGCAAGAGCAGTACAATCGCGACGTCAAGGCTGCGCTTAACGCCTCAATGAGCACCACCAATCGTGCTGGTCAAACCGCCAATGCTAAGGCCGATGCAGTGTGTAAGCCACGGTTCCATAGCTGGTCGATTGACTATGTGCGCTGCGTCTACGAGGAGCTTGGCAAGCTCAGTAGCACCAATGCTGGCCTTCAGACTGCCAAAATGCCCGACACCAGCCTCTACCACTACAACTTTAGTGCACCACTATGGTCGCCCGACTTTGCTGGCTGGACGATTCTCCTTACTGGCGTAGTTATCTCGGCCATTCTTGGGCGTATTGTGGGGATGATTATTTTGCGGATTATGCTGCGCGTTCAGTATCGAGCGGCGAAATAAATAGCCAAAAAATAAAAAACTACAACATAATTTACAACACGTACAACACGCATGATGGTCTTGAGCAAGCGTTCGCTGGGTGCTCCATAAAATTTATGCTTGACCCCTGTTTATCGTACAAAAATCGTACCAACATCTATCATACACAATAACCATAAGCAAAAAACAAAATTGCTTACCCTTGGCCGTTATCTCTGTAAAAAATCGTTACCAAAGTGTTGACATCCATTTTATGAGCATGTAGGCTAGGTTTTGTAAGATCAAATAGGAGGAGCACTATGGCTTACGAATATACTAGTTCGAATGGTACTACATACTACTTGCACACGCAAAAGGATGCGGTATTGCGCGGTGGCGTAAAGCGGACGATTTACTATTTTTGCAAATCACCAAACAACGGCAAGGGTGAGCCGTGTGACATGCCTGAGGGCTACTACGTGAAGGAGCACTCGCGCAATAAATTCCCCTTTGCTGCCAAGAAAGACGCGGCAAAGCCCACCAAAAAGGCTGCTAAAGCAACCAAATAACCCGGACACTTGTATATGAAAAAAAGACCTTTCTGTAACAGAAGGGTCTTTTTTGTTGAACTTAGTGCAAGAGAGGGCTACAAAGCAAGTAGAGTATGAGATGAAGTAAGCCGCGAGCCTATACCGCGTGACGATAACTAAGTTTGTATAGAGAAGTATGCTCTCGCACTACTCAGAGCGCTAGAGAGCGGCGCTCAGCGTGAGCTGCGGTTTTCTCTCGTTTTGCGCCGTTCGCAACAAGAGAGGTATGAGAAGAGGTGTGAGCGCATAAGCTGCGTATTAGCAATTAGCTATACGACATGTTATGGATTGGTGCAGCGCTCCCCACATGCAGTGCCGGACGGACGCGCATTGGCGAACTACCACGAGTGGCTTTGCCGAGACGTTGGCGCACTTGGCCATGCAAGACTGTCCCTGAGACAGCGCTGCCATCAATCAATGCTTCACCAGCAAAGAGTGTACTTGTCCAGCGCTTGCGTTGTTCGCAGTCTGGTGCTTGGAGATTTTGCAAGACGAGTGCGCACCACAGTTGCCGGGTCATTAGTTGGCGTGTGTCGGAGCCGTTGACAGTGTATATATTCCTGGGCTGTGCAGTGATATCGTTGTAACTGCCCATTGCTAGGCCAGCATCAGAGATAATGGTGACAAAGAGTGTCCAAGGAGCTGCAAGGTCAGTATGGTCAGCGCCAAAAGGAAGGCGCTCGTCGACGAAGTCTGGCTTGGTTATCTCAGGTTGGCTGCTGCGGATATGTCTGCTTTGAGATCGGCGCACATCAAACAAACGGGCGTGCGGCACTAGGAGTGGGCCATAGATAGCCTCCTCAGCGAAGGGGTAGCTCTGAAAGTGCCGTGACAGATCGCTAGATAGCGTTGCAACCGTATCCCAGACCGATGTGTCAAAAGCGCTCCGTAGATAATCTTCAGTTGGTACAGGAATACCAGCTTCAGCTAAGGCGCGAGCAATTGATGGGCACTGGGTCCAGCCACTGTTGGCGAGTTGAGTGAGCATGACTGAATGAGACATATTCCTCCTTTGCTGGCTAAGTATTATAACGACGACATATCCACGACTGCCATACCTGGTACGAGGTTGCGCTTATCTTCAACAATTTCCACCCAGTTGCCGTCTGGGTCTTTGATGAAGCAGTAGCGAAGGCCAGTTCGCCCCATGACGATGTCAGTTGGCTCACTCCAGCTAAGGGCTGCTGCGTGAAACTCATCGAGATTATCAACACTGAGGCCAATGTGCTTGACGCCGATAGTCTCAAGATCATTGCCAATTGCTAGCTGTGCTTGTGGTTGGTGTGCATTGTGGGCATAGGCAAAGAGCTCGAGGATTACACCACTGGAATTCATCAGCTGATGAATACTCAACGTACCATCTGGTGCATGCCACACAACTGCCTCAGCGAAGCCAAGGCGCTTGTAGAACTGGATGCTTGCAGTAGCGCTGCGCACTGAGAGCGCGATGTGATGGAGGACGGGCATAGTGGTTATTTCTGCTGATTCTTTTGATTAAGCTGCACTTGAAGGTCAAACACTTGCTTACCAAGCGAGTCGACTGCGCTGTGGTAGTTGTTTTGCAGTGCTACGGCCCAGCCGATAAGCGACAGGAGGCCGATGGTAAGCACTGCCAGCCATGCAATGATGATCTTGTCGGATAATTTTTTGCTCTTCATAGCTGTAGTATAGCAGAAAGTAACGATTATATGCAATGAAGTTTTGTAATAAGCAATAGTATGATGTTGCTAATACAATCGTAAAATTCCTAATGATTACTCCAACCAAGCTGCAAGGTTATTGTCTGCTGGGTCTTGAAGATAAAAGCGCTTTTACTGTAGCCAACTTCGTAGCATCTCGGGCTGGAAACTCGATATAGTCTATGCGGTTAGCTGCGTTACTCATAGTCCTATTAATACCGTTTGCGCATACTCAAAACACGCCACTATGGGCGTGCTATGACTAATCTTTGCAATGGTGGGGGCGGCTGGACTTGAACCAGCGACCAACAGGTTATGAGCCCGCTGCTCTGACCACTGAGCTACGCCCCCAGATCCACTTGCCACATTATACCGTATTGTTGGTGTATATGCTACTAGTAATCGAGTTTACTAAGGCTCCGGACGCCTTCGCCAGCAGCAACGGAGCGCGAGTCAATCTCATTGCGTCGTGTCCTATTGCTGCGCTGAGCAACGGTTTGAGAAGGGTGAGAGGCTTTAGTAGTATCACGTACTTTTCGGCGGTATGCAACGATTGCATAGAATTGCTCCGTCGCTTCAGTGCGGCACTTTTCATATTCTTGTGGTGACATGCCAAAGAGATGGTTGGCAATGGCGTGATCGAGCTCTCGCCAAGCATTGATAAGTTCGGGGGTAGAATGACGAGTGCGTTTGCGCTCAAGCGCATTAACAGAGCGTTGTCGGGCAAGGAGATCATCAAATGTAGGCCTCTTTGGCTGCGTTTCAGAGGTAGAGTCGCCTGTGGTATGAGTGTTGGGATGTATTGCGGGTATAGGCTCGGTTTGTTCATGATCGGCCGAATGAGGAATAGTGCTGTCATCAAATAACTTGTCTTGTATCGCTAGTTGGCCTACCCGTACTGCTGCATATGTCACAGCATCAAATACCGTTTTTGGTGGTGTCGAAGATTCTAGGCTGCGTTGTTGAGCAGCCTCTTGAGAGGGTTGTTTGTATGTCATCTTGCATTGGTTATAGCACAGAGGTCGACACCTGGCAAGTCTATGAGCGATTTTTAACCAAAATTGTGGTGCGCAGCGTGTTTTTTGCTGGCCCGCAGCTTTTGCAGCAACTGCGCGGTCTACGGTATAATAGAAGCCTATGAAGTTTGTGTTCAGCGACACTACCAAGCGCCACATCATCTACAAGATCAAGCATGATTATCTCCAGCTCAATACTGTTGTGCTGGCGCTTGCGCTCGTGATTGCGACATACCTCGCCTGGCAGTCGGTAGCACGTCTCCAGCAGAACTATACGCAGCAGCGCGAGCTAGAGACGAAACGGCGGCAGCTTGTCCTCACCGAGCTTGAGACGCAAACGCTGCAATACCAAAAGAATTTCCGCGAGAGCGACGAATATAAAGAGCTTGCTGCTCGTGAGAAACTTGGCTTGGTGGCACCTGGCGAGAAGGTGATCGTGCTGCCCAAGAATAGCTCTGAGGCGCACGATCCACCAACCGACAAGCCTGCTAACCCCGATATACAGAGTAGCAACCTCGAGCAGTGGGTGACCTTCCTCTTTGGTGGTGCAGCTGAGCAGGCTCAGCAAAAGGATAAATAACAAGCGGGGGAGCGGAAATCTTGATATTCAGGTGGTAAATCCTTGACAATTGGCATTCATCACTGGTAGAATAAGAACCGTAACGCGGGGTGGAGCAGCCCGGTTAGCTCGGTTGGCTCATAACCAACAGGTCGCAGGTTCAAATCCTGCCCCCGCAACCAAGGTAAGAACCCTACCACGCGGTAGGGTTTTTGCTTTGGATTATCTTGGGAGGGTAGAGATGGAATGAGGTTAGTATTAACCTCAAAACTATTCTTGGTGCCTTTACCACTGGCGTCTAGTAGAGTGTACTTTTTTGTTCAAATGGGTGGAGATTTATTACTGGCGCATGAGCTGGTAGGTACTGCTCACGCCTTCAATACAGTTAGCGGCTATTGTCTCTACCGTGAAGACCGAAAGACAAAGAGGGTGTAATGTAAGTAATGACAGACCTTCAGAGGTGGCGCACAAAGTACGATACACAAAGTTTCTTAGAATAAATAGTAAATAACGGGGATAAATAAGGTAAAAAGTAAATAAGAAACAATTTGTTTGCATTTTGTTCGTATATATGCTAGGATCGAGGTAGGTCGATAATGACAACACAAAAAGAGGGTAGATATGCGAAAAAAGACGAAAGAAACCATACTCGCCACCTGGAATCGGTCGCGTAGTATGGCAGAGCTGCGGGCATTCATTGCCGCGCGCCACAGCAAACTAGCAGAGGTAGAACTCTAAACGATCGAAAGCACCTTGGGTGATGCGCCTGAGGTGCTTTGAATATATCCCTATTACTATTCATCCTCGCACATCTGAAATAGGCTATAGCCTTGGATAAAAAACAAAACGGCGCACTTATCGTACGCCGCCTATCATATCTGGTAGCACCGACTGGGATCGAACCAGTGACCTCAGGCTTATGAGTCCTGCGCTCTAACCGGCTGAGCTACGGTGCCAAACATGACGCATTATAGCAGAGAATTGGTAAGAAGGCTAGGGCTCGAGCGAGTGTTTTGGCGTTCTTTTTTGCCTAGGCCAGTGGTATAATAGAGGAAACGCCCAATCAGGAGTTAAGGAGAACCACCACATGATACGACGACCACGCTACGATTATGATTTGTTGGTGCTGGGTAGTGGTGCAGCTGGCAGTACTGCAGCGTTGGTGGCAGCCCGGGCAGATAAGAAGGTGGGGCTGATTGAAGCAGATACATTTGGTGGTGAAACGCCCAATTGGGGGGATATCCCCATCAAGACGCTAATGGGTGTGGCACAGCTCTATAACCGCATCCAGCGGGGCCACCAGTTTGGGCTTGATACATCGCGAGTGGATTTTGACTACCCGGCCATCCAGCATTGGAAAAATACAGTGGTAGAGCGAACTGGTGCGGGCGATAACGAGCACTATTATAACCAACAAGGAATTGACACATTCTACGGTAAAGGTGTCTTACGCGACCAGCACACTGTAACGATTGGTGACCATGAAGTGACGGCAGGGCATATTTTGATCGCAACAGGGGCACACGTGACCCAGCCAGCGATTGCGGGCATTGAGACAATCGACTGGCTCACACCACGCACCGCCCTCAAACTGAGCCGCCCGCCACGTAGCCTATTGATCATTGGTGCGACGACGACGGCGATTGAGCTAGCGCATTTCTTTGCGACCTTTGGTAGTACGGTGTCGGTGGCAGAGCAGTCATCGCGCATTTTGCCGACTGAAGACGAGGAGGTCAGTGAGGCAGTGAGCAGCCTCTTGCAACGCGACCAACCACTGTCGGTCTTGACGCAAACGACGATTCGCTCCCTCATGCGTGGCCCAAGTGGCAATGTGATCGTCCAATATATCCGTGGTGGTATTGAGCGGACGATGGAGGTAGAGCGTGTTTTGGTAGCAACCAAGCCAGAGCCAACCATTGATATTGGGCTTGATAATGCTGAGGTAACGTATTCGCCCGATGGTGGTGTTGAAGTCAATCAATTCTTCCAAACCAACGTGCGGCATATCTATGCGGCGGGCCATGTGCTAGGTAATGATGTGCCAACCCACACCGTCTTGAGCGAAGGCCGGCTAACAGCGCACAACATCCTTCACCCTAAATCGCAAATGACGCTCGACTACGAGTTAGTGCCGCGCGCTACCTTCATCTACCCAGAGGTAGCCAGTGTGGGCTTTAATGAAGATGACTGTATCAAGCGCGACCTCAAGATTAATAAGGTGTTAGTACCGCTCGGGATGATTGCTCGCAGCAATACAAGTGACTTCCGTGAGGGGTTCGTCAAGCTGATTAGCGACAAGCAAGGGGTATTGCTCGGCGGGACGATTGTTGCTCCGCGGGCTAGTGAGCTCATCCAAGAGGTCACTCTCGCCATCAAACACGACCTCACTGCTGAGCAGCTGGCAGAGCTTCCACATGTTTTCTTAACGTGGAGTGAGGCAGTGCGGACTGCGGCAAGCAAATTATCCCGTAAGTAGAGAGATCTGTTTTGTAGTTGAGGTATTTTCGCCTTCTTAGTTTTGGCTGCTTAATAATCTAGGAGTTTGAGCTTTTTTAGCTCGACACCATCGGATTAGTTTTTTATTCTCTGCTACTGGTGCAAATTGCATAGGGTGTGGCCTATTGCTTTGCAGTATATTACGAAGAAGTTTGCGAGACTCTAGAGCCTACAAGAAGCTCACTGGTGAAGACTCTGCCACGCTGGCTTGCATCGGTGTATTGCTAAAATAGCAAAGAGTGTCCACTTTCAGCTCCATTTAAGTAAGACGGGGCATACTACCTGTAGTAGCACACGCTACCTCCTCCTCTATCATGCAAGCCGCCATTCCTCCTCCCGGGCGGCTTGTTTTGTGTCTGCGCCTAGCATATTGCGCATAATAAAACTAGTATTTACTCCTCTTGGCAAAATGAATATACTATTGCCATGGCATATCTTGTTGCAGTGTCTGGTGGTGTGGATAGTGTGGTGCTCTTGGATGTGATGGCGGCGCAGGCGACGGAGCCGTTGATTGTGGCGCATGTCGATCACGGAATCCGGGGCGAAGCATCGGCAGCAGATGCGCGCTTTGTGGCGGCATTGGCGGCGCGCTATGGACTACCCTTTGTGTCTACTCAGCTTAAGCTTGGGCCGAATGCGAGCGAAGCGACAGCGCGAGAGGCTCGGTATGATTTTTTGCTCGATACAGCAGCGCAATACCAAGCACCAGTGGTAACAGCACATCACTTGGACGATTTAGTAGAAACAGTGGCGCTTAACTTAGTACGTGGAACGGGATGGCGTGGGCTGGCCGTGCTGAACCGCCCCGGGGTGGAGCGGCCACTACTGGGCTGGCGCAAGGCAGATATCCGTGCCTATGCACTGGCTCATCACCTGGAATGGGTAGAAGATGAGACGAATGCGAGTGACCGCTACACGCGCAATCGGCTGCGGCGCTCCATTCAGCGGCTCCTTACGGCAGAGCAGGCGGCGCAGATTACCGCGCTGCGGGATCGGCAACTTGCGCTGCGCCACACCATTAATGATGAAGTGCAACACCTCTTGCCGCAGTTTGCGGCCCAGCGCCATGGGTTGATTATGATTGACGAAGCAAGCGCTCAGGAACTATTGGGTGCGATGATTATGTGGGCAGGTGCGCCGCGCCCAACCCGTCCGCGGCTTGAGCGTGCGGTACTAGCCATCAAGACTGCTCGTCCAGGCAGCCGCCACGTGGTGGGCGATGGCGTGTATTTGCAGTTTAGCCCTCGGCAATTCACTGTAGAAGTGGTACAATAGATCAGATTACTGTGTGAGAATGCAAGCGAACGAAAGGAGTGAGTTCCCTGATGAATAAAAAACCGTCGAAAGCGACCAATGCCCTGCGTCTAGGGCTGTTTTGGGCGATTGTGGTACTGGGTGTGCTGGCATTTTGGGCTATTAATTCGCCGCAGGCTAACCTTAAGGATGTGCCGCTCTCAGACGTGGTGAATCGAGCAAATAATGGCAAAATTGCCAAGATCGAGATCCAAGGTAATGAGCTGACTGTTACACCCAAAGGCCAGTCCAAGCCGACCGAGCGTAGTCTCAAAGAGAATGGCACTATCTATACCCAAGGACTCAAGCACGACAAAACAGAGGTAAAGGTGCAAAATGAGTCACAGACGGGCCTATTGTTTTGGAATCTCGCACCAATTGTCCTGTCGGTCGTATTGTTTGGCGTTCTCTTTATGTTTATGATGCGCCAAGCCCAGGGACAGAATAGCCAAGCGATGGGCTTTGGCAAGAGTAAGGCCAAGCTGTATGGCCTTGATAAAGAGCGGGTAGTATTTGATGACATTGCGGGTAATGAAAACGCCAAGCAAGATTTGCAAGAGGTGGTGGACTTCCTCAAGCACCCCAAGAAGTATCAGAGCCTCGGTGCTAAGATCCCTAAAGGGATTCTCCTTGTTGGTAACCCTGGTACCGGTAAAACGATGTTGGCGCGAGCGGTTGCAGGCGAGGCTAATGTACCGTTCTTTTCCATTAGTGGCTCAGAGTTTGTGGAGATGTTTGTTGGTGTGGGGGCAAGTCGGGTACGCGACCTCTTTGCTAAGGCCAAGAAGAATGCGCCAGCCATTATCTTCATTGATGAGATTGACGCTGTGGGACGTAAACGTGGCTCTGGCATGGGCGGCGGTCACGACGAGCGCGAGCAGACGCTGAACCAGATTTTGGTAGAGATGGACGGCTTTGAGGCTGATACAAACGTGATTATCCTAGCGGCAACCAACCGGGCTGATGTGCTCGACCCGGCACTGTTGCGCCCGGGCCGCTTCGACCGCCATACGACGATTAGCCTACCCGAGCGCAAAGACCGTGAGGCAATCCTCAAGGTGCACTTCAAGAACAAACCAACCGATGCGTCGGTCGACCTCGACAAGCTTGCTGCCAAGACAGCCGGTAGCAGTGGTGCCGACCTCGCAAACATGGCCAACGAAGCAGCGATTATTGCAGCGCGCCGCGGCAAGAAGACGATCACTAATCAAGACCTGACCGAGGCCTTTGAGAAGGTGGCGATTGGCCCCGAGCGCAAAGCCAAGGTAATGACCGACCATGAGAAAGAACTCACGGCGTATCACGAGGCGGGTCATGCTATTGTGGGGCATGTCTTACCGGATAGCGATCCGGTACATAAGGTGACCATCATCCCGCGTGGTGGTACGGGCGGCGTGACATGGTTCTTACCCCCAGAAGACAAAAGCTACACCAATGTATACGAGTTTAAGGATATTCTGGCCCGGGCGATGGGTGGGCGGATTGCCGAGAAATTGATTTATGGTGATGATGGCATTACAACTGGGGCAGGCAGTGACCTGCGCAAAGCGACGGAGATTGCCCGTGATATGGTTATTGAGCAGGGCATGGGTGCAAAGCTCCGCGACCAAGTCTTCCATGAAGATAACGGTGGTATGGTGTTCGATAAGATTACTCACGAGCGGCCATATAGCGATGCGACTGCTGAGGCGATTGACCACGAGGTAGAGGCGCTTATCAAAGAGGCTTCTCGCCGTGCTGAGATTGTCCTCTCGCACAACCGCCCAGCGCTTGAAAAGCTCAAAGATGAGCTGCTTGTTCACGAAACACTAGAAGAAGACGAAGCTAAGGCTGCGATGGCAGATGCCACTTTGCCAACGGAGGCCAAGCTCCATTAGGAGCAGGGAGGTACCAGTGGCACATGGAGCAAATCGTCGGCGTGTCCGCTCAGTCGTCGCCAAAGCAAATAGCAAACTAAACATCAAGAATGCTGCTGCCCTACTAGCAGGCTCAACGTTACTATCGAGCGTTTTAGGGATGTATCGTGAGCGGCTTATTAATGGTATGTACTACGACACCTACAAAGTGGGTGCTGATGCCTATACCGTAGCCTTTACTATCCCCGACTTCATGTTCTTTGTGCTGGTGTCTGGGGCGCTGAGCGTATCCTTTATACCAGTGTTTAACCAGCGCTTGGCGTCGGGTAACAAGCAGTCGGCGTGGGATTTGAGCTCGAGCTTGATCAATTTCTTGGCACTCACGACCTTAGCGGCGAGTATTTTGATTATGATCTTTGCTGAGCCGCTCGTGAATGTCGTGGTGGGGCCGGGGCTCAGCGAGTCAGGGCGGAGTCTGGCAGTGAGTATGATGCGCGTGATTGCGGTCAACCCATTCCTCTTCTCTATTTCTACCGTCATTGCTAGTATGCAGCAGGCGATTGGGCGCTTTACCTTCTACGCGTTAGCACCAACGATCTACAACATTGGTATTATCATCGGTGCGACCTTCTTTACGAACGGTATTAATATCTTTGGCTGGCAGGTGTTTGATGGCGGCATTATGGGTGTAGCACTAGGTGTGGTGCTAGGCTCGGTGCTACAGTTGATTGTTAGCTCGATTGGCCTGCTTGGCTTAGACTTTGACTATCGCTTTATGATCAAGCGCAAGAACAAGAGCTTTCGCCAGGTGCTGCGTCTGCTGCGAACGCGCTCACTGGACCAAGGGATCGACTATCTTAATGGTCTTGTGGAGACAAACCTCGCTTCGCGCATGGCTGATGGGACGGTGCGGGCTTACCAACAGGCGTCGGCATTGTCATTGATGCCAGTGAACTTGATTGGTGTGGCAATTAGCAATGCAGCCTTCCCGCAAATGACGGAACACCTTGGGGCGGGGCGCGAGGATCTCTTCCGTAAGGAATTGCAGGCAATGATCCGAGTGATTATTTGGTTAGCGCTGCCAGTGGCGGTTATTACCTACTTTGCACGGGGTTATGTGGTGAGCTTTATTCATAACCGGGGTGACGCAGTGATATCGGGTTTTCTTGGGGTGCTTGTTTTGACGATATTTTTCCGCACGATTTATCATATTGCAGCACGTAGCTTCTACGCGCAGCAGGATACCAAGACGCCGCTTTATATCTCGTTCTTTGCGATTGGGTTTAACATTATCCTGGCGATTATCCTGGTAAATCTCTGGTCGAAGAACCAAAATCCAGGCTATGGCTTGGCTTGGGCGCAGTCTATCACTGCCGTTGTAGAGGTGATTATCCTCTTCTTCTTCATGGGGCGGCGTATGCCGAAGCTGTTTGACCGCAGCTTCGTTAATAGTATCTACAAGATGGTTATCGCTGCGGTGCCAACTGGTTTAGCTGCTTACCTGAGCGTGGTAATGATCCCCTTTGGCACAAACGATAAGAGTTTCTTCCTTGCTTTCCCGAAATTTATTATGATCACGATAGTGAGCTTTGCGGTTTATATATGGTTCAGCCGGCGGCTGAGGCTTAAAGAGGCCGAGCCAGTGCTTAATCGGTTGCGGCAGATCTTCTTTGGACGGATTAACCTTGGCTGGAACTGGAAACGCTAGCGTATGGAACATATCCGTAATTTCTGCATCATTGCCCATATCGACCACGGCAAAAGCACCCTGGCTGACCGCATGATGGAGCTGACAGGTACCGTTACCAAGCGGGATATGAAGCAGCAATTGCTGGATAGTATGGATCTGGAGCGCGAGAAAGGAATTACGATCAAGCTCGCCCCGGTGCGGATGAAGTATGAGTATAGTGCGGACAATACAAACCCTACCAGTGCGCAGGCAACGAGCGGGTCAGCATCGAAACTAAACCAAAGCGATGATACCGTGCCTCAGCTTGGCACCTACGACCTCAACCTGATCGACACCCCTGGCCATGTTGACTTCAGCTATGAAGTATCGCGCAGCTTGCAGGCCTGCGAAGGCGCGGTGCTGGTGGTGGATGCCAGCCAGGGGATCCAGGCGCAGACGCTCGCTAATGTGTATCTCGCGATGGAGCAGGACCTCACGATCATCCCGGTGCTCAACAAGGTTGACCTGCCAGCAGCCGATGTGCCACGCGTCTCCAAGCAGGTGATTAATCTACTCAGCTGTGATGAGAGCGATATTATTCATATCTCAGCCAAGACTGGGCAGAATGTACCGCAAGTGCTCCGGGCTATCGTCGAGCGTATCCCAGCGCCAGTGTCGCCACTAGCGGTGCAGGCTGAGCGTATGGCCGCGCAGGGTAGTGATAGGCCGGCCATACCAACGCGCGCCCTGATTTTTGATAGCTACTACGATGACTACCGGGGGGTCATCCTCTATGTGCGCGTGGTAGACGGCACGATACCGAAAGGTGCGGACATTACCATGATGGCTACCGGAGCCCGCGGCCTTGCGCTGGAAGTAGGGTACCTGAGCCCAACCATGCAGCCCGACCCACTGCTTGGCACCGGTGAAATCGGCTACATCGTCACCAACCTGAAGACGACGCGTGAGGCCCGGGTGGGGGATACAGTGACACTCAAGAAATACTTTGAGTAGTTATAATATAGTGGTATAGTTTATCGTATGATGGCTGTGATAAAAAAGTACGACACATTCATCGCCATCTTGTTTGCTGGGTTGATTATGCTATTCATCGCCGCGGCATTTACTACTCCGAGTTTTTGGGATTGGCTGTGGCAGCGGCACCACAACCAGCTTAGTTGGTATATCCGTCCGTTGTTCTTGATACCGTTTTGCTGGTTTGCCTATCGGCGGAGCTGGGCAGGGATAATGATGGTGATATTCTTGACCTTGACCAGCATGGGGTGGTTTGCTGCGCCCGATGAAACGAATTTACAGGTGCAACAGTTTTTGCAAGTTGAGCAGCAGTATTTACGGGGTGAATGGACATTAAGTAAGATTTTCCTCACATTGCTTATACCATTGTCTTTTACTACTTTAGCCATGGCATTGTGGTGGCGAAATATCTGGCTAGGTGTGATAGTCATGGCGTTAATGGCTGCCGGTAAATTACTATGGAGTATAACTTTTTCTGGTGAAGCTGGTCTGGCGGTGATTGCCCCTGCGACAATTGGATTTGTTTTATGTAGTGGCTGTTTGTGGCTGGTTACAGTGTTGTCTCGTCGTCGTATCCCTAGGGTTAAGAAAAATGAATTTCATTAAGAAAGGGTCAAATAGGTAAAGCTATTATCCATATTTTACCAACCATGTCATCACATCAGCTGCAAAAATGGCGCATGCTGTCGTCGCGGACGCTCTTCGAGCATCCTCGGCTCACTGTCGCAGAAGATACAGTAGAGCTACCAAATGGAAAGACAATCCAATATGTTCATTATCCCTACCACGGGCATGGTGGGGTAATCGTAGTGTGTCGCCGAGGTGACAATATCTTGGTGCAGCAAGAGTATTCGTATCCGGTGGATGAGGTGTTGTATCAGTTCCCGGGCGGGAAGATCGAAGTGGGTGAGGATGTGTGCGCGGCGGCGCAGCGAGAGCTGGCTGAGGAGTCGGGCGTTGTTATGACGGGTGTACGAGCGTGTGGTTGGCTCTATGCTGATAATCGTCGCACCAGCGCGAAGCTCCATGTGGTTTACGGCGAATATGCTGGGGCAAACCACCAACACCGGCCGGATGATACCGAGCAAATTATCTCTGAGTGGCTGCCAATTACCACCATCCACCGCATGGTCGCTACTGGCGCAATCACCAACTACGCCATGCTCGCTGCCTGGGCTTTGCTCGCCAGTACTCTCCAGCAAGCAGGAGACTCTCGTGCGGACGAGTAGTGTGGAGCTAGCCGCCTCATCCTCAATGAATATGCTAAAATCATAATAGAAAGTACCATTGATCATCTGCTGGCGGCAGAGAAGGGAGTGTGAATATGGGGTACGTTGGCTCGTATGTGTGGCAGTTGCGCCAGAAGGTTGGGGATAAGAAATTACTCACGACGACTGTTGATGTCTTGCCGGTTGATGAAGCAGGGCGTGTCAAACTCATCTACGCCAAAGCCTTCGACCGCTGGAGTACAGTAGGTGGCCACGTTGAGGAAGGCGATAGCTATGCCACTGCCGCGCTCCACGAGCTGCATGAGGAAGCGGGCATTATAGCACGCAAAGACGACCTAGTGCTCTTCGCAACGCAGTCTGGCCCAGGGCGAGTGTATCATTATCCTGATGGTGACACGCAGGCCTTTACCGTAGTGTTTTGCCTCAAGCAATGGCAAAGCGAGGCATCGCATACCGATACTGAGGAAGTAGCGACAGGCCAGTGGTTCTCGCTAGACGAAGCGTTACAGCTCAATACGAATGACGCCACACGCCAGATTCTCACTGCCTACCAGAGGTATAACGAGACGGGTGTGGTGCAGATGATAGAGGAACGGTAACACTTTGCCTAGTAGAGGATCGGTATGACGCAAGAAAGACTCCTGACAGAAAATGACACAGCGCATAACAGTGGAGATGAAGCAAAAATGGGCTGGCACACAGCTTTTGCAGGCATGATGTTTGATGTCCAACATAATGACAAGGGCTGGGAAAGAGTGGTGCGAGCGCCAGGCGTGCGCATTATACTTGATGATCAAAACAGTGGCAAAATCTTGCTCACCCGCGAATTTCGTCATGAGCTGGATGGATATGATTATCGCCTGCCAGGGGGTAAGGTGTTTGATTCACGTGCTGACTACCAAGCTGCTCGCGCCCAACATATTGATATAATTCAAGCCGCGACGACGAAAGCTGTGCATGAGGTGCAAGAAGAGACGGGCTACACGATTGTCGACCCGCAGCTTATTCACACCTCGACACTTGGTGCGACGGTGAAGTGGGATTTATATACATTTGTTGCAACGAATTTTATAAAAAGTGATGATGGGCAGCAACTTGAGGACGGTGAAGTGATTCAGACAGACCTGTGGTTCTCGTATGATGAGGTGCGCGAAATGGCTTTGAAAGGTGACATGCGCGAGGATAGAATTGCGATGGTGTTATTACGGTATCTGTACGATAATGATTTCATAGATAGAAATAAGGGAGATATAGCATAGTAATGGATGGATTGGCGGGCAAAACAGTACTTATAACAGGAGCTGCAAGAGGTATCGGGCGTGCAACTGCTGAGGAGTTTGCTCATGCTGGGGTAAATGTAGTTATGAATTATAAATCATCCGCCCAGCATAGTGTACAAAAGATAGTTCATGAGATGAGTGATCGTTACAAAGTGAAGGTTATCGCAATTCAGGCTGATGTATCTGATGAAACTGCGGTGCAAGCCATGGCGGATCGTATAAAATGTACTTTCTCGTCGCTTGATATCGTTGTTAATAACGCAGGAGTTATTATTGACAAACCATATGAAGAGCATACTTTTGCGGATTATCGAACGATTTTTGATACAAATGTCTATAGTGTTCTTTTGTCGGGGAAGATCTTTGGGCGTATGATACAAGAAACTGCTGGCCAAGGATCTATAATCAATGTCGCATCGACAGCCGGGATGTTTGATTTTTATCCTGACAATATAGACTATGCTGCTAGCAAGGCGGCGGTTCAATCAATAACAAAGACACTTGCTACGCAGCATGCACCATATATACGGGTGAATGGTGTTGCTCCTGGTTGGGTAGATACAGATATGAATAAAGACCTCCCGAGCGATGTCATAGCAGACGCTAAAAAGCAGATTCTTCTTGGTCGTATTGCTCACCCTCGCGATATTGCGCGAGTTATCGTCTTTCTTGCGAGTGATGCAGCGAGGTATATAACGGGCACCGTAATACCAGTTGACGGGGGAAGGCGATAGGAAGTGAAGCTAACAAAAACGACATATATCCTCTGCGGTGGTGCAGAGCGTTGGGTGGGTAACTTTGGTAGCTATTTGCAAAATTTCTTTGCAGGACGGCAAGATGAGCTTAGGATTCTTGATGTGTTCTTTGCTAGCCCACACAGAGAATGGCGACAGAAGTTTGATGATTGGGCGGGCTGGTATAATCAATATTTTCCTGTAGCGAAACGAGAATTGGCAAGCAAAAGCCATTTTGTTGAGCAAGTTCAACGCGCTCATATTATCTACGTTCATGGTGGTAGGACAACCCGACTTTTGCAAGAACTCCATGACTTCTCAGAGGTGGAGCGACTACTGCGTGGCAAAGTTTATATTGGCTCATCAGCTGGAGCGAACTATCTTGCACAGCATTTTTTGAGTCATCAAGGGATTGATACTGGTTCGGCCATCCTACCAATGAATGTTGTTGTCCACTATAATGCCGATAATCCTGCAGAGCGGCGTACTGTTGCAAGTACCGATGCGCTTGCAGCGGCGTTTCCTACGGTGCCAACGGTGCGACTACATGAAGGGGAATATATTCACATAGAGAGATAACCACGATGAGCAAATTCGACGCCATGACACCAGAAGAAATTGGCCAGCTCTTTCCTATAGAGGTGGTACCATATGATGAACGGTGGCAACAATTATTCATGGCTGAGGCAGCGCGGGTAAGTGGGACGCTGTATTGCGTGATTTGCGCAGGGCTATTATGAGCCTGCCGAACAGTGTTAAACCTAAAAATGTTGTTGTGTATGGTGGTGGGGTAAATATTAAATTTGCCAGAGATGTGATACGTAATGCCTGCAAGGGTGTGAATGTCTTATTTATGGACGGCGACGCGACACTGCTTGGCTGTGCAAAATTAGGATATACTAATGTTGCGGGGTGGTGCTAGATCTGAGAATGCACTACAATAATACTATGAATCAAGAATGGAACGTTATAAGTCAAAAGAAGTTAGTCGACTCACCGTGGTACAAGCTAAATATTGAAACCGTCAGGCTCCCGTCAGGCAAAGTCCTCGATGATTATTACGTGCGAGAGGGTATGAACGCCGTTTTGATCGTTCCGCGCACTCATGAAGGCAAATTTTTACTGGTGCGTCAGTATAAACACGGAGCGCAGCAAAGTGTTATAGAATTTCCTGCGGGTAAGATCGATGCGGGTGAATCTGCTTTAATTGCTGCAAAAAGGGAATTATATGAAGAGACTGGAGGCACCTCCAGTCTTTTTGTAGAGGGACCTACATTTTTTGAGGACCCTACGAATAGCCGTGTCAAGATAGCGATCGTCTTTGCTGATAATGTCACTATAAAGCATAGGCAACATCTTGACGATAATGAGGATATTGAAGTAATACAGCTAACACCCGACGAGCTACGAACTATGCTCATGAACAATGAGCTATCTGTGGCAGCGTCCGTAGCAGCAGGTTGGATAGCGCTAGAGAGGAGATGGTAACATGAATACATACGAGTCTGGGACAATAACTTGAGTGTCTATTCAGGGTGGCCTACCTGACGTTATTTAGCTAAAGTCTGGATGGGCGCATAGGACTGTAAACATGGGAGATGCCCCCATTGATCTTTGTTGGCCAGTATATACTTCATCTTCATCTACGCCACATCGTGTCAACTCTGTACGCGATAGCCAAAACACGCTATTATAGCTACATGCCACACATTACCCTTGAGCCCCTCCCGGGCTACAAAGAAGTCAAGCCCTTCGTCTATGCAGGGTTCTTTCCGGTGAGTAACGAAGATTATAATGACCTGAAGGAGGCGATTGAGCGGCTGAGCTTGAGCGATAGTGCTCTGCAGTTTGAGCCAGAGAACTCGCCAGTGCTGGGCTATGGCGTGCGGATTGGCTTCCTTGGCCTCTTGCATATGGATATCATTCGCGAGCGGCTCGAGCGTGAGTATAATCTAGACCTGATCGTTACCAATCCGAGCACCGACTACCAAGTCAGCCTAACCAACGGTGATGAGCTAGATATCAAGTCTGCTAGCGAATTGCCCGACCCAGCTCAGATCAAGGAGATTCGCGAGCCGTGGATTGATGGTGAGATCGTCGTGCCCCAAGATTACATCGGCGCGGTGATCCAGCTCATCGTCAGCAAGCGCGGCCGGCAAAAGAACCTCAGTTACATCGACGAGCGTGCCCTCATCTCCTTTGCGGCACCACTAGCCAATCTCCTGACGGATTTTTATGACCAGCTCAAGTCAGTCACCAGTGGCTATGGGTCGTTTAATTATGAGCTAGCGGGGTACCAGCCGGAGGATTTGGTGCGCGTGGATTTCTACGTAGCGGGCGAGATGGTTGATGCGCTGAGTGTGATGTGCCACCGCTCAGAGTCGCAGCGGCTGGGGCGCGAGGTGGTGAAGAAGCTCAAGGATGTTGTGCCGCGCCAGAGCTTTGAGGTGGCACTGCAGGCGGCGATTGGTGGAAAGTTCATTGCCCGCGAAAATATTGGTGCCTACCGCAAAGATGTCACTGGCTATCTCTACGGCGGTGATGTGAGCCGCAAGAAGAAGCTCCTCGCCAAGCAAGCCCGCGGCAAGAAGCGCATGAAACGCTTTGGCAAAGTCGACATCCCCAGCGAAGCCTTTACGGTAATGCTCAAGCGAGATTAGCTGCAAGGCGCGTAATCGTCTCGCCATTGTGTGCTATCATAAATATGATATGACTATGACGAATCTTCAATCACTTATCGAACAGTATCAGCCGACCGAGGCAGTGCGCCAGCTTGTGTGTGACACAAGGATTGTGTTGCTCGTTGGTATCTCTGGGGCGGGTAAGGATACGACGAAGCAGCGGTTGCTCGCGAGTACCGAGTTTGCCGATATTGTCTCGTACACCACCCGTCAGCCTCGCCAAAACAAAGGTGTGTGGGAGCAAAAGGGAGTCGACTATCATTATATCGATGAAGCAACTGCCGCAGAGCTGTTGCAGAGCCGTGCCTTTGTAGAGGCGAAGTTTGTCCATGGGACACTGTATGGTACAGGGGTCAGGCAGATTCAGGATATTCGCGATGCAGGTAAGATTGCGGTGACGGATATTGATGTGCAGGGTGTTGATGAGTACAAGAAGCTCTCCCCAGGCGTGGTCGCGATATTCCTCTTGCCACCGAACTTCCAAGAGTGGCAGCGGCGCCTCAGTGTGCGCTATACCTCGCAGGCGGAGTTTGATCGTGAGTGGCCCAAGCGCTACACCAGTGCAATTCGCGAGATCACCCATGCACTCGAAGTCCCATACTACCACTTCGTCATCAACGATGATATCGACGAGACGGCGCGCATTGTGCGGGCGATTGCCTCCAAGCCAGATGTGTATAATCGCAAGGATGACGAAGCTCGCTTGGCGGCGCGAGACTTGCTCGATAGCCTCTTGCGCGAGCACCCGGAGCATGTATGAATAAGCCAGCCACGCGCACTGCCGCTGAGCCAGGTGCTGCCGAGCATAAGCAGCGCTCATCCCTGGCGCTGCGCCGGCCAGTGTGGTCGCCCACGGCGTTGGTCGATCAAGGGTTCTTTATTTTTGCGGGGGTGGCATCGTTTTGGTTTGTGTGGCTGGTGTGGCGCGAGGGTTGGCACACTGGTGGCTGGTGGTTGGTGGGGTTCTTTGCTGTGGTGTGGGTGATTACGGCGTATTTTGCGTTGCCACGCTTGCACCGCATCTTGAGTAGTATTTATGTGCCTAATTATTTCATTGGCCGGACGCGCACCCCAGATGGTCTCCTTGGCGACCCAGTCAATCTCGCCTTTCGTGGCAGCGAAGCTCAGCTCCACCGTGCCATGACGGCCGCTGGCTGGGTGCTGGCTGATGACGTGACGGTGCGCTCGTCGTGGCGGATTATCCTCGCCACATTAACCCGTCGCAGCTATCCTAATGCACCAGTCTCACCTCTAGTGCTATTTGGCAGGCAGCAGGACTTTGCCTACCAGCAGGAGATTGATGGCAACCCGGGCAAGCGTCACCACGTGCGCTTTTGGCGCTGCCCCCAGGGGTGGTTGCTGCCCGGTGGGCATCAGGTCGACTGGCTCGCAGCTGGTACGTACGACAAGAGTGTGGGGCTATCAATCTTTACCCTGCAAGTGACGCACAAGATCGACGAAAATACCGACATTGAGCGCGACTACGTCGTCAAGACAGTCACGCGTGCGCTTCGTTCGATTGAGCTAACGGTGCTGGAGGATTTCTCGACGGGCTACCACTCGCGCAACGGAGGTGGAGATAACATTATTACCGATGGCGATCTGCCTGTCATCGAGCTTGGCCGTGTCCGTGCCAAGGCAAGCGAAGACGAGGACATGCCTTCCGATCTGATTCTCGATGCAACGGCGCACGAGACTATGCCCGATGAGCACGCTACTCTCATGTCGCAATTTTTGAGCCGCCGCCCACCACAGATCGCCCTTGGGATTATTATGATTGGCCTGGCGATTGCTGTGGCCACGATGAGTACCTTCTTCGAGATTCTCAATTTTGGCCACTTGCGTATGGAAGTCGTGCGGATTTTTCACGAGAGTGGCCTGCCGCTGCAGAGTATTGAGAGTGCGACACATATCGTGGCGACTATCTCAGCCATTGTATCGACAACGTGGATTGGCATCGTGATTTTTCTTGCCGGGCTAACCTTCCGCGGCAGCGATCGCTCGCGGATTTTGCTGATGAGCATTGCTAGCCTTGCAGCGGTGATTAGTTCATTTGGGCTGACGATCGGCAGGGTCACATGGTCGGCTGCTGGCACATTGCTCTTCATTGGTGTCAACATCATTATCGTGCTCATGTTCTCCACCGACGCTGCCCGGCGCTTCACACGAGCACGCAGTGGGAAGTAATGGCCATATACCCGGTACTGTTGCGCTGTTTCTACTCTGGTATGGTGAGAGGGGATAGGTTACTTTATCTGATGGAGCTGCTATCGATTGTAATAATTATTTCTGACCTCAGAGCTAGGATTTGAATACTCACGAATAATATTCATCTTTACCAATGTTCCAGGAAAGGGGTGATAACAACGAGAGGTGCGAGAACTGATAAAGCTTTGGCAGCTCAAATTTACTCAGATTGACAACAGAGCAAAAAATCGCTACACTACCTGATATTGTGACGGAGCAGTTTGGTGATTTTGGTAGTATTATTAGTGGGCTGAGTACGGACCCTGATCTTGATAGCTATATTCCTGAACAATGTCGAGAGTGCCCACTGCTGGTAGGGGCAATAGAGGCACTCAAAATGGCATTAGCACAGAAGGAAGCGCTGGAACGTACAGCACTTGAGACGGCAGACAATATTACAACATGGCTGCGAGTGCAAGGCATGTCTGAGGAAGAGATAGAGCAGATCCTAGAGGACCCAGAGCGGCTAGAAGAAGCACGAGCTGAGTATAGGGAGTTTGCAAGGATAAAGCTTGATATAGGGGATGCCGCACTCAATCAGCTACTGCCAGGCATAAAAAAGCAAACAGCGGGCTGCCCTGGAATCATAAAATGTATAAGTTTAGATAGAAAAACGGTTGCAGAGGTATGTGGCTCACCCGCTGCGCCTAATGGAGAGAGTAGCGAAGCAGCGACAGTTCATCGTACTGGCAGAGGTGAGCAGGACTTATCTGAATTAGACACCTCCGACCAATAGCAGCCTATTTTGCCAATAAATAACTACAGAGGGATATACATAACACGCTAATGGCATCAGACAAAGAACGAGAATTTTATGGTATTGTGGAGGGGCTTGATGAGCCAGAGATATCTGCGGCTTCTTATATCCCCAAGCAGTGCTATGGCTGCCCGCGAGCGGCCGAGTTGCGCCGCAGGATAGCGATGACGGCTTGGACGTATAGTGAGCTCTGGAAAAATTGCTTTGACATTGCAGATGGTGACCCCGAGCTAGGCAAGGCTATCGTGCGTGCAATGGATAGGTTCAAGCGGGAGAATCAGCAGGCAAGAGATGAGCTGAGCCAGCTCATTGCTCACTGTAAGGAGCGCCAGTCGTGATAGGAAAAAATAGTAAGAAGAAAGACAGGTTAACAGAGGTAGAGATTATTGCATGTATGTCGCTATCGCTCCTGTGTCGCGATTTCGACGACCAAGGAGTGGAGGGTAACTCTCTGTGACACGCCGCTGGCATACTGGACCACAATCGATCCAAGAGTGGTATAGCTCCACCCAAGAGCGGGGGTATGGCTATGCGCTTGCTCGTGATGGGCTGGAGTTAGCACACGAAATTGCCGACCTCCCGAGAGTGCAAGAGGCACTGGGAACCGTCTGTATACTTGCGACAACGCTGGATACGCTCCATGCTTGTCGTGTGACTCGCCGTGGTATACTCTCACCACCGCGCGAATATCCACACGAACAATGGCAAGAGCGCGATGTATATCCGCTCATTGCTGTGCCTGCAAACGACCGTGTGCGATCACCAATGTGCTATCCCTCACCAACTCAACGCCGTAATGTAGCAAGAGCTGCGCAATATCCAGAAGCTACAGCAACCCTTTTCACACCAGAGGTGTGGCCGCTTGATGAAATACCGCCCGTCCAAGATAGGCAACATGCCATTGCCTATGCTGAGTCAATAATCATCGCACCAGATTATCGTGCGTATAGTGGCCGCCCACACATTAGCCTCCGCAAAAAGCTGCCTGGTCGGCCCGATAGATCGCAGACACTTATTGCTGCACACGAAGTTATTCATGAGGCAGTCCACCTAAGCCATTTTGTTCATCATCCGGTATATCATGAGGAGAAGAGGGATCGATATCGCGCTATTACCGAGATTGTCGCTTTTAGTGTTAATGCGGCAGTGAGCCGAGCAATTGCACAGGGGTCACCAGCGATGCGTGAGCGATATCTTGCAGCAATGTCGACAGCGATACGGGTTGATGCAGCCCGCCATTCTATCAATGGTCCGATCTCAAGTAGCCACGCTTTTGCTAACATCGAGCAGGTTATCGCAGCGGTCAAGCAGCAAGGAATAGGCTACATCTTTCACTAGCTCATTAGCACTCTATTGACGAGAGTGCCAACTCTACGCTATAATGCGACTATGACCGAACGGCAACAAGCGATTCTTTCTGCCATCATCGAGCAATACGCCGAGATCGCTGCCCCTGTGGGGAGTGTAACGCTGGCGAAGCTATTTGGGGTGTCTAGTGCAACTATCCGTAGCGAGATGGCTAAGCTCGAAGAGATGGGCTTCGTCAAGGCGCCGCACACTAGTGCTGGGCGTATCCCCACCAGTAAGGGCTACCGCTTCTATGTCAATGGCATCACCAACGCCCAGATGAGCGAGCTCCCTAGCGGGATTGACCGCAGCACCAAGGCTATTGAAGCGCACGTCAACTCACATCTTGATGCGGCTGATCGAGCTATTCGCAGTGCGGTGGATAGCCTCGTTGAGCTCACGGGCAACCTCGGTTTTGCTACCATTGGCAGTGAGCTCTATATGAATGGCATTAGTCGGCTTTTTAGTCAGCCAGAATTTCTTGAGGGCAAGCATGTTCAATCAGTGGCGCATTTGATTGACAATATCGAGCCGTGGCTGCGCGAAGCCCGGCCCAATGAGCCACTCAATGTCTATATTGGTAGTGAGAACCCTATTGGTAAGAGCAGCGATGCAACGCTCATCATTAGCAAATTTCGCTCACCCTACAGTGACCGCAGCTACATTGGTGTGATAGGCCCGATGCGCCAGCATTACCGCCGCACCATCGAGCTCGTCAAGCGCACTGGGGTGATGCTGGAGGAGATATTATGATGGCACGACCACTGTTATTTGCATTGCAATCGTGTTATACTATGGATAATAAGACGACTGAGCAACCTGCTCAGTACCACAGGCAACACCACTAGGCAGGAGGAATGATATCGATGACAAAACACAAGAAAGCGCCAAACACAACAGAGCTTGAGCAGCAGATTGGTGAGCTCACGCAAGATTTGCAGCGCACCAGGGCAGACTTTGAGAATTATCGCAAACGTGTTGATGCCGAAAAATCTCACGCCAAGGCAGCGGGTGCCCAGCAGGCAATTCGCAAGCTCCTGCCTGTGATTGATACGATCGAGCGCGCTACTGCCAATGTTCCCAAGAAGCTCCAGAATGACACCTGGGCGAGTGGGGTGGTGGCAATGTCGAAGAAGCTCGATGGCTTAATGGCAGAGTTCAAGCTTGAGCCAATCGTGATTGAGCTTGGCACGACCGAGTTTGATCCAGACCTCCACGAGGCCGTCTCGATGGATGATGAAGGTGGTGACAAAGAAATTATTAGTGAAGAGCTGCAGCGCGGCTATAAGCTTGATGGCCACGTCCTGCGCCATGCTATGGTGCGGGTCAGCCGGCAGCCGTAGGAGTGAGTGGGATGAGGCGTTGGCTGCTTGCAGGAACACTCATCATTGTAGCAACACTTGGTGTTGGTAGTGCTCAGACTCATGCAACGCCACTGGCCAACCAAGCCGACATTACAGTGGTTAAGCGAGCGAGCACAGCCTATCAAGCCTTCACGCGTGAGCTCTATGCCTCCCAACCCAAGAAGGATTCCATCGACGAACGGGCCAAGCAGGCCGCAGCAGCCTTTGCAGCGGTAGCGGAGCACTCATTTTCGGCGCAGCTTGGCGATGAGTATAGCCGTCATACGGCAGCTGTGAAGGAAAAAGCCTCAGTCGTCAAGACGCTTCTTGGGCGTGCTCCGCAAACCTTTGCTAGCAAAGATACACAGGCTGCAGCAGTCTATTTGACAGATGTAGAAACAGCGGTAAGTCAGTATGACTCAGCCGTCGGTGTGCTTAATACAACAGTAGACGATGCCAACCAAGCGACGAATCGCCTCTACTTGCTTATGGTGATTGGTGCTGGACTTGTGGCGGCACTTGCTGTAGCCTGGGCGCGACGCCAGCATACCCGGACATTTGCTAGTAAGCGTGTAGTGCGGGCACGCTGGGCGGTGGTTGCAGCAGCAGCAGCACCACTGGTGGGTGCAGTTTCGCTCTATGTGATATTTATCCAAGGGAGTGACACACGGGTTGTGCGCGGCGTGGGCTACGCGGTGCTGACTGGTGGTGTAGCAGTTCTTATCTATGCAGTGATGGCGTATTGGCGTCTCCGGCGGGCTGAGACGCTCGCAGCAGCAATTACTGCAGGTGACCAGCTCTATCAGTGGTAATATCTCCAATAGGAGGCTCTCAATACGCTTTTTGTCAGGCTAAAATAGCGAGCCGAGTGATCACAATAGGCTGTCCATTATTGTGTAAAATTGATACCAGGCCTAGACTATTGTGTGGGTTTAAAATTGTATAAAGCCACTTTGCTCATAGTTGCACTTGCAAATAAAGGATGCTAACGCTACAATGACGACAAGAGTTTTAGCATAAAAAGCAGGGAGAGAGAGGATGATAAAACGGTCAGTTGTAGCGCTGGTAGCGGCTGGTAGTATCTTGCTAATTGCATTAGCATGCAACAGTAATACCAAGGCAAACTCAAATCAATGGGGAGTCGTGTGGAACGAGGAATTCAAAGGGACTTCAGTACCTAGTGGATGGGATGTCTTGCAGCAGAATCGAGACAATTATGGCGGTAATCACTTAGCCTATAATCCAAGCAATGTAAAAGTTGTTGACAACGACTATCTAGAGATAAAAACGCAGCGCCACTGTGTTGCAAACCTTGACGAGCCGCTGAATGATTCTAACGTCAGCGAAGCACCATGCCCAAGTGGCAAAATGACGCGATACCTCAGTGGTCGCGTAACAAATAAGACTAAGGTCGTTGATGGCACAAAACCATTCCGGGCCGAGATTCGCGCCAAATTTAACTGGAATGGAAAAAATGGAACGCGGCCATCGCTGTGGATGGTTAATGGCAATTCATTGCAAAATTGTCATCATAATCCTAACGCTAATGACCCATATGGTGAGCTAGACATCATCGAATGGTATTCGTATACACCGGCGTATACGTGGTCGAGTACTCACGCAACATGCTACCACCACGGTGTTTCTGGTAACTGGAAGAATGGTTGGCGAACACGAAGGATTATCCATAGCGACGAACACAAGGCGGGTTCTAAGTCAGGTTCGCTCGCCTATGAGTGGCACACATGGGCGGTTGAGTATGATGGTGAGACAGTTAAATACTTCATTGATGACAAGCCAATCACAGCGTACAACTACCACGCAAGCCCAACGAATCACAAAGACATTGAGCGTACGCCATCGGTGAAGCTGACAACATTGGCTGATAAGGAGTTGATCAAGCAAACATTTGACGCTGGTTGGCGCTTTATCTTGAATGATTATGTAGAGAAAGATGAGGAGCAGAAGCCAATATCTCCTTCGGATACTTTTCCAAAACAAACGATGCTCATCGACTATGTTCGTGTCTTCCAAAGGGGTGCAGGCACACAGCCAGCCGAAATACCAGCAGCAGGGACAGGTGCAGAATGGTCGAAGCGTGAGGCTGCTGGCTCTCGGATGTGGACGTCGATTGCTAGCTCATCTGACGGTAATAAATTAGCCGCAACGGCATGGGGTGGTAAGATCTACACCTCATCTGATGCTGGCGCAACCTGGGCCGAGCGCTCTGGGTCGGGGGATCGTAACTGGATAGCAGTCGCTAGCTCGGCTGACGGCAATAAATTAGCCGCAGTGTATGATTGGGGTGGCTATATCTACACGTCATCCAACGCTGGTGCAACTTGGACGGCACGTGGAGTACCTGGGTCGTATAACTGGACTGCAGTCGCTAGTTCTGCTGACGGCAACAAGCTAGTAGCGACAGCTAAAGACCATTCCATCTACACCTCTACCGACGCTGGCGCAACCTGGACAGAACGAAAAAGCTCTGGATCCCGAAAATGGTCTTCAGTTGCTAGCTCAGCCGATGGTAATAAATTAGTCGCCATAGTTGATGGTGGTGCCATCTACACCTCTACCGACGCTGGCGCAACCTGGACAGAACGAAAAAGCTCTGGATCCCGAAAATGGTCTTCGGTCGCTAGCTCATCTGACGGCAATAAATTGGTAGCAACGGCAACAGGCGGTAATATCTATACCTCATCTGATGCTGGTGCAACCTGGACAGAGCACGCGGCCGATGGAGTGCACAACTGGACGTCAGCCACCATTTCTGACGATGGGAGTAAGATCTCGGCGACTGCTGGCGGCGGTGGATATATCTTTAGCTCAAGTGATGCTGGTGCAACATGGGTCGCGCAGGCATCTGCAGGTGTGCCAAACTGGTCAGCGATCACAGGTTCAACTGATGGTACTAAGCTAGCTGCGGTATCATACGGTGGGAATATCTACACAACCACTCGTGCATATGAGCAAGGGAAGCATGTTAACCCGAGCAACCCGAACCCGAGCAACCCTGGCAGTTCTAGCAGCTCCAGTAGCTCGAGTGCCAGTAGCAGTAATAACAAAGCACAGGCAGCAAACAATGGTAGCCAACTGGCAGATACGGGCGCGAGTATCGTTGCCGTCACATTGGTCGCAGTATTAGCTGTTGGTACTGGAGCCGGAGCTTGGCTGATTCGCAAGAAAATGTAGCAAAGACTGAAATAAATTTAATTAGCACTCTTGACATGAGAGTGCTAATTATTTATACTGAAATAGTTGGCACTCGGTACAAAAGAGTGCTAGAATGGATACAAGCATAACACCAGATATGATCATAAGAGAAAGGGGAATCATTATGGGTAAAACTATCGGCATTGATCTTGGCACGACCAACAGCGCCTTCGCGTACTTGCTCGCGGGCAAGCCGGAGGTTATCGCCAATGCTGAAGGCAATCGCACGACGCCGTCAGTGGTAGCAATCAACAAAAAAGGTGAGCGCCTTGTGGGGCAGGTGGCGCAGCGCCAGCGCGTGACCAACCCAAAGAACACGATCTATGGTGTCAAGCGCTTGATTGGCCGCAAATTCACTGACAAAGAAGTCCAGAAAGATCTCGACATCATGCCATACGAGATTGTCAAGAAAGGCAATGCCGTTGCCGTCAAGTTGGGTGATAAAGAATATACACCAGAAGAAGTGAGCGCCATGATTCTGAGCAAGATCAAGGCCGATGCCGAGGCCTTCTTGGGTGAGAAGGTAACAAAGGCGGTCATTACCGTACCAGCCTACTTCGACGATTCGCAGCGCCAAGCTACCAAGGATGCTGGTAAAATTGCTGGCCTAGAAGTCGAGCGTATCATCAATGAGCCAACAGCGGCTGCTCTCGCCTATGGTCTCGATAAAGGCAAAGAAGAGAATATCGTTGTCTTTGACCTTGGTGGTGGCACCTTCGACGTGTCGGTGCTGGAGATCGCTGATGACTTCTTCCAAGTGAAGTCGACCAATGGTGATACCCACCTTGGTGGTGAGGACTTCGACAACGCCATCGTCAATTACTTCCTCGATGACTTTAAGGCCAAAGAAGGTATTGATCTGCGCAAAGATAACGCCGCCATGCAGCGCCTCAAGGACGAAGCCGAGAAGGCAAAGAAAGAGCTCTCGACTGTTACTGAGTATGATGTCAATATTCCATTCATCACAGCTGATGCTGATGGGCCAAAGCACTTTGAGATGAGCTTGACGCGAGCTAAGCTCGAGGACTTGGTGAAGGATCTACTCGACCGCCTCGATGGGCCAGTCGAGAAGGCACTTAAAGACGCCAAGCTGAGCAAGTCTGACATCAACAACATCGTCATGGTTGGCGGTATGACCCGCATGCCAGCAGTGGTCGAGCGGGTGAAGAAACTGTTTGGCAAAGACCCGATGCAAGGCGTTAACCCAGACGAAGTGGTGGCCGTAGGTGCGGCCATTCAGGGTGGTGTGCTGGCTGGTGATGTTAAGAGTGTGCTGTTGCTAGATGTGACGCCGCTGTCCCTCGGCATTGAGACCATGGGCGGTGTGTCGACCAAACTAATTGACCGCAACACCACTGTGCCAACCAGTAAGAGCGAAGTGTTTTCAACTGCAGCAGATAACCAGCCACAGGTGGAGATCCACGTCTTGCAGGGCGAGCGCGAGTTTGCCAATGACAACAAGAGCCTGGGCCGCTTCGTGCTTGACGGTATTGCACCAGCACCGCGTGGTGTGCCGCAGATTGAAGTGACCTTTAACATTGACGCCAATGGTATTCTCAGTGTTACTGCTAAGGACAAAGGCACAGGCAAAGAGCAGTCGATTACCATTCAAAACTCTGGCAACATGAGCAAGGAAGATATTGAGAAGGCACAGAAGGAAGCTGAGCTCCACGCCGACGAAGACAAGAAAAAGCGTGAAGCAATCGAAGCCAAGAACCACCTCGAGAATGCCATCTACCGGGCAAAGAAAATGCCCGATGAGTTTAAGGACAAGATCTCGAGTGAAGACAAGAAGACGCTGGAAGATGCCATTGCCGAAGCTGAGAAGCACAAGAACACAGAGGACAAAGACGAGCTCGAGGCTGCTACCAAGGCGCTGGACGACGTGACGATGTCTATTGGCGCTAAGCTCTATCAGCAGCAAGCTGAGGACAAAAAAGCCGAAGAAGAAGCTGACGCCAAGGCGAAAGCTACCGACAAGAAGCCTGGCAAAGACGAACCCGTCGAAGGCGAAGTTGTCGACGACAAAAGCAGCGACAAGAAGTAATATCGCGTTATAGCTACAGCTGCATTGCGAATGGCCACCTGGAAAGGGTGGCTATTTGCTTCGTATGATAATCGACCAGGCGACGACGAACTCCTCAAACGCCTCAAGCAAATCTACAAAGAAAACAAAAAGCTCACCTAGTAAGAGCTTCTTGTTGCGCGCTGACCTTTTGTTATTTAATATCCATCAACTCAATGTCGAACACGAGATCGCTATTAGGTGGGATGTTGGCGGCGGCGCGGACGGAGCCGTAGGCCATGTCGCTTGGGATGATGAGTCGGCGCATGCCACCGACCTTCATGCCAGGCACACCCTCTGTCCAACCGCGGATGACTTGGTCGAGGCCGAAGGTGACGGGCTGGCCAAAGTCGTGGCTGCTCTGGAAGATGATGCCATTTTTACACAGTGCACCAGTATAGTGTGCGGTGATGGTTGCGCCAGCTGGTACCTCGGCACCAGTGCCAGGGATAATGTCGATGGTTTGCAGTGCGTCGACCTTAGCGATAGGTGTAAAGTCGGTGAGTTTGGTTCCTTCGTATTGTGTCATGGCTCTATTATACCATTATGCGTATTCCGCCGCGCCACGCAGTTGAGCGGTGGGATGGCTGTGCTGGGTGGGGTGCGATCAACAACCATGATCTGCTGCAGCTGTGGATAGTGCGTGAAGAGATGACCAAGCGTGTGCGTCATGGCGCTGGTGTAGCGTTCTTCATCTGGTGCTGCGGCATAGCGAGCTTCCTCCTCGAGCGGTGTCGCCCAGCAGCAGCTGGCGTGGATGGCACGGGTGTCTTGGGGAAGCTCAGGATATTGTACGCCGTAACCCACTAAATCGGCACACACAGCAGATAACGTGCGAGTACACCGTTGCTGCAATGTGTTGCTTGCGGTGAATGTCCCTCGCTCGGCTGAGCTAAAAATCGTACGTTTGCGCTCAAGCACGCGGCGTATACCATTTTGGATGATAACAAGTGAGTTGTAAATTCCATCCGGCTGGTACTCTGGTGTGCCCACCACAAGCTCCGCTGCGGGCATAGAGATAGAGAGTTCCTGTAGCTCGGCGAGGCGATCATTTACCACTGCATGTTGGTCTGGGATTTCAGCCAGCTCCATGTCTGCCGTCGTCATGAGTTCGGGGCTGATGAAGCGATGAGTGGGGTTATCAACAGTTGCTTGGCGTATTAGATTCGTGTACTCGTGCCAGGTATTGGCAGATACACCAGCGGTTGGCGTACCTGATAGTTGCTCAGGGTAAAACACACCTGTTTGGCGGTGCCACTGGATATCGTAATGACAGGATTGTCTGCGCGGTAGCGTACCTAACCTTAAAAACAAACTGCAACAAACCATCCCAAGCTCTAGCCGGGCGTTAG